>Ga0190273_10000169_pt1 | contig 33698 bp, 32 predicted proteins | sample Popmic504IS_FD_134513 | JGI IMG/M metagenome (GOLD analysis project Ga0190273, IMG submission 134513) | Populus adjacent soil microbial communities from riparian zone of Shoshone River, Wyoming, USA - 504 IS | ecosystem: Environmental > Terrestrial > Soil > Riparian zone > Trees stand | place... | reverse complement strand
GATCATCTCGCGCGCCTCCGTCAGCTGCGGCGAGCGGTTGCGGACGTTGTGGGCGTCGCTGGCGAGGATGTGGACTACGCCGTCGTCCAGCATCTTCTCCACCCAATACTTCGGGCGGCGTCCGAACCGGCCGGTCACCGCGCCGGCCGTCACCTGGATCCAGGCGCCGGCATGCACCAGCTGCAGGAAGGTGTCGTAGTGGGTCTCCACCCACGACAGCCGCTCCGGGTGGGTGATCAGCGGCTGGTAGCCGGCGGCGAGCACGTCGAAGACCATCTGGTCGAGGCGCGGCGGCGCGATGTGGTGGGGCGGCTCGAACAGGAAATAGCGGCTGTCGTTCAGCGACAGCACCTGGCCGCTCTTCAGCCCCTGAACGAGGTCCGGGGCGATATGGACGTCGGCGCCGGTGACCAGCTTCAGCGGAATGCCGGCTTCGTCGAGGATCCCCTGGAGCTGCACGATCGCGGCGCGGATCTGCGGGCCGCGATTGTCATAGACGCCCGGCATGATGTGCGGGGTGCAGGCCGTGACCTTGATACCGTCCTCGACGGCCATCCGGGCCATGGCGAGCGAGATTTCCACGTCGACGGCGCCGTCGTCGATGGCGGGAAGAATGTGGCAGTGCAGGTCGATCATGATGGATGACGGTATGTACGGGAGCCGGGCTGGCCGGCAGGTATACGAACTGATCAGGCTAAAAAAAAAGGCGGAGCGCAGGCCCCGCCTTTTCTAATTCGGCTTCAGCGGGTTAGGCGCTGACGGCGTCGTCGTCGTCGTCAAAGGCGGCGACAATGACCGCGGTGCTGATCAGGCCAAAGGCCAGGAAGATCAGGAAGTCAGGATCACCCGACAGCTCGGTCGTGCCACCTTGCAGGGCGGAGGCGCGCTGCAGGACGTCGGCCTTGGCGGCCGAGGCTTGCGCGGCGTCGGCGGCGAGAGCCGGGCCGGTGAGAGTGACCATACCGGCGATGGCCAGTGCGATTGCTTTGGAAAACATAGTGGAAAAACCCCTCTTATTCGGCCCACGCGTTACGACGTTGATCGTATCGCTTCGTAGCCCATCAATTCTCCCAACGCAATGCGCGCAGGGCGGTTCCCGGGTGGGAAAGTCAATTTGGTCTCTTATGTGGCATAGCAGGCACGGTGTTAACAAGAATGCCTATGAAATAGGCCTCAAGCTTGACCATTGCGCAAAGAGCTGGCGCAGGTTTCCATAGTTAAGGCAAAGTAAACAAAAAAGCCCCGACCGTCAGGCCGGGGCTTTCTCGTCTTGATCAGATCAGGATCAGAAGTTGATCGAGATCGTTGAGCGGCGGTTCAGCGGTTCCTTGACGCCGTCGCCGGTGGCTACCGCGGGCTCGGACTCACCGCGCCAGTCAACGGCCAGGGCGGTCTGGTTGACACCGAGACCAACCAGCGCGTCGGCCACGGCCTTTGCGCGGCGCTCGGACAGACGGACGTTGTAGGCCGCCGAGCCGGAGGTGTCGGCGTGACCGACGACCACCACGCGGGTGGCGTTGCCGGCCGCGGCGTACTGAGCCGCTTCCTGCACCACGGTCTGGGCTTCCGGCGTCAGCACGTACTGATCGAACGGGAAGTAGACCACGAAGTCGCGCGCTTCATACGCCGGAGGCGGCGGAGGAGGCGGCGGCGGAGGCGGCGGGGGCGGAGGAGGCGGCGGCGGGGGCGGAGGAGGCGGCGGCGGGGGCGGGGGCGGCGCGAAGGAGTAGCGCAGGCCGAACGTCACCGAATGGTCCGTCAAATCCGTGCTCAGGTCACCCGCCGTCGACATGTTCTCGAAGTCCATGTCGGACGTGGCGAGGTAACGGTAGGTCAGGTCGGCCGTCAGGCGATCCGTGGCCCGGAAGGCCAGACCGGCGATGCCCTGGTAGGCGAACACCGTGTCTTCGTCGTCGACAGTCACGTTGGCGACATTGGAGACGGCCCGCAGCTTGGCCCGCACGCCACCGACGCCCGCGCCGATGAACGGCGAGAAGCTGGAGTCCGGCATGATGTCGTAGATCAGGTTGCCCATCAGGCTGAGGGACTCGAAGTTGCCCGCCGCGTCCGTGTCATCCAGATCGCCCGGACGAGCGCCGAATTCGAGTTCGCTGCGGAAGTGCGGCGAGAACTGGTAGCCGAGACGGGTAAAGCCCGCCCAGTCACCGTCAAAGCCGACATCGCCAAGCGCGGCGCCACCGGCCTTCACATCCGCGTCTTCAGGCCAGTGGTAGCCGAGGTCGAACGCCCCGTACCAGCCCAGGTTTTGCGCGTGCGCCGACGGCGCCAGCGCCAGAACGCCGAGCACGCTGCCCAGCATCAATGCTGTTTTCTTCACGGTGAGCCCCTCACTCCTTGTGCCTGAGCGCCAGTCGCTCGGCACCGCCTATTTCAAGCCCGCCTGGTCCCGCGCCGAAACGCGAGTGAGATTTTCTGGAGCACCCCTCTAGGTCGCTCAGAACGCCTCCCAATGCGGCCAAACCTGCAAGCGCATAAACCACAGAATGGTTCCACGCGCTCTATGCCTTTTTCAATCAAGAACTCTGCGGGAAGGCAAACTAATCCCGATCACTTGCTTTTTCTAGTCTCTGTTACGCGAGCGCCACACATCGAGCGCCGAGGAGCGACTCTGCATTAGGAAACATTAATTTCTAGTTCTTCCAGCCAGACGCCCGCTCTCGCGTCTGACGGCGCCCGCCAGTCGCCTCGAGGCGACAACGAACCGCCGGATGAAATCTTGGGGCCGTTAGGCAGGCAGGAGCGCTTGAACTGGTTGGCAAAGAAACGAATGAGGAAGAGGCGCAGCCAACCTTTGATCTCATCGAGGGTAAAGGCGCGGCGGTCGGGCGCCGGCGCCGACCTCGGCCACGCCCCGCGATCGACATCGCCCCAGGCCTGGAGCGCCAGATAGGCGATCTTCGAGGGCGCCATACCGAACCGCGCAAGGTAATAGAGATTGAAGTCCTGCAGGGCATAGGGACCGACCTTGTCCTGCGTGGACTGCATCTGTCCGTCTTGCGCGGGCACCAGCTCGGGCGAGATTTCCGTGCCGAGGATATCCAGCAGCACCGCCGAGGCCTCCGGCCCGACGTCGCCGGACTCAGCGACGAAGCGAATCAGGTGCTGGATCAGCGTCTTGGTCACCGAGCCGTTGGGATTGTAGTGGCTCATGTGGTCGCCGACGCCGTAGGTGCACCAGCCCAGCGCCAGTTCCGACAGGTCGCCGGTCCCCACCACCAGGCCGCTGTGCTGGTTGGCCAGCCGGAACAGGTAGTCGGTGCGCAGGCCCGCCTGCACGTTCTCGAAGGTGACGTCGTAGACTTCCTCGCCGCGCGCGAAGGGGTGGCCTAGGTCGGCGAGCATCTGCCGTGCAGCCGGCTTGATATCGAGTTCGGCGGCGGTGACGCCCAGCGCCCGCATCAGCTTCCAGGCATTGGACTTAGTGAAGTCGGAGGTCGCGAACCCCGGCATCGTATAACCAAGCACGTTGGCGCGCGGCAGCCCGAGGCTGTCCATCACCCGCACCGCGACGATCAGCGCCTGGGTCGAATCCAGCCCGCCCGAGACGCCGATGACCAGCTTCTCCAGCCCGGTCGCCTTCAGCCGCTGGGCCAGGCCCTGCACCTGGATGTTGTAGGCCTCGTAGCATTCCTCGGCGAGGCGGGCCGGGTCGCTGGGCGCGAAGGGATAGCGCTCGATCTCACGCCGCAGCTCCAGTTCACGCGTCGGCGCGTCCAGCTTGAAATCGATCAGCCGCCAGCCCGGTCCACCCGCCTCGGCCGCCATGGCGTCGCCGAACGAGCCCATCCGCATCCGCTCGCCCCGGATGCGGCCGAGGTCCACGTCGGCGATCGTCATGCAGGAGTTCGGGCAGAACCGCGGCGTCTCGCTGAGCAGCTCGCCCCGGTCGTAGATCGAAGCCTGCCCGTCCCAGGCGTTGTCGGTCGTCGATTCCCCCGGCCCCGCCGCCGAATAGGCATAGGCCGCCTGGCAGCGCATCGACTGCGAGGCGCACAGCAGCTTCCTGGCTTCGGCCTTGCCGATGACGATGTTGCTGGCCGACAGGTTGAGCAGCACCTCGGCCCCCGCCATCGCCGCCCGCGTGCTCGGCGGCAGCGGCGTCCACACGTCCTCGCAGATCTCGGCGTGGAAGGTGAAGGGGCAGGAGCCCTTCGAGCGGAACAGCAGGTCCGTGCCGAACGGGACTTCACGGCCGGCCACGGTGATCGAGCCGCCGGTGACGCCCTGCCCGCTCGCGAACCACCGGCGCTCATAGAACTCGCGGTAGTTGGGCAGGAAGGTCTTGGGGACGACGCCGAGGATCTCACCGGCGTGAATGACCACCGCGCAGTTGAACAGCCGACCCGCCGAGCGCAGCGGCGCGCCGACCACGAACACCGGGAACAGCCCCCGGCTGTCCTCGGCCAGCCGCCCGATCGCCGTCTCCACCGCATCCAGCAGCGCGTCCTGTAGCAGCAGGTCGTCGATGGCGTAGGCGGAGATGCCCAGTTCAGGAAACACCATCAACGCCACGGCGTCAGCGTCGCCCTGGCGCACCAGCTCCAGCGTCTGCTCGGCGTTGTCCTTCGGATCGGCGATGCAGATGGTCGGCACGCACGCCGCTACGCGCACGAAGCCGTGGCGATAGGGCGAGAGGAAGGGAACGTCGGTCGCCTTACGGGCGGTTCTGGGCATGGGCGCGCCTTGGCCTTGCCGTCACGGGAGGTCCGATTAGCAGCGCGGCCGGGGCAAAGGCAAGTTTAGCAGGTTCACCAAGGCCGCCGCTCAGGCTGGACGTGCGGCCGGTCGAAGACGACGTGGCCGAGCCCGAGCGTCTCCAGCACCGCTTCCAGTTCGCCCTGAACCACATCGCGCGGGGCCGAGATCTTGATCGGCCTCAGCCCGTGGGAAACGTCGGCGATGGTCAGGCCGAACGGGAACAGCTCGCGATAGATAACGCGTTCGTGCAGCGCCGGGCCGATGCGGAAACCGACCTGCCGGCTGAGCGCCTCGATGTCCTTCTGCAGGCGGCTTCGGTTGCGCGCCTCGGTCGGCGCCAGCCGGTTGGGCATGACCACCCAGTCCAGCTGCCGCCCGTATCCGGCCCGGGCGCGGCGGGCCTCGTGCACGACCCGCGAATAGTGGCTGGGCCGCAGCAGCTCCAGGGTCAGCGGATCGACCACCCCCAGCACGTCGAAGTCGATGAAGCTGTCGTTCATCGGCGTGACCACCAGATCGGCCTGCAGGTGGGCCGCGCGCGACACCAGCGTGTCGCCGCCGGGGGTGTCGATGACCACAATGTCGGCGGCGCCCACGGCCATGATGATCGCCTGCTCGAACAGTGGCACGGCGCCGGCCGGATCGAGCCGCGAGAGGGCGTCAGGGTCTTCGGACAGCTTGTATTCCAGCGGCATCGGCGCGCGCTCGCCGGTCTGCGCCAGCCAGCGGCGGCGGTTGGCCAGGAAGCGGCCAAGGCTCGACTGGCGCAGGTCAAGGTCCATCACCGCCACCCGCGCGCCGCGATAGAGCATGGCCGTGGCGATCAGCGAGGCGAGGGTGGTCTTGCCAGCCCCGCCCTTCTCATTGCCGACGACGATGATGCGGGTGCGGTTCAGCCGCTCCGGCGGCCGCGAAGGCGGCTCGCGCTCCCGCCCCAAGGTCGGCCACCAGCGTCGATTGCTCATGGAACTCCCTGAACGGCCTCGCCGCCCACAAAGCAAGACATATCAAGTGAAGGCAACGCGAACGACCTGGCGGAGCAAGCCCCGTTTGCGCCGCGTTCGGCTGCGTCTATGGTCCCGGCTGGTTTTCCCCGGAGCATCCCCCCTGTGTCCGACGCCGTTCTCGCCATCCAGGACCTGAAGGTCGACTTCGACACCCACGACGCGGTGGTCCACGCGGTGCGGGGCGTCTCGCTCAGCGTGGCGCGCGGCGAGTGCCTGGGCGTCGTCGGCGAGAGCGGGTCGGGTAAGAGCCAGACCTTCATGGCGGTCATGGGCCTGCTCGCCCAGAACGGCCGCGCCACCGGCTCGGCGAAGTTCCTCGGCAAGGAACTGCTCGGCCTGAAGATGGCCGACCTCAACCGCATCCGCGGCTCGAAGATGACGATGATCTTCCAGGACCCGCTGACGGCCCTCACCCCCCACGTCCGCATCGGCGAGCAGATCGCCGAGCCCCTGCGCCTGCACCTCGGCATGTCCGACCGCGACGCCATGAAGCGCGCCAGGGAGTGGCTCGACCGCGTCCGCATCCCCGACGCCGAGCGCCGCCTGCGCCAGTACCCCCATGAACTGAGCGGCGGCATGCGCCAGCGGGTGATGATCGCCGGGGCCATGGCCGGCGGGCCTGAGCTGCTGATCGCCGACGAGCCGACCACCGCCCTCGACGTCACCGTGCAGGCCGAAATCCTAGACCTGATGGCCGAACTGCAGCGCGACACCGGCACGGCCATGGTGCTGATCACCCACGACATGGGCGTCATCGCCCGCCTGGCCGACCGCGTCTGCGTCATGAAGGACGGCGCCTATGTCGAGGAAGGCACGGCCGAGCAGATCTTCGCCAAGCCGAAGGACCCCTACACAAAGGCCCTGCTGGCCGCGATCCCGCGCCTCGACCGTGAGGACCGGGGCGGGCGTCCTACCCTCGACCCCGTCGCCGCCGACGCGCCGGTCGTCGTCGAAGGCAAGGGCGTTAAGGTCTACTTCCCCATCGCCCACGGCCTGTTCGCCGCCAGGAAGGACCTGCGCGCCGTCGACGGGGTCGACCTCTACGTCCGCCAGGGCGAGACCCTGGGCATCGTCGGCGAAAGCGGCTCGGGCAAGTCGACGCTGGCGCGGGCCGTGCTGAACCTCATCCCGCCGTCGGCCGGCGCCGTGACCCTGATGGGCCGCGACATCACCCACGCCGACCGCCAGGCGATGCGCGAGGCCCGCAAGGACCTGCAGATCGTCTTCCAGGACCCGCTGGCCAGCCTCGATCCGCGCATGACCATCGGCGATTCCATCGCCGAGCCGCTGCAGGTCTTTCAGAAGAACCTCAATCGCGGCCAGCGCGATCTCGAGGTCGCCTCGATGATGGAGCGGGTCGGTCTCGCCCCCGACCTCCTCAACCGCTACCCGCACGAGCTTTCCGGCGGCCAGAACCAGCGGGTCGGCATCGCCCGGGCGATGATCCTGAAACCCGCGCTGGTCATCTGCGACGAGGCGGTGTCGGCGCTCGACGTCTCGATCCGCGCCCAGATCATCGACCTCTTGATCGACCTGCAAAAGCAGCTCGGCATGGCCATGCTGTTCATCAGCCACGACCTCGCGGTCGTGCGCGAGATCAGCCACCGGGTGATGGTGCTCTACATGGGCCGGGTCATGGAGCAGGCCAGCCGCGAGCGCATCTACGCCGCCCCGCAGCACCCCTACACCAAGGCCCTGCTCTCGGCCGCGCCGATCCCCGACCCGAAGATCGAGCGCAGCCGCAAGCGCGTGAAGATCGAAGGCGAGGCGCCCTCACCGCTCGATCCGAAGACCGCCTTCCGCTTCGTGCCTTCACGTCTGGCGGTGAACGCCGAAACGCCGGTCCTGCCGCCGGAGCTGCGCGAGATCGAGGACGGCCACTTCGTCAGCGAGTTCGACCCCGTCTAGCCATGACCGCCAGCGACCTGACCACGGCTCCCCGCCTCATCGAACGGCTGGACCGCCGCCGCCGCACGGCCGGCAAGCGGCTGTCCTACCTGACCGGCGTCGAGAAACTGAGAAACCGGCTCAACCCGCACAGCGACCGGGATCTCTGGTTCATCTGGATCCCGAAGTCCGCGGGGACCAGCGTTTACACCTGGCTGGAAGCCGAACTGGGGATGCCGAAGCTGAAGCTGCCATACCAGGTGAAAGGCGGCTTTCCCCAGCGCGGGCCGGTCACCTTCGGCCACCTGTCTACGGAAGCGCTGTTGCGCGAGGGACTGGTCAGCCGCGCCTACTTCGAGCGGAGCTACAAGTTCGCGTTTGTGCGTAATCCCTATGAACGGGCGGTGTCGCTCTTCTATTACCTGCGCAGGCTCGATCAGGTCGCGGCGTCCGAAAGCTTCACCGACTTCCTGAGCCGGGTGGCCGACGAGGCGCCGGCCATCGGCCTCTTCAACTGGCGCGGGCTCAGCCAAGCCAGTCCGCAGACCGCCTGGCTGCTCGATGTAGACGGCAAGATGCTGGCAGACGAAGTGTTCCGGGTCGAGAACTTCGACCAGGCCTGCGCCACGCTGGCCGGGAAGCTGGGTATCGGCCTCAGCATCAAGCACGAGAACCGGAGCGAACGGCAGGTCGGCTCAGCCGACCTCTACCGGGACGGTCGCGCGGCCGATCTGGTCCGGCGGATCTACCGCAGCGACTTCGAGCAGCTCGGCTACGACCCGGACGCAACGCCGGCATGAGGGGGGAGCATGCGTAAGGAAGAGGCCGCCTGGATCGGCGAGATGCTGGCCGCCTGGCCGAAAGAGGCGCTGGAGCCGGTGATCGAGCTTGGCTCCTCCACCCACCATTTCCGCACGGTGATGCAGCCGCACGTCGACGCAACGATCCACGCGCCCCTGCGCGAGCGCGGCGTGCGGGTGGTGCACAGCGACCTCAAGGCCGCCGAGGGCGTAGATGTCAGCGGCGACTTCTATGACCCGCGAGTGCGAGCGGCGCTGAAGGCGGTGGGCGCCAAAACCGTGCTTTGTTGCAACATGTTCGAGCACGTCACCGACCGCGGCAATCTTGCGGCGGTGTGCGACGACATCCTGCAGCCGGGCGGGCTGCTGGTGGTCACCGTGCCGCACAGCTACCCGATCCATCTCGATCCCATCGACACCTACTTCCGCCCGGCGCCGGAGGAGATCGCGGCCCTGTTCCCCACCTATGCGATGGTCAGCAGCCGGGTGGTGAGCAGCGACACCTTCCTGCAGGAATTCCTCGCCTCGCCGGAAAAACTCGGCCTGCTCAGGAACATCGTCACCGGCCTGCTGACGCCCTGGCGGGGACGGCAGCGGACCCTATCGAGGGTTCACCGGGTCCTGTGGCTGTTGCGGCCCTACCAGGTCGCGGGCGTGGTGCTGCGCAAACCCGGCTGACGGAGCAGCGGCGGATTTCGCCCTTTGAACACCCTAAATTGACCATCTCCGCCGCTTAATGGGCGCAGGATGACACATTGTCGCCCCCCGGTTGTTACCGAGCGACATTGGCCCACCTGTGCTGAAGCCATTGAGAACATGGAGATTTGGCGGCGATGAGCGAGACCGATCCCAACGTCCTCTTCGGACGCCTGTCGGCGATCACCGGGCCGTCGTCGGGATCCTCCTTCGACGCCTACCTGCAGGCCAACGAGCGTGGCGGCACGGCTTCGAACGGCAAGCCGTCGCTGACCATCGACGAGGCCGCCGCCCAGCTGACGCGCACGGCCTCCAGCTGGAACAACAACTGGGGCGAGGCGGCCACGGTCACCTACGCCTTCCGCTCGACGGCCCCCGGCACGATGCCCGAGGACACCTCCGGCTTCTCCCGCTTCAACGCCGCCCAGATCGCCGCCACCGAGCGCGCCCTCCTCGCCTGGTCCGACGCCGCCAACATCACCTTCACGCGGGTGGGCAGCGGGACCAGCAGCTCGACCGCCTATTCCAACAGCGCCACCATCCTGTTCGGCAACTATTCCAGCGGCATGGATGGGGCGGCGGCGTTCGCCTACTTCCCCTACTCGTTCGCCAACAGCTCGTCCGACGGCGACGTGTGGGTGAACAACTCGCTCGACTACAATGCCAATCCAGAGATGTTCGGCTACGGCCAGCTGGCCCTGATCCATGAGATCGGCCACGCCATCGGCCTGTCGCACCCCGGCGACTACGACGCCGACCCGGACATCGACATCACCTATGACGGCTACGCCGAGTACTACGAAGATTCGATGCAGTACACGGTGATGAGCTACTTCTTCGAGAGCTACACCGGCGGCAATTTCGGGCCCTCGTACCCCGCCACCATCATGCTCGATGACATCGCCGCCGCGCAGCGTCTCTACGGCGCCAACATGAGCACCCGGACGGGCGACACCGTCTATGGCTTCAACTCGAACGCTGGGCGGGAGTGGTTTCAGGCGACCAGCTCCTCCTCGCCGCTGATCTTCGCGGTGTGGGACGCCGGCGGCACGGACACCTTCAACTTCTCCGGCTACGCCTCCAGCCAGAAGATCGATCTTCGGCAAGGCAACTTCTCGGACGTCGGCGGCCTGATCGGCAACGTCGCGGTGGCCAAGGGCGCGGCCATCGAGAACGCTATTGGCGGCTCTGGCGCCGACACCATCATCGGCAACGGCTCGGCCAACCGGCTGCAAGGCAATGCCGGAAGCGACACCCTGACCGGGGCGGGCGGCGCGGACGTGTTCGTCTTCACCAAGGGCGGCGGCGCCGACATCGTCACCGACTTCACGGTGGGCTCGGACAAGCTCGACGGCACGGCGTTCGGCGCCTACATCAGCATCGCGCAGTCTGGGTCTGACACGCTCATCACCTTCGCCAGCACCGATACGGTGCGGCTGACCGGCGTTAGCGCGTCCACCATCACATCGAACAGCTTCATCGGCGTGTCCGTCCCGCCCGCCGGTCCGGTGACGGTAAACGGCACGTCCGGGGCCGACACCCTCGTCGGCGGCAGCGGCAACGACTTCCTCTACGGGTTCGCCGGCGGCGACAAGCTCGACGGCAAGGGCGGCGCGGACGAAATGCACGGCGGGGCGGGGGCGGACTACTACTACGTCGACAACGCCGGCGATAAGGTCATCGAGCTGGCCGGGGAAGGCAACGACACGGTCCTGAGTACGGTCACGATCGGGCTCTCGGCCGCGGTCGAGAACCTGACACTTACCGGCACGGCCGCGATCAACGGCTCCGGCAGCTCGACGGCCAACGTGATCGCGGGTAACGACGCCGGCAACCAGCTCAGCGGCTACTCGGGCGCCGATCAACTGTTCGGCAAGGGCGGCTCCGACACCCTGATCGGGGGCGCGGCGGCTGACCAGCTCACCGGCGGGGCGGGCCGTGACGTATTCCTCTACAGCGCGATGTCCGACTCCACCGTGGCCGCGCCCGACCGCATCCTCGACTTCGACGCGGCGAGCGACACCATCGACCTGCGCCGGCTGGACGCCAACACCGCCCTGAGCGGCGATCAGGCCTTCGCCTGGCAGAGCGCCTTCACCGGCCATGCGGGCGAAGCGGTCCTGGCCTACGACGCCGGGGCGAACGTCACCACGCTGACCCTGGACGCCAACGGCGACGGGGTGGCGGACTTCAAGCTGCTGATCAACGGCCACGTCCTGGGGGACAGCGGCTTTATCCTCTAGGCGGGCTGATCGGCCGGCTGCTCGTAAGCGGCCATCAGCGCCATGTTGAGAATCCGCGACACCGACGCCGACAGCGGCGCGATCTGCACTGGTCGGGAAAGGCCCAATAGAATGGGCCCGATGACCGTGGCGCCGCCCAGCGACTGCACGAGCTTGGTCGAGATCGAGGCCGAGTGGATGGCCGGCATGATCAGGATGTTGGCCGGCCCGGTCAGCCGCATGAACGGAAAGTTGCCGCGCCGCTCCGGCTCCAGGGCCAGTTCCGGCGGCATCTCGCCCTCGTACTCGAAATCGACGTCCATGGCGTCGAGCATGGCCACGGCCTCACGCACCTTCTCCGACCGCTCGCCCATCGGGTTGCCGAAGGTCGAATAGCTCATGAAGGCCACGCGCGGCGTAAAGCCCAGCCGCCTGACCGACGAGGCCGCCTCGCAGGCGATCTCGACGATGTCCTTGGCCCCCGGCATTTCGGTGACGTTGGTGTCGGCGATGAAGACGGTGCGCCCGCGGGCCAGCAGCACCGACATGCCGATGACGCGGCCGGTCGGGGCCGGGTCGATCACCCGCAGCACCTCCTCCAGCGACTGGTCAAAGCTGCGGGTCACGCCCGTGACCATGCCGTCGGCGTGGCCGAGCGCCACCATCGAGGCGGCGAACGAGTTGCGGTCCTGGTTGATCAGCCGCTGCACGTCCCGCTTGAGCAGCCCCTCGCGCTGGACGCGGGCGTAGAGGTGTTCGACGTACTCGGGGTTCCGGTCCGACAGCCGTGCGTTGATGATTTCCAGCTTCACGTCAGCGGGGTCGAGCCCCACGAGCCGCATGTTGTCGTGCACCAGCTCTTCGCGGCCGACGAGGATGGCGTCGCCAAGCCCCTGCATCTGGAAGGCGTAGGCGGCCCGGATGACGGACGGCTCCTCGCCTTCGGCGAAGACGATGCGCTTCTTCTTGCCGCTCATCACGGCGCCGGAAATCTTCTGCAGGAAGGCGGCGGTGGGATCGAGCCGCTGGGCGAGGCTGGCGCGGTAGGCGGCCATGTCCTCGATGGGCTTGCGCGCCACGCCGGTGTCCATCGCCGCCTGGGCGACGAACGGCGGGATGTACCAGATCAGCCGGGGGTCGAAGGGCGTCGGGATAATGTACTCGGGCCCGAACTTCAGCTGGCGGCCGTGGTAGGCGGCGGCGACCTCGTCGGGCACGTCCTCGCGCGCCAGCATGGCCAAGGCGTTGGCGCAGGCGATCTTCATTTCCATGTTCACCCGCCGCGCCCGCACGTCGAGCGCGCCGCGGAAGATGTAGGGAAAGCCCAGCACGTTGTTGACCTGGTTGGCGTAGTCCGACCGGCCCGTCGCCACGATGGCGTCGGGGCGGACGGAATAGACCTCCTCCGGCGTGATTTCCGGGTCTGGGTTAGCCATGGCGAAGATCAGCGGGTTGGGCGCCATCGAGGCCACCATCTGCGGCGTGATCGCGCCTTTGACCGACAGGCCGATGCAGACGTCCGCGCCGTCCAGAGCCTCGGTGAGGGTGCGCTTGTCGGTGTCGACGGCGTGGGCGGACTTCCACTGGTTCATGGATTCCGTGCGACCCCGCCAGAGCACGCCCTTGGAGTCGACGGCGATGACGTTGTCGGGCTTCACGCCCATCGCCTTGATCAGCTCGAGGGTCGCAATGCCCGCCGCGCCCGGCCCGTTCAACACCACCTTCACGTCGGCGATGTCACGGCCGGAGATGTGGCAGGCGTTGATCAGGCCGGCGGCGGTGATGATCGCCGTGCCGTGCTGGTCGTCGTGGAACACCGGGATATCGAGCAGTTCCTGCAGCTCGGTCTCGATGCGGAAGCACTCGGGGCTCTTGATGTCCTCGAGGTTGATGCCGCCGAAGGTCACGCCGATGTTCTTGACCACCGTGATGATCTCGTCGGCATCTTTCGAGGTGATCTCGATGTCGATGGAATCGACGTCGGCGAAGCGCTTGAAGAGCACCGACTTGCCCTCCATCACCGGCTTGGCCGCCAGCGCGCCGAGGTCGCCGAGGCCCAGGATCGCCGTGCCGTTGGTGATCACCGCCACCAGGTTGCCCTTGGAAGTGTACTCGTAGGCGAGGTCGGGATCGTCGGCGATGGCCAGCACCGGCACGGCGACGCCCGGCGAATAGGCGAGGCTCAGGTCGCGCTGCGTCGCCATCGGCTTGGTGGCCTTAATGGCGATCTTCCCCGGCGTGGGATAACGGTGGAAGGCCAGCGCCTCCTCGTCGGTGAAGGTGCGTCTCTCGTCGGTCATCGAAGGGGCGGACTCGTGTCTGGCGCGGCGCGGGAAGGCGCGCAAACTAACGAGGGGGACCGCCCGTCACAACCTTGCTTCTGGTCAAGCTTGACCCGGCGAGGCTGGAGAGGGACATCAGGCAAGCGCGGCCGACGAACCGCCAGGCGCCGGAGACGAACTTGGCCGCATCCATAAAGGTAGGCATCGCAGGCGCGCTGGGCCGCATGGGCCACGCCGTGACCGACGCCGTGAACGCCACGCCGGCGCTGCAGGTCGCCGCGCGGTTCGATCGGCCGGGCGAGAGCGGCGACGGGCTGGTGTCGCGCGACGAGGCGCTGGGCGCCTGCGACGTCATCATCGACTTCACCACCGCCGACGCGTCGGTGGAGCTGGCCCGCCTTTGTGCGGAACGCGGGGGTGCGGCGCTGGTCACCGGCGCGACCGGCATGTCGCCCGAGCAGCTAGCCGAGATCGCCCGGGCGGCCGAGCGCATCCCGGTGGTGCGGACCGGCAATTTCTCGTTGGGGGTCAATGTGCTGCTCGGCCTCGTCCGGCAGGCGGCCGAGCGGCTCGGCCCCGAGGACTGGGACATCGAGGTTTTCGAGGCGCACCACAACCGCAAGGTCGACGCGCCGTCCGGCACCGGCCTGATGCTGGCCCAGGCGGCGGCTGAGGGGCGCGGGGTCGATCTGGAAAAGGTCGCCGAACGCGGCCGTGACGGCATCACCGGCCCCCGCCGGCGCGGGGCCATCGGCTTTTCGGTTATGCGCGCCGGCGGCATCGTCGGCGAGCACAGCGTCACCTTCGCCGCCGAGGACGAGATCGTCACCTTCCACCACTCCGCCCGCGACCGCAGTCTGTTCGCCAAGGGCGCCGCGCGGGCGGCCGAATGGATCGTCGGCAAGCCGGCGGGACTTTACGACATGCAGGACGTGCTCGGGTTCACGGGGACTTAGGTTGGCCGCCAACGATATCCTCGACTTGGACGCCACCGGACAGCTCGCGGCGCTGGCCGCCAGGCAGGTCAGCAGCGTTGACCTGCTGCAGGCCGCCATCGCCCGCCATCAGCGGGTGAAGAGCCAGATCAATGCCGTCGTCACTAAGGACGTCGAAGGCGCCACCGCGCGGGCTCAAGAAATCGACGAACAGCGCGCGCGTGGGGAGGCGCTGGGGCCGCTCGCCGGTCTGCCGATGACCATCAAGGATACCTTCGACGTCGTCGGCATGCCGGCGTCGTCGGGTCTGCCGGTGTTCCTTGGGCGGGAGGCGGGGGACGCCGACGTGGTGGCCGCCGTTCGCGCGGGGGGCGCGGTGATCTGGGGGAAGACGAATGTGCCGGTGCTGGCCGGCGACTTTCAGACCTACAACGACCTCTACGGGACCACGAACAACCCGTGGGATCTGGAGCGCACGCCCGGCGGCTCGTCCGGCGGCGCGGCGGCGGCGCTGGCCACGGGTATCACGGCGCTGGAGGTCGGCTCGGACATCGGCGGCTCGCTGCGGACCCCGGCCAACTTCTGCGGCGTCTTCGCCCACAAACCGACCTGGGGCCGCCTGTCGCAGCGCGGCCACGTCCCGCCGGCGCCGGGCGTCGTGGCCGACCGCGACCTCAACGTCGTCGGCCCGATGGCGCGTTCGGCGCGAGACCTGCGGCTGCTGTTCTCGATCCTTGAGGGCAAGCCCCTCGCAACAGAAGCCATCCGCCTGGGCGGCCTGCGGATCGGCCTGTGGGTCGAAGACCCCGCCTTCGTTCTCGACGTCGAGGTCAGGAGCGTCATCGAAGCCTTCGCCGAGCGGCTGCAGGAGGCCGGCGCCATCGTCAAGCCGATCGTGCCGGTCGACAGCCGCGCGCTGCTGGACTCCTACGTCACCACGCTGGCGGGCGTGCTGCGGGAAGACATGCCGCCCCGCATGCTGCGCTCGATGAAGGTGGGCAGGCCCGCCGCTTGGGTGGCGCGGGCGCTCGGCGCCGGGCCGCTATCAGGGCCTTCGATGGTGATGAACTATACCGCTTCCGACCGCGACCGCGCCGCCGCCAACGCCGCGCGCGAGACCCTCTCTCGCCAGATGGCCGAACGGTTCGAGCACATCGACATCGTCCTGGCCCCGATCAATCCGGTCGTCGCCTTCCCGCACGACCACCGCGCCTTCGCCCGCCGCAAGCTGGAGTGCTCCGGCGGCCAGAAGATCCCGGCGCTGACCATGCTGCAGTGGATTTCGCTGGCCACCTCGCTGCGGCTGCCGGCCACGGCCATCCCCGCCGGCCTGACCAACACCGGCATGCCGGTGGGGGTCCAGCTGATCGGCCCCCATGGCGCCGACGAGCGCACGCTGGGCGTGGCGCAGGCCATCGAGGACGAACTCGGAAGCTGCTTCGTCGCGCCGCCGCCCGTGGGTCTGTGACCGGGGCGCCAAACTCCACCGTGCGGCGTTATCATCCACAAGGATGACCGACCCCGCGCCGCCTGAACGCCGCAGCCACACCGCCTTGCGCTCTCCCGCCGTTCAGGCAGGCGCCGAGGCGGTGGCGTTCGCGATGATGGCGCTGGCCGCGTCGGGCTACCTCGTCGTCGTCCAGCGCGAGGAGATCGCCCGCGAGTTCGCCGTCGGCTGGCTCCGCGAGCAGGGCGTCGAGGCCGACTTCGACATCGCCACCCTCGATGCGGACGGCTTCACCGGCCGGATGCGGGTTGGGGCGAGACGCAATCCGGTGTTCGTGGCCGACCGCGTCGAGGTGGCCTACGACCTCACCACGCCCTGGGCCGGTGGGCCATTCAAGGCGGGCGTGAAGGCGATCCGCGTTGTCCGCCCACGCCTGCGGGTGAGCTTCGACGGCCGCAAGTTCTCCGCGGGAGAGCTCGACCCGCTGATCAGCGACTTCCTCGCCCGCCCGAAAACCACCGAGCCCGGCCCCGTGGTGCTAATCGAGGACGGGCTCGCCACCATAGTCACGAAGAACGGCGATGTGCGGGTGGCCGCCAACCTGGCCCTCGACGACGGCAAGCTGCTGCGGCTCGACGGGCGGCTGCTGAAGACGCGGCTGAAATCCAAGGACTTCGACTTTGCCACGCCCGGCGGCACGATCCGCCTGCGCAAGGTGGACGAGAGCCTCGACACCGACGTCCGCCTGAAGATGTCGGACCTGAAGACCGGCAGTCTAGACCTCGACGCGGGGGTGGCGGCGATCGAGGGGACGATCCCCTATCCCGATCCGAAAACTCAGGCGCTGGTTGGTCCTGCGCGGCTGCGGCTGGCGGTGACTTCGGATCAGGCCAGGGCGGGAGAAGCCGTCGCCAAACGCTTCACCGCCCATGTTGCGGTCTCCGGTACCCTGGCCGGGACCCCCGCCAACGTCAGCCTGGCCGGACGGCTGAACGGCTCGGCCAGCATGGCGTCGTTCGAGACCAAGGAGATGGAGGCGCAAGGCCTGCGCGCCGTCTTCGCCAGCAACAGCCTGACCGCCGGCCGCGCGACCACCGCCTTTCCCTTCACTACGCGCGTAACGGCCCGCAGCCTGACCGCGCAGGGCTACCCAGTCGACACGGCGCTGGTGAACGCGGGCGGGCGGTTCCGGGCCGACAAGTCCGGCTACCTGCTCACCGCCGAGGGAGACGCCAGCGGCGCGAGCGGCCTGTCCGCCGCCAGAGCCCGCCGCGTCGCCCATGCGGTGCCGGTGGTCTCGGGCGATCCGGCGCAGGAGCGGGCCATCGCCGCCGCCCTGCAACGCTTCCGCGCCCACGCCACGCGCATCAGCTTCAGCGCCAGGAACGGCGACATGCGCCTGGCGCTGAACGGGCCGGTCCGGCTCGACGCCGCGTCTGGCGGTCAGGTGGTGTGGACGCCGCACGGCGCCTTCTCCGTGCTCGGCGGCAAGCCGGGCGGCTTCGACATCGCCCTGCGCGGCGGCGGGTTGCCGCAAATGCAGGCCAGCGTATCGTTGTGGTCCTATGGGCGCGGCGCGCTAGACGCCACGCTGCGGCTGAAGGGAACGCTGAATGCGCCGCCCGCCCAGACCGCACTGATCGACATTCCCGGCAGGCTGCGGGTCCGAGGCAACCGCACCACCTTCGATCTGATCGGTTGCGGGCAGGTCTCGGCCGCGCTTGTCGATTTCGGCGAGACGGATGTGACGGACGCGAGCGCCCGCATCTGCCCCTCCGGTGGTCCGCTGGTGACGGCGAGCGGCGGGATCTGGCGAGTGGCCGGCCGGTTCGGGAACGCCAAGGGCGCCATTCCCATCTGGTTTGCCGCCGCGTCCGAGGCCTCCGGCCTGTTCGACGTCGGCGGCGCCGGCGACATGGACCGCGCCACCATCCGCGTTGCCGCCGCGCGCCTCACTGACACTTCCGAAGTCACTCGCTTCAACCCGCTGCGGGCGGCGGGCGGGGTGAGCCTGGCGAACGGCGTCTGGCAGGGCGCTTTTCCGATCTCAACGGACGCCAACCACCCCGTCGGGACCTTCAACCTGACCCAAAACGTCGCCTCCGGCATCGGCGAGGGCCGCATCGACGCCACGGGCCTGATCTTCGCCAAGGAAGGCCTGCAGCCCGTGGAGGTGCTGCCCGTCGCCGAGGTCGTCCGCGACGCCGAGGGTCCGGCCGCCTTCACCGGCACGCTTCGTTGGGGTCCGGACGGCGTGACCAGTTCCGGCGATCTCGCCACCACGGGTCTCAACTTCAAGAGCCCGGCCGGTCAGGTCACCGGCCTGAAGACCCAGCTGCACTTTACCAGCCTCGCGCCGCTGGTGACCGCGCCCGACCAGACGCTGACCATCGACAACGTCGGCTCCATCGTGCCGCTGCAACAAGTCGCCGCCACCTTCGACCTGGGCGCCGAGACGCTGCGCCTCGACGCGGCCACCGCCGTCGTTTCCAACGGCAAGGTCGACCTGGAGCCCCTCGCCATCCAGATCGCCGAGGGCCGCACCATCACCGGCGTCCTCAACCTGCACCGCATCGACATCGGCGCGCTGGTCGCCGACACCAGCCTGGCCGACAAGATCCACGTCAAGGCCATCGTCGACGGCCGCCTGCCGTTCGAGTTCGGGCCGCAGGGCCTCCGTTTCCGCGAAGGCCGGCTTGTCGCCGTCGAGCCCGGGCGCATCTCGATCAACCGCTCGGTGCTGTCGAACGTGAATACGGCCTCCGAAGACGCCAACCCTATGGACGCCACCAAGCCGGAGGAAGAGTTCAACGCGGTGCAGGACTTCGCCTACCAGGCCATGGAGAACCTGTCGTTCGACGTGCTGGAGGCCAACCTCAACAGCATCGACAACGGTCGCCTCGGCGTCCTCTTCAAGATCCAGGGCCGCCACGATCCCGCCGTGGCCGAGGAAGCCCGCGTCAGCATCCAAGAAGCCATCGCCGGAACCGCCTTCAAGCGCCGCATCCCACTGCCCAAGGGCACGCCGGTCAACCTGACGCTCGACACCTCGCTGAACTTCGACGAACTCATCGCCGCCTGGCAACGCGGCTGGGTGGACGCGGCGGATAAGTAGCCTTTTACGTTCAGACCCCGTTCAGCCGCCAAGCGGTGGTATAGGGGCTCCAGGGAGAAGACCTATGAACAAACGCGGATTTATCGTCGCCCTGGCCGCAGGGATGGCGGCAGCCTCGCTCGGGGCCTGCACGCCGACCGTGCGGGTCAAGGTGGACCCGATCAACATCTACGCCAAGCTGGACGCCGACGTCCGCGTGCGCCTCGACAAGGAAGTCCAGGCGTTGATCCAGCAGAACCCCAACCTCTTCTAAGGAGCCCACTGATGCGCAAGACACTTTTCGCCATCGCCGCGGGCCTCAGCCTGTTCGCCGCCGGCGCCGCCCTGTCCCAAACCTCGGCCCAGAAGTCCGTCGTCGAAGCCGCCAAGTCGACCGGTACGGTCGGCGAGCAGGGCGACGGCTTCCTCGGCTTCGTCAGCGGATCGGGTGACGCCACCTTGAGCGCCGCCGTCGCCGCCATCAACGCCGGCCGCGCGGCCCTCTACGCCGAGACCGCCGCCAAGACCGGGGTCACGGCCGAAGCCGCCGGGCAGGCCACCGCCCGCCAGCTCTACGCCCGCATCCCGGCCGGCCAGTGGTACAAGCCGCTCGGCGGCAGCTGGACCCGAAAATAGCGACTGGACTTGAGCGTTCTCCGCCTCACCCGCGCTGGTGAGGCGGCGTTTCGCTGTCTAGGGTTACAGGATGCCGAAAGCTCCGAACCCCATGGTCGCTCGCCGCAACCTGCTGATCGCCATGGGCGCGATGAGCGCGGTCCCGGCCTCGGCGCAGAGCCGCGACCCCGCCGGCGCCCCGCCCGCCTCCACGCTGGCGGCCGCCAAGACCCTGTACCCCGCCGGTGCAAACCTCGCTGACGGTAACACCATCTTCGTTGCTGGACGGGGCCGGGCCTCGGACGGCTACGGCGGCTACTTCGCCTACGAGGCTAGCGACCGCGCCTCCGCCTTTCCAAACGACGCCATGGGCTTCACCGACGCCGCCGGTCGGCGCTGGAAGCGCGTCTGGGATAACCTCCACCTCTACCCCGAATGGTTCGGCGCGGCGGGTGACGGCGAGACCGACGACAGCGCGGCCTTCGCGGCGCTGTTCGCCTTCCTGAACCCGAACCGGGAAACGGACGAGCGTCGCGGCCAGGTCGTCCACGCCACCCTGCAGGCCCGCCGCTACGCCGCCAACGTCGTGCTGCCCGCCGACGCGATCCGGGGAGCGCCGAGCAACCCCTACTCGACCTTCAGCATTACCGGCGCCGGCATGGCGGAGTCGCAGATCGCCGCCTTCGATCCGAGCCGCCCCGCGATCAGCTTTGATGGTTCGTCAGTCGCGGGACCGGTGACGATCATGCTGCGCGACTTCCGCGTCGTGCAGAACACATCTACCCGCGCGCCCGGCGTCAGCCTGATCGGCAGCGCCGAGTGCCGCATCAACGGCAGCATCGAGAACGTCTGGGTCCGTCAGAACCGGTACGACGCCGGCGGCGGCCACTGCTTCCACGTCGAACGCCACCTCGGCTTCGATATGCGCTTCTGCAACAGCGAGCAGGGGCACTACGCGCTCTATCTGTCCAACGGCTCCAACTGCCGGGTGTGGAACTTCAACGCGCGCGTCCACACCGGCGGCTTCGTCTGGATCAACAGCGGCGGCGCCAACTCCTTCTACAGCTGCCGCATCGAGGACGGCAGGGTGGCGACAACCGCGCCGGATCTGGCCGTCTATCGGCTGGTCGAGGCGCGCAACAACATGTTTGTCGGCTGCGGCAACGAGGGCAGCACGAGCATCCGGTCGACCATCCTGCTGGAGGGCTTCGGTCAGGACGGCCGCGAAACCCTGGCCCAGCCGATCGAGGCGCTCGCGGGGTCCGGTGACACCCTGACGGCGCCCGGCCACGGCCTGTTCACCGGCGACCCGGTGACGGAAGCAACGCCGGGCGCGGCGCCGGCCCGCGTACCCCCGGGCAAGACCTACTTCGCCATCAAGGTCTCGCCGGACAGCTTCAAGCTCGCCGCCTCTCAAAAGGATGCCTTCGGGGGCAAGGCCATGCGGTTGCCCGACGCCGGGCGCGACATGACCCTCAAGGCGGGGTCGAACCGCTTTCCTTGCGCCTACAACCGCTTCATCGGCATGGCCCTGGCCTGCCCGGAGCGCGACGACGTTCCGACAGCCTTCATCCGGATGAAGGGGGCCGTCCACGACAACTCCATCGAAGGCTACGCCAGCTCTCTGGCTTCCGAGCAGAACGGCAGCGGCAAGGCTGTCGATCTGCTGTTCGAGACCGGCGCGGACGGTCAGCGGCCCTATCGCAACACCATCGAACTTGCCCATTTTGGCGCCGGCGGCGCGCGACCGCTCGTGGTGGGAGTCCGCGAAGGGCGGATGAACAAGGTCCGTATCCGTGACGACAGCAACCGCGAGACGCTGCTTCTGAACGGCGGCCGCGATCTTGCCGAGGACACCACCCTGCTGCGCTACGAGGCTGAGCCGGGGGCGGTTTACACCAACACCGGCGCGCGCGGCGCCGTGACTGTGAGCCTGCCGGCAGCGCTGCACGGCGCGGGCATCCAGTTCATCAAGATGGCCGAGCCGCCGTTCCGGATCGTTGCGGCCGGGGGCGAGACGATCCGCGCCCTGCCGGAAGGGGCTCGGCTCGACGCTGTCGGCGACAGCCTGCAGCTTTATTGCGAGCAGCCGGGGACCTGGGAGGTCCTTTCCAGGCGCTAGCCGCCGCGCGCCACGAACCAGCCGTTGAGGAAGCGGTCGTCCGCCTTGCCATAGAGGATGGGATCGCCCTCCGGCGTGGTCAGCCGGCCGCCGGCGGCTTCCAGCACCGCATGACCGGCGGCGATGTCCCACTCGCTGGTCGGCCCGTGGCGGGGATAGATGTCGGCCTCGCCCTCGGCGATCCGACACAGCTTGATGGAGGAATCCATCGGCGTGCGCAGGTCAAAGCCGTACTGGGCGGCCAGCCGGGCAGCCGTCTCTTCCTTCATGGTATGGCTGACCAAGGCCACCGCCTCGCCCGTCGGCCACGGTCGCACGGCGACCGGCGTATAGGCGGCGGACTTGAAGCCGCGCTTCATCGCGCCCTCGGCCGTGGTCAGCCAGATCTCTTCTGTGGCCGGGGCGCAGACCGCTCCGGCGACCGGGCGGCGGTCCTGGATCAGCCCGATGTTGACGGTGAAGTTGGGATCGCCCCGCACGAAGGCCTTGGTGCCGTCGACCGGATCGACCAGGAAGAAGCGCGGCCCTATGGCGTCGGGCGTGCCGTACTCGCTGGCGTGTTCCTCCGAGACCACCGGGATGTGGGGAAAGCGCTCGCGCAGCCTTTGCAAAATCAGCCGTTCGCCGGCCCGGTCGGCCTCGGTGACGGGGCTCTCGTCGGCCTTCTGGACGACCTCCAGTTCGGAGCGCCAGAACGGCAGGATGACGGCGGCGGCCTCCTCGACGATCTCGGCAAGGATGGGGCCGATGTCGGCATCGGGGGTCATCGGCGCACTCTTAGGAATTGGTCCATGACTGGTGCTGTAAGGCCCTCGCTCAGGTTTGCCAAAGGCTCAAATCAGGCCAACACTCCGCCTCGATGACCGACAGCTCCGAAACCCCCGCCGCCCAACCGAGCGCCACCGAACTGGCCGCGCTGCTGGCGGCGCGCCTGTGCCACGACTTCATCAGCCCTGCCAGCGCTATCGCGTCAGGTTTGGACCTGCTCGAAGACCCGACCGCGCAGGACATGCGCGAAGACGCCATGGGCCTGATCGCCCAAAGCGCCCGCAAGCTGGTCGACATGCTGGCCTTCTCGCGGGTGGCGTTCGGCGCCTCGGCATCGGCTGAGAGCTTCGACGCCCGCGAACTGGAAACCCTGGCGCGCGGCGTCTTCGCTCATATTCGGCCCGAGCTGGAATGGTCGGTGGAGCCGGCCTCGCTGAACAAGGCCGCCGCCCGGACCATCCTCAACCTCGTCCAGATCGCCGGCGGCGCGTTGCCGACCGGCGGCACGGCCAGGGTGCGGGCGGTGGAGGCGGACGGCCGCTTCGCCATCTCCATAGAGGCTGAGGGCGCCCGCGCCCGGATCAGGCCGGAAATCATCTCCGGCCTGCGCGGCGAACCGCTGCCCGAAGGCGTACTCGCCGGGCACTGGGTGCAGTCCTACTACCTGCACTGCATCGTCGACAGCGCCGGCGGCCAGATCGCCGCTGAGGCGGGCGAAGAGCGCGTCAGCTTCGCGGCCTGGGTGCCGGTCTAGAACTCATCAGCTCGGCCATTTCGGACGAGGCGGCGCTATCGAGCGCGCGAAGGGCATCGGCCGTACGCTCCACGACTTCCGGCGCTTTGTTTTGCCCGAGCTTAGTGATCCCCTCGAACCTTTCGACGCGCATCTCGAACGAGCGGATGCCGCGTAGCAGGGCCTCGAAGCGGGCGGGCGTCATCTTGCCCCGCGTCCACTGCGGCTTGGGCGCCAACTTACCCTCGAAGTGGGCGGAGAGGTCATCGAGCAGCGCCACCGCCGCTTCATCGCCGACTGGCGTCACAGAGCCTTCCATCTCCACCGAGAGATAGTTCCAGGTCGGCACCTGGTCGGGCAGGCCGTACCAGTCGGGACTGATGTAGGCGTCCGGGCCGCTGACCACCGCCAGCGCCGTTCCGCCGGCCTCCAGCACCGGTGTCAGCGCGTTGGCGCGGGAGAGGTGGAAGCGCAGGGTGCGCCCCTCCAGCAGCATCGCTGCGTGCGCCGCCACTGGACGGTCTTGGGCGGCGCCGATGATCAAGCCAAACCCGCGCTCCGCGACCCGCGCGCGCAGCACTGCTTCATCGGTTTCGTGGAAGGCGGCGGCCGGGTGCATGGCTCCTGCATAGCTTCGAAGGATGTGATGCGCACGGCTCTTCTCTTACGCCGCGTCATCGGCGCATCATCGCGGCCTAGGGAGAACGCCAATGGACACCGCACGCATCGACGATGAGATCGCCTGGGCGATCGTCGACCCCAAGTCCTACGCCGACGACACGACGCTGCACCGCAATCTGCGCTGGCTGCGGCACAACAACCCGCTCGGCCGGGCCGAGCTGGAGAACTTCGATCCGTTCTGGGTGGTGACCAAGCACGCCGACATCCTCGAGGTCAGCCGCAGCAACGACCTCTTCCACAACGGCGACCTGCAGACGACGCTGACGCCAAAATCGATCGACCACAAAATCCGCCAGATGACCGGCGGCAGCCCGCATCTGGTCCGCAGCCTGGTGCAGATGGACGCCCCCGATCACCCGAAGTACCGGGTGATGACGCAGGCCTGGTTCCTGCCGCAGAACATCAGGAAGCTCGAGGAGCGCATCCGCACCATCGCCAAGGCCCACGTCGACCGCATGGCCGAAATGGGCGGCGAGTGCGATTTCGTCGCCGACGTGGCGCTGACCTTTCCGCTGCAGGTAATCATGGAGATTCTCGGCGTGCCGGAAGCCGACGAGCCGCGCATGCTGAAGCTGACGCAGGAGCTGTTCGGCTCGACAGACCCCGACCTCAACCGCGACCAGGCCGAGTTGACTGAGGACTTCGAGCGCAACCTTGCCCAGGTGCAGAGCGTCATCGGCGACTTCTTCACCTACTTCGACGCCATCACGCAGGACCGCCGGGCCAACCCGCGCGAGGACCTGTCGACCTTCATCGCCAACGGCAAGATCGACGGCGAGTCGATGGGGCCGATGGAGGCGCTGAGCTACTACGTCATCGTCGCCACCGCCGGCCACGACACCACCTCGTCGTCGACGGCCGGCGCTGTATGGGGGATGTGCGAGAACCCGGGCGAGTTCGCCAAGGTCAAGGAGAACCGGGCGCTGATCCCCGGGCTGGTGGACGAAGCCATCCGCTGGACGACGCCGGTCAAGCACTTCATGCGCTCCGCCACCGCCGACACCGAGCTGCGGGACCGCAAGATCGCCAAGGGGGACTGGCTGTTCCTCAGCTACCCGTCAGGCAACCGCGACGAGGAGGTGTTCGAGGACCCGGACGCCTTCCGCGTCGAGCGCAGCCCCAACAAGCACCTGGCCTTCGGCTACGGCGCGCACCTGTGCCTCGGCCAGCACCTCGCCAAGATGGAGATGCGCATCCTGTTCGAGGAGCTGATGTCGCGGGTGAGCTCGATCGAGCTGAACGGCGAGCCGAAACGGTCGGCGGCCAGCTTCGTCGGCGGCCCCAAGAGCCTGCCGATCCGTTTCCGCATGAACTAGCAGGCATGCCAAAGGCCCCGCAGCCGCGAGGCTACGGGGCCCGATTAGGCGTTCGCCTCTAGACTGCAGACTAGTGAGCGGCGTCGTTGGCGGTGTCTTTGACGGCGTCGCCGGCGGCTTCGACGTCCTTGCCGGCGCCGGCGATGGTGTTGCAGGCGGCCGTGGTCAGGCCGGCGGCGATAACGGCGAGAAGGATCAACTTACGCATGCGACATCTCCTTGAGTCGATGAAAGCTCGCCTGCCCAACGTCCCCGGTACAGCTAGGTTCCGGCGGCGCTGGCTTCGGGCGTGGGAAATGTCAGACGCACCGTCAGGCCGCCGGCCGGATTGGGCTCGAACTCGGCCTTGCCGCGCAGCTGGCGGGCGAAGGCTGTCATCAGCGTGCGGCCGACACCGGCGGTCGGCAGCGAATCCGCCGGCTTGCTCCCGTTGTCGCTGATCGACAGCTCGGCCTCTGCTCCCCGGACCGCGAAGTCGACCCGCAGCGTGCCGCCGCCGCCGTTGAAGGCGTGTTTCTGGGCGTTGGTCACCGCCTCGACCGCGAACAGGGCCAGCGGCGCCAGCTTGTCCGGATCGATGACCAGGGCGTCGGCATGGACCTCGGTGCGGATGGAGCCATGCGGTTCCGAGTCGCCGCTCAGCAACTGCGCGGTCAGCTCTTCAAGGAACGGCCGTAGGTCGACGCGCTTTAGGTCCGCGCCCTGGTAGAGAGCCCGATAGATCAGCGCCAGCGCGGCGATGCGCTGGCGGGTGTCGCTGATGGCCGCCCTCGCCGCGGGATCGGTCAGGGCGCGTTGCTGCATGTTCAGCAGGGAGGAGATGACCTGCAGGTTGTTCTTCACCCGGTGGTGGATCTCGCGCATCAGCGCGTCCTTGTGGCTGAAGGACTCGCGGATCGAGGTGTCGCGGGCGACGATGGTGTCGGCCATGTGGCTGAGGGTCTCGGCGAGGTCGCGGATTTCCGGCGGCGCGCGCTCGGCCTGGATCGGCCGGACGGTGAATCTGCCCCGCGCATAGATGGCGGCGACCCGCTGCAGGTAGGCGATCCAGCGGACCACCCCTAGCTCCGTGGCGTAGAACACCGCACCGAGCGCCAGCAGGAAGGCCATCAGCGGGAAGACGATGCCCGAAAGCGGGTTCAGCCACGCCCACGAGAAGATGCCCCGCTCCGGCGCCGACAGGATGACGAACACGTCGTCGTTCACCAACGGCGCCGCCGAATAGACGCGCCGCCGCCCCTGCCCGTCCCTGGCGTGCTCGACAAACGAGCCGCGGTCGCCCGCGTTGGTCACCCAGCCGCTGACCGAACGCGGAAAGGCCGAAGCGTCGGTGACGCTGAGGTAGGAGCCCTCGCCGTCGACCACCGCCACTTCGGCCCCTGCCGGCAGCGTGCGGTCGTCGAGTTCCGGGCGCAGGCTGGCCAAGGTGATCACCGCCGCCAGCGCGCCGTCGAAACCGACGTCGGGGTTCTCGGCGCGGGTCGCCGCCAGCAGCGCCGGTTCGGACGCGTAGGGGACGCCGGGCTGGCTGGTCAGCACCAGTTCCTCGCGGCCCGCCGCCAGCCGCTTGAACCAGTCGCGGTCGCGCCGCAGCGGGTCGGCGGGCACGGTGGCGGCGGCGCAGGCCACCCGGCCTCGGCGGTCGAAGCGGATCAGGTTGGCGTAGCCCGGGATGCGGTGGGTGACCTGGGCCAGCCGCTGGGCGCACTCCAGGCCGATCGACGCCGGCGCCAGGGTTTCCAGGAGCACCGCCGCCGACTCCATGCGGGCGCGGGCGTTGGCGGCGCTGCGCTGCGCGGCGGCCTCGAGGCTCTGCTGCTGGGCTTCGGCTTCGCGGCGGAAGGACAGGATCGACTGGCTGGCGCCGAGGATCAGCACCGGCAGCAACGCGGCCGCCAGCGCGACGCCGAGACGAAGCCGGATGGTCGTCAACGGCCCCCAGCCCAGCCGTCGGTCGCTGGTCACCGGACGGTGCTCAGTCGCTCCGCATCGGCCAGAATGGACCGCATCGCATCACCGGCGGAGGCGCCGTCACGGTCGTAGGAGCCGTCCTCGAGGATCAGCTGCAGCGCCTTGCGGGCCCGGCTGACGCGGCTTTTCACGGTACCCACCGCGCAGCCGCAGATGTCGGCCGCTTCCTCGTAGGCGAACCCGCCGGCGCCGACCAGGATCAGCGCCTCGCGTTGCTCCGGCGGCAGCATGGACAGGCCCAGCCGCAGTTCGTCCAGCGCCACGGGCGCCTCGGGGTCATCGACCGCCACCAGGGTCCGCTCGGCGGCTTCCTGATCGAGCTGGCTCTGACGCCACGAGCGGCGCTTCTCGGAATAGAACTGGTTGCGCAGGATCATGAAGGTCCAGGCCTTCATGTTTGTGCCCAGCTGAAAGGACGCGCGCGCGTCCCAGGCCTTCATCATGGCGTCCTGCGCCAGGTCATCGGCGGCGGTGGGATCGCCGGTCAGGGTCCTGGCGAAGGCGCGCAGATGCGGGATCAGCTGCACCAGCTCCTTCTTGAAGATGGTGTCTCTCGCCTCGTCGACCGGCGTCTCGCGCCGGGGTTTATCGTCTGCCGCCATGGTTCAGCCTTCCCCGCTGGCGCGGTCGGCGCGCCGGAGGATGTCGAGAAACTCGTCAGGCACCGGTTCGCTGACCACCTCGTCGAACATCTGACGAAGCTTCACGCCGATCGCCTGCTGGCGCAGCCGTGCCTCATCGAGCGCGGCCGATCCCTTGCGACGTTGATCCATGGTGTGTTCGATCATGCCCTTCGACGCCCGCTCCGGACGCCTGCCCCCGTGATAAACGTTACTGACTTGGAGCCCTCAACGCTACAAAGCCGCTCTGGTTCCCATCAAAGGTTATATGAGGTGGGAACCTGAGCGCGCCAAACGGAACCGGTCCATCGCTGACGCGTTGAAGCGCCATCAGGGATGCGCCCACCGCCGGCGGCGGTTGCGCTTGCCCGGTTTCCAGGTCGTTGAGTGTCGGGAGGGGTCATGAGTCTTCTAGCCAGGCTAGCGCCGCATCTGCCTTATGTTCGCAGGTACGCGCGCGCGCTGACCGGTGATCAAATCACCGGGGATCATTATGTGCGCGTGGCGCTGGAGGCCCTGGCGGCGGGCGAGCGTTCGCTGGAGGAGGCCTACTCCCCGCGCGTCGCCCTCTATCATGTGTTCCACGCCATCTGGTGCACCTCGGGCGCCCAGCTCGAGGACCGCAAGGACGAGATACCCGCCCCGGCCGCCGAAGACGCCGCCCAGCGGCTGATGCGCATCGCCCCGCGCTCGCGCCAGGCCTTCCTGCTGACGGCGCTGGAGGGCTTTACGCCCGCCGAAGCCGCGCAGATCCTCGACGCCGACTTCGCCGAGGTCGAACGCCTGATCTCCGAAGCGCAGTCCGAGATCGACGCCGAACTGGCCACCGAAGTGCTGATCATCGAGGACGAGCCGGTCATCGCCGCCGACATCGAGGCGCTGGTCAAGGAGCTCGGCCACCAGGTGCTCGACATCGCCGCCACCCGCACGGAAGCAGTGGAAGCCGTCGCTCGCAAAACGCCGGGGCTGGTGCTGGCCGACATCCAGCTGGCCGACGGCTCGTCGGGCATCGACGCGGTCAAGGACATCCTGCAGCGGCTGGACGTGCCGGTGATCTTCATCACCGCCTTCCCCGAGCGCCTGCTGACCGGCGAGCGGCCTGAGCCGACCTTCCTGATCACCAAGCCCTTCCAGCCGGAGACGGTGAAGGCGGCGATCGGCCAGGCGCTCTTCTTCCATCCCCGGAAGACCCGCCAGGCGGCTTGAGGCTGAGCCAAGCGATAAAGAAAGGGCCGCTCCTTGGAGCGGCCCTTTTGCTATTTGGGCTGGACGTCGACCGGTCTGACGTCGGTCTCGCGGTTCTTGGGCGTCACGAGCGGCGTATCGGTGGTGGTCGAGCCGCCTTCCTCGGCCGTGGCGCGGGCCTTGTGATCGACGGATTCCAGGTCGCCGGCCCGGGAGAACCATGTACCGAACAACGCGATCACCACCAGCACCAAGCTAGCGAGAAGGACCCAGAGGACGTGACGGCCCCAGCGGCCCTGACGCGCGTCGGTGGCGTCCACATCGGGGCCGTGGTCGGGATCGGTGGGGGTCGTATAGGCCATGGGCGGTCCTCCTTACGAGCGGCTAGCCGGGGAAGTAGTCGAAGGGACTGGGCGTCGAGGCGACTTCCGTCCCCACCGGCCGGCGCTGCTCGGCCCGTTGCAGCACCACGCCCGAGACGGCAATGACGCCGATGGCGGCGAGCGCGATGGCGCGCATCCTGGCCATGCGCTGGCGCCGGTTCAGCGGCGCGTGGCGGATCAGCAGTCCCGGCTGCGCGTAACTCTTGGCGCGTCGCATGAGAAGACTCCGACATCCCGGCTTTCACCGATCCATCTAAACGCGGCGTTCCGGGGCGCCGTTCCGAGAGCGGGAGGGACGCGACAAGGCGCTCTGAAAAAATTTCAACCGGTCGAGGAACGCATTTTGGGGAAGCCGCGTTTGGTGTCTGCGGAGGCGGCGACGCCCCCCCCGACTTGAGGCTGGAGAGATCCAGCCAGCCGTCTCCGCACCCCTTTTCTCGATGATGCAGACTTCAGGGCGGATCTCACGATCCGCCCTCTTTCTTTGCGTGTCGCCTAGCGCGCGCCGCTGAAGATGATGTCGGCGCGGCGGCGCAGGGGCTCGACCTCGCCCGAAAGCGTCCTCGCCCCGTTCTCTCCCGCCGCCACCAGCTTGAAGGTGACTTGAGTGAACCCGAGCCGCGCCAGCTCCTGCGTGACGGCCTCGGCGCGCCGCTCGGAAAGCCTGATGTTCGCAGCCGGCGCGCCGACCGGATCGGACAGGCCGAAGACCTGAACGGTCGTGAACCGGCAGTTCTCCGCCTGGGCCGCGGCGCCGCGCAGCACGTCCTTCGCCTCGCGGGTCAGGGCGGCGGAGTCGCGCTCGAAATAGATTGAGGCGTTCAGGTCCGCGCAGGGGTTGGGCATGGCCACCATCGGGCCGGTGTAGGGCGGCGGCGGGCGCAAGCTCCCGCACCCGGCCATAGCCGACATTGCCAGGACCAGCGCTCCGGCGCCTGCAATCCGCCTGATGCCGCTCATTGTCATACCCCCATGATGATCACGCCCGAGCCCCGGCGCCCATGCGAAAAAGGCGGCCGACGAAACGCCGGCCGCCTTCCTGCAGGTTACAGCATCCGCCGCCTAGTAGCGGGGGCTGCCGTTTTCCCAATAATAACGGCCGGTCGCCGGGTCATAGTAGTAGTACTGACGGCTGGCCTCATCATAGAACTGACGGCGATTGATGTTGGTCGCGCCGCAGCCGCCGTCCTGACGGCAGCCCTTCACCGCACCAGCCACACCGCCAAGAGCAGCGCCGATGGCCGCGCCGGTGCCGGCGTCGCCGGAACCCACGTTGTTGCCGATAACCGCACCGGCGACCGCGCCAAGCGCCGCGCCGCCGATGGCGTTACGTTCAACAGCGCCGGAGCTGGTGCCATAGCCGGAGCCATAGCCAGGCCCCGTCGTCGTGCACGCTGCGGCCAAAATACCCGCGCCCGCAAGGGCGATCCAGGACTTGTACATATGCCTCTCCTTGTATTGCTCCCCGGCAACCGGAACGCAGGCCTGCTGCGCCGGTTCCCTCTTAAGCTTCTAAGCGGAACTGTCGCCCCCGTCTTCCGTTAGGGTGGCAAGCTAACTCCCGGGAGGTCTGTAATGAGGTCCGAGCGCGTCGATCCTGATGGCCGCGTCGTCGTCGACGACACCACGACCACCTGCGAAACCGTCGCCTTGAGCGACAAGGACCTGCGCGACGCCTACGAGCGCGGCCGCAAGGATGAGACCGGACGCCACAAGCGAAATTGGCTGACCGCGATCCTGACCTGGCTGCTGGCGCTGGTCGGCCTGGTGGTGCTGGTGCTGGCGGCCCTGAACGGCTCGTTCGCCCGAGGCGGGGCGGTGCTCGACCAGCAGCTCTCCATTGCCGCCGACCAGGCCGAGCCGACCATCCGCAACGCCGCCAGTGAGGCCGGCGAGGCGATCCAGGACGCCCGCACCGACAACAACACCGTCACCACCGACAGCAACACCACCGTCGTGCAGACCCCTACCGGGCAGCAGACCACGACCACGACGACCACCGCGCCGGAGGCCCGCTAGTCGTTTGGACAAGGGGGCTGATGCCAAGCTGCGCCTCGCCAAGATCGAGGTCGTAGCCAACGTCGCCTCCGGCAGCGTTGGCCCGAACGTCGTTGAGCGGGTGCACAAGATCGTCTCGGAAGCCGGTCTGGAGGCGCGGGTCGATACGCCAAGCTGCCCCGAGCTCTCGACCTGTATCCGCCAGGCGATCGACCGGAGCCCCGACCTGCTGGTGATCATTGCCGGTGACGGCACAGCGCGAGTAGCCGCGGAGATGGCCGGCGTCGACGGGCCGCTCGTCGCGCCGCTGCCGGGCGGCACCATGAACATGCTGCCCAAGGCCTTGTACGGCGACCGCGACTGGGAGACCGCCCTGCGCGACACGCTGGCGCCGGGGCACATCATTCGTCCGGTCTCCGGCGGCGAAGTCAGCGGCCACCGCTTCTATGTCGCCGCGCTGCTCGGCGCCCCGGCCCTATGGGCGCTGGCCCGTGAGGCGGTGCGTGAGCGCAAGTTCGACCTTGCCGTTCGGCGAGCCCGGCGGGCCGCGAGGCGGGCCTTCTCCGGGCGGCTGCGCTATTCCATCGAGGGCGGACCGATGCTCAAGGCCGAGGCGCTGAGCCTGATGTGCCCGCTGATCTCCACAGCGCTTGACGATGAGGATCATGTGCTGGAAGCCGCCGCCCTCAGCCCCTCCGGCGCCGCCGACGCCTTCCGGCTGGGCGTCCGGACCCTGCGCGGCACCTGGCGGCAGGACCCGGCCGTAGAGGTGTTCAAGTGCCGCTCGGCCAATGCCTGGGCCAGCGGCATGATTCCGGCCAGCGTCGATGGCGAGCCGATCCGCCTGCCGCGGCACGTGGAAATCCGCTATCATCCCGAGGCGTTCCGGGCGCTGGCCCCGCCGCCGCCCGAGGACCCGCCCTCAGTCGTCGGATGAGCATGGCCTCGCTCAGGATCGCCCATCTGTCCGACATCCACTTCGGCGGCGAGAACAAGGGCGCCGTCGCCTCGGTCGCCGAGTGGCTGCACGAGCAAAAGCCGGACCTGATTGCCATCACCGGCGACATCACCACGGCGGGCAGGCCGCACGAGTTCAAGGCCGCCAAGGCCTGGACCGACACCCTGCCCTCAAAGCCGCTGTTCACGCCGGGCAACCACGACGTTCCATACTATTCACCGATGCGGGTGTTCGATCCGTGGAGCCGCTACGAGGCGGCGTTCGGACCGGCGCGGGACCACAACCTCGAGGCCCCCGGCCTCGACCTCGCCGCTGTCAACACCGCGAGGGGCGCCCAGCCGCGCGCCAACTGGTCGAAGGGCCAGATCTCGCCCGGCCAGATCAGGCGCACGGCGGCGGCGATTGCTGAGGCCAACCCCGGCGCGCTGCGGGTCATCGCCTGCCACCACCCACTGATGGAGATGGTCGGTGGCCCGATGACCGGGAAGGTGTGGAACGGACGGGCGGCGGCGGAGGCGTTCTCGAAGGCGCAGGCTGACCTGGTGCTGACCGGGCATGTCCACGCGCCGTTCACGCTGGCCTATCCATTCGGCGACGAGAAGACCTATGCGGTGGGGGCGAGCACGCTATCGATGCGCGAGCGCGGCGTGCCGATCGGCTTCAACTGCATAGAGGCGGACGAAAAAACCATCGCCGTGACGGCGATGGCCTGGACGGGCTCACATTTCGAGCCGTGGCGTAGCTGGCGGGTCGACCGCAGGACGCGGCCGCCCGCCTGAACGCCTGAGTCTATGTGACGCCGCGGCCGCGCATCAAATGCATGACCAGCGAGATCACGAACAGGGCCACGAAGATCCAGAACAATATCTTGGCGACGCTGATGGCGGCGCCGGCGATGGTCGTAAAACCAAGAACGGCGGCGATCAGCGCCACCACCAGGAAGATAAGAGCCCACCTAAGCATGGTCACTTTCCTTTCGTTGAAAGACGCCTCGGCGCCTTGGGAAAGCAACGCTCGATGCCCGGCGCCGTTCCGCTCAGCGGGCCGACGAGCGGCCTTCCATGAAGGCCGCGGCGAGAGCGGCGATGAGCTTGGGATTGCGGATGGCGTAGATGCCGGCGCCGACAGCGATACCTGTGGCGATCAGCGGACGCTCCTTGGCCATCTCGACCATCTTCTGGACCATCGAGGCGTCAGGTTCATCGGCTGACTGCCGGTGACGCGGGCGTCCGCCGGGGATGCGGCCCCGCACCGAAAGG
>Ga0190273_10000168_pt1 | contig 33804 bp, 35 predicted proteins | sample Popmic504IS_FD_134513 | JGI IMG/M metagenome (GOLD analysis project Ga0190273, IMG submission 134513) | Populus adjacent soil microbial communities from riparian zone of Shoshone River, Wyoming, USA - 504 IS | ecosystem: Environmental > Terrestrial > Soil > Riparian zone > Trees stand | place... | reverse complement strand
TGGGACAAGATTAAGGACCAGGTCCACCACGTCGAGTTCCCGGACGGCAAGAAGATCATCATCCTGTCCGAAGGCCGCCTGGTGAACCTCGGCAACGCCACGGGTCACCCGTCCTTCGTGATGAGCGCCTCCTTCACCAACCAGACGCTGGCCCAACTGGAGCTGTGGACCAACCGGGCGAAGTACGAAAACCAGGTCTACACCCTGCCCAAGCACCTCGACGAAAAGGTGGCCATGCTCCACCTGGCCAAGCTCGGAGCCAAGCTGACCAGGCTGCGGCCGGACCAAGCGGAGTACATCGGCGTGCCCCCGCACGGCCCGTTCAAGCCGGAGCATTATCGGTACTAGTGCGTCCTTCGAGACGGCGCTGCGCGCCTCCTCAGGATGACGAATTGTGTTGATTGCACAAAGCTCGTCATGGTGAGGAGCGCTCAACGAGCGCGTCTCGAACCACGCAGGGGCTCATGACCACCGACATCCACGGCATTTGCCCGCCCGAGTTCGACGCCGTCCGCCGCGCCTTCGAGGGCAACTTCGTGGATGGCGGCGAGCTCGGCGCGCGGTTCTCGCTGGCGGTGGAGGGGGAGGTCGTCGTTGACCTCTACGGCGGCTGGGCGGACCGCAAGCAGACCGTCCCGTTCGGGCCGGAGACCCTGACGCCGGTGTTCTCGACCACCAAGGCCATCGCCTCGATCCTGATCGCCCGGCTGGTGGAGCAGGGCAGGCTCGCCTACGGCCAACGCGTTGCTGAGGTGTGGCCGGAGTTCGCTCAGGCCGGAAAGCAAGAGATCACCGTCGAACAGGTGATGAGCCACCAGGCCGGCCTCTCCGGCTTCCTCGACGAGATGGACCCGGCGCTGTGGTTCGACTGGGACGCCATCTGCGCCAAGCTCGCGGCCATGGCGCCGCTGTGGCCGGTGGGGTCGGCCAGCGGCTACCATCCGGTCACCTTCGGCTATCTGGCCGGTGAGATCTTCCGCCGCGTTGATGGCCGCACGATGGGGACCGCGCTGCGCGAAGACATCGCCGTTCCCGCCGGCCTCGACCTGTGGATCGGCCTGCCGGACGCCGAGCACGGCCGCGTCGCCGAGCTCAAACCCCCCAACACCCTGCCGCAGTTCGGCGAGATCAACGAGGCGCTCAAGGCGGCCTTCCTGACGCCCTGGGCCGCGCCCGGCGGCAAGACCGGAGCCGACTGGCGTCGCGCCGAAATCCCTTCCGCCAACGGCCATGCCAGGGCGCCTTCACTGGCGCTGCTGATGGGGGCGCTGGCAACGAACGGAGACGTCCGTGGGGTCCACATCCTGTCGCCGCAAACTCGCGACGAAGCCTCGGCCGAACGCATCCACGGCCGCGACCTCGTGCTGCCGTTCGAGATGAGCTGGGGTGCGGGTTTCATGCGCAACACGCCCAACTTCTTCTATGGCCCGAGCGCCCTGACCTTCGGCCACTCCGGCTGGGGTGGCTCCTGCGCCTTCGCCGACCCGGAGCGCCGCGTCTCAGGCGCCTATGTGATGAACAAGCAGTCCGTCGAACTTATCGGCGACGCCCGCTCCCGCCGCCTGATCGACGGGGCCTACGCGGGCCTCTGACGCCCGGCCCGGATCACGCCGAAGGCGAACACCGCCACGCCCAGCCAGATGAAGGCGAACGACAGCGCCCGAATGGGCGTGAACGCCTCGCCGAGCGCGATGCCGACCCCGAACTGCAGCGTCGGGGCGAGGAACTGCAGGAAGCCGAGCGCCGTCATGGTCAGCCGCCGCGCAGCCCAGGCGAACAGCACCAGCGGCAGCACCGTGGCGGGGCCGGCGGCGAGCAGCAGCAGGGCTACGCCGAGGCCGTCGCGGAAATGGCCGGCGCCGGTGGTCTCCAGCCAGAGCACATAGGCCAGGCCCGGCAGGGTCAGGTAGAGGCACTCGATGAAGAGGCCGGTTTGGGCATCCGCGTGGACCTGCTTGCGGATGACGCCGTAGGCGCAAAAGGAGGTCGCCAGCGCCAGCGAGATGACCGGCAGGTGGCCGAGGGCCAGCGCCTGGACGGCGACGCCGATCACCGCCAGGCCGATGGCGACCTTGCCCTCGGTGTTCATGCGCTCGCGAAACAGCACGGCGCCGACGGCCATGTTGAGCAGCGGGTTAATGTAGTAGCCGAGGCTCGCCTCGAGCACCTTGCCGCCGTTCACAGCGACCACATAGATCGTCCAGTTGACGAGGATGGCCGCCGTGGAGAGCGCCAGGAAGCCGAGGGTGCGCGGCTCGGTCAGCACGCGGGCGACCTGCGGGACCTGCTTGCCGAGCACCACCAGCCCGAACGCCCAGAGCACCGCCCAGAGGGTGCGGTGGGCGATCATCTCGGCCGAGCCGACGCCCATGCCGTAAAGCAGGTGGAAATAGAGGGGCAGGAAGCCCCACAGGAGATAGGCCCCGATCCCCGCCGCCAGCGCCTGGCGGGGCTCCCCGCTCGGCGCCGACGGATCGACCACTAGGCGAGGACTTTCTGGCCGATCAGGCCGCGCTCATGCAGCAGCTCGGCGATCTGGACGGCGTTGAGGGCCGCGCCTTTGCGCAGGTTGTCCGAGACCACCCACATGGTCAGGCCGTTGGCGATCGTCGGATCGTTGCGGATGCGGCTGACGTAGACGGCGAACTCGCCCTGGGCTTCCTTGGGCGTCATGTAGCCGGTCTCGTCTCTACGATCGATGACCACCACGCCCGGCGCATCGCGCAGGATCTCGCGGGCGTCGTCCTCGTCCAGCGGCTCGTGGAACTCGAGGTTCACCATCTCCGAGTGGCCGACCATCACCGGCACGCGCACGCAGGTCACCGTCAGCGCGATGTTGGGGTCGAGCATCTTGTGCGTCTCCTGCCACATCTTGGCTTCCTCGTCGGTGTAGCCATCGTCGCGGAAGGTCCCGATGTAGGGGATGACGTTGAAGGCGATCTGCTTGGGAAACTTCTTCGGCTCGGGCGCGCCGAGGACGAAGACGCCCTTGGTCTGGTCCCAGAGCTCGTCCATGCCTTCCTTGCCGGCCCCGGAAACCGACTGGTAGGTCGACACCACGGCGCGCTTGATGCGGGCGGCGTCGTGCAGCGGCTTCATCGCCACCACCAGCTGGATCGTCGAGCAGTTGGGATTGGCGATGATGTTCTTGCGCATCTCGTGAACCGCGTCCGGATTCACCTCCGGCACGATCAGCGGCACGTCCGGGTCCATCCGCCACGCCGACGAGTTGTCGATGACGATGGGCCCGGCCCGGCCGATCTTCTCCGACCAGGCCTTGGAGACCGCGCCGCCGGCGCTCATCAAAACGAGGTCGACGCTCGAGAAGTCGAACTGCTCGATGTCCTCGCACTTGAGGTTTTTCTCGCCGAAGGAGACGTCGACGCCGATGGATTTGCGCGAGGCGATGGCGTGCATCTTCTCCACGGGGAAGTTCACTTCCTCGAGGATGTTGAACATCTCGCGGCCCACGTTGCCCGTGGCGCCCACTACGGCGACCCGGTAACCCATCGAAAGCTCCTTTTTCACTGGAAGCGCGCTGATACGCCTCCCGTTGCTGCGGTGCAAGATAAGGAAAGCTGCGTGTGGCGTCTGGTGGTCACCGCTTAACCATCAGGGAACCAGGGTCGGGTTCCCGAGTTGCACCTTTGCCAAGCTTGACCCGGCGGGACTGATACGTCACGCCGGTGGAACAGCGAGGTGAAGTTTGGGTGTACCCAGATCAAGAAACCAGCTGGCCTACTGACCGGCAAACAAAACAAAGGAAATCGCGATGCGTGTGGGCAACAATCTTACTGGAAAACTCCGTGTGGCCGCGTTGATTACCTTGGGCGGGCTGAGCCTGAGCGCCTGTGCAACCAGGAGCTATGTCGATGAGCAGATCGCCGGGGTGAACACCCGCATCAGCGCCGTCGAAGCTAGGGCCAACGATGCGGCTCAGCGCGCCGACGCCGCCGGCGCCGCCGCCCAGGCGGCCTCGACCGCCGTGGCCAACACCAATGCGCGCATCGATCAATTGACCACGCGGGTAGATACGATTGAGCAGCAACGGATCGTGACAACGAGACAGCCCCGAGGCTAAGATTCTCGACGGAGCGGGTGGTCGCGTCCGCCCGCTCCGTCCGAGCGTTCACTGGTGCGGAGCCCCGTCGCGTGTTGGAGTGATGACGATGGTCGTTCGCACAGGCAGTCCGCTGGCTGCCCTTGTCCTTGCGCTCTGCGTAGCGGGCGTCGCCATGCCGGCAGCGGCGGCGACCAAGAAACATGCCGCCGTGGCGGTCTCAAAGAAGGCGTTAGCGAAGAAGCCCGCCGCCAAGCCCAAGCCGATAGAGCCGCCGCAGATGGTCCTCCAGCTGGCTGACTGGGTCGTCCGGACGGGCGACAACGGCGACCTGCCCTTCGCCATCGTCGACAAGACCCAGGCCGTGGTCGCGGTGTTCGACGCCGAGGGAAAACTGCTGGGCGCCGACGCGGCCCTGGTCGGCTCCGCGCAGGGGGATGATTCCGCCCCGGGGGTCGGTGACCGTGAATTGGCCGACATTCCGCTCGAAGACCGGACCACGCCCGCCGGCCGCTTCATCGGCGGGTTCGGGCGCGCCGCGGGACAGCAGCGGGTGCTCTGGGTGGATTACGGGACGGCGATCTCGATGCACGCGGTGATCACCACCCACCCGAAGGAACGGCGCCCCCAACGGCTGCGCTCCAAAACCCCTGACGACAACCGCATCACCCACGGCTGCATCAACGTGCCGGCGAAGTTCTATACCGGCGTGGTCCGCCCGGCGTTCCGGAAGGAGCGGGGGCTGTTCTACATCCTGCCGGACACCAAGCCGCTGGGCGAGGTGTTCCCCGATTTCGATTTCCAGATGCGGGTGGCCGGCCCCTCGACAACCCAGGTCAATTCGGAGCCGCCGCAACCCACTGCGCCATCCGAGCAGCTTTAGGCTCGCGCCCCGCAGCGGGCCTGCGCCAGTATGTCCCCGAAGGGGGAGGGGTCATTTCCCCTTTACATGGGGGGTCGCAGCCCCTATTTGCCACGGCTCCGGCGGACCCGAAGTCCTCAAAAGCGCTGCTAACGCCGGCCTAGGTTCAACAATCCGTTGGGGGTTGCGTGAGGTGGATAAGCACCATACGCCCCTGGGCCTGGTCCGTGAGCGGTCCCCGGAACGTCCTGTCGCCCTCGTGCGGCCGGACACCGTGGCCCTAGCGGCGCGCTGGTTCAGGGATAATTTCAAGGGCGACGTCTTTTACGCGGTGAAGGCCAATCCTTCGCCGTGGGTGATCCGCACGCTCGCGGAGAACGGCGTCAACGCCTTCGACGTGGCCTCCATTCCGGAGGTGAAGCTGGTCGCCGAGCATGCGCCCGGCGCCCGCATGGCCTTCATGCATCCGGTCAAGAGCCGCAGCGCCATCGCCGAGGCCTACTTCGGCTATGGCGTCAGGACGTTCGCTCTCGACACCCACGAAGAACTGGCCAAGCTGCTGGAAGCGACGAACGGCGCGCGCGACCTCAACCTGATGGTCCGCCTCGCCGTGCACGCCGAAGGCGCCGCCTATTCCCTCTCTGGCAAGTTCGGCGTCGACCAGCGCGAGGCGCCGTCGCTGCTGCTCGCCGCCCGCCAGGCGACCGACGAGCTGATGGGCGTGTCCTTCCACGTCGGCAGCCAGTGCATGCGCCCGACAGCGTTCCAGGCCGCGATGGCCCAAGCCGGCCGAGCCTTGGTTCGCGCCGGTGTGTTCGCCGACGTCATCGACGTGGGCGGCGGTTTCCCGTCGGTCTATCCGGGCATGGTGCCGCCCGACATGGCCGACTACATCGCCGCCATCGACCGCGGTTTCGCCGAGATGCCGGTGTCGGAAACCACCGAGCTGTGGTGCGAGCCCGGCCGGGCGCTGGTCGCCGAAAGCTCCTCGATCCTGACCAAGGTCGAGCTGAAGAAGGGCGACGCCCTCTATCTGAACGACGGCTCCTATGGCTCGTTGTTTGATGCGGCGCATACCAAGTGGCCGTTTCCGGTGAAGCTCTATCGCGGCGCAGGCGAAGACGCCCATGAGGTCGAAGGGCCGCTCAAGCCGTTCCGCTTCTACGGCCCGACCTGCGACAGTCTCGACCACATGCCGGGGCCGTTCTGGCTGCCCGAGGATGTCCGCGAGGGCGACTACGTCGAGATCGGCATGCTGGGCGCCTATGGCGTGGCCATGACGACGCGCTTCAACGGTTTCGGCGATGTCGAAACGGTCGCAGTTGAAGACGCGCCGATGGCCTCCATGTTTGGCCTCGCCCGCCGGTCCATCCCGGTGCCGCGCGAGAACAACAACGTCGTGAAGCTGAAGGCTCGCGGCGGCAAGAAGCGCCGGCGGAGGTAATCAACGCCGGATCAGATTGATCACGCCGTCGCTCCGTCCGGCTTGATCTGTAGGCAACGACGGGCGCTCACCAGATAGGGAAACCTGACCGATGAACGCTCCCGTTCCTCCGACCGACAACCGCAAGGCCCAACTGCTCGCCAACGTCGTCGAGCACGTCGACATCTCCTCCTTCGACGCCCGTCCGATCATCGACGCCATGCGCAAGATGAGCTTCTCGTCACGCGACACGGCCCGTGCGTCGGACATCTTCAACATGGCCATCGCCGACGAGAAGTGCTCGCCGTGGCTGATCCTCGCCGGCTCGACCAGCGCGGGCGGCTGCATGCACGTCTACCGCGACATGGTGAAGTTCGGGATGATCGACGTGGTGGTCGCCACCGGCGCCTCCATCGTCGACATGGATTTCCTCGAGGCGCTCGGCTTCAAGCACTACCAGGCCGACTCGACGGTGGACGACCGTGAGCTGCGGGCGATGTACATCGACCGCATCTACGACACCTACATCGACGAGGAAGAGCTCCAGAACGTCGACATGACGATCAAGGACATCTGCGACAGCCTCGAGCCGCGCGCCTACTCCAGCCGCGAGTTCATCTTCGAGATGGGCAAGTGGCTGGCCGCCGGCAACGCCAAGAAGCCGGGCTCGCTGGTCCAGACCGCCTACGAGGAAGGCGTGCCGATCTTCTGCCCGGCCTTCGTCGATAGCTCGGCGGGCTTTGGCCTGGTCAAGCACCAGGTCGAGCGCATCAAGGCCGGCAAGCCCTACGTGATGATCGACGCCGTGGCCGACTTCCGCGAACTGACCGACATCAAGATCGCGGCCGGGGATACGGGCCTGTTCATGGTCGGCGGCGGCGTGCCGAAGAACTTCGCCCAGGACACCGTCGTCTGCGCCGAAATCCTCGGCATCGAAGCCGACATGCACAAGTACGCCGTGCAGATCACCGTGGCCGACGTGCGCGACGGGGCCTGCTCGTCCTCGACGCTCAAGGAGGCCTGCTCCTGGGGCAAGGTCGACGTGACCTGGGAACAGATGGTCTTCGCCGAAGCCACCACCGTGGTGCCGCTGATCGGTTCTGACGCCTACTGGCGCGGCGCCTGGAAGACCCGCCAAAAGCCCCGCTGGGCCAAGCTGTTCGACAAGCAAGCGGCGTAAGCTGCGGACGCGGGGCCCGGAACGATCCGGGCCCCGTTTTCGTATTCCTCCTTGAACAGGAGGAGACAGCGATGTCAGGACTCAACAACGAAGGCCGCAAGGCCAACGCCGCCCAGAACCTCGGGGATCGCCAAGGGATCGAGTCGAACGACGACTCCAGGAAGACCGCCGACAAGGAGCGCCGCTCGGCCGGACTGGACGGGCCGAACGCCACCGACGTGACCTCCAAGCAGGACGGCCTGCTGAATCGCGGCGGCGATCCCGTCGAGGGGCAGCGCTAGCCTCGCTTGCGCGTCAGCCGCGCCGCCTTTACCTGAAGGGTATGGGCGCGTGCGGACATGAGCATCATCACGGCGGGCTGGACGCGGGCGCGCTTGCCACTGAGCTCGCCGACGCCGAACGCCGTTGCACAATCGCCGACCAGAAGCTGACGCCGCCGCGCCGCCGGGTGCTGGAGTTGCTGCTGGAAGCCGGCCAGCCGGTGAAGGCCTACGACCTCATCGCCGCCTACAGCGACGGCGGCGCGCCCGCCAAGCCGCCCACCGTCTACCGGGCGCTGGAATTCCTGTCGAAACAGGGGTTCGCCCACCGCATCGAGAGCCTCAACGCCTATGTCGCCTGCCGCCGGGGCGAAGGCGGGCACGCCGCCGCCTTCCTGATCTGCGACTGCTGCGGCGCGACGCGGGAGTTCGCTTCCTCGGCCACCCCGTTCGAGGCGCTGGGCGATGCGGCTGGCTATGCGCTCACCGGCGTCACCATCGAAGCCCACGGCCTGTGCGCCGACTGCCGCGCATGAGGCAGAGGGAGCGGGGTCTCCCGCTGGTCCTGCTGGTTTGCCGTGGCATTGGCGACGTCATCTGGCACCTGCCGACATTCCGGGCGCTCGCAGCCAATTCTCCGCACGGCAAGGTAGCGCTGGCGGCGCGCCCGTCGACGCGGGCCCGCGACCTGCTCCGCGCCGATCCGCACATCGCTCATGTCGTCGACCTGCCGCAGGCGAAGCCCAGCCTGGCGCAGGTCCCGGCCTACGTTTCCATCTTCCGGCGCGAGAAGCCGTCCAGCATCTGGGTCATGGAGCGCGAGCCCGTGATCAGCTTCGCGTCCTTCCTAGCCGGCATTCCCGAGCGGCACGGCTATGGGATGAAGTCGCGCTGGCAGGAGGTGTGGCTGAACGCGCATCCCCGCATGCCCCGCAACACCCGCAAGCTGCATCGCATCGATAAGCTCAATGCCTTTGACGAACTCCACGGTTTGGAGACAAGCCGGGAGGTCGACCTGATCCTCGATCAAGAGGTCAAGACGCGGGTTTCCGCAGGCCTAGCCGGTCTGCCGCGTCCGTGGGGCGTGTTCGGCGTCGGCGCCAGCGAGTCTTGCCGCGAGTGGTCTCTGGCGCAGGCCGTGGAGGTAGCGGCCCGCCTGCGCGACCGCATCGGCACACTCTTCTGGTTCGGAGGCCCCGCCGAAATACGAGCCGTCAAAGCGCTGGTCGCCGGCCGCGACGATCAGCCGGCCCATGTGCAGTGGTTCGACGGCCCGTTGGACGAAGGCGCGGCGCTGCTGTCGCTAGCCGACTTCTTCCTGGGGCCGGACTCGGGGCCCATGAACGTCGCGGCCGCGGCGGGGACGCCGGCGCTAGGGTTGTACGGACCCTCGCCGGTGCTGACCTATTCACCGAGGCTGTACGCGGTGGTCTCGCCCGATCTGACGATGGACGGTCTTGGGCTCGATCAGGTCGTGGACGCGGCAACCAGCCTTCTCGGCAGCCGCCGGGTGGCCTCGTGAGCGTGGAACACCCCGGCGTCGAGATATGGCGCGGCGGCGTCAACACCTGGGAATGCGACGAGATGGGGCACATGAATGTGCGCTTCTACGTCACCCGGGCGATGGAGGGGCTGGCGGGGCTGGCCGCCCTGCTCGGCCTGCCGCATGCGTTCGCGCCGGGCGCCGGGGCGACGCTGCTGGTCCGCGACCAGCACATCCGCTTTCTGCGCGAGGCCCATGCCGGGGCGCCGCTGCACATGGTCGGCGGTGTCATCGAGATCGGCGAGGACGAGGCGCGGCTGCTGCAGCTGCTGATCCACTCACGGACCGGCGAGATCGCCGCCACCTTCCAGACCACCGTCGCCCACGTCACCGCCGATGAAGCCAGACCCTTCGGCTGGTCGCGCGCCACCCGAGAACGCGCCGCGGCGATGATGGTCGAGGCGCCAAAGGAGGCGCAGGCCCGCAGCATCGTGCTCGGTCCCGTGGAAAGCCAGGCCGGCCTCGAACGGGCCGAAGAGCTGGGCCTGATCCGCATCGCCATGGGGGCCATCGGCCTGCCCGACGTCGACGTCTTCGGCCGCATGCGGGCCGAGCAGTTCATCGGCCGCGTCTCCGACGGCATCCCCCGGCTGGTCGGCTCTTTCCGCGAAACGGCGAGCGAGACCGCCGCCGACAAGCCCACGCGCACCGGCGGGGCGGTTCTGGAATACCGCATCGTTTATCTGGACTGGCCCAGCGCCGGCGACCGCGTCGAGATCCGCTCGGGCCTCGCCGCCGTCGACGCCCGCACCCAGCGGCTGATGCACTGGATGCTGGACCCGGAAACCGGCAAGGCTTGGGGCACATCCGAGGCCGTGGCCATCACCTTCGACCTCGACGCCCGCAAGGTGGTGGCGATCTCCGAAGAGGCCCAGGCCCAAATGAGCCGCCACATCGTTCAGGGACTGACGCTCTAGCGAGCAATCGCCGCTGTGCTAAACTCGTCCCATGAAGCCTGAGCCCTCGATCTTCGAGCAAGATGACGACGCCGACGCCAAGCGCCATGCGCAGGCGCTCGCCGACATTGCGGCCGGGCGGCTCATTCCCAACGACGAAATCACCGCGTGGCTGGAAAGTTGGGGCACGCCCGACGAGAAGCCGACTCCCGCTGCGTGGTTCAAGTAGTCTGGACGCGGGGCGCGGCCGTTGAGCTGCGCACCATCCGCGCCTACGTCGCCCAGTTCAGCCCGCTCGCGGCCCAACGGCTGGCCGCACGGCTCCATCGCGCCGCCAGCAGCTTGGAAGGCTCGCCGGATCGAGGCCGTCTGATAAGCCGGGGACGGCGCGAACTGGCCGTTATCCATCCCTACCTCATCCGATATGTGCTGGAGGGAGATCGGGTGGTGATCCTCGAAATCCGGCACGGCGCTCGCGAGCCGGACTAGACCGCCGCGTCCATCAGGGCGTCGCGGACAAGGTCGGGGCGTTCCATGGGCAGGAAATGGGTCGTGCCGGGGACGGTCTCGACCTGCAGGGTGGGGTGGCGGCGTTTCACGTCGCGGATGCTGCCCCGGCAGGTGGAGTGCTTTTCGGCCTTGAGGATGCGGACGGGCGCTTTCACCCGGCGCAGCGCGGACCAGGGATTGTGGCCCTGGGCGGCGAAGCTGGAGGCTTCCCACTGGGGCGTGCAGGCGAGAGTGACCTTGCCGTCCGGCGCCTCGACGAAGCCGCCGGCGACGTAGTCGGCCACCGCCGCATCCGGCCAGGTCTTGAAGGCGCCGCGGCCCTTGTAGGCGGCGAAGGCGGCCTCGCGGCTGTCGAACACGGCGCGGCGGCGCAGCGCCCCCTGAACGATCGGCATCCGCTTCCAGAGGCGGCCCGAGGTCCAGGGCGCATGGGCATAGAGCGCCACCATCGGCGGCATCATCACGGGGTCGAACAGCACCAGCGAGCTGACCCGTTCGGGGCGCAGGGCGGCGGCGAGGATGCTGACCGTGCCGCCCATGGAATGGCCCGACAGCACCACCGGCGGCTGGTCGAGCGCGTCAAGCAGGCCGACGAGATCGTCGCGGAAGTCCTTCCACGAACGGCGGCCGCTCGGATCGGCCTTGAGCCGTGAGGCGCCGTGGCCGCGCTGATCCACCGCCAGCACCCGCAGGCCCGCCGACAGCGGGCCGAGAATGGAGCGATAGGTCAGGGCGTTGAAGCCGTTGGCGTGCAGGAAGATGACGTCGATGGAGCGGTCGGTCGGGCCGAAGTCGAGCGCCGCCATCTCGCCGGCGCCGGCGCGGCTCTCGATGGCGATGAAACGCCGCCTCGGCTCATGGAAGACGGCGGCGTCCACGGGAACACTCCTCGATCACAAGACGCTACAGGTAGGGTGCGGCCCCAAGGGCATGCAAGGGAGGAACGGCTTGGCGCGCGAACTCGCCACCATCGGCTACGAGGCGGCCACGCAGGCGGACGTGATCGAGCGGCTGAAGGCGGCCGGAATCGAGGTCGTGGTGGACGTCCGCGCCATCGCCGCCTCGCGCCGGGCGGGGTTCTCCAAGACGCTGCTGGCGGGGAGCCTGCAGGACGCCGGCATCGATTATGTCCACCTGCGCGCGCTCGGCACGCCCAAGCCCGGCCGCGACGCCGCCCGCAAGGGCCGCATCGCCGAGATGACCGCCATCTTCGAGGAACACCTGCAGGAACCCGCCGCCCAACTAGCGCTGTCCGAAGCCGCCGAGATCGCGTCGGAGCGACGCACCGCACTGCTCTGTTACGAGGCGCAAGCCGCCGGCTGCCACCGCCGCATCGTTGCCGACCTGATCGCCGAGCGGACGGGCGTGGAGATCGTCGACCTCTGAGGCCTCGCTTGCTTACCCCCGCGTCACGGGCGGATGATGGCTGCAACGGAGGAATTGCCATGAACGCCCAGACCAGCGCCACCGAGTGGACCTGCTTTGCCGTCTCCATTGAGGACGGCGTCGCCCACATCCAGCTGAACCGGCCCGAGGCGATGAACGCCATGAACCGGGCGTTCTGGAACGAGCTGCCGGCCATCGTGCGCGACATCGACGACAATGCGCGGGCCCGCTGCATCGTCATCTCCTCGACCGGCAAGCACTTCTCGGCCGGCATGGATCTCAGCGTGTTCACCGATGGCGAGGGCGTCAGCCCGGCCGCCGCCGCCGACCGCCAGAACGCCGCCGAAAGCTTCCGCCGCCACATCCATCACCTGCAGGACACCTTCTCCTGCCTGGACGAGGCCCGAATGCCGGTGATCGTGGCCGTGCAGGGTGGGGTGATCGGCGGGGCGGTCGATTTCACCAGCGCCTGCGATATCCGCTACGCCAGCGCCGACGCCTTCTTCGTGGTGCAGGAGATCAACATCGGCATGACCGCCGACGTCGGCACCTTCCCGCGCCTGTGCAAGCTGATCCCCGAGGGCTGGGTGCGCGAGCTCGCCTACACGGGCCGGCGCCTGCCCGCCGCCAAGGCGAAGGAGATCGGCCTCGTCAACGAGGTGTTCGACACCCACGAGCAGGTCGTCGAGCACGCGCTGGCTACTGCCCGCGAGATTGCCTCGAAGTCGCCGCTCGCCGTGGCCGGCTCGAAGGTGATGATCAACTACGCCCGCGACCACACCATCAAGGACGGCCTCGACTACATCGCCGTGTGGAACACCTCGATGTTCTCGCCGGCCCACATGATGGAAGCCTTCCAGGCCAAGCAGCAGAAGCGCGACGCGGTGTTCCCCGACCTGCTGCCGCTGCGGAAGAAGATGTAGGGCTTAGAGCCAACCCTTACGCCTGAACCACCACAGCGGCACGACGGCGGACGCGACCATCAGGACCAGCGCCATCGGGTAGCCGAGCATCCAGTCCAGCTCGGGCATGTGGTGGAAGTTCATGCCGTAGATCGAAGCGATCAGCGTCGGCGGCAGGAAGGCGACCGCCGCCACCGAGAAGATCTTGATGATTGAGTTTTGCTCGATGTTGATCAGGCCCATGGCCGCGTCGAGCAGGAAGGTGATGTTGGCCGAGACGTAGGCGGCATGGTCGGTCAGCGACTGCACGTCCCGCTGCAGCGAGCGCAGGTGCTCGCGCAGATCCGGCACGCTCTCCAGCTGGTCGGCCAGCCCGGCGAAGCTGATGACACGGGCGAGGCTCGCCAGGCTGTTGCGGGCCTTGGCGCTGACCATCTGGGCATGGCCGAGGCGGGTGATGGCCGGCTCGAAGGAGCCGCGGCGCGGGCGGCGGAAGATGTCCTGCGAGGCTTCCTCCACCTCGTTCGCGACGCCCTCGACGATATCGGCGACACGGTCGATGACGGCGTCGAGCAGCGACAGGAACACCTCGCCGCCGCTCGGCATGGCGCAGGCCTGGCGCTCAAACTGACCGGTGAAGGCCTTGAACGAGCTCGGCTCGACGTAGCGGATGGTGACCAGCACCTTGCCGGCCAGCACGAAGGTCACCGGCGCCAGCAGCGGGAAATCGGTGGTCGCGTGGGTCAGGATGGCGGCGGTCATGACGGTCGCGCCGCGCTCCTGATAGAGACGCGATGATGGCTCGATCTCCGCCATTTCCTCGCGGGTGGGGATCGGAACGCCGATGACCCGCTCGACGGCCAGCTCCTCGTCGCGCGTGGGGGACAGCAGGTCGATCCACAGCGCGTCTTCAGGCAGCCGCCAGTCCGCGCCCGGCGTCACCGCCTCAAACGCGCTCGAGCCCTTGCGCAGCAGCTGAAGCATGCAGGTTCTCTCACCAGCCCAGTCCGGACCGGCGCTTATAACTCACGGGACAAGCTAAAGCGTTAGTTGGCGCCGCCGGAGGTCGCCTGCTGGATGAGCGAGGCGATGCGGTCGGTCGAATCGGCCGCGTTGGACAGCATCTGCAGCGGCGAGGCGCCCGGACGAACCGCCGAGGCGACCTGCGTCGCCGCCGATTGGGCCACCGAAATGGCCGCGTTCTGGGCGTAAGTGACCTTGTTGTCGGAGGCCGCCATGCGGACCGCCTGGTCGTTCTGGTAGATGAAGCCGTAGGTCGGATAGGTGGTCGAGCCGAGGTCGCGGACCGGGTCGTACCAGACCTTCACCTGGCTCCAGTCGCCGCCGGCCGAGACGTCGATGACCGTGACGTCTTTCTCGACCTGACCGCGCGCGCCGCCGATCCGCGACCAGTTGGCGTGGGTAATCTGGATGACGCGGTCGGTCAGCACCTGGCTGACGACGGCGACGTGGCCAAGCTGCATCTTGCCGACCGGCTTGAAGCACAGCACCGCGCCGGTCTTGGGCGAATAGCCCTTGTCGTACTTGCCAGACGCCTGCTCCCACCAGGTGCGGGCGTCGCCGAAGATCTGTATGCCGGAGATCAGACGCGCGAACGGGACACACTGCCAGTAGATGTCCGCCACCGCGCCGGTCACCGGCACGAGGCTCAACATCATGGCGGCGGTCAGGGAACCGAGGGCGGTTCTCGTCCGTTGACGCATGCTGGTGGTGACTCCCCACGACACTGTCGAAAGGGGTACCTGTCTCACGGCAGGATGAAAAGACCTTTAAGCTGCCTCGGCTGTTTGGGTCCTCTCGGCGTTCCCTCTGCATAAAAACACCCAACGGGCGTTTGCGCAGCCTTCAACGGCGCCTAAATGGCTGGTCAGCCAAGCTTCTTAGCGTGAGGATCAGCCGCCTTGGACGCCCTTCTCCAGCTCGCCGCCGACCCCGCCGCCTGGCTGGCGCTCGTCACCCTGGTGGTGATGGAGGTGGTGCTGGGGATCGACAACCTCATCTTCATTTCGATCCTCTCCAACAAGCTGCCGGAGCACCAACGCAGCCGCGTCCGGCGCATCGGCCTCAGCCTGGCGCTGATCATGCGGCTTGGCTTGCTGTCGACGATCGCCTGGCTGGTGGGCCTGACCGCGCCGGTGTTCGATCTGGGCTGGGTCGGCCCGCTCAACGCCGACGGCCACCACACCTTCGAGACCGCCTTCTCGTGGCGCGACCTGATCCTGATCGCCGGGGGGCTGTTCCTGGTCTGGAAGGCGACCAACGAAATCCACCACTCGGTCGACACCGAAGCCACCGAGGAGACGCTCGACAAGAAGAACATCGCGGTGATGAACTTCGGCGCCGCCATCGTGCAGATCGTCATGCTCGACATCGTCTTCTCGATCGACTCGATCCTCACCGCCGTTGGCATGACCGACGACCTGCCGGTGATGATCGCGGCGGTCGTCATCGCCGTCATCGCAATGCTGGTCGCCGCCGATCCGCTGGCGAACTTCATCAACAAGAACCCGACCGTGGTGATGCTGGCGCTGGGCTTTTTGCTGATGATCGGCGCGGTGCTGATCGCGGACGGCTTCGGCGTGCATGTGCCCAAGGGCTACATCTACGCCGCCATGGCCTTCTCGGCGGGCGTCGAGATGCTCAACATCTGGCAGCGCAAGGCCCGGCAGAAACGCCGCGGCGGGCCGACGCTGCACTAGAGGAAGCTGTACGGGTCGACGTCGATGGTGACCCGCACCGAGCTCGGGATTTTCGCCCGCGCCCGCCAAGCCGACAGGAAGCCCTGCAGGTCGACGTCGCGGTTGGCGCGGACGAGGAAGCGCTTGCGGCGCCGGCCGCGCACGAGGCCGAGCGGCGCGTCGGCGGGGCCGAAGATTTCCACCCCCTCGGCGTTGGGCGTGGCGGCGGCCAGCTCGCGGCAGTAGGCCTCCAGCACCGCCGCGTCCGGCCCTGAGCAGATCACCGCCGCCAGCCGTCCGAACGGCGGCAGGCCCGAGACCTCGCGCATCTCCATCTCGGCAGCGATGAAGGCGTCACGGTCCTGGCTCTGCAGCGCCTGCATGACCGGGTGCTCGGGCGCGTAGGTCTGCAGCAGCGCCCGCCCCGACCGCTCGTGCCGTCCCGCCCGCCCCGCAGCCTGCGCCAGCAGCTGGAACGTCCGCTCGCCGGCCCGCAGGTCGCCGCCACGCAGGCCGAGGTCGGCGTCCACTACCCCCACCAGCGTCAGGTTGGGGAAGTTGTGACCCTTGGCGGCCGCTTGCGTGGCCACAAGGATGTCGATCTCGCCCGCCGCCATCGAGGCGACCATCGCCCGCGCCCCCTCGGCGTCGAACACGGTGTCCGATGAGAAGACGGCGATCCGCGCATCGGGAAACAGGCTGCGCGCTTCCTCCTCGACCCGCTCGACGCCCGGACCGATGGAGACGAGGCTGTCCTTGGCGCCGCAGTGGGGGCAGCGCTCGGGCTTGGGCATGGAAAAGCCGGTTAGGTGGCAGACCAGGCGGCCGGTGTAGCGGTGCTCGACCAGCCAGCTGTCGGTGTCGGGCGAGGTCATCCGCTCGCCGCAGGCCCGGCACAGCACCAGCGGAGCGTAACCCCGGCGGTTGAGGAACAACAGGGTCTGCTCGCCGCGCCCGTAGGTCTCCACCATCGCCCGCACCAGCGGCGGCGAAAGCCAGTGGCCGTGCTCGGGTGGGGTTTCGCGCATGTCGATCAGGGTGACGTCCGGCAGCCGCGCCGCGCCATGCCGGTCCGCCAGCTTCAGCCAGCGGTAGCGGCCCATCTCCGCGTTGTAGAGGCTCTCCAGCGAGGGCGTGGCCGAGGCCAGCACCACCAGCGCGTCCTCGATCTTGGCTCGGGCGACGGCGAGGTCGCGAGCCTGATAGATGAAGCCCTCCTCCTGCTTGTAGGAGGCGTCGTGTTCCTCATCGACAACCACCAGCGCCAACCTGCGGAACGGCAGGAACAGCGCCGAACGGGCCCCCACCACGATCCGGCATCGTCCCGCCGCGACCGCTTCCCAGACCCGGCGGCGCTTCAGCGGCGTCACACCCGAGTGCCACTCGGCGGGCTCGGCCCCGAACCGCTCGGTGAAGCGGGCGATGATCGCCTGCGTCAGCGCGATCTCCGGCAGCAACACTAGCACTTGTGCATCAGCGTCGGCGGCCAGTGCGGCGGCCACCGCCTCCAGATAGACCTCGGTCTTGCCCGAGCCGGTGACGCCGTCGAGCAGCGCGGCGGCAAAGCCCTTGCCGACCATTTCGCCCAGCACCTTCGCCGCGGCGGCCTGGCTGGCATTGAGCTTGCGGCTCTTCAGCGACAGGTCCGGCTCGGGAAAGCCGCTCTCCGGCTCGATCAGCCGAACCGCCAGCACGCCCTCGTCGACCAGCGCCTTCACCACGCCAGCCGACACGCCGGCCTCGCCCGCTAGCGTCGCCGGCGGCAGCTCCATGCGCCCGACGACTTCCAGAACCTTCTGTCGAGCGGGCGTCATCCGCGCCGGCTGCACCCCCGTGGCGACCACCACCTTCTGCGGCCGAGCCCTCGGAGCCCGCAGCCCCCGCGTCGCCATCGCCAGCGGCCAGCCCGGCGCATCGACCGAATAGCGGGCCGCCCAGTGGATGAAGGCCAGCGTCTTCTCCGGCAGCGGCGGATCGCCCAGCCGCTCCAGCACCGGCTTCAGCGGCCGGTTGCCGCCGGCGCCTTCGCGCAAGGCCGTCACCACGCCGCGCGTCACCCGAGGTCCCAGCGGCACCGCCACGTGCTCGCCGACCCGCAGGTCCATCCCTTCCGGCTCGGCGTAGTCGAACGCTTCGGGCAGCGGCATCGGCAGCAGGACAGAGGCGATACGGCTCACGGCTGGCGAGGCTCCGCGCAAGCCGCTAGAACCGCGTTCATGCAGCTTTTCCTCGACACGACCGACACCAAGGTCCTCGCCGACCTCGCCGCCACGGGCCTCGTCGATGGGGTCACCACCAATCCTACGCTGATCGCCAAGTCCGGCCGCCCCATGCTGGAGGTCATCGCCGAGATTTGCGGCCTCGTCGAGGGCCCGGTCAGCGCCGAGGTCGCCTCGATGGAGGCCGAAAGCATGCTGGCCGAGGGGCGCAAGCTCGCCTCCATCGCCCAGAACGTGGTCGTCAAGGTGCCGCTGACCCGCGATGGCCTGATCGCCACCGCCCAGTTCGCCCGAGAGGGCATCGCCACCAACGTCACCCTGTGTTTCTCGGCGGCCCAGGCGCTGCTCGCGGCCAAGGCGGGCGCCAGCTACATCTCGCCCTTCATCGGCCGGCTCGACGACATCGGCGAGAACGGCATGGACCTGATCGGCGAGATTCGCGCCATCTACGACAACTACGATTTCGACACCGAAATCCTCGCCGCCTCCATCCGCAGCCCCGAGCATGTGCGCGATGCGGCCATCCTGGGGGCCGATTGCGCGACCATTCCGCCGGCCACCTTCGAAGCCCTCTTCAAGCACCCGTTAACCGAAAAGGGTCTTCAACAGTTCATGGACGACTGGAAAGGGACCAACCAGTCGATCCTCTAGGGGCTCAAGGCTGGCATGAACGACGCGAACCGGACGGCAGCGAGCGACGACGACCTGGCGCTGGTTCGCGAGATCCTGACCGCCAATCCTGAGATCCTCCGCAACGATCCCGAACTGCTGGGCGAGCTCGGCTTGCGGATCGACGCCGCCAACGTGGTGGATTTCGGCCCCGCCGCCCTGACCCGTGTCGCCGCCGCCCACAAGCGCGAAGCCGGCGCCCGCAAGCAGCTGGAAGCCACAGCCCGCGCCAACTTCGCCGCCCATGCCCAGACCCACGCGGCGGTCATCGACATCCTCGAGGCCCGCAACCACGCCGACCTGGCCCGGCGGGTGGACGAGCTGGCGACGCTGCGCTTCGGCTTGGTCGGGGCGGTGCTGGCTATCGAGGGTGACCGCGCGCCCGCCGGCTGGCACAGCCTCGTCGAGGGCCAGGCCGACCTGATCCTCGGCCACAGCCGGCTGGCGCTGATGGGCTTCCATGCCCCGGCGCTCGGGCTGTTTGGCGAACGGGCCGAGACCATCCGCTCGATGGCGCTGGTCCGCATGGCGATGTGGGAGCCGGCGCGGCAGGGCATCCTCGCTTTCGGCTCACCCGAGCCCAAGGGCTTCACGGCCGACATGGGCGCCGAACTGGTCGCCTTTCTCGCCCGCGTCGTCGAAAGGACCGCCGAGCGATGGCCGGCGGCGTAACCACCGCCCAGGGCGCGCTGGTCGCCTGGCTGGAATACCTGACCGGCGAACGTCGCGCTTCGCCCCGCACGGTTGAGGCCTATCAGGACTGCGTCTCGCCTTACCTCGCCTTCCTTGAGCAGCACCGGGCCGAGACCCTGTCGCTGGCCGTCATGGGCGAGATCACCGCCGGTGAAATCCGCGCCTACCTGGCTCACCGCCGCTCCGGAGACCGGCCGCTGTCGGCCCGCTCGGCCTCGCAGGCGCTGTCGGCCATCCGTTCCTTCCACGCCTATCTCGACAAGCGCCACGACACGCCCAACCACGCGCTGGCGCTGGTCAAGGGCCCCCGCGTGAAGCCGAGCGCGCCACGCCCGGTGTCCGAGGATCAGGTCCGGGGCTTGATTGAAGAGGCGCTGAACGACGCCGACCGCGAACCTTGGGAAGCCGCCCGCGACGAAGCGGTGCTGACCCTGCTCTGGGGCTGCGGCCTGCGGATATCCGAGGCGCTGTCGCTGAAGCGCGCCGACGCGCCGCTGGGTATTTCGCTCCGCATCACCGGTAAGGGCTCGAAAACCCGCGTGGTTCCGGTGCTCGACGCCGTCCGCGTTGCTATCGATACCTACCTCGCCACCCTCCCGCAGCCGCTCTCCCCCGACGAGCCGCTGTTCCGCGCCAAACGCGGCGGGCCGCTTAGCCCCCGCCACGTCCAGGCGACGATGCAGACCCTGCGCTCGCGGCTAGGCCTCTCCGAACGGGCTACGCCCCATGCCCTTCGCCACTCCTTCGCCACCCACCTGCTCGGCGCCGGCGCCGACCTGCGCTCGATCCAGGAACTCCTCGGCCACGCCTCCCTCTCGACCACCCAGAAGTACACCGAAGTCGACGCCGCGCGGCTGCTAAGCGCCTACGCGAGCGCGCATCCGCACGCGTAACTTCCCCCAGCCGTCATCCTCGGCCTTGTGCCGAGGACCCAGAAACGCCGCCGCTGAAAGTTGGCAACGGCGTTGCAGCAGCGAACCACCCACCGCCTCGATTATGGGTCCTCGGCACAAGGCCGAGGATGACGGTGGGTGGGGCAAGCGGAGGGGAATGCTGGACATACAGCGGGTAGCCCCCCTACATCCCCCGCGATGTCCGGCAAAACGCTCTACGACAAGATCTGGGACGCTCACGTCGTCGCCCGGGAAGGCGATGAGGCGATCCTCTATATCGACCTGCACCTGATCCACGAGGTGACCAGCCCGCAGGCCTTCGCCGGCCTGCGCGCCGCGCGTCGCCCCGTGCGCCGGCCGGACCGCACGCTGGCCGTCGCCGACCACAACGTACCGACGCAGGGCCAGTCTCTGGGCGTCGACGCGGTCGCCGACGAGGAAGCGCGTCTGCAACTGCAAACCCTCGCCCGGAACGTCGCCGACAATGACATCGAGTTCTTCCCCATGGGCGACGTGCGTAACGGCATCGTCCATGTCGTCGGGCCGGAGCAGGGCCGCACCCAACCCGGCATGACCATCGTCTGCGGCGACTCGCACACCTCGACCCACGGCGCGTTCGGGGCGCTGGCCCACGGCATCGGCACCTCCGAGGTCGAGCATGTGCTGGCGACCCAGACCTTGCGCCAGCGCAAGTCAAAGAACATGCGCGTCAACATAGAAGGCGAACCCGCTCCCGGCGTCGGCGCCAAGGACTTCGCTCTGGCGGTGATCGGCGCCATCGGCACGGCCGGCGGCACAGGTTATGTTATAGAGTACGCAGGATCGGCGGTGCGGGCGCTGTCGATGGAAGGGCGGCTGACGCTGTGCAACCTGACCATAGAGGCTGGCGCCCGCGCGGGGCTGATTGCGCCCGATGAGACCACCTACGACTACCTGCGTGGGCGGCCCGCGGCGCCGAAAGGTGGCGCGTGGGAGATCGCGCTGGCGCACTGGAAGACGCTCTACAGCGACGCCGACGCCGTCTTCGACCGCGAGATCCACATCGACGCAGCCCAGATCGCGCCGCTGGTCACCTGGGGCACCAGCCCCGAAGACGTGCTGGCGGTCACCGGCTCGGTGCCGGACCCCGCCGCCTACGACGCCCCCGACAAACGGACGGCGGTGCAGAAGGCGCTCGACTACATGGGCCTTCAGCCTGGCCAGCCCATCGCGGACGCGAAGATCGATGTCGTCTTCATCGGCTCATGCACCAACAGCCGCATCGAAGACCTGCGCGCCGCCGCCAAGGTCGCCGAGGGGCGCACGGTCGCCGCGCACGTCAACGCCATGGTGGTGCCGGGCTCGGGCCTGGTGAAGGCGCAGGCCGAGGCCGAGGGGCTGGACGAGATCTTCATCGCCGCCGGGTTCGACTGGCGCGAGCCCGGCTGCTCGATGTGCCTGGCCATGAACCCCGACAAGCTGGCGCCTGGACAGCGCTGCGCCTCGACCTCCAACCGCAACTTCGAGGGCCGTCAGGGCCGCGGCGGCCGCACCCACCTGATGAGCCCGGCCATGGCCGCCGCCGCCGCCATCGCCGGCCACATCGCCGACGTCCGCGACTATCTCTGATGCTGAAGGCGCTGGACCATGTGGCGCTGGCGGTCGAGGACCTCGATAGCGCCGTCAGCCGCTACGAGGCGCTGCTCGGCCGCGCGCCCAACTGGCGAGGGGCCGACGGCGGCGCGCACCACGCCTGGTTCCAGCTCTCCAACACGGCGCTGGACGTCATCGCGCCGACCGGCCCGGGCTATACCGGCGACCGTGTGAAGGCGCGGCTGGACGAAGCCCGCGAAGGCATCTGGGCGCTGGCCTTCACGGTCGATGACATGGCCAAGACCCGCCACCGGCTGGAGCGGATCGGCGTGCCCTCGACCGTGGCCCGCGCCATCCGCGCCACCCATCCCGAGACTGGTGAGAAACGCTACTGGACGACTTCGGTGGCCGATCAGAAGGCGACACACGGGATCAACATCTTCCTGATCGAGGAGGCGCGCTGGCCCGCCTCGCCGTTCAACGGCGATGAAGCCGCCGCCATCACCGGGCTCGATCACGTCGTTGTCCGCACGCCCGATCCGGAGCGCGCCGCCGCCCTCTATGGCGCGCGTTTCGGCCTCGACATGCGGCTGGATCGCTCCAATCCGGAATGGGGCACGCGGCTGATGTTCTTCCGCTGCGGCGATCTCGTGGTCGAGGTGGCGCATAGCCTGAAGGATGGCGTCAGCGAAGCCCCCGACAGCTTCTGGGGCCTGTCATGGCGCGTCTCCGACGTAGACGCTGCCCACGCCCGCATGACGTCCGCCGGCTTCGATGTCTCCGAGACCCGCACCGGCCGCAAACCCGGCACCCGCGTCTTCACCGTTCGCGACGCGCCCGCTGGCGTGCCGACGCTCATCCTCGGCAAGGAGGCGTAGATGCAGCCCTTCACCCGCCTCGATGGCCGCGCCGCGCCGCTGCCGGTGGCCAACATCGACACCGACCAGATCATCCCCAAGCAGTTCCTCAAGACGGTGGAGCGCGAGGGGCTGGCCAAGGGGCTGTTCTACGACCTGCGCTTCGACGAGCAGGGCCGCGAGAAGCCCGGCTTCGTGCTTAACCGGCCGGAGTTCAAAGGCGCCTCGGTGCTGATCGCCGGCGACAATTTCGGCTGCGGATCGAGCCGCGAACACGCGCCGTGGGCGCTGATGGACTTCGGCATCCGCTGCGTGATCGCGCCAAGCTTCGCCGACATCTTCCACAACAACTGCCTCAGCAACGGCCTGCTGCCCGTCGTGCTGCCAGTCGGCGACATCGACCAGCTGATGGATCAAGCCAACGGCGGCAACCACGTCTTCTCCGTCGACCTGGAGAGCCAGACGGTCACCGCGCCCTCGGGCAAGACATTCCGCTTCGAGATCGAGCCGGACCACAAGGAAAAGCTGCTCAAGGGCCTCGACGCCATCGGCGAGACCCTGCAGCACGCCGCCGACATCGACGTCTTCGAGATGAAGCAGGCGCTGACCCGCCCCTGGCTGGAAGACCGCGCATGACCCTGATCGTCGCCGGAACCGTGCGGGTGCCTGCTGAAAACGTGGAGCGATTCCGACCGCACATGGTCGCCATGATGACCGCCAGCCGCGCCGAGGACGGCTGCATCGCCTACGGTTACGCCGAGAATGTCAGCAAGCCGGGCCTGATCCACGTCTTCGAGGTCTGGCGCGATCAGGCGGCGCTGGAGGCGCATTTCCGGACACCGCACATGGCCAACTGGCGCGCCCAATGGCCGAGCTTCGGGGTTTCCGACCGCCGGCTCACCGCCTATGAGGTCGCGACTGAGCCGACCGCCGGCTCACCGCCTATGAGGTCGCGACTGAGCGGCCACTCTGAGAGACGCCATGCCCACCCTGCTCCTGCTGCCCGGCGACGGGATCGGCCCCGAGGTCTGCGCTGAGGTCCGCCGCGTCGCCGAGGTGCTGACGCCTGACCTCACCATCGACGAGCGCGAGTTCGGCGGGTCGAGCTACGACAAGCACGGCGAGCCGATCACCGATGAAGCGGTGGCCGCGTGCCTCGCCGCCGACGCCGTGCTGATGGGCGCGGTCGGCGGGCCGAAGTGGGCGGGCGCCCCGCGCACCAAGCGCCCCGAGGCGGGCTTGCTGCGGCTGCGAAAGGAGATGGCGGTGTTCGCTAACCTGCGCCCGGCCATCTGCTTCGAGGCGCTGGCCGACGCCTCGACGCTGAAGCGTGAGGTGGTCGCCGGCCTCGATATCATGATCGTCCGCGAGCTGACCGGCGGCGTTTATTTCGGCGAGCCGCGCGGCATCGAAACCCTGGCAGACGGCCAACGTCGGGGGATCGACACCCAGGTCTATACAACCGCCGAAATCGAGCGCGTCAGCCGCGTCGCCTTTGAACTGGCGCGGGGCCGCCGCAACAAGGTGACCTCCTGCGAGAAATCCAACGTCATGGAGAGCGGCCTGCTGTGGCGCGAGGTGGTCACCGACCTGCACCGCCGCGACTATGCCGACGTGACGCTGGAGCACATGCTGGCCGACAACGCCGCCATGCAGCTGGTCCGCGCGCCGACCCAGTTCGACGTCATTCTGACCGATAACCTGTTCGGCGACATCCTCTCCGATGAGGCCAGCCAGCTGACCGGCTCGCTCGGCATGCTGCCCTCGGCCGCGCTGGGGGAGCCGGGAAAGGCCGGCCTCTACGAGCCCATCCACGGCTCGGCGCCGGACATCGCCGGCCAGGGCGTCGCCAACCCTCTGGCAGCCATCCTCTCCTTCGAGATGGCCCTGCGCTGGTCCCTGACTCTTCCCAAGCTCGCCGACCGCCTCTACGCCGCCGTCACCCGCGCCCTGGAGACCGGCGCCCGCACCCGGGACCTCGGCGGGAGCCTGACGACCGTGCAGATGGGCGACGCCGTGCTGGCGGCGCTTTAGCCACACACTTGCAGTACGGGCGGCTGTGCTAAGCATGGCTCATGGTGTCTGACGCGGTGCTGACCTTGCGATCGGTCTCGAAGAGCTTCGGCTCTCGGCAGGCGCTGGAGGATGTCAGTCTGTCGGTGCGCAAGGGTGAGATGATCGCGCTGATCGGACCGTCGGGCTCGGGCAAGTCGACGCTGCTGCGCTCGATCAGCGGGCTGGTTCCGGTCGAAGGCCGCATCGAGGCGTTCGGCGAGGCCGTGCAGGACGGCGGGCGGGTCACGGACGCCGTGCGCCATGCCCGCGTCCGCATCGGCTTCATCTTCCAGCAGTTCAATCTGGTCGACCGGCTGACGCTGTTCACCAACGCGGCGCTGGGCTCGCTCGGGCGGATCGGCTTCTGGCGCGGGTTGCTGGGGCGCTGGCCGGCGGAGACAAAGACGGCGGTGATGCAGGCGCTGACACGCGTCGGGGTGGCGGACTACGCCGGCCAGCGGGCCGGGACCCTTTCCGGCGGCCAGCAGCAGCGCGGGGCCATCGCCCGGGCGCTGGTCCAGAAGGCCAAGATCATCCTCGCCGACGAGCCGGTGGCCTCGCTCGACCCGGTGTCGGCGCGGCGGGTGATGGACATCCTGCGCGACCTGAACCGCGCCGACGGGCTGACCGTCATCACCACCTTGCACCAGGTGGATTACGCCTTGCGCTACTGTGATCGCGTGGTCGCCCTCAAAGAAGGCAAGATCGCCTATGATGGTGAAGCTTCAGGTCTCGACCGGGCCCGCCTGATCGATATCTATGGGCCTGAGTTCGAAGACGCCTATCACCAGGAGGCCCGATGATCGCCCGCCGCGCCTTCGCCGGACTGCTCGCCGCCTTGGCTCTTGCCGGGTGCGGAGATGGGCTCGACCGTGGCAATACACCCGACCAGATCCGGTTCTCGATCCTGTCGACCGAGAACTCGCAGACCAGCGAGCAGTACTGGCAGCCGGTGTTGGCCGACATGGAGAAGGCGACGGGGCTGAAGGTGAAGCCTTACTTCCAGTCCAACTACACGGGTCTGGTCGAGGCCATGCGCTTCAAACAGACCGATGTGGGCTGGTTCTCCAACCAGTCGGGGCTGGAGGCGGTGCGGCGCAGCGGCGGCGAGGTGTTCGCGCGCACGACTGATCCGTCCGGCATCGACGGCTATTTCTCGGTGCTGATCGTGCGGCGGGACTCGGGGCTGACGCTGGACGACGTGCTCAAGTGCGACAAGAAGCTGACCTTCGGCATCGGTGACGCCAAGTCCACCTCGGGTACGCTGGCGCCGATGACCTACCTGTTCGCGCCGCGAAACATCGACCCGGCCAAGTGCTTCAAGACCGTCCGCTCGGCCAACCACCAGGCCAACCTGTTCGCGGTGTCGAACGGGGTGGTGGACGTCGCCACCAACAACACCACCGGGCTGCGGCTCGACAAGGAGCGCGGTGGTAAGGCGACGAAGAACATCAAGATCATCTGGACCTCGCCGCGCTTGCCCGAGGATCCCATCGTCTACCGCAAGGATCTCGACCCGGCGGTCAAGGAGAAGCTGCGCCAGTTCTTCCTCACCTATGGCCAGGGTGAAGAGGCCGACGCCGAGCGCCAGCGGCGTAACCTCGTGGCCCTGTCCATCGGCGGCTTCATGCCCGCCGACAACAACCACCTGCTGCCGGTGCGCGAGATGGAGGCCACCGAGGCCGTCCTGGTGGCGCGCAACAAGGGCGACAAGCCGACGCTAGAAAAAGCGGAACGGGCTCTGGCCGAAATCCGCCAGGAACGCATCGACCTCGCCGGCAAGGCGGGCCAGCCGCTGTTTGGGCCTAACCTCTAATCCGCTCATCCCCGCGAAGGCGGGGACCCAGGTGTTTTATCGGAGGGTGCGTGCCTGTCAGAAAAAGCCTGGGTCCCCGCCTTCGCGGGGATGAGCGGAAGGGGGATTGATGCCGGACGTCGTGCTTGACCCCCCGAGCAAGCCAGTGTCGGAGCGGCTGTTCGGCCTGCTGCTGTGGGGCGCCATCGCCGCCCTGCTCGTCTCCAGCTTCATGGCCGTGGAGATGTGGCGGGCGCCGATGCTGTTCTCGAATTCCGAGAACATGCGCCAGTTCGGCCACGACTTCCTGCGGCCCGACCTCTCCCAGTGGCGGACCTACGTCGCGCAGATGTGGCTGACCATCCAGATCGCGCTGTGGGGTACGGCGCTGGCGTTGATCATCGCCGTGCCGCTGGGGCTGGCGGCGTCGCGCAACCTGTCGCCGGACTGGGTGAGGCGGCCGGTGCGCTGGCTGCTCGACATCCTGCGCTCCATCCCCGACCTGGTGATCGGCACCCTGTTCGTGGTCGCCGTGGGCCTGGGGCCATTCGCGGGGGTGATGGCGCTGGCGCTGAACACCGGCGGCGTGCTCGGCAAGCTGTTCTCGGAAGCGGTGGAGGCTATCGACCGCGGGCCCGTCGAGGGCGTGCGGGCCACGGGCGCGGCACCCTTGCAGGAGATCGTCTGGGGCGTGATCCCGCAGGTGGCGCCGCTGTGGACCTCCTATGCGCTCTACCGTTTCGAATCCAACAGCCGGGCGGCGACGGTGCTGGGGCTGATCGGGGCGGGCGGCATCGGCACGCTGCTGTTCGACGCCCTCAACAGCTTCGCCTACGCCCAGGTCAGCGCCATCGCTGTGGTGATCGTCATCGCCGTCTCAGGCATCGACCTGCTGTCGCAGGCGATCAGGAAGCGCCTGATCTGATCCGTTCTCCCTCCCCTTCATGGGGAGGGAAGATCGCGCCAGCGATCGGGGGGGGAGTGGCGACACAGCCCCAACCCGTCTCGCTTCGCGAGCCACCCTCCCCATAAAGGGGAGGGAAAAGGGTCTAGGCGGCCCTCGGCCTGCGCCGCAGCCGGCCGATGCGGCGCAGGCGGCGCCAGAAGCGGGACTTCTCGGGTTCGGGGTAGGGCTGCAGGTTCTGGAAGAACTGCTCCGTGCAGGCCCGCCACGAGCAGCGCTCGGCGTAGGCGCGCACCGCCCGGCGGTCGATGTCGAGGCAGGCGATGGCGGCCTTCTCCAGCCCAACGGTCTTGCCGTCAGCCAGCGCCCCCGCGCCTGAACCCGGAATGATGTCGATAGGGCCGGGCGCCGAGAAGCCCGCCACCGGCGTGCCGGTCGCCATCGCCTCCAGGATCACCAGCCCGAAGGTGTCGGTCAGCGACGGGAAGACGAAGACGTCCGCGCAGGCGTAGTGGGCGGCCAGCTCGGCGCCGAACTTGGCCCCGGCGAACACCACCTCCGGGTACTTCTTTTCTAGCTCCGGGCGTTGCGGCCCGTCGCCGACCACAACCTTGGTCCCTGGCAGATTCAGCCTGGCGAAGGCCTCGATGTTCTTCTCCACCGCCACCCGGCCGACATTCAGAAAAATCGGCCGGGGCAGGCCCGCGAACACGTCCGGGTCGCCGCGCCGTCTGGGCCTGTAAAGCTCCAGGTCCACGCCCCGCGTCCACGGCGAGATGTTGCGAAAGCCGTGCGCCTCCAGCTCCTTGCGCATGGTCGGGGTGGCGACCATGATCCGGCCCGACGGCCCGTGAAACCACTTCATGTAGGCGTAGCCCGCCGACAGCGGCACCGGCACGCGGGCCGAAATATATTCGGGAAACCGCGTGTGGTAGCTGGTCGTGAACGGCAGCTTCCACTCCAGGCAGATGCGCCGCGCCGCCAGCCCGATCGGCCCTTCGGTGGCGATGTGGATGGCCTCCGGCTCGAACGACTTGAACTTTTCCTGCGCGCCGGCGTAGGCGCCAATGGCCAGCCTGATCTCGGAATAGGTCGGCAGCGGCACGGTGCGGAACTGGTCGGGGCTAATGACGTCGACCACATGGCCCATCGCCCTCAGCTCGGCGATCGTCCGCGACAGGGTGCGCACCACGCCATTGACCTGCGGCTCCCAGGCGTCGGTGGCGATCAGGATGCGCATCGAGCGTCAGACGTGGCTGTTGGCGGGGTCAGCGACCTATAGGGCGCGTCGCGCGCCGGGCCAACTCACCGCGCCACAGGCATGCGGCGGCTGAAGCGGCCTAGTTGCCGACCAGCGTCTGGCTGATGCGGAAACCGGCGGGCAGGATCAGCACGCCGAGCAGGCACGGGAAGATGAACAGGATCAGCGGCACCATCAGCTTCGCCGGCAGCGCCATGGCCTTTTCCTCGGCCCTCAGCATCCGCCGCACGCGCATGTCGTCGGAGAAGATCGACAGCGTCTCGCCAAGGCTGGTGCCCATCTCTTCGGCCTGGCGCAGCATGGTGGCCATCTGGCGCGCTTCGTCGGTGCCGAGGCGTTCGGCGAAGGCGGCCCAGCATTCCTTGCGCCCGCGCCCGGCCCTCAGTTCCAGCGTCAGCACGTTGACCTGTTCGGCGAGGTTCGGGTGGCGGCGGATCAGCTCGTCGCCGACGCGGCTGACGGCGGCGTCCAGCGACAGGCCGGCTTCCACCGAGGCGACCAGCAGGTCGAGCAGGTCGGGGAAGCCGTCGTTGTACTCAAGTTCGAGCTTGAGCTTCTTGCCGTTCAGGTAGCGGTCCGGCCCCATCATCCCGGCGATGGCGATGGCGCCCACGGCGGCGACAATGCCCATGCCGGCCTTGCCGCTCAGCGCCACCGGCACCAGCATGGCGCCGGCGATCACTGCGGCGCCCAGGCAGACGGCGCGGGCGCCCAGATAGATGGCCACAGCCTCGCGGTTGAAGTAACCGGCGTGCATCAGCTTGGTGCGGATCAGCGACAGCTGCGCGGGGTCCTGCAGCGCCATGCGGTCGCCGAGGCGGCGCACGCTCTTCATCACCGCGCCGGCCTTCTTCGGCGACTCCTCGCCCGGCGCCACCACGGTGGGGCCGGCGCCGGAGAGGCGTTCGTCGCGCTTTGAGCGGGCGCTGGCCTCGCGGAAGGCGACGAAGCCGCCGCCGGCCACCGCGCCTGTCAGGCACAGGAAGGCAGTGGCCATCAGGATGGTCTGGAGCAGGGCGACGTCCATAGCCTCAGATCCTCATGTCGATCATGCGGCGCATGACCATGTTGCCGATGAACATCCACAGCCCAAAGATGCCGAGCCCCATCTGCACCGGCTTTTCGCCAATGACGTCGCCGTAGAAGTGGGGCGACATCACCGTCAGCAGCAGCAGCACGCAGATCGGCGCGGAGGTCAGGATGATGGCCGAGGCGCGCCCTTCCGAGGACGCGGCCTTGATCTTCATGCGCATCTTGTGGCGCTCGCGCACCGCCTTGGCGTTCATCTTCAGAAGGCCGGTCAGGTTGCCGCCGCAGCGCTCCTGCAGCCGGATAGTGGCGGCGAAGAGGTCGACGTCGGGCTGGCGGCAGCGGTCGGCGATGCGGGCCACGGCCTGCTCCAGCGTCGCGCCATAGGCGATTTCGTCGCCAGCCATGCCGAACTCGGTGCCGACCGGGTCCGGCATCTCGCGGCCGACAAGCGCCACGGCGGTCGGCACCGGGTGACCGGCCTCGAGGCTGCGGACGATGATCTCCAGCGCGCCGGGCAGTTGCTCGCCCAGCTTCTTGGAACGCTTGTCGGCGGTCATCTTCAGGAAGAACACCGGCCCGCCGATGCCGACAATCAGGCCGACGGGAATGCCGATGAAGGGGTTGTGCAGCCCCATGAAGAACAGGAACCAGACCGTCAGAGCGATGCCCACGCAGATCAGCGCCCAGCGGCGCGGCTGGAAGGTCACGCCCGAGCGCACGACGATGTCGGAGAACCAGCGGACCATGCGCCGGCCGCCCTTGGCGTCGAGGCCGCGCTGCTTGCGGAGTTCGACGACGAGATCGGCCAGCGAACTGGTCTTCTCAGCCACCATCAGGCGCTTGTTGACCTTGCGCTTGGAGCTGGCGCGGGTGACCAGGCCCGAAACAGCCTGCACCGCCGTGAACACGGCGGCGAAGATCAGGATCAGGACGATCAGTCTGACTGTGCCGTCGCCGAACATCAGAGCACCTTGGATGGATCGAAGTTGTTGGTGTCGTAGTGGATGCCGCGGCGCTCCATCTCGTCGAGGCAGCGCGGGCGCAGGCCGCTGGCGCGGAATTCGCCGTGCACCGTGCCGTCCTTGTCAGTATGGGTCCTGTGGAAGGCGAAGATCTCCTGCATCTGGACGACATTGCCTTCCATGCCGGTGATCTCGGTGATGCTGACCACCTTGCGCTTGCCGTCCGACAGGCGGGTCGCCTGAACGACCATACCGACCGCCGAGGCGATCTGGCCTCGCACGGCTTCGGGGCTGATCTTGATGCCGCCCATGGCGACCATCTGCTCGAGGCGGGTGATGGCCTCGCGCGGGTTGTTGGCGTGGATGGTGGCCATGGAGCCTTCGTGGCCGGTGTTCATGGCCTGGAGCATGTCGAAGGCCTCCTCGCCCCGGACTTCCCCCAGGATCACCCGGTCAGGACGCATCCGCAGGGCGTTCTTGACGAGCTCGCGCTGGCGGATCTCGCCCTTGCCCTCGATGTTGGGCGGGCGGGTTTCCATGCGCACGACGTGCGGCTGCTGCAGCTGCAGTTCGGCGGCGTCCTCAATGGTGATCAGGCGCTCGCCTTCAGAGATGGCGGCCGAGCAGGCGTTGAGCAGGGTGGTCTTACCCGAGCCCGTACCGCCGGAAATCACGGTCGAGACCCGCGCCCGCACCGCGCCCCACAGGAACTCGGCCATGCAGGCCGGCATGGCGCCGACCTCGACCAGCTTCTCGAAGCTGAGCGGCTTCTTGGAAAACTTCCGGATCGAGACCGCGGCGCCGTCGATGGCGATGGGGTTGATGGCGGCGTTGACCCGGCTGCCGTCGGCGAGGCGGGCGTCGACCATCGGCGAGCTCTCGTCGATCCGGCGTCCGACCCCGGCAACGATGCGGTTGATGATCCGCAGCAGGTGGTTGTTGTCGTAGAAGCGGACGGCGGTCAGTTCCAGCTCGCCGCGCCGCTCCACGTAGACCTGGTTGGGCCCGTTGATCAGGATGTCATTGATCGACTCGTCCTTGAGCAGCGGCTCGATGGGGCCAAGGCCGACCATCTCGTCATAGACCTCGGCGCCGAGACGCTCGATCTCGGTCGAATTCAGCGCCATCCGCTCGTCGCGCACGAAGTCGCCGACCAGGTTGCGGACCTGACGGCGCATCTCCGGCTCGTCGAGTTTGTCGAGCTTGGAGAGGTCCAGTTCCTCGATCAGCCGGCCGTGCAGGCGCAGGCGTACGTCGATCAGGTCGTCCGTGACCTTCACGACCGCCGGCTTGGACTCGGTCACCGGCGCGACGAACGCCGGCGGGGAATTGGCCGGCTTGGCGGGGATGATCGGCGTCACGTTCGCCGGCATTTCCGGCGCTACGGGGGCGGTCTCGCCTCTACGGAGTGAAAAACGGCTCATCAGGCGGCTCTCGATTTCTCTTCACGGCTGGGCTTGGCCAGCATGCGTTCCACGATATCGCTGATGTCCTTGACGATCCGTGACTTCGGCCGGTGTTGGCTGATCGGTCCGCCGAGGTTGATTGACGCAGCCGCAGCCTCCCAGTCGGAGGTGACGGCGCCCTCGGTCTTGCGCTGCAGGGCCTTCTCGGCCTCCTGGATGGAGGGAGCCGGGCCGAACACGCGCTTGGCGAGGCGGTTGAGGACGACGCGCGGCACGGCGTCGCCGGAGATTTCACTCTCGATCTCGGTGGCCAGCGAACGGGCGGCCAGCAGCGCCGGCACGGTCAGTTCGGAGACGATGATGATCTCGTCGGAGCCCGACAGCACGTCGAGCGACCAGCTCTGCCGGTGGCGGGGAGCATCGACGACGACGTAGTCATAGACCTGGCAGGCGACGTCCAGCAGGCGGATCACCGCCTCAGCGCTGGTCTGTTCGAAGGCATGCGGGTCGCGCGCCGAGGCGAGCAGGTCGAACCCGCCGGGCGCCGCGGCCGAGAACACGTCGAGCAGCGCGGCGTCGATCCGGTCCGGCGCCGCCGAGGCCCTGGACAGCAGCATGTTGGAGGTCGCGCCCAGGTAGGCCGAAGCCTGCCCATCGGCGAGGTTGAGGTCGACCAGCGCCACGCGCTTGTCGCGGCGGGCCCGCTCGGCCAGGGCGCAGGCGACCTCGATGGCGATGGTGGTGGCCCCGGCCCCGCCGACCGCGCCCATCACCGTCCAGCAACGCGAGGCCGACGGGGTCTGGGCGGCGGGCTCCACCGTGATCAGCGCCGCCGCCGTCAGGGCGAGGTCGACCGCGGCGAACGGCGCTTCCAGCACGTCCGACTTGGGCAGGCGCAGCAGGGCGCGGACCAGCCCAGCGGGCAGGCGCGTGCCGGTGAGGATCACCGCCGGCGTGGTCGGCGCCCGCGACAGGGCGTCAATGGCGGTGACCAGCACGTCGGGCGTCGAGCAGTCGGCGTCGATCACCACCAGGTCGGGTGTGTCGCCGAACGTCCAGCGGCCCTGCAGCCTTTCGGGACCGGCCATCTCCAGCAGGGCCCCCGCGAGCGCCTCACGCGCAATCACGGTGAGACCCTCGCCGATGGCGAGAACTCTACGGCCCTGGAAGGAGGTAATACTCATTCGCGTCTACTTTGCGGGGTTGGTCAGGAAACGGGTCCCCGGATGGGGGCCGCCATGGGCTGGTCAAGGTTGATGCCGCTGAGGATCAGGTCGATCGCCGTCGGCTCGTTGCTGACCCGCAGGGGGTCGGGGGCCAGGGCGCGGCTTTCGGTCGCCGTGGCGAACCTCGGCGTCACCAGCACCACCAGCTCGGTCTCGCGGCGGCGCCAGCGGGCCGAGCGGAACAGGGCGCCGAGGACAGGGATGTCGCCCAGCCCCGGGATCTGGCGCACGCCGTTGGCGTATTCCTGCTGGTAGAGGCCCGCCACCGCGAAGGTCTCGCCGTCCTTCAGCTCGATGGTCGTCGAGGTGCGCCGGATGGTCATGCTGGGCACATCGAAGCCGTTGATGCGCAGCGGATGGCTGTCGTCCAGCTGGCTGACTTCCGGAGCCACTTTCAACTGGATGAGCCCGCTCGACTGGATGGTCGGAGTGAACTCCAGCTGCACGCCGAACGGCTTGAACTCGATGGTGACGTTGTCGCGGCCGTTGGGCACCGGGAAGGGGAACTCGCCGCCGGCCAGGAAGCTGGCCTTCTCGCC
>Ga0190273_10000167_pt1 | contig 33872 bp, 32 predicted proteins | sample Popmic504IS_FD_134513 | JGI IMG/M metagenome (GOLD analysis project Ga0190273, IMG submission 134513) | Populus adjacent soil microbial communities from riparian zone of Shoshone River, Wyoming, USA - 504 IS | ecosystem: Environmental > Terrestrial > Soil > Riparian zone > Trees stand | place... | reverse complement strand
GTATCATAAACGCTACCGGACGAGTTCCGAACAAGCGGCAACAGACCCGAAAGATACGCCGTGTACGCGGCTGGAGTAGAAAGTCATCATGGTGCATAAAGCCAACCATGCTAACCAACATATCAACTTTGCCAACTAGTTCTGGATAGCGCTGCAACATCCGTGTAGCTACTACAAACCCGAACGAAATACCGATAATCGTTAGCCGCCGCTTTTTGTAGCGCATCTTGATAAATGCCGCCAAGTAATCGGCATAATTGTCTACCGTCGGCTGTTTGCCTATCTTGTAAAAGCTTTCCATGCCGCCAAAACCAGGCAAATCAGGCATGGTGACCGTGCCATATTCTTGCAGGTTTTGCACCAAGCTCCACCAGCGTTCCAACTTGGCATGGTGGCCGTAGACTAGCAACATCTCGCGGTTACGTGGTTTGGTAGGAGGTGCCACAAGCATACGGCCTTGCAGCCCGTTCATGTTGAGGGGCGCAATCAGTGTAGCTATATCTGGTTCTGAGGTGTTTTGCGGCATACGTCAGCCAAACTGTAACGCGTTTTTGGCTACCTCGCAAGCGTTAGTTTATACTTAGGATAATGAAACGATCGTCACGCTCATCCGCACTGTCCATACTGTTTATCCTGGCAATCATTACTATTGGCGCTGTGCTATGGAACATGGGCGAACCTAGCCCCATTGACCAGTCTGTCGAGCAACAGCAAACAACCCCAGGTCAGAGCAACAAAGCCGCCGCAGCTTTTAACAAGTCCGAACGCTCTTTGGACGACCCGGCCAGCCCATGGGTAATCGTGAACAAACAACGGCCGCTTAATCCAGCGGATTACGTACCCGATTTGGTAATTCCCAGCGTCGGTTTGCGGCTACCGTCCAGTAATCCGGAAATGCAAGTCGGCAAACAAGCTGCACCAGCACTGGAAGATATGTTTGCTGCAGCCAAAAAAGACGGCATTGATATGATAGTAGCCAGCGCGTACCGCTCATATAGCCTACAAGTCAGCGTTTACGGGGCAGAGGTTAAAAACAACGGCCAGCAGCAAGCTGACCGTGAAAGCGCCCGCCCGGGCCACAGCGAACACCAAACTGGGTTGGCGATTGACGTTGGCGTGCCAAGCCGTGATTGCGAAGTCGAGCAATGCTTTGCCGACCTACCAGCAGGCAAATGGGTAGCAGCCAATGCCTACAAATACGGCTTTGTGCTGCACTATGGTAAAAACCAAGAGTCAGTTACCGGCTATACATACGAACCTTGGCACCTACGTTATGTAGGCATTGACCTGTCAACCGAGATCCACAGCCAAAACAACCCACCGCTTGAGACGTTCTTTAACCTCGGGCCTGCGGCTAATTACAGATGACGGACACTAAAAAACACTCCTTGTTACACGGTCTGCACCGTCGTCGTCGGCTGATCATTTCGCTGGTCGTAGTGTCGCTATTGATCTTTGTGCTGATACCTCAGACTGACACGTTATGGCACAGCTTGGAAATCGTGCGCCAGGCCTCCTTACCCTTAGCTGGCTTGGCACTATGCTTAGCGTTCCTGACGTACGCCCTCAACACAGAAATCTACAACTTGCTGCTTAAGCGCGCCATCCCATTGCGCACGTTATTTCTGGTGCAGTTGTCAACGGCACTGACGGCGCGCATTGCACCAATTGGCGTTGGCACAATGGGCTTTAACGCGTATTTCCTAAAGAGGCAAGGGCATAGCCTATCCGACGCCTTAGCGGTCGTCGGCATTAACAATGGCATGGGCATAGTCGGACACCTGGCTATGGCGGCAATTATAGCCACCACGGCACCACTGCCAGATTCTGCCAATTTCAGCCTAACCTGGAGTGCTCTCTACTGGGTCGCCTTAGCTGTAGCAGCCATAACACTCGTCCTAACCTTCGCCGACCGCTGGCGTAAGGCAATCATTACGTCTCTGCGCAGTTTTGGCGCAGCCATTGCCAGTTACCGCCACCGGCGTAAGCGGTTGCTACTAGCATTCGTGACTGCAGTTGGACTGTCTTTGGTGTACGTTATGACATTATTAGCATGTACCCAAGCCCTAGGCATATTCCTGCCATTCAACGAAGTATTTTTAATCTATACTTTCAGCCTGTTCACTGGCGCCCTTACTGCCACACCGGGTGGTCTGGTAGGCGTTGAAGCCGGCTTGGTTACCGCCTTCGTGGCCTACGGCGTAGAGTCGCAAACAGCCCTGGCTATTGCATTACTCTACCGCCTGATCACCTACTGGATACCGCTGTTGCCGGGCTTTATTGCTTTCCGCATAGTCCAGCACCGATATCTGTAACGGCGCTATTTCTGTTGCTATTGTTTGTCGTACGTGGTACAACAATATGCGTTCATCGGATCATGACCGATTTGTTCTTCGAGAGAAAGGTACTCAGCAATGGATATGCAGGATCTTCTCGACGAGGCGCCCACAGAAGACGATTTACTGATGACGCAGCGTAACTGGCCGACATCTGCCGCAGTGGCACTTTTGGCTTTGGCAGCCAGCCTCCTCGTCTTGCTGGCCTGCTTCATCGGGGCAGCGCTGGCCTCACACGGCTCCAGTGACACCATCGAGGCGAGCAACTACACCTCCAGCACCATCCAGCGAGCAAGTGCGGTCACACCGCATGCTCCTAAAAACACGCATAGCAGTGGGCTCGAATACTACGACCCCTGCGGACGCCAAGGAATTGCTTCAGAAATTCCTTGCGACACACCAACCGAACCAAACCATGGCCTGACAGGCTGGGCAACATCTTCCAAGGTGCTTTGGCCACTGTCAGTGCTTGGCGTGTTGGCTTTGGCGGCGTTGTGTTTCACCATGCTGAGTGCCCGCCTCGATCACAATCGGCAGTACCGCGACAATATTAAGCCCAGCGCTTAGTACCACACGTCCGCGCTTCTGGTGAAAGTCCTGGACCGTCCAGGCCACAGCAAGTGATAGCCACGTTGGTAGCCAGCGCTCTTTTGCGCGCCCTCACGGCCCCCAAAAAAACTATCACTTGCTACAACCAGAGCAGATGAGGGCACTCGTCTGTCCTGGCTGTAGTTGTTTTTGCTGACACACGCCTATTGGAATAATCGACTCGTTATCTGTTACGGTTAAGGGAATTGGTTTGAAAAAAACCGCTAATTAAGGTAAAATCTATCTGTTATCAGCATCCAGTCATTATACCTGGTTTGCTATCTGATAATGGGGCGTCGTCAAGTGGTAAGACACCAGTTTTTGGTACTGGCATTCGGGGGTTCGAATCCCTCCGCCCCAGCCAATGAGCTTATGTTTAAAGACTTCTTCGGGAGTCTTTTTGTTTGCTACGACGAACGAATGAAGTTGCCCTAAAGGCTAATTGATGTCGACGACTTCAACAAAAATATTCATCCGATTGTGTTCAACGAACAGTTCGCGATTACGACTTTGGTCGGCAGTTCGTACTTTTGCATAATCATAATCTAAGCGCGTGGTTACGGTTTGAGCGTGAGCATTTTCTGCAAATACTTCTATTGCTCTAACTTCTGCGGCCGAAGAGGCACTCGGACGCAATGAGGGGTCAGTTATACCGGATATAAAATTGCCATCCCTGCTGAGACCTTGCACAGCATCAAAGGTTCCTCGCGTGATAATTGTGCCTAGCTTTTTGTATGCTTCAAACACTTTCTTTGTTTGAAGAATTGCCAATTTGGTTTCAGCATCGGGGCTATGGGGGTCGAGTGAGTCAAAGTCACCTCGGACAACAGTTAGCTCATTGCCTCCAAATCGTGTCATACCATTGTGTTGCACGTCATACGGTTTGCCGAACCACGTGTATACATCGTCATTGAGATCGACATAACCTATGGTCACAGTTTGGTGATCTGTTAAATCTGCTTCGAATATTGCACCAGCATCTCTAATTTTGTCGCCGTGTTCATATAGTGCGGACTCTAGGGCTCTTTTGTTGCCGATAAATTGTTGACCTAATCCACCTGTATTCGAGGGGTCTTTAAAACGTACCCCTAGTCCCTGGGCCTGCATCAAGTCAAACGCTTTTATGCTGTCTTTGTCGGTAAAGGTTGTATATCCAGGAAGTACGACATCTTGAACGTCTCGTGCAAAAGTAAGAGAGTACCAGTCGGGGTGGACCGCATCCATATCTGTTAAATGATGCAGGATGGCTTTATCGGCATGCTGCGGCTTAACGACTATGCCGCCGTAAAGGTCTCCTTGACCGGTTATCCCATACTGATCAGCAAGAGGCTTTTCAACCGCCGCGAACGGAACGTAATAGGCTCCGCTGTCATCTAGGTCGGTTTGTTCGACAAGTTCGCCACCTAGTACGCCCGCAATCCTAGCTGCTACGGCAGCGATATTGACCGGAACACTGCTATCGGGACGATATTCGAGCACTGGATTGTGTAGTAATGCAACATTTGGCATTTAACCAAACTTTAACGTAGATGTAGCATAATTACAAAGTTATTGTATTAGCCAGTTAGCAACAGCATTTTGGTATGGCTGTACTTCCTCAGGAGGGTTAGACGCGTCCCTCATTGAATGTTTGAAGCCAGGAGCTACATATACTTCAGCAGAAAACATATCTTTGTAGACGTCAGTTGTCTCTAACGGCACATCCTCGTCCATTTCATGTACAACGAGCAATGTAGGGCCACTGAATATCGATGCCTGCTTAAATAGCGGATGATCAGCAACCATTTCCTTATCTTTTCGATACACATTAGAAGTATAGCCCCTGTCAATAAGTGGCTGTAATGAGTATAAGTCAGAAGGTGCGTATATAGCGGGCGTTCTCAGTACTAGCTTATCGAAATTCCTATATCTCGTAAGGTATGCAGCCAAATATCCGCCATAACTTGTACCTAAAACGGTAATTTTAGCTTGAGGGTGTTGGGCCTTAAACCAGTCAAAAACCTCAATCACTTCAAGTACATGTTGCCCCGGTCGGGTCTCATCTAGGATGAGTGGGCTATCGCCATGCCCGGAGAGGTCAATAGCTAAAATGTTCATACCAGACTTCTCACCTAAAGCTAATAGGAGCTCACTGTTACGGGCCTTGCTCGAGCTAAAACCAAATAATGCGAGAATGACCTTGTCAGAGTTATTATTCTCATACCAGTCTGCGGCTAATGAGTACCCAGAACAAGGAATCGAAACATTTGTCATATTCATCTTTACAATAATAACAGATTATACAGATTGGATTTTTTGGCGCGTAAGATCGAGGGATAGTGTCCCTTTGCTCCGATACAGTCCATTAATCCTGTGCTTTAAACTATATAAAGTTGCGAAGTACGTCCACTAGGCAGCCATGTTAGAAGCTCATCGAAAGGTGGGCTTTTTACGTGGCTTAGCCAGATGTATGGTAGACAATAGGAAAGTTGACATAAAATATAAAATATGTTATCATAGTAGTAATGAGTATGTCCGAAAATCGCTTTGAACATGAGACGCCCGTAGTAGCTACTCAGCAAGAAATGCTGCAGTTGTTAGCGGAAGTCGAGAAGATTACTGTTTTTGGCGAAAATATGGAAGAATGGGGCAACAGCTGGAGCACGGCGGAATTGGTGGATGACTTAGACAACGGCCATATCGGTAGCGCTACGCATAAAAATAATCCTGATATACCACCTGTTAGCTGTAAGTTTAACAAAAACGCATTACATAAGGCCGATAAGCGCTCAATCGCTCAACTAGCTATTGGTGGACACACTTACGACTTTTTTATACGTAGTAATTATGATGCAAATTACGAAGCAGGAACGTCGGTATCTAGTGCTCTTGAGGATATGTGGGTTTGCGATGAACTATATAGCACAACTTACGATGAGACGGGCGCGACTATCCCTAAAGACCCTAGCAAGCCTATATACATGCCGGCTTCCAATTACAATCTTAGCAACATAGAGTTGCTTGAGGTATATGTGGACTTGCCACCAGACCGGCGTAAGTTTACACGGTCATTAGGTTTGGCTGTGCAAAAATTTGCGGAATTACTACCAGAAGAGGCTGATGCCGATGATATCCGTTTAAATAGTATGGAAGCAATAGAGTCCGCAGACCACGACCACGAAACACGCGAATTCGAAATGAATCTAGGAGCTACGCAGATCGACAGCACTACTGCACGTCAACTTGCAAAGAGCCTTGCCGAAGATTATCAGATTAACGTTAGATGGTAATAGTTTAACTATTAGCGTGCGGGAATCGTGCGCAGTGTGTTTTTATGATGAACGTATGAAGCAATTTGATTCCACTCGACAACTTGGTAAACTTTATGTATCGGAGCTTCCTCATGACGTTATTACAATTACAGCCTGGCCCACGCCACACCAAAGAATTACAATCAACTATAAAAATCGCCCTGTTTGATATCGACAATACACTAATAGGCAATGACTCACCTGGATTGCCTACAGAGCGTTTTAAATCGGCCGTTGAGAACGTCCGAGGGGAAATCTTTGTAGGTATCGCATCGGCACGCCCCTTGGCAAAAGCTGCACACATATTAGACTACATTGGCGCTGAAGGCCTATCCATACTCTGTAATGGTGCCCAGATAATAAACAACTATGATAAGTCAGTTGTTGCCGAATGGCCTATGGATCTAGGAACATGCGCCGACGTCTTGCAATACGTGCAGAGCCTGGGCGTTACTTATTGGGTCAACGATGACGGCGTCGACTACTTTGTGGGTGACGACGGAGTTTCGTACCAAAAACAGACCAATATATGGGATCCCCGCAGCGCGCGTGTTGCCGTTCCGGATTTTGACCTATCAAAACCTTTTGTCGTGGTACTGCATAACATACGCGATATTCAAGCTAAAAGCATTGAAGCTTTTGTGCAAGCGCATCCCGACGACACTATCACTTCATTGGTGGCCCATGAGGTTAGGCAACTAGACGGAAGTATCCTGTATGATGTCTTTGTCGTGCACAAACGGGCAAACAAAAAAGACGCTTTGCATGAACTTGCCCGGCTCCAGGGCGTCTCCGTAAAAGACATCATGGCAGTCGGCGATGGCCGCAACGATGCCGTAATCGTGGGCGAAGCGGGAATTGGAGTCGCTATGGGTAACTCAGCCCTGGAAACCCTTGCCGTAGCCACGTATATCGCACCCAGCATGGCTGAGGACGGTGCAGCCGCAGCTTTGAATTTTATATATTCGACCAAATAAAGAAGGTCCGCGATTCCGGTAGTGACATACATAAGCGTCATAGACAAACGTTGTAATTAATTTATACTTAAGTTTATGACGAGAAAACAAACGCTTAATCAGTCGGGCATTGCCCACATTATTATCATAATAATTATAGCCCTTGTTCTCGGTGCCAGCACTTACGCTATCTTCCGTATGACACAGGAAAAAGATTCGGCTTATACCGCTGAAAACTCCGAAGCGAAAGCCACCGCAAGCCCGGTCAAAATTAAAAGTTTGCCTATACAAATTGCTAAGTATGACCCAAAAACTGGTAAGGCTGGCGACATCACTTTTCCAGAAGGCGGTTTTTCGGAACAGGCTTTCGATTTGATATTCTTTGACTACGGCCAGGTACTACAAGGACAAAATGTTGCAGGCGGTATAGATAAGACTAACCCGCAACCAAGTTTCCGGACAACCGCTGGTGCTAATATCCACGCACTTATCGACGGCGAAGTTGTTGAGATACCGAAACTCTATAGCAATGACTACAGCATCCACATGCGCGGTAAGGGAAGTGACCTGATTTTTGAAACGGAGCATGTCCAAAACGTAAAAGTCAAAGTCGGCGACAAGGTCACTGCCGGCACCGTCATAGCCCAAGCCAGCGATTACGACTCTAGCAAAATCAAAGGCTTAGGACTGGTAGAGATCGGTGTATTATATAGCGGTAAAGCGCCAACGCATGTTTGTACATTCGACTTCCTTGATGATTCCATAAAAGCCGACAGCCTTAAGAAAATTGACCAACTCAAAAAAGATTGGGCTGAATTCCGCAGCAAACCAGAGCTCTACACTAAAACCGTTACTCCAGGCTGTGTAGACCGTACACCAATAACCGACAATAATAACGCCCAGACAGGCACTACCAACAATTAATGTGCTGAGATAACGTAGGCGGAAAGTTTATAACTAGGCCACCATGCTATACTCTTTTTATCGTATGGAAATAAACAAGCAAGCGCCTGCATACTATCAGACATCAATTACTATTGATGTGCCAATTGAAATTGTATGGGGAATAGTCTCTGACATTGCCAGTTGGCCTAGCTGGAACAGCGATGTAGAGAATGTTGATCTCCATGGTCCAGTCACTCCTGGTACAAGCTTCAAGTGGAAGGCCGGAGGCGCAACGATACAGTCACGTCTAGTCGTCGTTGAAGCTCCTTATCAAATCGGCTGGCACGGCGCAACGATGGGTATCAAAGCCCAGCATGTGTTTAAGCTTACACAGCAGGGTACACAAACCGTTGTTACAACCGAAGAGGCCTACGAAGGACTTGTCTCATCAATACTTCGTAAGTATTTACGCAAGGTCCTACAGACGACACTCGACAAGAACCTGCAAAGCCTAAAGACAGTAAGCGAACAGCGTGCGGGTACGCCACAATAATACTACTATCGAAGCATGCGGAGCATACCTTACCACAATAATCCGGGCAATGCCTGCGCACTGGCATGCTACACCATGGTCGCTCAGTATTTGCTGCCAGAACTAGATGTCAATTTTAACCAACTGGCCAAAATTGCTGATTGGAAGCCGGGTTATGTAGTATGGGGCTTTCCTGTCTGGAAGTGGCTGATGGACCAGGGCATCCACATAACCGATTACGACACCATCGATTACCAAGCTTGGGCCGATAACGGTGTTACCGGCCTTAAAGCATCCATACCAACTAAAGAATTCACATACTACCAAGAGAATAGCTATGACCTAGATTTAGAAAGCCGACGCATTAAGCAGGCACTCAGCCATCCTCAGTTCGCCTATATCCAACATACGCCTAGTTGGGAAGAGATTGTAGGTGAACATAATAAGCCAGGCGTGTGCGACATAACATTAGACTTAGCGTTCCTAGACAGAAAGCCAGGCTTCATAGGGCACAGAGTAGTCCTAGTCGAGATATCCGACTCTGAGGTTATTTTTCATGACCCTAATAACAAAGGTGATGGCGCGAACAGGCGCGAAACGATTGAACACTTTAAAAATGCGGTCGCTAGCTTTGGCAGCCCAGAATTAGCACGATACAGCATGTAGCTAATACGATATATTACTGTTTGTCATTGTAATAGTGTGCGACATACAGTATGCTGCGTGTATGACCGATATGGACGAACTATTTCAAAACCAAATGCTTGAGCTGCGGCGGGGAAGTATCGTACTGGCAATCGTCAGTGTGCTGCACCAAGGTGACCATTATGGTTATTCACTCCTCAAGGAGCTAGAGGGTTTAGCTTTTCCGGTTGAAGGCAATACACTTTATCCACTGCTGCGCCGACTCGAAAAACAAGAAGTACTGGAAAGTACTTGGGATACCTCGGACACTCGGCCTCGCAAGTATTACCGCCTAACACCAGCCGGAAAAATATTATACAAACGCCTGCTAGCCGAATGGCTGGACATGACAAAAAAGATGAACCATATGATAAAGGAGGATATATGAAATTAATTGAACGTTATGTATATGCCGTTACCAAACATATGCCAGACGACCAAAGGCAGGAAGTCGCCAAGGAGCTGCGCGCCAACATAGAAGACATGTTGGAAGACAAAGGTTCGCGGTCAGAAAAGCACATCAAACAAGTATTGATTGAACTAGGCGATCCCGATGTCTTGGCAGCCACATATAGAGGTAGTAAGCAGTATGTTGTCGGACCCGAGTACTATCCAGTCTATGTCCGGACGCTAAGACTAGTAGCCGCCATTGGCCTGCCGTTAGCTTTCGCCTTAAACGCCATTGCCCGCGTCGTACAAGACGGCTTCTCGGTAGGCGCGTTAATAGGCACATCAGTAGCTACACTTATAACGGTTACCGCGCATATCGTATTCTGGACCACGCTGGTTTTTGTAATAATCGAGCGTACAAAAACCAGCCGCCAACAAGCTTTTGGCGAGTGGACGCCAGACTCATTACCTGAACTTCTAGCTAAACAGCACATCCCTACAAGCGAGGTCATTACCGACTTTGTAGGCTACGGTTTCATAGCACTGCTGCCATACATTTCTGGACAGTTCTTGGGATACAAAGAAAATGGCGCGTTCGTCGAAACTCTTAATCCTGCGTTATGGGACTGGGCACCGTTCATTACGGCCATTGGCGTTTTAGGCCTTATTAAAGCCGGACTAAAACTTTATACAAAGAATTGGACAATGCGGCTGGCCAGCTTCAATGTCTTAGTTAACGCTGCGGCCATAGCAGGCTTGCTGCTTCTCTACGCGAACACCGACATCATCAATCCCGACATGGTGCGGGTGATACAGCAGCACGCTACCGACAGCAGTATCGAAATTCCTCAAATCATTGATTGGGTCTTCTTAATCGGCATCATGTCAACGGTCTGCACATACATCTTCGACAGCGTCATGTCAGTGCTAAAATCCCGTAACGCCTAAGCTTTAGCAGGGTAGCGATAACGGACAGTTTTGTATTTAGGCTTGTGCCTACTGAACCTGCCATTACCCCACGCTCCTAGTGAGACACCGAACATAGAAATAATAGTCAGCACTGCCCAAAAAACAATGATTGGGCTTTGATGGTTCGTAAAGAACGAAACGATAAACGCTGCCAGAGTAATGCCACCGATAATCAAGTGTGGCATAAACACACTGAGCGGGGTCAGGTTGGATTGGCCTTCACCCTTAGGTGTAACTTTAAAGGTCAAACGCTTGCCCCGCAAAACTCCAACCAGAGCCAAGAAGTATATTGGCCATACAGCAATACTGATAATCCTACCTGCCAGCAGTACGCCTTTCTCCTCTAGCGGTTGTATGTTAAACCGCTGGATCCACATAGCGACGATCGTTTGCCACAAGATAAGCGGCACATAGAATAGAAGTAAGACGCTCAGCGCCATTGAAGCCGCGGCAATGCCAAATACAAAATTAAGCACAATCAGCCCTACGCCAATCATCATAGCCAGACCGCTAAAGTAATGCTGCAGCATCATCAAATAGTATCGTGTTTGCAGCTTTGTCATACCGCGCACTAATTGCGGCGCGTGCCGTAGCAATATGTCTATACCGCCGAATGCCCAGCGCATCTGCTGGTTAAAATAAGCTATCCACGTGGTTGGCCCTTCGCCTACGGCCAGCGCCTCAGCCACATACAAGCTCTTCCACTTACGCGAATGAAGCGTCATGCCGGTCAGCAAATCTTCTGTAAGGTGTGCTTCGTAAAAACCTATGTCTTCAAGGGCGGCCACCCTAATAACGTGGTTAGCGCCTAGCAGCATAGTCATCTCGCGCCCATGCAGTCCACGTAAGATTGGTCCGTAAAACGTATAACCTTGCTCTGCAGCGCCACGGGCAATAAACGACTTACTACCGTTTCCATAAATTTGCGGCGTACCAACAAATGCGACTTTTCCATCACGGAAATAGCCAAGGGTTTTAGTCAAAAAGTCTTTACGAGGCACAAAGTCGGTGTCTATTTGTGCAACAATATCGTATGCGTGGCCATGGGCATGATACCAGGCATTATGATTGCCACCTTTGGTTTTTTTGGCAAACTTACCTTCGTCAGTGTTGTAATGGCCTTTGCCAAAACGCGTAAAATAATTGACGCCGTATGACTCACAGATTTTCTTAGCATCGTCTGACCCACCTTCGTCAAGCAACCAGACATCATGGGTGTAATCCGCTTTTTTCATAGCAGGCAAAATATCGTGGAGCATTTCGAGCGGCTCACTCTTTGGAACGAAGGTCGTTATAAAGGCAACTTTTAGCCCAGTCTGCGGCGGCTGCACAGCAGGCTGCTTTTGGATCGGCTCAACAATTAACCATAAAAGAATATCGGTACAGATTTGATGCCAGACTACATAACTAAGACTAGCAAATAACAGCACATCCACGACGTCGCCAAAGCCACTGAAATTATCAGGTATATTAGCGGGCGAAAACCATGCCAAACCGAATGCCAGAGTCAATAAACAACCAACAGTTACCAGCACATAGAAAAGAATTCGTTCTTTGAGGCTCATTTATAATTACTCTCAGCTACTCTGGCGGCGTACGCCAATAAGTTATACTACGTTAATATATAACATTAACATATTTATGACATAAGGTCAATATAAGGCTATTGCTTCATTCCATATACGCGCACATAATCGATGAGCATGGCTCGGGGAAACGGAGTGGTTTCGTCTGCATTACCCGGAAGCCGGCCACCGACTGCTAAGTTCAAGATAATTTCCATTGGCTTGTTTGGAACGGCATCGCCAGTGGCAGTTCTGGTGAGCTTGCCATCTATATACCAGTCAATACGCTGAGGCTGCCAATTAACTGCATAGGTGTGCCATCCTTTAGTGTAGTCATCGCTAGTAGCCACGAATTCCGATTTCTGCTTTTGGTTAGCACTATCTAGCCAGTGGTAGGTTTGCAAAACCTCCTGCGGGCGGCTACCCACTAATTCCATAATGTCGATTTCTGGCGGCCAAGACTTATCTACCGGCAAAAGCCAGAATGCCGGCCATATCCCCGTACCACCTTGGACTTTAATACGAGATTCAAAATAGCCGTATGACGCTGACCATTTTTCACTAGCGTCGGGGTAAGCTCTTCCGGTGCTGATCATGCCCGACTGATAGCCATAGGTAATAGGGCTTGGAACGGACGGGACAGTTACCGGTTGCTTAATCGCTGTAAGCGTAGCGACGCCATCCTTTACCGTAACTTGATCGGGCGTATACCATTGCTGCTCGGCATTGCCGCCATTCGTGCAGCCATTCTCTGATGGATTCTGCCAATCGTAACAGGTAACCCACTTAGAGTTATCGAGCTGAGTGCCTTTAAAATCATCGCTAAATGACACTGACCATTTTGTAGAATCAGTAACATCAACCGTATTGCTTTTGGGAGTAGCAATAATCGCTACTTTTGAATGGTTCACTAATCGGGCAGTTCCAGCTATAGCCAGAATGCCTACCACAATTATTGGAACTACGTACCAGTGCCGTAAAATATTTTTCATACTACTATTGCTTTTGCGGCATACTTATTGTGTGTCTGCAATATCACATAGTAACAGAGTGTAGCTAAAAACCGATAAACAACTAATTCATCTTTTTGCCAGCAAGCAAATTCTGGATGGCTACCGCCAACACATTATCGTCTGATTCTTGCGTAAGGCTGGCGATATGAGGCGTCACCACCACGCTTGGCGAATCAAGCAAAGCCTCGGAAACATGAGGCTCGTTTTCGACGGTGTCGGCAACATAAACCAACGCATGGCTTTGGGCGTGCGCTATAATATCGGCTTCGTTGACGATACCGCCGCGCGAGGCATTGATGAGGATAGCCCCTGCGGGCAACAGGTTCAGATTGTCTTTATTAATAAGGTACTGCGTAGTTGGCAGCAGAGGAACATGCAGTGTTACGATATCGCTGGCCCGCAACACATCATCTACTGACGTAGCATACGTTACACCTTGAGGCATGTCTTCGGCTTTGATGAATGGGTCATAGACATAGAAGGCTTTGCATTTGAAACCCTGTAATTTGGCGAATATTTGCTTGCCAATATTACCAAAACCGACAATGCCGATAGTGCGGCCAGCCATGCTGTGGCCAGTAAACTTGAAGCGGTTCCAGTTAGCCACATCCGGGCGCGTTAGCAAGTGCAGGTTGCGCAAACCATGGAACATCATGCCAACTACATAATCGCTGACGGCATCCGAATTAGCGCCCGGAGCATTGTATACAGCAATGTCATGGCTGGTGCAAAAATCTACATCGACATTATCGACACCGACACCTACCCGCACCACACTGTGTAGGTCAGGGAAGCGCTCAACAATCGAAGACGTGATTGTCGTGGCGCTGCGGATCAGCAGCGCCGAGCAATCCTGTATATTGTCACCCGAAAACGAGGTATCACCGCGCACAATCACCCAATCAGCCGGCAGAAGTTGGCGTACGGTATCGGCGTTAATGGCATCAGGTTCGGTAATATACAGTTTTTTCACGATGTCCTTTTATGTACCAATACTAATGATACTACGTTAAATCCAGCGGCCGGCATGGAAATAGCGGATGACCGGTGGCATGGCGTCGATAAAACCGCCAGCCGTGTCGCCAACCCACATCGCCACATCATCGACGTCAATAATGTGCGTCACATTGGTAGTTGGATAGCCGATCTGCAAGCTAGCGGCCGTAGTGGCACCTTGTGGAGCGGTGGAGTTGAAGGTACCAATCAATTTACCGTCATAGCGTACAGTTGACTCGTAGGGACTACCGTAATACGTCTGGACTTCGATAAAATGCCATACGCCGACCATCATAGCGTCGTCTATCAGCAACGTATCACCCCAGTACATATTCGCCTTGAGCTTATTATCAGTATCTAACAAAACTGTCAGTTGGGATTTTTCGCCGCTGGTCAGAGCATTGATAATTTCAAACAAGACTTCGGCCGTGCCGCCGACAGGTGGTTTTTCTATGTAGCGGAAGCGCATACGCACCGAGGCGTAGGCGTGGTTTTGCGAAACTTTGGTAGAGCTCCAGGTTATCGAAGCCGGTGCGCCAGAACCAGATAGCCGGGCACCGTAAAGGCCGGTGGCCGCATAGCTACGTCCGACAGTCGCGCCCGTATTGAACGACCATTGGGTTAGATCGCCTGACTCAAAACCATCAGTCAGCTGTGGCGTAATAGCGCCACCAGGGCTCAGCTGAAGCCATGTCGAGCCTTCCGGAATAGTAGATGGTGGCGTACTCGAGTAAGGCCCGACCCAGGTAGTGCTATTATTGACCGCTTCGTCAATAGTCAGGTTGGTAACCACTCCAGGGTTAGAAATGATGCCATCACGTAGCGCATCGGTGGTCACGCTGGTCGGAAAGGCTGCGCTAATCGTTTCTGTCGGGGTCGTACCATTAACATTAGCGCCAGTATAAATTTGCAATGACTGCGTGCCAGCAGTTGACGAGAAGGTCCACTCTAAACGGAAGTAGGCGTTCAACGGCACACTAGTGGTTGAAGTAGCAGCGCCGGCAGAGCCATTTTGCAGGCCAAACTTGCCCGTGCTCGTCATAGTCACTGCGCCATTCTTTGTGCCACTGCCAAAAGCTGCCAAGATTGGCGTTGCCGCCGTAGGCGTAGCGTCGACTTTATAGAAGCGCCGCGTGTATAGCACAGATACAGCAGGCGACAGTGTCTTGCTGGCATAACTATACGAACCAGTTACACCAGTAGCATAGAATTTACCACCTAGGCCTGCGTAGCCGTCCGTCGTAAAGGCGCTGGTACAGCTTGTACCTTTCAAGATTAGGGTGTAGGCCGTGTTCGTAGTGCTAAGCGCCGTAGCATCCGGACCGGTTTCGAACGATTCGGTAAAGGTGATGTTCGGATCCGGCTCAGCCTCTGGTGCTTCTGGCATATCAGCGCCGACGTAGGTAAAGCAAGCACAATCACTCGTTTCGCTGCTTAAACTTTGCGCAGCAACCGGAGCAGCCGCAGGTTTAGCTGCCAAATCAGATTCAGGGATACCGGTGGCGGGCTTGATATATGCACCAGCCACTTTGACGGCAGACGCCTTGAGGGTGCCATCTGGGTTATGTGATTCCAGCAAAAAACTATTTAGAACATCTCCCCAATCTTGCAGCCCCGGTTTTGGTAGTTTGGCCATATCACCCTCCTCGTTTGTTTAATCAGGAACCTACCGAGTTATACATATGTATGACTAAGCGTTATAGATTTAACATAACGCTTAAGCATCCTACAGGTCAACTACGATTATTATATACGTGACAAAGTCATGATACACTAGCGGTATGAACAGGCAGCTGAAGCGCTTAGGTCGCTTCACACCATTAATCGTAGTTGTCACTATATTGGCCGCCATTGGCGTAGGAGCCGAGCTTTTTAGCTCTGCCAGTACCTATGTAGCCCATAGCGAAGCCGAGACCGGACGACTAGCCGGTGGCGCCAGCCAAGTCAGCGCAGCCAATGCGTCAGGCGGCAAGGCTATACGTTTTGCTGCCGGAGGCAATAGCGGCAATTGTGCGGTAACGGCCTTATTGGAGAACCCCTGCCGTCCATGGCTTGGCGCCTGGGCAGATAATTATAGCCAGGCAGCCACCGGCATTCGGGCGCAAACCGAATACCATGAACAGCGCATGGGCCGGCAAATCGAATTTATGCACGACTACCGTGAACCGAACGCCGTTTTGTCGGACACCGACAAATATTTTATCAACCGTGCCAACACCTATGCTTCGATAACTTGGAAACCCAGCTACACTTGGGCGCAAGCAACCGGCAACAATGCTGACGTTAATGCCCAAATCGACAAAATGGCCGACAGCCTTAAATCTGTGGCGCCCAAAAAAGTTATGTTCACCGTATTTCACGAACCCGAAAATGACGTTACCTCACACCCCGGCTGTAGCGGGCTTAGTGGCGGCAGCGGCACGCCGGCAGAATATCGGGCGATGTGGAAAAACGTCCGGCAACGCTTTGATGCCAAAGGCGTTAATAATGTCGCATGGGCTTGGTGGGTCATGGGTTGGGACGGTAACCAATGTATGATGAATGATTTATATCCGGGTAACGATTTGGTAGATTGGATCCTTTACGACCCTTATGTCGGCGGCAACAATGGCACCTTTGATAACAAAATTGGCTATTTCTACAAATGGATGCAAAACAACAGCGATGCCAGCCACGCATACACTTCCAAATTATGGGGCTTGGGCGAGTACAGCTCACACCAGACTTCACAAGCTGTGGCCGCCAAGTTTTGGACCGACGCTAAAACGGCGCTGGAAAATAACACCTATCCCAAACTCAAATTATGGATGGTCTTTGATTCAGCCAACGGCAAACCTGACAACCGGGTAGGCTACACCTGTCTCAGCTGGCGCAGCGAAGGCTCCAAAGTAGTCTGCGACAATACCATCCAGGATGACGCCGAAGCCGCCGCTTACAAAGCCTTAGCTAATAGCCCGAAGTTCAAGGATTAATATAGATGTTACTAACAGCAAACGCCGAAACCGGAACCAATGGAGCTACACCAACAGCAGGTAGTGACTTTGACCAAGTAACTATTGGCACTAGCGGAGCCATAGTATACGCCACCGCCAACCGCATCGACGGCACAATGTCGTACCGTTTTACCGGCGGCAGCACGGCCACCTATACTGCTTGGTCGGGTTCACTGGGCGGCCCCAAAACCGAACTTTGGCTACGGACATACATTATGGTGCCATCACTTTACACTACACCAGCCATCCAGTTGCGCTACGGTGGCGCATTAGCTGGTCGGGTCAGCATCAATGTCACTGGTTACGTGCAGTTGTTGAACGCGGCAAGTAGTGTTATTGGTACCTCAGCCACGCCAATCGTGGCCGGTACGCCGTTCCGACTAGAACTACACGCTATCGCCTCCGCCTCACCGACCGGCGGAACCATGGAACTGCGGGTTTACAATAGTATGGACAACGGCACACCCACCAGCATACTCGGACCCTTTACTACCACCCAAACCGCCGTCGGTTTCGACCAGGTATGGTTTGGTCCGTCAGCTGGCGCTGCCGGCTCGACGATGTACCAGGACAATATGGCCGCTTCCGACACCGGCTGGTTAGGCCCGGCGAATGCGCCGACCACCGCACCGGTCTGCACCAAAGTTCCCGGTACGCCAATCGGTACCACCTACGAAGGTGAAACTTTAGAGGTTAGCTCCGATGGCACTTGGACTGGCTCACCCACGCCAACCTTTACCCACCAGTGGCGGCGTTGCGACGCCAGCGGCAACAACGCCGTAGCTATAAGTGGTGCCACAGGCACCACTTATACACTCACCGCCGATGATGTCGGGTCGACAATCCGCGTAGCTGTCACCGGTACCAATGTCAGCGGAGCCGCCACCAGCGCTTCACCTCAGACCACCATAGTCACGACCCAGCCCACCACTTCACCTTCCCAATTAAGTAATGCCAACGGCAGTAACGGCGTAGCCGTCTCTACTGCCAATAGCGGCGGCACTACCGGCAGCCCATTCGACGTCATTACCATTACTGCCGGTGGCTCAGTAGTTTACGATTCGACACAAAAAGTAGAAGGCAATACTTCAATCCATGCCACCACGGCAGGCGTATCGGCTTTTGTCGGTTGGTCACCGGCTACACTCGGTGAGCTGCCAGAAATATATGGCCGCTTTTACTTGCGCATGTCGGCCTATCCCATTAATGGCAGCTCGATTGCCCGCGTATACAGCGGCGGCACGACGCAGATATCTTTCAATATCACCAATGCCGGGCAAATTCGTATCCGCAACGCTGCGGGCGGTGCTTTAGCCTCAGGTACTACCAAAGTACCACTTAACAGTTGGGTACGCTATGAGTTCCGCGTTTTGGCAGGTACATCTGGCGCCATTGCCGAAAGCAAACTATATCTCGATAAGGATTCTAATGATAGCAGCGAATCATTGGTGGCCAATAGCTTAGCTTTGACCGCTGACGTCGACCAAGTAACCTTTGGCTTGATCGCTAATGCCACCGCAGGGGACTCGATCTGGATGGATGAGTTAGCTACCGATTCTGGCTGGCTTGGACCGAGGACTGTCCAAGCCCAGCGCTGGGGCTGGGGCACGGTCAGCCCTCCGGGCACCAAAGTCTACGGCCAACCGACTATCCGCAAAGCCTCCGACCTAATATGGGGCGTCAACTTATATAAAAACTATGACCCGTACTTTGGTGTTAACGAAACTGCCCAGCAGGTTATTGACCGCACGGTAGCTAGTTTTGGCAAGATAGGCATGACCAAAACTTTTTACAATTCGTTGTCGACATTCTCGTACTCCTTAGAAGGTTGCACGCCTAGCAAGCGAGCCATCGTTTGCACTAAATACGACCAAATTGGACTAGCCAATGGCGATTTTGACAGTGAAATCCGTACCTACGTCCGCTCCATCCCAGCAGATTGGTACATAATCCTCGTCAACTGGCAAGAACCCGATTACGAGATGCTTAAGGCACCTGTCGAGTTCACACCTGCCCAACACGTCGCCGCTTCCAACCATATGGCGGCCATCGTTCACGACGAAATCGCCAACAACCGTTTAGCTAGTGGCGTGCAATGCGAAACTTGGGATTGCTTTGAGAGCTTTACAGTAGTCACAGGTTACGACGGGCACAAATGGGATGACAGTTATGCAGCCCTACAAACCGATGGTATTGCCTGGGATGTTTATGGCAACCCGCCACCTGGTGCACGCACCAATAAAACTGCGGGCAATCGCTCACCGATCAGTGGTTCAAGCTACGGTGTCGGCGGCGTTGTTTACGATCCAGGAGTCTACATTAAAGCACTTAGAGATATCGCCCAGCGTTTAGGCTTTGCCAAGTGGGGAATTATGGAATTCGGTGCGCCTTTCAGGCAAGGCGATATTCAATCCGTCACTGGCAAACCGGACGGATTCAACCGGGGCCAATGGTTTGCCCGTTTTTGCGACTCGGCCATCGAAAGTGGCGCCATGCTAGCCTTGGTATTTGATGCGGCAGGTACCAATTTTGACCAGCGTCTGATAGATCAGCCCGAAAGCTCGTTCGTAGGCAACCGCAGTCTGCTGCCTGGCGTGAGCTGGAACCCTAACCCACGGCCATCACCTAATGAAGAGCCCGCAGTCACAATTCTGCGTTCTTACTTTTCCCAAGGCAAATAATGGGCTATAGTAAACCAATAGTAAGCGTAAGGATAACGCGATGACCTTCAACCCAAATCCAGGGTCCCTTAGCGGCTCCAGTGATGTAGCCATTAGTAGCCCTGGCAACGGCCAGGTATTGGCCTACAACGCTTCAACTTCCAAATGGCAAAACCAGCCAGCCGGCATACCATTGGCCACTATTAGCATGCCTGGTAGTTTAGCCGTCGGTATCGTCAGCTTACCATTCCCGCTATTCGGCACCTGGCGTTTCGAAGCCGTACTAGTAGACGTCGCCACCGCACCCGCGGGCGCTTCGATTATCGCCGATGTTATGTACAACGGCACAACTATTTATTCAACACCTGGCAACCGGCCGACCATTACGGCAGGCTCACAATGGGCAGCCGGCAACACCCCTAACATTATTACGTTCACCGGTAGTACCACCGTGCGCGGCTATATACAATTCTCGCTGTTACAAGTTGGTAGTGCTGGCAGTGAAGGCGCGGATTTAGTAGGCGTACTGTACGCCACGAGGGTCGGCTAGTATGTCACGCTTACCGGCACCTGGCGGTGATAGCGGCGCATGGGGAAGCATCCTCAATGAGTTTTTGGCCGTAGCCCACAATACCGACGGCAGTTTGAAAGCCCAGGCCAGTATCGATTCAAAGGCACCTTTGGTGTCACCTACATTCAGCGGCACTGTTACAGTACCTACACCAATAAACGGCACCGATGCCGCCACCAAGGCCTACGTAGACAGTAATACGAGCGGCCCTAGCCGCTTTACGCCGCGTCCACTTACCGGTAGCGCGGTCGTTAACGACTATAATTTCGTTATAGCTAACGCCACGTCAGGAGTTATAACCGTTACTTTGCCAGCTGCCGTCAGCGGCGGCTGGGTGCGCGTTAAAAAAATAGACTCTAGTCCCAACGCAGTAACCGTTGTCCGACCAAGCGGGCAAATAGATAACCTCTCCAGCGTAAGCATTACGGTTCAGTGGCAGTCTCAAGACTTTGCCAGCGATGGCACAACCTGGTACCGCGTCTAAAAAAAGAGTGCCATAGCGCACTAATACAGCGCTTACGTATACATTAGATGGCGCGCTTGATACTATGCTTGCATGAACCGCATTAGCAAAAACAGACAGGCAGCCAAGCGAAGTTGGGCTAAAGTCTGGATACGGTCGCACGTCGCGTTATTCGTGACGGCGATTAGCATGGCCACTATCGGCAGCCTGTTGCTAGGTAATAGCTTTGCGGCTTACAGCCACAGCCCTATCGGCAATGTTGATTCTTGTACCTTTTCCAACGGCACCACCAATGTATACGGCTGGGCACACGATCCTGATGCGGCCGCAGGGGCCTTACCACAAGTCCGGCTAACACTGTCTGGCGCCGGCACGCAAACGCTTAATACCGACAGCGCTTTTAACACTACGTACCGCGAAGGCTCCATTAATAAATACCTGACCGAAAGAGGTATTCCAACCAGCAGATTGTATGGTTACCGGGCTTCATTCTCAAACTTATACAAGGGTGGCACCTACAAGCCGTCAGGAACCGTCCTTAACGTAGGGGCAGGTTCTGATTCCACAATGAGCGTAACCGTCAATGACCCAGTTGACGATTCTAACAAGCCATTCTTCAAGGACGGCAAAGTGCCTGACGGTTGTTTGGCGACACGGTCGGCAACACCACCACCAACTCCAGCCACTCCGACACCAACTCCAACAACTCCGCCACCGACACCTGCGCCTACGCCCACCCCAGCACCCAAACCTACGCCAGTGCCTGCGCCTACGCGGGCGACTACAAACCCTACGCCAGCCAAGGTCAACCAGCAAGCCGTGGCACCCGTCGCCACTGCCGACGGCGCAATAGAAAATGTCAGCCTCACCACCAAAAGCAATAGCGCTAGTTTCAACATTAAGTCGTCGACAAGCGCCATACTCAAGCTGGAATACAACACTGCAAACGGTGGGTTAACCCAAACTAGTGGGGACACACCAGTCACTAACCAAGAAGCCATTATCGCCATTAAAGACCTAGCGCCAGCTACTGAATATCAGTACAAAGTAACCGGTACAAATACCGCCGGCAAACAAGTAAGCACTGACCGATCCACATTCAAGACGCTAGGCTACACGGTAGACATTACATTCCAGCACGATGGCCAAAAATTGGCAGATATTCCGGTACTAATACGCGCGCTCTCAATGCAGACCTCCACCAACCAGGATGGTATCGCCAGCTTCGAAGACATTCCTGATGGTTCGTACACTATGTACTTTAGTTATAACGGCCAAAGCTACAGCCATACGTTTTCTACCACGGAGACCACTGAGGTCGATGGCGTGGCGTATGTTTCACTAGAAGTCGACCCGACGACGAGCGCAGTAGAAAAGCCAACCCCGGCCACGGCAGCCAAACCAAATTCGAACAAAGGAATATTAGGCGCTATTCTGGTGTTTGTAGCTGCAATTATCGCCATAATTGCCAGCATATTATATTTGCGGCACAGGCGTCGCCAGCGCAACGGCAGTAGTTCCGACACTGATCATATGTACAGCCTGGAACCGCCAGAGATTACGCCTGCGGCTAGGCCGCATGCCAACAAGCATCGCGAGCCCAAACTAGCGCCAGTCGAAGACGACCGTGCGCCGCACACTGGCGAATCGCTTAAATCAATGGTCATACAATCATTGGTCGAAGAATCAAAACGTCGTAATAACAAGCAATAACGATCGCATATCGAATCGGGCTTATGCTAAAATAAGGATTAAGAAATGCCTAAGCTTAGCAAACTACAAAAGCGGCGCATTGCCCGTTTGTCGGCTGTGGCCTTATCGGTTGCAGCCTTGATTATAGCCGGACAGCTCATCGGAGCCGGTCAGTTCGACGTTCTAGACGCCCAGGGTACTATTTCCGCCCAACAGCGCAACTTACTAAGTTTTGCCACCATACTATGTATTTTGATTGTCACGCCTGTTTTCGCATTAACGTTCATTATTGTACGTACATATCGTGTGGATGCTAAAAAGCCAGCCGTCTACACCCCAGATTGGGACGGCAATAACCGTCTGGAAGCCCTGTGGTGGGGGATACCGGCGATTGTTATCTTGGCTTTGTCGGTTGTAACATGGCAGAGCACCCACGCCTTAGATCCGTTCAAAGCAATTAGCTCCAAGCAGCCACCACTGGACATCCAGGTCATCGCCTTGCAATGGAAGTGGTTATTCATCTATCCGGAACAGGGGATTGCTAGCGTCAACTATGTCCAATTCCCCGAAGACCGTCCAGTACGCTTCACTGTTACGTCCGACGCGCCTATGAATTCGTTCTTCATACCGCAGCTTGGCGGCCAGATTTATGCCATGAGTGGAATGAAGACACAGCTCAACCTACAAGCCGACCATACTGGCAACTTCCGAGGTATGTCGGCCAACCTTAGCGGCGATGGCTTTGCCGACATGGATTTTACCGCCCAGGCAACTTCCGCCAAAACCTTTAGCATCTGGGCAGACATGGCCAGCCGGCAGTCCCCCGAACTAAATCAGACGGTGTACGAGCGCCTAGCCTTGCCCGGCGTACCCCAACAACCAACCCAGTACAAACTTACCGATGGTATGTTATTTGATAAAGTAGTTAACAAGTACATGTCATACGACCAGAAAGAAACGGAGACAAAATAACCATGTTGCACCTGTTTAGCAACGTTGCCGACGGCCTTTTAGGACGCTTAGGCTGGGATGCCTTCAACCACCCGCTCATTACTTGGGGCGGTATTATCGGCATGGTCGGAGCCGTGATTATTATCGTTGGGCTTCTCACTTACTTTAAGAAATGGGGCTGGCTGTACCGTAACTGGCTCACATCACTCGACCCTAAAAAGATCGGTGTTATGTATTTGATTGTAGCCGCCGTCATGCTGCTGCGCGGAGCAAGCGATGCTGTCATGATGCGCGGCCAGCAAGCTATGGCTTCGGGCGGCGGAGGCTATCTTGACGCTGATACGTTCCAACAGGTCTTTACAGCCCATGGCACTATTATGATTTTCTTTGCTGCCATGGGTTTTATGTTCGCGCTGATCAACTTGATCGTCCCGCTGCAAATCGGTGCCCGCGACGTAGCATTCCCATTCCTAAATTCTGTTAGCTTCTGGTTGTTTGTAGCCGGTGCCGTATTAGTTAATGTTTCATTGGCGATCGGTGATTTTGCAGCTACTGGCTGGCTGGCCTACCCGCCACTATCCGGCCTGGAGTACAGCCCTGGGGTCGGAGTTGACTATTGGATATGGTCAATTCAGATAGCCGGTATTGGCAGTCTGCTTTCGGGGATTAACTTTTTTGCGACCATCGTCAAAATGCGCGCCCCGGGCATGCGTCTGATGAAAATGCCCATCTTTGTATGGAGCGTACTAGGCAGTATGAGCCTAGTAATGTTCGCATTTCCAATTCTAACCGCCACCTTAGCCATGCTGTCACTTGACCGTTTGCTCGGTATGCACTTCTTTACGTCGGCTATGGGCGGCAATCCCATGATGTATGTCAACCTCATCTGGGCATGGGGCCATCCGGAGGTTTATATCTTAGTATTGCCAGCCTTTGGCATTTTCTCAGAAGTCGTGGCTACTTATTCCAGCAAGCGATTGTTTGGATATACCTCCATGGTTTTAGCCATAGCAGCCATTACCGTTTTGTCATTCCTTGTTTGGCTACACCACTTCTTTACCATGGGGGCAGGCGCTAACGTCAATGCTTTCTTTGGCATCATGACTATGATTATTGCCATACCAACCGGCGTCAAAGTCTTCAACTGGCTCTTTACCATGTACCGTGGACGCATCCGACTGACGTCGCCAATGCTATGGTTTATCGGCTTCGTAGTTACATTCTCCATTGGTGGCGCAACCGGCGTTATGCTAGCAGTACCGGCCATTGACTTCCAAATGCACAACAGCTTATTCCTAGTAGCCCACTTCCATAATATGATTATCGGCGGAGTGCTTTTCGGCTACTTCGCCGGCTTGACCTATTGGTTCCCAAAGATCTTTGGCTACAAGCTCAATGAATTCCTGGGCAAAATAGCATTCTGGTTCTGGCTCGTTGGCTTTATATTGGCCTTTGTGCCGCTGTACATATTAGGATTAATGGGGGCAACCCGTCGCTTAGACCACTATGACGCATCACTCGGTTGGCAGTGGCTCTTTATCGTAGCTGGTGTCGGCGTATTGTTCATCATGCTCGGCGTAGGTACCCAAATATTACAAATGATCTTCAGTTATTTTGCCCGGCGTATCAACCGGGACACTACAGGCGATGCATGGGGCGGGCGCACGCTTGAATGGTCGACTTCATCGCCAGCACCAGTATATAACTTCGCTATTATTCCTGACGCCAGCCACCGCGACGCGTGGTGGTGGACCAAGCAGCATCCTGAATTAGTTAAAAAGCCGGTATACCAAGATATTGAGCTACCCCGCAACACTGGCGCTGGTATTGTTATCGCCGGATTCACCGGACTTGTCGGCTTTGCCCTAATTTGGCACATCTGGTGGCTGGCGGCTATTGCCGCGGTTGGTGCAATCATCACTATTATCGTACGCACCACTAATGACGACGTAGAATATACTATTACCGCTGCTGAAGTCGCCAAGATTGAAGCTTCAAGGAGCAGGGCATGAGCACTAACACTACAACCCTAGAACACCCGGACCATCAAGCTAAGCTTTTAGACAAAACGAGCTTCGGTTTCTGGGTCTACCTAATGACCGACCTCGTGTTGTTCGCCACCTTGTTCGCCACCTTTGCCGTTATGCGTACTAACGTCGCCAGCGGAGCGCCGCTTAGCGAGCATTACAACCTGCCGTTCGTATTAGTAGAGACACTACTGCTGCTAACTAGCAGCTTTACCTGTGGTTTGGCACTCTTGGCGGTACGCGCCAAGCAAAGCCAGCTGGCCATAGCCGGCTTTGGCATCACTTTTGCCCTCGGCGCCTGCTTTTTGGGTATGGAATTATACGAATTCCGCCAACTTGTCATAGAAGGCAACTCCTGGCGCGCTAGTGGCGCACTGTCGTCGTTCTTTACACTTGTAGGCACCCACGGGGCCCACATCACCATAGGTTTGTTGTGGATCGGCGTTATGATGTGGCGCTTAGCCACCAAACCAATCGATGCTAATACCGTCCGCCGCCTGACCATCCTTAGCCTGTTCTGGCACTTCCTCGATATCGTCTGGATATTCATCTTTACCATGGTCTACCTACTAGGAGCCGCCTCATGAGTACCACTACAAGCACCACCGTCAAGCGTATCGGCGCCGAAGGCAGCGTTGTGTCATATTGTGTGGGCTTTGTATTATCGCTGGCTTTGACGATAACGGCTTACGCTATGGTTACTGGCAAGGTTCTGGAAGGCTGGCCACTTATTTACAGTTTAACCGGCTTAGCGCTCGTGCAAATGCTAGTGCAACTATTATTCTTCTTGCACTTGCGGCACGAAGACGAACCACGCTGGAAGCTGTTGGTCTTTGACCTGATGCTATTAATTGTCGCTATCCTAGTATTTGGCAGCATTTGGATCATGAACAATCTAAACTACCATGGCCATAGCTTACCCAAAGAAGGCACCGACCAATACATCATTCAAGATGAGGGCTTTGAGCAGTAGTGTCCACCGTCGAACAAGCAATCCCAGTTTCACGTATCCGTAGCTACTACATGCTAGCTAAGCCAGGCATTATATACGGCAACTGTATCTCGGCAGCCGCCGGCTTTTTAGTCGCCGCACCGTCATTCACGAACGTCAACTGGCGGCTACTATTAGCCGCCTTAGGCGGCACAGCGCTTATTATTGGAGGCGCTTGCGTACTCAACAATATCATCGACCGGCGCATCGATTCACGCATGCAGCGTACCCGTAAACGGGCGCTCGTAAGCCACGCCATCAGCCTGCAATCCGCAATGCTTTATGGCACAGTATTATGCGTAATAGGCTTCGCTATATTAGCAGCATTCACCAATATGTTGACCGTATATGTGGGCCTTGCCGGTTTGTACGCCTATGTATTGCTATACAGTGTGGCCAAACGACATTCCACGTTAGGTACGCCACTCGGCAGTATAGCCGGCTCGATGCCGATTGTAGCCGGCTATACTGCCGCCACCGGCCGGCTCGACCTAACTGCCGGACTACTTTTTGCAGCTATGGCACTCTGGCAGATGCCCCATTTCTTTGCCATAGCCATGTACCGGCTCGACGATTATAAAGCCGCCGGCTTGCCGGTACTGCCAGCAGTCAAAGGCAACGGCCGCACCAAGCTTTATATCGTCCTTTATATCCTTGGGTATATAGCTAGCATGGTCGCTTTAACGCTTACCGGAGCAACCGGATTATTATTTTTGGCCGGCATGGTAGCAATGGGTATGTGGTGGCTGCAAAAAGCGTTACATAACAGCAACGACGACATAACCTGGGCACGTGGCATGTTCAAAGTTTCACTAGTAGTCTTACTAGTATTTTCAGCATTACTTAGCCTCAACAGTCAGCTTCCTTAAAAACCAACGCAAATGGCGTCGCTTTGGCTTCCGCTAATATATAGCTATACTGGAACTTACAAAATAGGAGGCATGGCACATGGATGATAAACCAGTACCGCAGCAGCAAACGGTGCCGCAGAGCTCTCCGCCCACTAGCGCTACGCGATCCCAACAACAGCCGCTGACGCCGCAGCAGGCCAGGCAAGAGCTGCGCGAAGCGATCCAGGGGTCGAGCCAGGTACTCGTTAGCGCGACTACAGCCTTTACCGTATTTGCCGACACTATTACTCTTGACCGTGCCAAACTAACCGTTACCAAGCGCCAGTTCTGGCGTACTGCAGAAGTTATGAGCATCCGCATTGAAGATATCCTGAATGTCACAGCTACCGTCGGACCGTTCTTGGGAAGTGTATCATTCACTAGCCGTGTATTTAATAACGAAAAACCTTATGTAATTACTGGTTTCTGGAGGGAAGACGCCTTACGTATTAAACGCATAGCCCAAGGTTACGTTATAGCGCTGCAACGCGGAATTGATTGTAGTTCACTAGAAGCCACTGAGTTGTCGACAATGCTCGATAAGCTTGGCGTCGACAGCCATAGTTAGCACATTAATATTATATTAGTGACTGTAATAATTATTACAGAAGCAATCTGCCACGTTTGCTTAAATACTATTGTGCTTACGAGCAATAGCTCTAAAAAACGACACCATGTCGAGCACAAAACCCCGCGTGACACGAGCGGGGTTTTAAAGTGTTTGAATACACTGTCAAATACTTGCATATTTTTCCGCTGTTCCTGCCTGTCGCTGCTATACTAGATATAGAAGTTTTAACACTAGGCAGACATGATACAGTTTACATTCGTAGCCCAATCAGCTGACAGCATAAGTAACGCCCGGAGCGTCTTTGAGCGCATAGGTGATTCAGTCCTTGGCGGCCAATCAATTGCAGTCTTAGCGACTTCACTAGTCATCGCTTTGCTCTTAGGCAGGTTGATTGCTGCGGTATTACGCAGTGTAACCAGGCAAATTGGTACTCTCGCAGACAAAACCGCCGACCTTGACAGAGTAAACCAGTTGCGTCGCCTCGAAACATTGATAGTATTATCTATCGCAATTATCCGTACCCTATTAATATTATTCGCCATATATTTCTGGTGGATATTCACCCACGACAACCAGCAGTCAACCGCTATTTTGGGAACGGGCGCAATTCTAACGATTATTCTTTCAGGTGCACTTATCAACACCTTACGTGATGTAGCCAGCGGTTCTGTCATGATGGCCGAACAATGGTTTGGCGTAGGTGACCATATCAACATCGTACCGTTTCCGGACGCCCAAGGCATTGTAGAGCGCGTCACACTCCGCTCCACCAAACTGCGTAAAGTTAACGGTGAGATCATGTGGATCAATAACAAAGATATCGCCGGCGTCAGCATCACACCCAAGGGCGTGCGCAGCATTGCGCTAGAACTGTTCGTAAAAAGCGAAGAACGGGCGGTCGACCTGCTAGAAGAAGTCAACATACGCTTACCCCAAGGCGCCCTAGGCGTCATTAGCCCGCTGACTATCATGACTGTATCAAAAATCGGTAATAGTCTGTGGCACATTACCGCCATCAGCGAAGTAGCGCCCGGCCGGGAATGGCTGCTCGATAAGTTTGCCGTTGAAGTCCTGGGGGAACTTGACGAAAAACACAAGATTTTGGCCCATGAACCAATTACCCGTTTTGCCGACAACGAAGCCGAGCGGCGCTTTGCCCGCTCCATAAACAACCTGCGTAAGTCATCACAAGACCGACCAAGCATAGTTGAAAAAGCAGTCCAAAAGCGTGCAGCAAAAGCCCGCATCCGTGCCGCTGCACAGAAGGAATCAAAAAGACTGAAAGACGAAGACCAGTCCTAGTTAGTAGCGGTAGTTACTGGCGGATTCTTGCAAAAAGCTTAGCGTCCGACGCCATGCATCGTCAGCCGCCTTTTGGTCATAAGCCAATGTGTTACGGTCATTAAAGAATCCGTGGCCAGCGGCGTTGTACATAACCGACGTAAACCCAACTCCAGCCTGCTGCATGTGGGTAGCTAATGTTCGTGCCTCATTCGCCAAAGCTTTTTCTTTGCCACCATAAAAAGCTAATATAGGGCTTCTGATATGCCGTAACTCAACTGCCTGTTTGGGAGCTTGACCATAGAAAGATACTACACATACTAGGCGCGGCTCAGTCAAAGCCAGCTCAAAAACATATTTGCCACCTAAACCAAAACCTACAACTGACACCTTTTGGTGTACCAGCGGCTGGTTATAGACATATTCAAAACATGATTCTAGCTTGGAAAGTGCCAAAAGCGTAAACTGGGGCGTTTGCGTCGGGGCAATCATCGACCTGACTTGGGGCATAGCATGGTAACGGACTTTTTCATCCGAGCTGAATAATTGCTGCTCCAGCTCTGCCGAAGGGCGGCGGTTGACCTTGTCGGTCGAATATAGATCTGGCACTAGCACATAATAGCCTTGGTCGGCCAAACGGTCGGCAAAGCCCTTCAGCTGTTCGGTCAACCCCCAAATTTCGTGCGCCACAATGACGCCGCCACGAAAACGAGTCATTTTCTGCGGAACCGCAACATAGGCCTGGATGGTTCCAGACTGCTGGTGTATGCCTATCATGTCACCCATAGTTGCTCTAAGTATAACCGGTATACACGTATCTAGGTAGGGGTCTTTGTCATAAAAAGAAAAGCCGAGCGGGTGTGTTAGCGTGATACGCAAGTACAACACACCCGCTCGGCGCCCTGTGGCTAGGCCTTAGCCTTCATTGGATTGAGCAGCCTCCGGACTTCCAGCCTCTTCGTTACGGCGCTCCAGGTGTAGCGGACGATAGCTGGGGTCAAGGTGAAGCACGAAGTCCTCAACCGGCAGGCGACGCCCCTGGCGCACGACACCAGTCCAGGTATCGGTAATCACTACGTCGTCATTGCCCTCCGACTTGGCAGTCAGAGTCAGATCTCCATACGTATGGAGTGGCGGCGTACTGTTCGCATCGTAGCCGGTGAGCCTGTGCCGCTGGCCAAGCGACCAGATGTTTGCATCAGCGAGTTTGAGAGAAGACCGAGACACAGGATACAGATCCATACTGCCTGCGGTGCTACCCTCTCGAAACAGCGTCAGGTACTCGGGATCGCTGGCATCATCACCCTGGATCACCTCAACCAGGCTATACCCATAGTACTCGTTTCCGGACTGGTCGATAACATTGCTGGGCATGATGCCGTCCTATCTGGGCGTAGACAGAGTTGAACCGAACAGGGACATCAACGGTATGTCGTTGATGTCCCTTATTATCAAGCACGGTGGCGCCGCTGTCTAGAAGTGGTCGCGGATGTGCTTGTAGGAATAGTTCCAGTCAGCTGTAGCTTTTTTGTGCGGGTTGCAGATATTGTCAGGGTCCATTATATGCTTGGCCTGACGGAAGATGTGCAGCACTTCTGTGCCGTACATAGCTTCGAGCCACGGCCCACGTATCAAGCCATCGTTGTGCTCGCCAGACAGGGAACCCTTGTATTTGAGCACCAAGGTGTTCACTTCCTTCATGGCTGGCAGCAGCTTACGGCGCTCCTTTTTATCTTCCAGCTTCATAAGCGGGATGATGTGGAAGTTGCCGTCGCCCATATGACCAGCAATCGTAGCGAACAGTTTGTACTTTTTAATCACTTTACGGATTTCAGGCAAGAACTTAGTCAGATGTTCAGGGTTAACGATTAAGTCATCGATGAATGGGGCAGTGTGTTTGTCGTGGACTTTTTTGCGCAAGATCTGGAAGCTTTGGCGGCGCATGATCCAGAACTTTTCGCTTTTTAGCTCGTTGTCGTCTTCTTCCATACCATTGATCTCGTAGAAACCACGCTTTAGGCCTAGCTCTCGGTGCAAAGCCTTGATCTTTTGACGGACATCTTCTTCGGTATCACCATTGAACTCGACCATCAGAATCAGCTTCGGTATGCCACGTAGTAGCAAGAGGCCAGTCGGCGCTAAGCCAAGCAATAACTTGATGAAAGCTATCGGCCCAAGCATCTTCAGGAAGTAGGGCATAAATCGTATGCTTAAGAGTAGGGTAGTATCATCAAACGATTCAAAGGTAGCCGGCTTATGGCTAAGTACCAAAGGAATAATGTCGCCGAGCTTATCAATATCCTTTAGGAACAGCACTAGCAAGCCTGAATGTTTACGGCGTTTGACAAGGCGGAATTTGACGTCAGTCACAAAGCCTAGAGTACCTTGGGCGCCTACAATCAATTTAGTTAGGTCAAAAATTTCTTTTTCACGGTTCCAGACATCCCACAGGTTGTAACCTGTAGAGTTTTTGCTGACCTTTGGTTTGGCGGCATTAATTTTGTCGTAGTTCTTTTCGATAAGTGTGTACATATGACGGTAAATTTTACCCTCATAGTCGTTTTGCTTAACTTTGGCTTGTAGTTCTTTGAGTGCCAACGGTTTGACGATACGCTCAACACCGTCCGCAAATACAACGCTCAGCTCAGTAACATAGCCCTCGGTCTTGCCGTACTCCAGCGACTTTTCACCACCTGAGTTGTTGTTGACCATACCACCGATGGTACACAAGTCGCGGCTGGCCGGGAATGATGGCAGCAGTGAGTCGTGCTGTAACGTTGCCTTATCAAAGTCCCGGAAAAATACGCCCGGCTGCGTATGGGCAGCCGTTTTGCTAACTTTGTGAATCTTAGTAAAGTAGCGGCTAAAATCCATAATCACTGAGTCGTTGATCGCACCACCGGACATATCAGTACCGGCGCTGCGGGCAGTCAGCGAAAGGTTAGGGTGTTTCTTTTTGAGCTTGGCAACTTGTGCGACGGCCAGCTCAACGTCTTGGGCGTGCTTGGGGAAGATAACTAGTTGCGGACGGATCTCGAATAACGAGGCGTCGTGGCTGTAGATGTCGCGCGTTACCGCAGAATCATCTATATCACCCTCAAACCCACCTTTATGTAGGGCATTAATTAGATTATCCATTAGTCCTAAGTGTAAGCTTTAGCGTTACTTTTCGCAACAACAATCAGCCGGACATCCAACTCTTTGCTGTAACATTCTTTACATCGCAGATTGCCGCGCTTATCTATACTTAATTTATTGTTAACAGGAGATCCCCATGGACTTACAAGACACTTTCTATATCCTCGGCATCATCTATATGAGCGTCATGCTACTGATTGTAATCGGGCTTCTTACCGCTGTGCTGGTAATAAAAAAGAAGGTTGATTCTATCCATCAGCATATAGAAGACAAACTATCTATCTTTACTAATATTGCGCACACTGGCAGTACTATCGTTGACGCTGCCAAAAAAGCCGTTAGGCGCTAGTATAAACGCTACGGCAATCAGACTATCTAGGCTTTGCTATGCTACACTGTAGGTAATAAGCATAAGGATAAACAGCCTTGAAAAAACACAAAGTACTGATTGTAGGCGCTGGTTTTTCCGGCGTTAAAGCAGCCCTGGAGCTACAGGAACACGAAGATTTTGAAGTCACGCTCCTTACTAATGACCTTTATTTCCGCTATTATCCGACGTTCTACCACACTGCCACAGGTGGCATGCGAGAACTATCGGTTATCCCCTTAGCTGAGCTTTTCAAAAATAAACAAGTCCGCGTCGTCCTAGGCACAGCTGCAAGTTTAGACCGCGATAAGCGCGTCATCTATACAGGTGACAAACGAAAGTTTGCATACGACTACCTCGTTATGTCGCTTGGCTGCGTCACTAATTATTTTGGCATACCCGGATTACCCGAGCTTTCGTACGGCATTAAGTCGATGACCGAAATCGCCCGCTTCAAGAAGCACCTCCACGACCAGCTATTGGATGACAGGAATCCTGAAATGAACTACGTAGTGGTAGGTGGTGGGCCAACAGGCATTGAACTAGCCGGTGCTTTGCCGTCGTACATCCGTAAAATCCGTGAGTACCACGGCCTACGACACCGCGCTTTGCATATAGACCTCGTTGAGGCTTCACCCAGGCTTTTGCCACGCTCATCCAAAGCCACCTCTAAGGCTATCCAGCAGCGACTTCGCAAACTAGGCGTTAAGCTATACCTCAAGGCCAGGGTAGAAGGGCAAGACGCTAATGGGCTTACCGTTAACGGAAAGGCTATCCAGAGCCATACGGTAGTCTGGACTGCTGGTGTTGCTAACAATCCCTTTTTTGAAGCCAACGGCTTTCAAATGAGTCCTCGCCATAAAGTTATAGTCAACGATTATTTGCAAGCTGAACCGAACATCTTTATTTTAGGGGATAACGCCGAAACCGCTTTTAGCGGCATGGCCCAAACAGCCCTATACGATGCCGAGTATATCGCCAAAACATTGCCACGTATTGCACAGCAGCAACCCCTGAAGGCATACAAGCCAACAATGCCTATTACTGTCGTACCCGTCGGTCCCGAATGGGCT
>Ga0190273_10000166_pt1 | contig 33963 bp, 32 predicted proteins | sample Popmic504IS_FD_134513 | JGI IMG/M metagenome (GOLD analysis project Ga0190273, IMG submission 134513) | Populus adjacent soil microbial communities from riparian zone of Shoshone River, Wyoming, USA - 504 IS | ecosystem: Environmental > Terrestrial > Soil > Riparian zone > Trees stand | place... | reverse complement strand
CGGCGCTGGTGGACGGGGCCACCCGCGTTTCGGCGGCCAGCGACTTGATCAGTTCGCCCACGCCGGCGACCGAGCCGGTGATGCCCGCGAAGTCGGCGGGCACGATGACGGTCTTCTGGTTGGGCGAGCGGGCGAGTTCCGCGAACGCCTCGATGTATTTCTGGGCGACGAAGTAGTTGATGGCGTTGACGTCCCCCTTGGCGATGGCCTCGGAGACGGCGGTGGTGGCGCTGGCTTCGGCGGCGGCTTCACGCTCGCGGGCCTCGGCGTCGCGGAAGGCGGCCTCGCGGCGGCCCTCGGCCTGCAGGATGGCCGACTGCTTGGCGCCCTCGGCCCTGGTGACGGCGGCCTGCTTCTCGCCGTCGGCTTCGGTGATGACGGCCCGGCGCTCACGCTCGGCCTTCATCTGGCGGGCCATGGCGTTGGTGATGTCGGGCGGCGGCTGCAGATCCTTGATCTCGATGCGCGCGACCTTCACGCCCCACGGGTTGGTCGCCTCGTCGATGACGTTGAGCAGGCGCGAGTTGATCTGGTCGCGCTGCGACAGCACCTCGTCCAGCTCCATCGAGCCGACCACGGTCCGCAGGTTGGTCATCGCCAGCTGCGAGATGGCGAGGTCGAGGTTGGTAATCCGGTAGGCGGCGGCCGCCGCGTCCATCACCTGGATGAACACGATGGCGTCGACCTTCACCATGACGTTGTCCTTGGTGATGACCTCCTGCTGGGGAACGTCGAGGACCTGCTCCATCATGTTGATGCGCCGGCCGACGCCCTCCATGAACGGGATCAGAAACGCGATGCCGGGCTTGAGCGTGCGGGTGTAGCGGCCGAACTGTTCGACCGTGAACTCGCGTCCCTGCGGCACGATCTTGATGGCGTTGAAGAGGACGATCCCCGCCAGAATGACGAAGACGATGGCGACAGTCATGGTCATGGAAACACTCTCCGAACTCGATGCGGGAAGCGTAACGACACTGTAAGCTGCACGCTACGGAAACCGGACGCGGCTTATTCGACCAGGACGCGCGGCAGCTTGAAGGTGACGGCTTCGCGGGCCGGGCCGAGTTCTTCCACCGTTACGTCGAAGCGAGCGGCCAGCGCGTCGATCACGCCCTGCACCAGCACGTCGGGCGCCGAAGCCCCGGCGGTCAGGCCCACGGTCCGCACCCCATTGAGCCAGGCGGGGTCCAGTCCTGAGGCGTCATCGAGGAGGCGGGCGTCGCGGGCTCCGGCACGCAGGGCGACCTCTACGAGGCGCACGGAGTTGGACGAGTTCTGTGAGCCGACGACCAGCACGAGGTCGCAGGCGGCCAGCCGCTTGACCGCTTCCTGGCGGTTGGTGGTGGCGTAGCAGATGTCTTCCTTGTGCGGCGTGGCGATGCCGGGGAAGCGGCGCGACAGGGTGGCGATGATCTCGGCGGTGTCGTCCACCGACAGCGTCGTCTGGGTGACGAAGGCGACGTTGAGCGGGTCGCGCGGCTGGAAGATTTCGGCGTCGGCCACCGTCTCGATCAGCGCCACCGCGCCGTCCGGCAGCTGGCCCATGGTGCCGACCACTTCCGGGTGTCCGGCGTGGCCGATCAGCACGATCTCGCGGCCGGCGTCGAAGTGGCGCTGGGCCTCAACATGGACCTTGGAGACCAGCGGGCAGGTGGCGTCGAGGTAGAGCATCTGCCGCGCCGCCGCCTCGGCCGGCACCGACTTCGGCACCCCATGGGCGGAGAAGACCACCGGCCTGTCGGTCGGCGCCTCCGACAGCTCGTCGACGAACACCGCACCCAGCGCCTGCAGCCGTTCGACGACGTGGCGGTTGTGGACGATCTCATGGCGGACATAGATCGGCGCGCCGTATTTTTCGACCGCGCGCTCGACGATCTGGATGGCCCGGTCGACGCCCGCGCAGAACCCGCGCGGGCTGGCCAGCAGCACGGTCAGGGGCGGGCGGGGGCGAAGCGGGGCGTTCATGGCGCGGCCAACGTAAGGCTTCGACTGCCCGCCCGCCAGCGTGGCGCGTTGCGGCGCCGCGGATATGCCTTTATCACGCTGCAACACGCTCAAGGCCGTTCGCGCGGCTACAGCCCCTTATTGTCGGACGTGACATGCGCCCTCTAGCCACCCTCGCCCTGACCGCTACGCTGGTTTTCGGCCTCGCCTGCGAACCCGCCTTCGCGCAGATGCGCCGCCCAGGCCAGGACGACGGCCAGCAGGAAGACAAGGACGCCGCCAAGCGCAAGAAGCGCGACGAGGAGTGGAACCAGCCCGCGGCCCCGCTGCCGGCGCTGCGCAACGCCGGTCCGTGCCCGTATGTGAAGGTGCTCTACGACGCCGGCCGCTATCACGAGTTCAAGGAGGGCCGCGAGGCCTCCGGCCAGCTGCTCTACTCGGGTGAGATCCAGGGCATTTCGGCGGGCTGCCAGTACAAGGACGACGAGCCGATCCGCGTGCGCATGCAGCTGCTGTTCGCGCTCGGCAAGGGTCCGCAGGCGACCAGCGCCCAGAAGACCTACCGCTACTGGGTCGCCGTCACCGACCGTAACCGCGAGATCATCGCCAAGGAGTGGTTCGACCTGCCGGTGAAGTTCGGCGGCGCCGACCGCGTCAGCGTGCGCGAGGACATCGACGGCATCACCATCCCGCGCGCGGCGGTGACCACGAGCGGCTCCAATTTCGAGGTGCTGGTCGGATTCGAGGTGACGCCGCAGATGGCCGCCTTCAACCGCGAGGGCAAGCGCTTCCGCGTCAACGTCGGCGCACCCACCGCGGCGACCTCCGCCAGCCAATGAGCGACCTGAAAGGGCGGCTGGGCGAAGCGGTCCAGGCCGCCTTCGCTGACCTTGGCTTGCCTGCTGAGCTGGGACGGGTGACCGCCTCGGACCGGCCCGACCTCGCCGACTTCCAGTGCAACGGCGCGCTCGCCGCCGCCAAGGTGGCCGGCAAGCCGCCGCGCGAGATCGCGCAGGCCGTGCTGGCGAAGCTGGAGGGCAGGCCGGAGCTGCTGAGCATTGAGCTGGCCGGCCCGGGCTTCATCAACATGCGGGTCAGCGCCGATACGTTGTCGGCGCGCGCGAATGAGATCGCGGTCGATCCGCGCGTGGGCGCCGAGCGGGTGGCCGAGCCCCGCCGGGTGATCGTCGACTACGCCGGGCCCAACGTCGCCAAGCCGATGCACGTCGGCCACTTGCGGGCTTCGATCATCGGCGAGTCGATCAAGCGGCTGTACCGCTTCCGGGGCGACGAGGTGCTGGGCGACGCCCACTTCGGCGACTGGGGCTTCCAGATGGGCCTGCTGATCGTCGCTGTCGCCGACGAAGGGCTGACGCTGGAGGAGGTCGATCTTGATGTCCTCGACCGCCTCTATCCTCTGGCGGCCGGCAGGGCCAAGACCGACCTCGACTACCGTGACCGCGCGCGCAAGGCGACCGCCGAGCTGCAGGGCGGCAACGCCGAATACCGCGCCATGTGGCGGCGGTTCGCCGATGTCAGCCGCACGGCCCTGGAGCGCGAATTCCATGCGCTCGGCGTCGACTTCGACCTGTGGAAGGGCGAGAGCGACGCCGATCCGCTGATCCCGGCCATGATAGAGGAGCTCGACGCCAAGGGCCTGCTGGTCGACGACCAGGGCGCGCGGATCATCCGGGTGGTCCGCGAGGGCGACAAGCGCGAGCTGCCGCCGCTGCTGGTGGTCTCGTCGGAAGGCTCGGCCATGTACGGCACGACCGACTTGGCCACCATCCTGGACCGGCGGCGCAGCTTTGATCCGCACCTGATCCTCTACTTCGTCGACCAGCGCCAGGCCGACCACTTCCAGCAGGTGTTCCGCGCCGCCTACCTGGCCGGCTACGCGGAGGAGGGCAGCCTGGAGCACATCGGCTTCGGCACCATGAACGGTCCCGACGGCAAGCCCTTCAAGACCCGCGAAGGCGGCGTCCTGAAGCTGCACGACCTGATAGAAATGACCCGCGCCAAGGCCCGCGAGCGGCTGCACGAAGCCGACTTCGGGTCCGAGCTGCCGCCCGAGGAGTTCGAGGACACCGCCCACAAGGTCGCGGTCGCGGCGCTGAAGTTCGCCGACCTCTCCAACTACCGCGGCACCTCCTACGTCTTCGACCTAGAACGGTTCTCCAGTTTCGAAGGCAAGACCGGCCCCTACCTCCTCTACCAGGCCGTGCGCATCAAATCCCTGCTGCGCAAGGCGGAAGAGGCAGGCGTCGCCGCCGGCGCCATCGTCGTCCGCGACGCCGCCGAGCGCGACCTCGCCCTTCTCCTCGACGCCTTCGAGGCCGCTGTCACCGAAGCCTACGACAACAAGGCCCCGAACGCGGTCGCCGAACACGCCTACCGCCTCGCCCAAACCTTCTCCCGCTTCTACGCCGCCTGCCCGATCCTGCAGGCCCCCGACGACGACACCCGCGCCTCCCGCCTGGCCCTCGCCCGCACCACCCTGACCCAGCTGGAAACCGCGCTCGACCTGCTCGGCATCGAGACGCCGGAGCGGATGTAAAAGCGTCGCTGCGGTCACCGATTGACTCCCTCGCGCCCCTCCCGCACACACGAGTGGCTCTCGCGGGAGAGACCGGGGATCGATTCCTCGGAGCCGAAGGCGCAACCGCCCCGGAAACGCTCAGGCAAAAGGACCGCGACGGCTGATGAACGCTGGAAAGTAGGGCCGGGTCAGACCGGGCCTCGCCGAAGGAGCAAGGAAGGGCGGACCCTTCCGGAATCTCTCAGGTTCTAGGGACAGCGGGGGCGCATTTCGGGCGGAGTCAGACTCTGCCCGGCGCCGAACGTCAGCCGCGGAGTCCCCGTTGTCCGAGACCGACCTCAAGAGAACGCCGCTCTACGACGCGCATGTCGCCGCCGGCGCGCGGATGGTCCCGTTCGCCGGCTACTCGATGCCCGTGCAGTACAAGGACGGCGTGCTCAAGGAGCACCTGTGGACGCGCGAGCACGCCGGGCTGTTCGATGTCTCCCACATGGGCCAGGCGCGGCTGCGCGGGGTTTCGCCGCTCTTGGCCTTCGAGGAGGTCACGCCCGGCGACTTCATCGGCCTGAAGCCCGGCCGCCAGCGCTATTCGCTGCTGCTCAACAAGAAGGGCGGGGTGATCGACGACCTGATGGCGGCGCGGCCGGATGACGACGGCCTGTTCGTGGTCGTCAACGGCGCCTGCAAGGACAACGACTTCAAGGTCATCGAGAACGAACTGGCCGGGCAGGTGAGCGTCGACCGGCTGGAGGACCGCGCGCTGCTGGCGCTACAGGGACCGGAGGCGGCAGCGGTGCTGGAGGCGCATGCGCCTGACGCCGTGAAGATGGCCTTCATGGACTCCGCGGCCATCACCGCGTTCGGTGTCGATGCCCTCGTCTCGCGCTCCGGCTACACGGGCGAGGACGGCTATGAAATCTCCGTGCCGGCCGCCGATGCCGAGCGGGTTTGGAACACGCTGCTGGCCGACGAGCGGGTGCGGGCCATGGGGCTTGGCGCGCGGGATTCGCTGCGACTGGAGGCGGGGCTGCCGCTCTACGGCCATGACGTCGACGACATCACCAGCCCGGTCGAGGCGGCGCTGACCTTCGCCATCTCGAAGAAGCGCCGCGACGCCGGCGACTTCCCCGGCGCGGCGCGGATCATGAAGGAACTAGCCGAGGGCCCGACCCGGGTGCGGATCGGCCTGCGCGTCCTGGTCGGGGCGCCGGCGCGCGAAGGCGCCGAGATCGCCGACGAGAACGGCGCCGTCGTGGGCAAGGTCACCAGCGGCGGCTTTGCGCCCTCGCTCGGCGCGCCCATCGCCATGGGCTATGTGCCGCCGGCCATGGCCGCGCCGGGCGCCAAGCTCAACGTCATCGTCCGGGGCAAGCAGCAGGCCGCCGAGGTCGTCGCCATGCCCTTCGTTCCCCACCGCTACGTCCGCAAGGTCTGAGGAGAGATACCGATGCGCTTCACCAAGGATCACGAATGGGTCGCCCTTGAAGGCGATATCGCCACCATCGGCATCACCGCCTACGCCGCCGAGCAGCTGGGCGACGTGGTGTTCGTCGAGGTTCCCGAGGTCGGCAAGGTGGTGGCCGCCGGCGACAGCCTGGCCGTAGTCGAGAGCGTCAAGGCCGCCTCCGACGTCTACGCCCCCATCGCCGGCGAGGTGGTCGAGGCCAACGCCGCGCTCAGTGATGAGCCCGAGACGGTCAACGCCGTTCCGGAGCAGGGCGGCTGGTTCGCGCGCCTGAAGATCGCCGATCCCGCCCAGGTCGAAGCCCTGATGGATCGCCACGCCTACGAACAATACCTGAGCACCCTGTAAGCCCATGCGTTACCTGCCCCTGACCCCTGCTGACCGCACCGAGATGCTCGGAGCCATCGGCGCCGGCTCCATCGACGACCTCTTCGTCGATGTGCCGCCCGCCGCCCGCCGCGAGGGCTTCGTCGACCTGCCGCTGGTGGCCGGCGAGCTGGAGGTCGAGCGCGAGATGAGCGCCATGGCGGCGCGCAACCGCACCGCCGGGTCGGGGCCGTTCTTCTGCGGGGCGGGGGCCTATCGCCACCAGGTCCCGGCCAGCGTCGATCACCTCATCCAGCGCTCCGAATTCCTGACCAGCTACACGCCCTATCAGCCCGAGATCGCCCAGGGCACGCTGCAGGTCTTGTTCGAGTTCCAGACGCAGGTCGCGGCCCTGACCGGCATGGATGTGGCCAACGCCTCCATGTACGACGGCTCCACCGCCTGCGCCGAAGCGGTGATGATGGCCCAGCGCGTGACGCGGCGGACCCGCGCGGTGCTGTCGGGCGGCCTGCATCCCCACTACGTCCGCACCACCGAAACGCTGGCCCACGTCGCCGGTGTCGAGACCGTGCGCCTGTCCGCGGCGGTGGACGCCGAAGCCGACGTCATCGCCGCCATCGACGCCAACACGGCCTGCGTCGTCGTTCAGACGCCGAACGTCTTCGGCACGGCCACGGACGTGACGAAGATCGCCGCGGCCGCCCAGGCGGCCGGCGCGCTGCTGATCGTGGTGACCACTGAGGCGATCTCGTTCGGCCTGCTGAAATCGCCCGGCGAGATGGGCGCCGACATCGTGGTGGCCGAGGGCCAGTCGATCGGCAATGGCCTCAATTTCGGCGGGCCCTACGTCGGCCTGTTCGCCTGCAAGGAGAAGTTCGTCCGCCAGATGCCGGGCCGCCTGTGCGGCGAGACAGTGGACGCCGAGGGCCGGCGCGGTTTCGTGCTGACGCTGTCGACCCGCGAGCAGCACATCCGCCGCGACAAGGCGACCAGCAACATCTGCACCAACTCCGGTCTCTGTGCGCTGGCGTTCAGCATCCACATGAGCCTGCTGGGCGAGGTCGGCCTTCGCCGGCTCGCCGCCCTCAACCACCAGCGGGCGCGCGAGCTGCACAAGGCATTGGCCAAGGTTGCCGGCGTCGAGATCCTCACCCCTCGCTACTTCAACGAGTTCGCGGTGCGCCTGCCCAAGAACGCCGCCGCGGTCCTCGAGACCCTGGCTGGGAACGGCGTCATCGCCGGCGTGCCCTTCTCGCGCCTCGACCACGGCGCCGGCATGGACGACGTGCTGCTGGTCTGCGCCACCGAGACCACCCTTCCCGAAGACATCGCCATCTTCGCCCACAGCCTCGAGCGGGTGATCCACGCATGAGCATGAACAGTGTTGGCCGCCCAACCCGGCCTGAAGCCTCGAACGATGTGAAGCCGGCGACGCTGACCGGCGCGCGCGGCCTGCTGCAGGACGAGGCGCTGATCTTCGAGATGGAGGGCTGGGACAAGACCGGCGTCGATCTGCCCGACGCGCCCGCCGCCGACGATCTGGGCGACCTGGTCCGCAGCGAACCCATCGGCCTGCCGGGGCTGTCCGAGCCGGAGGTGGTGCGCCACTACGTTCGCTTAAGCCAAAAGAACCACGCCATTGACCTGGCGCTCTATCCGCTCGGCTCGTGCACGATGAAGCACAACCCGCGCCTCAACGAGAAGATGGCCCGCCTGCCGGGCTTCTCCGACATCCACCCGCTGCAGCCGCAGTCGACCGTGCAGGGCGCGCTGGAGCTGATGGACAAGCTGGCCCATTGGCTGAAGACGCTGACAGGCATGCCTGCGGTGGCGCTAAGCCCCAAGGCCGGCGCCCACGGCGAGCTCTGCGGCCTGCTGGCCATCCGCGCCGCGCACGAGGCCGCCGGCAACGGCGAGCGCAAGACCGTGCTGGTCCCCACCTCCGCCCACGGCACCAACCCGGCCACCGCCGCCTTCGTCGGCTATTCGGTGGTCGAGATCGCCCAGACCGACGATGGGCGCGTCGATCTCGCCGACATGGAAGCCAAGCTGGGGCCGAACGTGGCGGCCATCATGGTCACCAACCCCAACACCTGCGGGCTGTTCGAGCGCGACGTCATCGAGATCGCCCGGCTGGCCCATGATGCGGGGGCCTACTTCTACTGCGACGGCGCCAACTTCAACGCCATCGTCGGCAGGGTGCGGCCGGGCGACCTCGGCGTCGACGCCATGCACATCAACCTGCACAAGACCTTCTCCACGCCCCACGGCGGCGGCGGTCCGGGGGCGGGTCCGGTGGTGCTGTCGGAGGCGCTGGCCCCGTTCGCGCCGGCCCCCTGGGTCGTGCACACAGAGGAGGGCGGCTTCCACCTCCTCGAGCACGAGGTCGCCGAGGCGAGCCAGGCCTTTGGCCGCATGTGCGCCTTCCACGGCCAGATGGGCATGTACGTGCGCGCCTATGCCTACATGCGCAGCCACGGCGCCGACGGCCTGCGCCAGGTCGCCGAGGACGCGGTGCTCAACGCCAACTACATCAAGGCCCGGCTGTCGGACCTGATGAGCCCGGCCTTCCCGGACGGCCCCTGCATGCACGAGGCGCTGTTCGACGACAGCTGGCTGGAGGGCACGGGCATCACCACCCTCGATTTTGCCAAGGCGATGATCGACGAGGGCTTCCACCCGATGACCATGTATTTCCCGCTGGTCGTCCACGGGGCCATGCTGATCGAGCCGACGGAGACGGAATCGAAGCAAGAACTCGACCGCTTCGTCGAAGCGCTGCGGCTGCTGGCTCAGGCAGCCAAGGCCGGCGACGCCGAGCGGTTCAAGGGCGCGCCGTTCCACGCCCCCATGCGCCGGCTGGACGAAACCCTGGCGGCAAGAAAGCCACGGTTGCGGTGGCGCCCTGTGGCCGCCGCGCCACTAGCGGCTGAATAGCGCCTTAACATTGTGAAGGTCGGAACGAGCGCCTTTACGCGCCGTTCCACCGTTCTCATATCAGGCCCCTAAGCGTCGCCGATCCGCGTTTTGCGAGTCGGACCGCGAGCCCCCGTGTCGCAATGTTGATGTACGCCCTAGTCATGCCCCGTGCGCACCAATCGCAAGCCGATGAGGTCGCCCGCGAAGTCCTTTCGCGGATGGGCCGCTGGCTGCTTATCGCTCTGGGCCTGCTGATCATCGTCGCCGGCGTGCTGATCTCGCCGCTGCCGGGCCCCGGCGGCATCCCCGTCATCGTGCTTGGCCTGATGCTGGTGCTGCGCAACTCGTTCTGGGCGCGCAAGCAGTTCATCAAGGTCCAGCGCGCGCACCCGAAGATCGTCTTCCCGATCCGCCGCCTGCTGCGCCGTGAGCCGGAGGTCTTCCCCGTCGCCTGGCAACAGGTGCTGAGGATGGAGCGCCTCGTGTTGCCCAGCCGCTACCGGATGGCGGTCCGCTGGCGCCGCGGCCGCAAGCGCAAGCACCTGATGCGCAACTTCAGAGCGCCGGTCATCTAGCTCGCTTGAGCTGAGGGTGTATGGTCCTCTTCGGCTCGCGCGGGGGGAAGAGATGACGGACAAGACTGAAGCGGCGCTGCGTCGTAAGGCGGCGAAAAGAGCGAACGCCAAACTCGGCTTTCGAGGCCACTTGGCCATCTACCTGGTGATCAACGCAGGTCTGGTGGCGATCAATCTATGGAGTTCGCCAGACCTGCTCTGGTTCATGTGGCCCATGGGCGGTTGGGCTATCGGCCTGCTCGCGCACGGTTTGGCCGTGTACGCCGGTGGTGATGTGCGCGACGACATGGTCGAGGTGGAACTTCAGCGCCTGAAGGCGCGTCAACCCTAACTACTGCAGTCGTCCCGCCAGTTGGCCGATAGCGTTGTCGACCAGCGAGTCGGGGGCGCCGGCGGCGACGCGGGCGGCTAGCACCGACTCGGCGGCCTGGGCGGCGAGTTCGGCGGCGGCGGCTTTGACGTCCGTGGCGGCTTGGGCTTCGGCGGTGGCGATCTTGCGTTCGGCAAGGTCGGCCCGGCGTTTGACCTGCTCCTCCAGCTTCACCCTGGCATCGGCGGCGAGCCGCTGGGCGTCGGCCTTGGCGGCGGCGAGCATTTCGGTGGCCTGACGCTCGGCCTCTTCGCGGCGGGTGCGGATCTCGGCCAGCATGGCTTCGGCCTCGGTGCGGATGCGGGAGGCCTCGTCCAGGTCCGACTGGATCTTGGCGGTGCGGGCGTCGAGCGTGGCGGCGACCGCCTTCGGGGCCTTGGCCACGAAGATGACGATGGCGAGGAAGATCAGCAGGCCGACGCCGACCCAGAACTCCGCCTCGGCCGGGTTGAGTATTTCGGGCATCAACGGGCTCCCTTGAGGGCGGCGTCGATTTCGCCGTTCGCAGCTGGCCGTCCGGTGAGCTTCTCGACGATGGCGGCGGCGGTCTCCGAGGCGATGGAGCCGACGTTTTTCATCGCCGCGTCGCGGGCCGCGCGGATGCGGGTCTCGGCTTCCTCGACGCGCTCGGCGATCTTGGCGTCCTCAACCGACTGACGCTCGGCCGCTTCGGCGGCGGCTTTCGAGCGGGCTTCGAGGGCGACTCGCTGCGAGGAGGCGCGGGCTTCGGCGACCTCGGCTTCGGCCACGCGGGCCTGTTCGGCGGCTTCGGCCTGGACGCGGCGGGCCTGTTCGACGGCTTCGGAGATGGTCCGCGCCCGCTCGTCGATCACCCTGCGCAGGCGCGGCACGAAGACCCGGCCGAGCAGCACATAGAGGATGGCGAAGATGATCAGCAGCCAGACGATCTGGCCGCCCCACTGCTCGAACCGGAATTGCGGCAGCCCGCCGCCGCCGTGGCCTTCGGCCTCGGTGGTCGTCGAGTGCGGAGTCGACTCATGCCCGTGCAGGGCTTCGCCGGCTTCGGCGGCAGGTAGGGGGTGCTGCGTTTCCGCGGCCATCAGCTCTCAAGCCTTCAAACAGGAGCGGGCGCGGAACGGACTCCGCGCGCCGCATCGTCGGTCGTTCAGCGGCTTAGCTGAACAGGATCAGCAGGCCGAGCACGAAGGCCAGGATGCCCAGGGCTTCGGTCAGGGCGAAGCCGAGCACCAGGTTGGTGAACTGGCCGCCGGCCGCGCCGGGGTTGCGCAGGGCGCCTTGCAGGAACCCGCTGAAGATGGCGCCCACGCCGATCCCCGAGCCGATCATGCCGAGCGTGGCAAGGCCGGCGCCGATGTACTTTGCTGCTTCTGGTTCCATGGTCGTCTTGTCCTAGGTCAGTAGTGAGGTTGAGGAAGGAAGGGTGTCAGTGATGCCCGGCGTGGACGGCGTCGTTCAGGTAGACGCACGTCAGCACCGCGAAAACGAAGGCCTGCAGGAAGGCTACCAGGAACTCCAGCGCCGTCAGCGCCACGACGCCGCCCATGGCCAAAGCCGCGCCGGGAATACCGAGCAAACCCACGCCGCCGCCCATGGCTAGAGCGCCCAGCGACACCACGAAACCGGCGAACACCTTCAGCGCGACGTGGCCGCCCAGCATGTTGCCGAACAGACGCAGGGAGAGGGTGACTGGGCGCAGCAGGAACGAGATCACCTCGATCGGCACCACCAGCCACCACAGGTACCATGGCACGCCCGAGGGCAGGAACAGCTTGAAGAAGCCAAGGCCGTTCTTGGCGAGGCCCACGACGATGACCAGCAGGATGGTCAGGGCGGCGAAAGTGACCGTCACCGCCAGCTGCGAGGTGGCCGTGAACACCAGGAAGAGGCCGAGGATGTTCATCGCCAGGATGAACAGGAAGAGGGTGAAGACGAACGGGAAGAAGGCCCGTCCCTCCGGCCCGATGATCGAGGTGGCGAGGTCGTCGATAAAGCCAAAGATGCTTTCGCCGACCACCTGCATGCGCCCGGGCACAACGGCCACACGGGCGGTCGCCAGCGCGAAGAAGGCCAACACCAATGTCGCCGCAATGGCCATCGCCACGACGGAGTTGGTGATCGACAGGTCAACGTTGCCGAGACCCGGGATGGTGAGATCCAGCTTCTTGAGAACCTGGATCTCGAACTGGTGCATCGGGTCGGCCATGCCGCCGCGAACTCCTAAATGTCGTCGTCCTCGTCGTCGTCGAGGACGGGCTCAGCCACCGGCCAGTCTTTGGCCTCGGCAGTCATCCGTTGGGCCGTGCGCATGGCCAGGAAGACCGAAGCCGCAAAGCCGATCAGGACTCCGGCGATCAACCCCCACGGCCCGGTGTGCGCCGCGTAGTCGACCAGCCATCCGAACCCCAGTCCGACCAGCGGGCCGCCGATCAGTCCCGCGACAAGCCGCGAGCCTTGGGCGGCCGCCTTGCCCCCGTAGTTGGGAACATCGCGCGTGGTCCGCGCCTCCAGCGCATCGGCCCGGTCGTCGAGACGGCGTATCGCCTCTTCGTTCGGATCGTTCGCCTTCGGCATGGGGAGGTCAGTCCGAAAACGGGCCGGGAGTCGCCTCCCGAGCCCGGCTTGATCGCGGCGGAACCTATAGGCCCGTGTGCAGTGCGTCAAGGTGGGGCGGCGAGATCGTAAGGTGCTGATTTTATTCGATATACTTACTCCGCCCAACAACCCCAAACCCCGTCATCCTAGGCCTTGTGCCTAGGACCCAGATACGGAGGCGGTTCACGCGAAAGCGAGGCGGTGGCCAACGCGGCGATTACCTGGTGGGCGACGGTGTTTCTGGGTCCTAGGCACAAGGCCTAGGATGACGGGTGGAGAGGGAGGTGCTGCGGCTACTGCGCCGCCATGGCTTCAGCTTGGCGCAGGTCCACCGAGACCAGCTGCGAGACGCCGCGTTCGGGCATGGTGACGCCGTAGAGGCGGTCCATGCGCGACATGGTCACCGGGTTGTGGGTGATGGCGATGAAGCGCGTGTGCGTACGGCTGCGCATTTCCTCGAGCATGTTGCAGAACCGGTCGACGTTGGCGTCGTCCAGCGGCGCATCGACCTCGTCCAGCACACAGACCGGAGCGGGGTTGGCGAGGAAGACGCCGAAGATCAGCGCCGCCGCCGTCAGCGCCTGCTCGCCGCCGCTCATCAGGCTCATGGTCGACAGCCGCTTGCCGGGCGGGCAGGCGTAGATCTCGAGGCCGGCCTCCAGTGGGTCGTCGGACTCGATCAGCCGCAGCTCGGCCTGGCCGCCGCCGAATAGCGCCTGGAAGAGGGTCTGGAAGTGGCCGTTGATGATCTCGAAGGCGGCCAGCAGGCGCTCGCGGCCCTCGGCGTTCAGCTCCTCGATGCCCTGCCGCAGCCGGGTGACGGCGCCGTGCAGGTCGGAGCGCTCCTCGCGCATGGTGTGGAGGCGGGCGGCGTGTTCGGCGGCTTCTTCCTCGGCTCGCAGGTTGACGAGGCCGATGGCGTCGCGTTCGCGTTCGAGGGCGTAGAGGTGAGCCTCGACGCCGGCCGGATCGGTGGGCACGGCGGTGGCCTCGCCGGCGACCTGTCCGCCCAGTTCCTCCGGCTCCATACGGGCGGATTCGCGGATGTGGGCGGCGTATTCGGCGAAGCGCTCGCGGGCCGCGTCGAGGCGGGCGGTGAGGCCGGCTCGGTGTTCGCGGGCCTCAGCGGCGGCGGCCTCGGCGGCCCGGAGGTTGCGGTCGCCGGCGGCTCTAGCGGCTTCGCCGGCTTCAAGGGCGTCGGAGGACTTGGCGCGGCGCGCTTCGGCGACGGCGTACTGGTCGAGCAGTTCGGCCCGGCGGCCTTCGATCTTGGCGGGGGCCTCGCGGGCGGCGGTCAGCAGACCCTGCGCCTTTTCGCGGTCGGCGGTGAGCGTCTTGATGCGGCGGGCGGCGGCTTCCGAGCGGCGGGTCCAGTCGTCGCGGTCGCGCTTCAGCCCCTCCAGCCGGGCGGCGCGGCCGTTGCGTTCGCGGGTCTCGACGTCGACGGCCGAACGGGCGGCGGCGGCGGCTTCGCGGGCATCAGTGGCGGCGGCGCGTGAGGCGGCCAGCACCGGCGAGCGGTCCTCCCCGTCGGAGCCGTCGGCAGCATCGGCGGTCGCGGCGTCGAGCGCGGTCTGGGCCTCAGTGCGTTCGGCTTCGAAGCGGGCGATGGTCTCATCCAGCGACTGGGCGCGGGCGTCACGGCGGGCGGCTTCGCGGTCGAGGCGTTCGACGGCTTCCCGGGCCGTACCCAGCGCCCGTTCGGCTTCTTGCGGCGCGCGGCGGGCTTCGCGCAGGGCGTTCTCGGCGGCGGCCAGCCGGGCTTGCGCGGTCTTCAGGGACTCAGTGGCTTTCGACGAGGCGGGCGTCAGCTTCTCGATCTCGGCTTCGACTTCGGCCAGACGCGTGCGCTGCTCCAGCCGCACGGCGGCGGGCTTGGGCGCCTCGGCGCGGGCGGTGAAGCCGTCCCAGCGGAACAGGTCGCCTTCGCGGGTCACCAGCCGGCAGCCGGGGGCCAGCGCCTTCTGCAGCCGTTCGGCGTCCTTGCGATCGGCCAACGCAGTGAAGGCCAGGCGGGCGGCGAGGGCCGGCGGCGCCTTGACCAGCGGCGCGAGCGGCGTCGCACCCTCCGGCCACTTCGGCGCCTCGGCGTCCCGCCCGCCCCAGAAGGCGGCGGCGCGGACGTCGAGGGCGGCCTCCAGATCGTCGCCCAGCGCGGCGGCCAGGGCGGCTTCATAGCCTCGGTCGGGCGACACCTCGTCGAGCGCAGGCGCGTAGCCGCCCTTGGCGCGCGAGGCGGTGAGTTGAGCCAGGCCCCGGGCTTCGGCCTTTAACCGGCCGAGCTGGTCTTCCAGCTTGCGGGCGGCGTCGCGGGTGGTGGCCTCGACGGTCGCAGCCTCGGCGCGTTCGGCCTCGGCCTTCTCCAGCGCCGCGCGGGCTTCGCGCAACGCAGCCAGCGCCGCGTCGAACTTCGCCTTGGCTTCGACGGCCTGCGGGTTGGCGGCGGGACCGAGGGCGGCGCGTTCGCTCTTCGCCTGCTCCAGCGCCCGGACCGTGCGGGAGAGGCGGTGTTGGGCGTCCTCGACCCGAGCTTCGGCGGCGTTGCGGCGGGCCTCGTCGGCGGCGACGGCGGCGGCGAGCGCCTCGACCTCAGCGTCGGCGCGGGCGCGGGCTTCCTCGGCTTCACGAGCGGCCGCCTGCAACTCCGGCATCCGCTCGGGGGCCGTGGCGATCTGCTCCTCGACCTGGGCGATCTCGGCGGCGAGGCGCTCCAGGGCGGAGGCCGCGTCGCCCGTAACATGCTCCTCGTGGGCGGCGTCGGTGTCGATGCGCTCCAGCTCGGCGGTCAGACGGGCGACCTCGGCGGAGGCGGCTTCGACCTCGCGCTCGATGCGGTCTTTCTCGATGGCCAGCTTGTGGAGGATGGCCGCGGCGACCGTCTCCTCCTCGCGCAGCGGCCGGATGGCCTCCTCGGCGCGTTGGGCCTCGACGGTGGCGGCCGCGACCTGGCGGGCGGTAACCTCGACGGCCTCGGCCGACTGCACCGACTCCGCTTCGACGGCGGCCAGCATCTCTTTTGCGTCATGCCAGCGGGCGTAGAGGACGGCGCTCTGCACGGCGCGGATTTCGGACGACAGCTTCTTGTACTTCTCGGCCTGGCGAGCCTCGCGCCGCAGCCGGTTCAGCGCCGAGTCCAGCTCGCGCATGACATCGTCGAGCCGGGCGAGATTGGCCTCGGCGGCCCGGAGCCGCAGCTCCGCCTCATGGCGGCGGGTATGCAGGCCGCTGACGCCGCCGGCCTCTTCCAGGATGCGCCGCCGGTTCTGCGGTTTCGCGGCGATCAGCTCGGAGATCTGCCCCTGCCGCACCAGCGCCGGGGAGTTGGCCCCCGTCGAGGCGTCGGCGAACAGCAGCTGCACGTCTCGGGCCCGCACCTCGCGGCCGTTGATGCGGTAGGTCGAGCCCGCGCCCTTGTCGATGCGGCGGACCACCTCGATGACGGGGTTGGAGTTGAACTGGGCCGGGGCGGTATGGTCGTGGTTGTCGATGGTCAGCGCGACTTCGGCGTGGTTGCGCGCGGGCCGCGCGCCGGTGCCGTTGAAGATCACCTCGTCCATGCCGCCGGCCCGCATGGCCTTGGCGGAGTTGGCGCCCATGACCCAGCGCAGGCCTTCGAGGATGTTGGACTTGCCGCAGCCGTTCGGCCCGACCACGCCGGTCAGGCCGGGCTCGATCCGGAACTCGGTCGGGTCGACGAAGGACTTGAAGCCCGAAAGGCGCAGCCGCTGGAAGTGCACGATGCGCCTTCGCCTTTCCTATTTCGCCGCGGCGGCGGCCTTGGCGTAAGCAGCGTCCATTTCGGCCAGGCTCATCTCGCCCTTGTCGTAGCGATCGCCGTTGAAGAAGAAGGTCGGCGTGCCCTGGATCTTGGCCTCGCGCTGGTACTTCTCGACCCGGTCGTTCAGCGCCTTGAGCGAGTCATCGTCGGAGATGCAGCTGTTGAACTGCTTCTCGCTGAGGCCCATCGACTGGGCGATGCGCAGCAGGCCGCCGCGGATGTCGCCCGACTGATACATCTCCGACTGGTTGCGGTAGATGGCGTCGAGGACGGTGAAGTACTTGTCCTTGCCCGCGCAGCGCGCCAGCAGGAACCCGGCCGAGGCCATCTCGACCGGCGGCGTCAGGAACTCACGGTAGACGTAGCGCACCTTGCCGGTGTCGACGTACTTGGCCTTGAAGGCCGGGAAGACATCGTTGTTCCAGCGCGCGCAGTGCGGGCAACTGGCCGAGGCGTACTCGACCACCGTAACCTTCGCATCGGCCTTGCCCATGCTCATGTCTTCGGTGGACACGGCGCCGCCCGCCTTGCCGCCACCGCAGGCGGCCAGAAGAACGGTCAGGGCCATCGTCATGACGAGACGGCGATCGAAGAAGCGCATCAAGGGCTCTCCCGGAGCTGAAGGTCAGTAAAGCGCGATTCCCATCACGCGCGCAGGTGGCGTTTGCAAGGCGCAATTTGGCGTCAGCGGCCGCGCAGGACCTCGCGGCCGAGTTTGAGGAGGGCGGCCTTGAGCGCGCTGTCCGGCTCGGTGGCGAGACCCTCGGCCAGCTGCTGCTCGGCCGCGGCGTCGAGCGGAGCCTTCGAGCGGCGGCGCGGCGGGGGCGCTTCCTTGGCCCGAAGCACGCCCTGGACGATGCGCAGGCGGGTGACGGTGTCGGCGCCGAGCAGCATGTTGACGCGGGCCATGATGTCGGGCGCCTGGTGCTGGATCAAGGCTGCGGCGGGACCGGCGACCTTCAGTTCGAGCGTGCCGCCGCCGGTGCGGGACTTGATGATCTTCGTCGGCTCGGTTTGGCGGGCGAGGGTGTCGCCGACGATTTCCTTCCAGCGCGATTGCAGCAGGCCCGGCCCCTGGCCGAATTTCGCGTCGAGCTGCTTGATGAACGGCGCCAGCGCCTTGCCGGCCGGCGGCGCGGGCCGGAACGGCGGCCGCGTGCGTCGGCGCGACAGGATGTCCAGCGCTTCTTCGGCGGAGGGGAGGGGTCTGCGTCTCACGCAAACACTCTACATCCTCCGCTGACCCCGGCGAAGGCCGGGGCCCAGATTCAGCCTGAGAGTCTTGTGGGTTTCACCTGGGTCCCGGCCTTCGCCGGGATGAGCTTAGGTGGTAGGCGAATTGGGTGAACGTCCAATCCCTCCGCTCGGCCCTGCTGGCCTGGTACGACGAAAACGCGAGGGCGCTGCCCTGGCGCGTCGGTCCGCACGAGCGCGCGGCGGGGGTGAGGCCGGATCCCTACCGCGTCTGGCTGTCGGAGATCATGCTCCAGCAGACGACCGTGCCGCACGCGACGCCCTACTTCCTGACCTTCACGCGCCGCTGGCCGACGGTTGTGGACCTGGCCGCCGAGGATGACGGCGAGGTGATGGGGGCTTGGGCGGGCCTCGGCTACTACGCGAGGGCGAGGAACCTGCTGGCCTGCGCGCGGGCGGTGGCGCAGCAGCACGGCGGCGTCTTCCCCGACATTGAAGAAGCCTTACGGGCGCTGCCCGGCGTCGGCGCCTATACCGCAGCCGCCGTGGCCGCCATCGCCTTCGACCGCCAAACCAACGTCGTCGACGGCAACGTCGAGCGGGTCGTCTCGCGCCTGTTCGCCGTCGAGACGCCTCTGCCGGACGCCAAGCCCGAGCTGAAGTCGCTGGCGAGCGCGTTGGTCACCACCGACCGCCCCGGCGACTGGGCCCAGGCGATGATGGACCACGGCGCCACCATCTGCCGTCCCAAACAGCCGCTCTGTGAGCGTTGCCCGGTGTCTGCGCACTGCACCGCCTTCCACCAAGGAAACCCGGAGCGTTACCCGCTCAAACGCGCCAAGGCCGACCGCCCGAGACGCTACGGCGTCGCCTACCTCCTCACGCGCGGCGATGAAGTCGCGCTCGTCCGCCGCCCGCCAAAGGGCCTGTTAGGCGGCATGCTCGCCCTGCCGACCAGCGAGTGGCGCGGCTCGGCGCTGACCGATGAAGAAGCCTTGGCGTCGGCCCCGACCACGGCTCACTGGCGAACGGCCGGAGAGATCGAGCACGTCTTCACCCACTTCGCGCTGACGCTGAAGGTGTTGCGGGCCGAAGGCGACGCCAAGGATGTCGTGTGGACGCGCGACCTCGCCGTACTGCCGAGCGTCTTTTTGAAAGCGGCTAAGAGCGGTCTTGCAAGCGCCGGTCGAGGCTGAACCAGCCAGGGCCGTGGGTCGCCAGGTAAAGGCCGACCATCACCAGCGCCGCTGACGGAAACGAGCCGCGGATGCCGGCGTGCCGGTCGACCATGGCGATGGCGACGACGAAGTTGAAGGCGCAGATCAGACCCGCCCACCGGGTGAACAGGCCGAGAATGAAGGCCACGCCGCAGAGTAGCTGCGCCCATACCGACAGCGGGGCCATGAACTCAGGGTAGGGGAAGCCGAATTTGGTCAGGAAGCCCACGAACTCGGCCATGCGCGCAGGTGAGACGATGTTGTCCCAGACGCCGTAGATCAGGAAGGCGCCGACCACGAGGCGTAGCGCGAGCAGCGCAAGATCGCTGAAGCGGGCGAGGACCGGCAGGAAGACCAGGTCCCTCACCATCTCAGATCATGTCCGCGCGGATCTGGGCCCGGAGGAGGTCGATCGGCTGCAAACCCTTGTCGGTCTTGAAGTGCCAATAGGTCCAGCCGTTGCAGGCGGGCTGGGACTGAACCATGGCGCCCACCTTGTGGATTGAGCCGGCGAGGTCGCCGATGACCAGCGAGCCGTCGGCGCGGACCTTGGCTGAGAGGAGCCCCTTGGGGTCGTAGAGGATGTCGCCGGGCGACAGCAGGCCGGCTTCCACGACGCGCCCGAACGGCACGCGCGGCTCGGACTTCTTCGAGCCCATGACCTCGAGGTCTTCGGCGGAGACCGGGACCACCTTGGCGATCCGCTCCCTGGCCAGCGCCACATAGTCGGGCTCACGCTCGATGCCGACGAACCGGCGGCCAAGCCGCTTGGCGACTGCGCCGGTGGTGCCGACGCCGAAGAAGGGATCGAGGATGATGTCGCCGGCCTTGGACGACGACAGGATCACCCGGTGCAGCAGGGCCTCGGGCTTTTGGGTCGGGTGGGCCTTGTCGCCGGAGCCGTTCTTGATGCGCTCGTCGCCGGTGCACAGCGGCAGCGTCCAGTCGCTGCGCATCTGCACGTCGTCGTTGGCCATCTTCATGGCGTCGTAGTTGAAGGTGTAGCGCTTGCCGCCCTTGGCCTTGGCCGCCCAGATCAGGGTCTCGTGGGCATTGGTGAAGCGCGTACCCTTGAAGTTCGGCATCGGGTTGGTCTTGCGCCAGACCACGTCGTTGAGGATCCAGAAGCCGAGGTCCTGGAGCAGGGCGCCGACCCGAAAGATATTGTGGTAGCTGCCGATCACCCACAGCGCCCCGTCGTCCTTCAGCACCCGGCGGCACTCGGTCAGCCAGGCGCGGGTGAAGGCGTCGTAGGCCTCGAACGACGCGAACTGGTCCCAGTGGTCGTCGACGGCGTCGACCTTGGAGTTGTCGGGCCGCAGCAGGTCGCCGCCGAGCTGGAGGTTGTAGGGCGGGTCGGCAAAGACGAGGTCGACGGACTTCTCGGGGAGCTTCTTCAGCTCCTCGAGGCAGTCGCCCTGGATGATGGTCTCTGGTCCGAACATGGACTGCTCCCGCCGATCAACAGCCTGCACCCATGACGCAACGTGGTGAAGGGGTGGTTAAGCGTGAGCGGCTTGCCTTCCGCGCCGGTCAGGTGAGTAGGCTGCGGGTATGAGCATCCTTCCCGCCCTCGACGCCCGCCAGAGCCCCTTCTTCCAGGACCACCACCACGCCTGGCGCGAGACGCTGCGGCGGTGGGTGGAGGCGGAGATCATGCCGTTTGCCGACGAGTGGGACGAGGCGGGGACGTTTCCGCGCGAGCTCTACAAGAAAGCCTCGGACGTGGGGCTGATCGGGCTCGGCTATCCCGAGGCGCTGGGCGGCACGCCGTCGGATCCGTTCATGTCGATCGTCACCTCGCAGGAGCTGGCGCGGCACGGCTGCGGCGGCATCAACGCCAGCCTGATGAGCCACGGCATCGGCCTGCCGCCGATCCTGGCCATTGGGTCGGACGAGCTGAAGCAGCGGGTGATCCCGCCCGTGCTGGCCGGTGAGAAGATCGCGGCGCTGGCCATCACCGAGCCATCGGGTGGCTCGGACGTGGCCGCGCTGAAGACGACCGCGCGGCGTGACGGCGACCACTACGTCGTCAGCGGCTCGAAGATGTTCATTACCTCCGGCATGCGGGCCGACTTCTACACCGTCGCGGTGCGCACCGGCGGGGAGGGCGCCGGCGGGGTGTCGCTGCTGCTGATCGAGAAGGGCATGGAGGGCTTTTCGCAGACCGAGCTGAAGAAGCAGGGCTGGTGGGCGTCGGACACCGCCGCCCTCTATTTCGACGAGGTGCGGGTGCCGGCGGCTAACCTGATCGGCGAGGAGAACCGCGGGTTCGCCGGCATCATGCTGAACTTCAATCGGGAGCGGATCGGGCTGGCGACGTCTGCCAATTCCTACGCCCGCGTCTGCATCGACGAGGCGGTGGGCTGGGCGCGCGAGCGGCGCACCTTCGGCAAGCGGCTCGCCGACCACCAGGTCATCCGCCACAAGATCGCCGACATGGTCCAGCGCTGGAGCGCCACCCAGGCGATGATCGAGCTTTTGGCCTGGCGCATCTCGGCCGGTGAGCAGCCGGTGGCGGAGATCTGCCTGCTCAAGAACCAGGCCACCCAGACCATGGAGTTCTGCGCCCGCGAGGCGATGCAGATCCTGGGCGGGGCCGGCTACATGCGCGGCTCCAAGGTCGAGCGCATCTACCGCGAGGTCCGCGTCAACGCCATCGGCGGCGGCTCGGAAGAAATCATGCGCGACCTCGCGGCACGGCAGCTCGGGGTCTAGTCCTCGGGAACGTCGGCGAAGACCAGCATCGGGTTCTTGCCGGCCAGGGCCAGCTTCACCGGGCCCCAGGCGAGGCGGTGCTCCTCGCACGGCCCGAGGCTGAGCAGCGCGTCGGCATGGACCTGGGCGCGATAGCCCTTGTGTGAGGCAAAGCCGTAGCCGGGGTAGAGGCCGTCGAGCTCGCGCATCAGCCGGTCGCGGGCGACCTTGGCGAGGATCGAGGCCGCGGCAATGGACGAGGAGATGCCGTCGCCCTTGACCACCGTTTTCACATCGCACGGCAGCCTGAAGCGGTAGTTGCCGTCGACCAGGGCATAGACCGGCTTGACCTCCATCGCCTCGATGGCGCGGCACATGGCCAGGCCGGTGGCGTGGAGAATGTTGAGTTCGGCGATCTCGGCGACCGAGGCCCAGCCTACGCCCCAGCTGACCGCCTTCTTCTTGATCTCGAGCTCCAGTTCCTCGCGCCGCTTGGCGGTGAGCTTCTTGGAGTCGTCGAGGCCTTTGGGTACCCGGCGCGGGCCGAGAATGACGGCGGCGGCGCAGACCGGCCCGGCCCAAGGCCCGCGGCCTGCCTCGTCGACGCCGCAGACGGGCGCCGGGCAGGCCTTCTCGAGCATCATGTCAGGGCCGGTGCGCATGCCCATCCGCCATACGACGGCATTGGTCGTGGCGAAAGCACGAGACGACGTGGTCGTTGACCATGCCGGTCGCCTGCATGAAGGCATAGACGATCACCGGGCCACAGAACTTGAAGCCCCTGGCCTTGAGTTGTTTGGCCATTTCGGCCGCCAGCGGCGTCTGGGCCGGCACCTGGGACGGACCGTCCCAGGTGTTCTGGACCGGCGCGCCGCCGACAATCGTCCACAGGAAATTGCTGAAGTCCTCGCCGCGCGCCTGCATGTCGTTGAAGATGCGGGCGCCGGAGATGGCAGCGTCGATCTTGGCGTTGGAGCGGATGATGCCGGCGTCGGCCATCAGCCGCGCCCGGTCGGCTTCGCCGTAGACAGCGACCTTGACCGGATCGAAGTCGTCGAAGGCGGCCCGGAAGGCCTCTCGCTTCCTGAGGATGGTGATCCACGACAGCCCGGCCTGGAAGCCGTCCAGCACCAGCTTCTCCCACAGCGCGCGGCTGTCGTACTCCGGCACGCCCCACTCGGTGTCGTGGTAGGCCTCGTACAGCGGGTCCCCGTTCATCCCGCGCCAGGTGCATCTTTGAACGTCGGCCACCGCGCCCATCCCCCGTCATCGTCGGACTTGTTCCGACGACCCATGAACACCGTGTAGCATGAGTGCGCATGGGTCCTCGGGACAAGCCCGAGGATGACGCTATTGGGGAATGTATGCCGGGGTGGCGACCCGGATCCTGCGCCCCTCAACGGTGAGTTCGCCCTCGAGGCGGTCCAGCCGCAGCAGGGCCATGGCGACGCCGTCCTGGCCCGACAGCACCTCGCCGGCGCGCCGGTCGCCATTCAGCACCTCGGCGCAGAAGGGCGGGGCAGGGCCATCGAAGGTGATGGGGAGCATGCGGTTCTTGATCTGGCCGCGCCGCTTCATGCGCGAGGTCGTCTCCTGCCCGACGAAGCAGCCCTTCTTGAAGTCGATGCCGTTCAGCAGGTCGAAGTTGGCCTCGATCGGGTAGGTGCGGTCCGAGCCCCAGTCCGCGGGGCCGGGGACGCCCAAGGTGAGGCGGTGGCGGTCGTAGGCGGCTTCGTCGCCGTCAACCTCAACGCCGTATCCACGCCAGCCGAGTTCGGGGAGGCGCGGGTCTCTCACCCACACGCCCAGTTTGGGTGCGGGCTCAGGATTTGAACCTGCAACGGCGAGATCGAGCGCGCCGAACTGCACCTTCGCGCGCAGCTTGTAGATCGTCAGCCGCTGGATCAGCGCGTCCCTGGCCGAGGCCTCGACATCCAGCCAACACCCCTCCTCGCGGCCGATGATGAACATGTCGAACAGCAGGCGGCCTTGCGGGGTCAGCAGCGCGCCGAAGCGGCACTCGCCCACCGTCAGCGTCTCGACGTCCTGGGTCAGCTGGCCCTGCAGGAACGACCGCCAATCATCACCGGTGACGGCGATCAGGGCGCGGCTCGGGAGGGCGGCGAAGCTCATAAGCTTCATCTAGGCCCGCCGCATGGCCTATACAAAGGGCAGATGGTCCAGCGGCCCTTCCCGATTCTGTTCATCACGGCGACGAGGATCGGTGATGCGGTCCTCGCCTCGGGGCTGATCCGGCGGCTGGTCGACGAAATCCCGAACGCCAGCTTCACCATCGCCGCCGGGCCACTGGCCGCGCCGCTGTTCGCCGAGACGCCGGGGCTCGAACGCCTCATCGTCATGGACAAGCAGAAGAACGGCGGCCACTGGCTGAAGCTGTGGCGCCAGGTACGGGGGCGTAAGTGGGGCCTCGTCGTCGACCTGCGCGGTTCGGCCACGGCGCGGTTCCTGCGCACCCAGCGCCGCGCCATCAAGGGCAAGAGCGCCGAACCGGTCCACAAGGTCATCGAGGCCGCCCGCGTGCTGAAGGTTGAGGACGATCCGCCGGCGCCGTTCCTCTACACGTCCGAACAAACCGAAGACCGCGCACGCGCCCTGATGAACGGCAAGGAAGCCATCCTCGCGATGGGCCCGGCCGCCAACTGGGTCGGCAAGGCCTGGCCTATCGAGCGCTTCGCCCGCACGGCCATGGAGTTGCTGGGACCGAACGGCGTCATGCAGGGCGGGCGGCTGGCCATCTTCGGCGGCCCCGACGACCGGCGACACGTCGAGGAGCTGCGCAAGGCGGTGCCCGGCGACCGCTGCATCGATCTGACCGGCAAGATCGATCTTTTGACCGCCTACGCCTGCCTCAAACACGCGCGCCTGTTCATCGGCAACGACTCCGGGCTGATGCACCTGTCGGCGGCGGCCGGCGCGCCGACCATCGGCCTGTTCGGGCCTTCGGACGATCGGCTGTATGCTCCGTGGGGGCACGACGTGCGGGTGGTGCGCAGCCCGCGTAGCTTCGAACAGTTCAAGAAAATGGACCCCGGGCTGAACCAGTCGATCAGCCACATGATGGACCTGCCGGTGAGCCAGGTGATCGTCGCCGCCCGTGACCTGCTGGCGGCGACCGAAATGAAAGAGACGGCCGATGTCTGAAACCTTTGACCTGATCGTGCGCGGCGGCGAGGTGGTCAACCACGCCGGCCGAGGCATCGCCGATGTCGGCGTCCGGGGCGGCAAGTTCGTGGCCGTTGGCGACCTGGGCCAGGCCTCGGCCGGCGAGGTGTTCGACGCGACCGGGCTGACGGTCCTGCCCGGCGTCATCGACAGCCAGGTCCACTTCCGCGAACCGGGGCTGGAGTGGAAGGAAGACCTGCAGACCGGCGGGCGTTCGGCGGTCCTCGGCGGCGTCGTCGCCGTCTTCGAAATGCCCAACACCGAGCCGACCACAACCGACCCGGAGGCGCTGGCCGACAAGCTGGCCCGGGCCAAGGGGCGGATGGACTGCGACCACGCCTTTTACGTCGGCGGCACGCACGAGAACGCGAAGTTCTTAGGGGAGTTGGAACGGCTGCCCGGCTGCTGCGGGATCAAGGTGTTCATGGGCGCCTCGACCGGCACCTTGCTGGTGGCCGACGACGCCGGCGTCGAGCAGGTGCTGCGCCACATCAACCGGCGCGCGGCCTTCCACTCGGAGGACGAATACCGCCTGGCCGAGCGCCGGCCGCTCGCCCGCACCGGCGACTGGACCAGCCACCCGGAAGTTCGCGACGCCCAGTCGGCCATCCAGTCGACCGAGCGCCTGGTGCGGTTGGCCAAGGCCTGCGGCAAGCGCATCCACGTCCTCCACGTGACTACGGCCGAGGAGATCGAGTTCCTGTCGCGGCACAAGGATGTCGCCTCGGTGGAGCTGACGCCGCAGCACCTGACGCTGACGGGGCCGGAAGCCTACGAGCGGCTCAAGGGCTACGCCCAGATGAACCCGCCGATCCGCGACGCCTACCATCAGGCAGCGCTATGGCAGGCCATCGAGATGGGCGTCGCCGACGTCTTCGGCTCCGACCACGCGCCACACACCATCGAGGAGAAGGCGCGGCCCTATCCCGCCTCGCCGTCGGGGATGCCGGGCGTGCAGACGCTGGTCCCGATCATGCTGACCCATGTGGCCAACGGAAAGATGACGCTGGAGCGGTTCGTCGACATGACCAGCCACGGCGTCAACCGTATCTTCGGCCTAGCCGACAAGGGCCGCATGGCCGAGGGCTTCGACGCCGACCTGACCATCGTCGACATGAACGCCCGCCGCACCATCCGCCACCAGGACATGGCTACCCGCGCCGGCTGGACCCCCTTCGACGGCTTCGAAGCCAAGGCCTGGCCGGTCGCCACCATCATCCGGGGCAATGTGGTCATGCGCGAGGACGAGGTGGTCGCCCCGGCGCTCGGCGAGCCCGTCCGTTTCCTGGAGACGCTGGCCGCGGGTTGAAGCCGCGCGCTCGGCAGCCGATAAACCGGTATGGACGACGGCGCCCCCGGCCTCACCGCCCCTTTTCGTGATGCGCGATACGCCCCCCGGGCGCTCGATGTGGAGCGCCGGGCGGACGGCTCCATCGTGCTGTTCAACCCGACGCCGTTCTCGACGCGGTTCAGGACCACGCTCGATCCGCTGATCCATTGGGCTGCGGCCGCGCCGGATCGCGTCTGGCTGGCCGAACGCTCCGGCGAGGGCTGGCGCACGGTCACCTATGGCGAGGCGTATCAGCAGGTGCAGGCGCTGGCCGGCGGCTTGCCGCTGGAACGTGGGCAGGTGCTGCTGATCCTGGCGCGAAACGGCATCGACCATGCGCTGGTCGCCTACGCCGCCATGAGCAAGGGTGGGGCCGTCGCGCCGGTGTCGCCGCAGTACGGACTATTCAGTGACTATACCCGGCTGGAGCATGCCTGCGCGGTGCTGCAGCCGAGCGCCGTCTATGTCGATGACCCGGCGGCGTTCGCGGGGGCGCTGGCGACGCCGTTCCTGTCCGGTCTGCCGGTAGTCGATGTCGAGGCGCTGCTGAAGTCCGCGCCGCGCGCCCCGACCTGCCAACCCTCGGACATCGCCAAGCTGCTGCTGACCTCCGGCTCCACCGGTCGCCCGAAGGCCGTCGTCTGCCTGCACGAGAACGTCGCCACCAACGGCGCGCAGATCGAGGCCTGCTTCGACGACCCCGACCCGCCGGTCACCCTCAACGCCGCGCCGTGGAGCCACAGCCTCGGCGGCAACGCCATCCTGCACATGATCCTGCACCGGGGCGGCACGCTCTACATCGACGCCGGCCAGCCGACGGCCGAGCGGTTCGGCGAGACGGTGCGCAACCTGCGCGAGGTGGCGACGACCTACCACAACATGGTGCCCGCCGGCTGGGGCCTGATGGCCGGCGAGCTGGAGCGCGACCCGGCGCTGGCGAGGACCTTCTTCTCGCGCCTGCGGCTGATGCAGTACGGCGGCGCGGCGCTCGCCCAGAGCATCATCGACCGGGTGCAGGCCGTGGCCGTGCGCACCGTCGGCGAACGCATCTGCCTCGGCACCGGCTACGGCGCCACGGAGACCGGTCCCACCGCCTGCAACATCCATTGGCCGAACACGAGATCGGGCCTGTGCGGCCTGCCGACACCCGGCACCTACGTGAAGCTGGTTCCGGCCGGCGAGAAGTACGAGTTTCGGGTCAAGGGCCCGCAGGTCTCGCCCGGCTACTACAACGCGCCCGACCTCTCCGAGCAGGCCTTCGACGAGGAGGGCTTCTACCGGCTCGGCGACGCGGCCCGGCTGGCCGATGAGGCGGATCCGGCCAAGGGGCTCGTGTTCGACGGGCGGCTGGTCGAGAACTTCAAGCTGTCGAGCGGGACGTTCGTCGCCGCCGGCGCCCTGCGGGTCGCCGCCGTGTCGGCCATCGGCGGTGCGGTGTCCGACGCGGTAGTCTGCGGCGAGGGCGAGGATGGCGTCGGGCTGATGCTGTTCCTCAACCAGCCCTTCTGCGAGCGGCTGGGCTCCCGCGCCGCCATGCGAGAGGCCATCCGAGCCGGGCTGCAGAAGCTGAACGCTCAAGCCAAGGGCGGTGGCGGCAAGGTGGCCAGCGCCCTGATCCTCGATGGCGCCCCGGATGCCGCGTCCGGCGAACTCACCGACAAGGGCTACATCAATCAGGCGCTTGCCCGCGAGCGCCGCCCCGCCGAGCTGGCGCGGCTGTTCGCATCAGAGCCGGACGCGGACGTTCTGGTATTTAAACCGTCATCCCGGCCGTAGCGTAGCGAAGAGCCGGGACCCAGGGCCGGCGCACTCACCCTGGGTCCCGGATCGGCTTTACAGCCGTCCGGGATGACGAATTGGAGAGTGAGAGAATGAACGGCGCCGACGCCCTGATCGAGACGCTTGCCGACAACGGCGTCACCGCCTGTTTCGCCAACCCCGGCACCAGCGAGATGCAGTTCGTCACCGCGCTCGACCGCGAGCCGCGCATGCGCTCGATCCTGTGCCTGTTCGAGGGCGTGGCGACCGGCGCCGCCGACGGCTACGGTCGGATGGCGGGGGTTCCGGGCTGCACCCTGCTGCACCTCGGCGCCGGTTACGCCAACGGCGGGGCCAACCTACATAACGCGCGGCGAGCGAACACGCCGCTGGTCAATATCGTCGGTGACCACGCGACCTATCACCGCCAGTACGATGCGCCGCTCAACTCCGACATCGCCGGCTGGGCGGCGCCCAACTCGCTGTGGGTGAAGTCGGCCGAGAGCGCAGACGAGGTCGGCTCGCTGGCCGCCGAAGCGGTCGCCGCCAGCTACGGCCCCCCGGGCGGCGTCGCCACCCTGATCCTGCCGGCCGACAGCGCCTGGACGGAAGCCAAAGCCAAGGGCCCGACCTGGGCGAAACCGGCGCGGCCGATCCCTGCTCAGCCCGACATTGAGGAGGTCGCCGAGCGCATCCGCAATGCCGCCAAGCCGGTGGTGCTGATGAGCGGCTTCTGCTGCCAGGACAAGGGCATCCGCGCCGCCGGACGCCTGCGGGCCGCTGGCGTGCGCGTGCTGACCGACACCTTCGTGGCGCGGCTGTCGCGCGGCGCCGGACGGTTCGCGCCCGACCGGATGATGTACTTCGGCGAGATGGCGCTGGCGGACCTGGAAGGCGTCGACCTGATGGTGCTGGTCGAGACGGTCACCCCCGTCGCCTTCTTCGCCTACCCAGACCGGCCGAGCGTGCTGGTGCCCGAGGGCTGCGACGCCGTCACTCTTTGCGGCCGCGAGGGCGATGGGCCGCAGACGCTGGAACTGCTGGCCAATGCGTTGGGCGCGCCGGAGCTGCAGCCGGTGGAGGCGCTGGAGCTGCCCAGCGCGCCGTCGGGCAAGCTGGAGCCCTACGCGATCGGCGCCTCCATCGCCCGCCACATGCCGGACCACGCGATCATCTCGGACGATGCGGTCACTGCCGGCCTGCCGATCTTCATGGCCACCAAAAACGCCCGGCCGCACGACTGGCTGATGCTGACCGGCGGCGCCATCGGCCAGGGCATCCCGGCGGCAATCGGCGCGGCGGTGGCTTGCCCCGACCGCAAGGTGCTCAGCCTGAACGGCGACGGCGCGGCCATGTACACGGTGCAGGGGTTGTGGACGATCGCGCGGGAGGGGCTGGACGTCACCACGGTGGTGTTCGCCAACCACGCCTACCGCATCCTCAACATCGAACTGGCCCGCACCGGCGCCGGCAATCCTGGCCCGGCAGCTCGCAAACTTCTGGATCTCGGCGAGCCGCGCATCGACTGGGTGTCGCTGGCTGGCGGCCTCGGGATCCCCGCAGTCCGCGCCTCAACCGCCGAAGAGTTCGATGCTGCCTTCGCCAAGGCGATGTCGGGCAAGGGTCCCGCCTTCATCGAAGCGGCGCTTTAGCCCCCCGCCGTCATCGTCGGACTTGTTCCGACGACCCATGCACACTGAGCTGCCGATATGAAATCGGCGCCGGGAGCGTGAACTCACCGGCGCCGTGTTCATGGGTCGTCGGAACAAGTCCGACGATGACGCTACTTTTTATGGCCTATCCCCGGCGATTGGTCGGCAGCTTGCAGCCGCCACCGATGTTGGCGGCTTGCAGGCAGCTGAGGACTTCCTTGGGCTTGTCGCTGCCCAGCGGATAGCCCATCACCCAGCCCGGCAGGCCATCGGAGCAGGCGACTTCCACGAAGCCTTCGTCCGGCGTCTTGCCGATGACGCGGGCTTCGGAGATCGTGCAACTGCCCTTGCCAAGGCTCTTCAGCGAGGCGGTCAGCTTCGGATAGACCAGGTCCTTCTTGGTGAAGGAGCAGCGGTAGCCTTCGATCTCGGCCAGCACGCAGTTGTAAACCTTGCCGCCGGAGCCGGTGAAGATGCCGATGCCGCCGTCGGGACGGTCCTTGCATTGCAGTTCGATGACTTCCTTGGGTCCGGTCGAGGGCAGCGGCGCGTACTTGGCGACATCGCACGGGAAGCCCGCCTTCGTCGCCAGCTTGGTGTAGAGCGCCGCCTGTTCGGTCTGCGAGGCGCGGGCGTCGGTCAGGGTGCAGCCGCCGCCGACGAAATCGGCGTTGGCGCAGTCGAGGATGCGGGTCAGTTCGCCCTTGGCGTCCTCCTCGACCATGTAGCCCGAGCCGCTGGAGCAGGCGACTTCGTAGAAGTTTTTACCATCCTTGGTCGACAGGACGTAGCGGCGGTCCTTGACCGTGCACGCCTTGCCGGACTTGGCGACCAGCGCATCGACCGGGGCCAGCTGAACGGAGCGGTCGGTGAGCTCGCAGTAGAGGTTGCCGCCGGGCTCATAGGCCAGGCAGGTGTTCATCTGCACGCCCTGGGCAGGGTCGGGCGGCGAGGAGGTCACCAGGATGTAGCCGGCCCCGCTTTTGCAGGCGACTTCGAAGTAGGCGCTCTTCTGGCCCTGGCCGATGGCGCGGGCCTTGTCGATCACGCAGGGCGTGCCGCTCTTGGCGATGAAGGGCGCGAGGCCCGCGAACGGATCGGCGTTGGCGGGCAGGGTGCAGACGAGGCTGCTGGGCTTGCCGTCGGCCGCCGGCTTGGCGGTTTCCATGCAGGTGTAGGCGAGCGGCTTGGGATCGGCCGCCTTGCTGAGGATCACGAAGCCGAGCCCCTGCTGGCAGGCGACTTCATAGATGTTGGTGCCCTGCTTCTTGTCCTCGCCCATCCAGCGGGCGTCGGTGACGGTGCAGGTCAGGCCGGCGGCCTGGGCCAGGGCCGGCGCTTCGGCCATGCCCTTTTCCTTGGACTTGGCCGACATCAGCGCTTCCGCGACGTCCTTCTTGGCCGCGAACGCGCCGGTGGGCGTCAGCGCCAGCAGCGCCAGCGCGCCGGCCAGGGCGATCCTCATGGACCTCATTCTACTCGTCTCCTGGGTGTTTCCTCGGTGAGCAGCATAAGCCCACGCTTTTGTCGGGGGTCAAGATGGCCGGGGAGCGGGGCTGAATTGCGGCGCGGCCTGGAAGGGTCAATGATGGCCGAACAGCTGTTCGGGAGTCTTAGCGTGCGCGACGGGATGGAAGAGATTGGGACAGAACCGCGCGGCCCCGGGCTGGTCTATCCGTTCGAGACGGCGCCGGATCCCGGCTCCGGTGAGGTGGTAGAGGTCGCGCCGGGCGTCCTGTGGCTGCGCCAGCCGCTGGGCGGGGCGCTGCAGTTCATCAACGTCTGGGCGCTGGCCGATGGCGAGGGCTGGGCGCTGGTCGACACAGGGCTGCAGACGAAGGAAAGCGCACAGACGTGGCGCACAGCGTTTGCAGGCGCGCTCGGCGGCAAGCCGGTCACGCGGATGATCGTCACCCACCTGCACCCGGACCACATCGGGCTGGCAGGGTGGGTCACGCGCAAGTTCCAGTGCCGGCTGTGGATGACGCGGCTGGAGTACTTCCAGTGCCGCATGCTGGTGGCCGACACGGGCCGTGAGGCGCCGGAGGATGGCGTGCGCTTCTTCCGCGCCGCCGGCTGGGACGAGGAGGCGCTCGACAACTACAAGGCCCGCTTCGGCGGCTTCGGCAAGGCGATCTACCAGCTGCCCGACAGCTACAGGCGCATGCAGGACGGGCAGGAGTTTCAGATCGGCGGGCGCACCTGGCGGGTCGTCACCGGCAACGGCCATTCGCCTGAACACGCCTGCCTTTACTGCCCCGAGCTGACGTTGCTGATCAGCGGCGACCAGGTGCTGCCGCGCATCTCCTCCAACGTGTCGGTGTTCCCAACCGAGCCGGATGCGGATCCGCTGAACGACTGGCTGACCTCGTGCGCCAAGCTCAAGGCCGCCGTGCCGGACGATGTGCTGGTGCTGCCGGCCCACAACGATCCCTTCCACGGCCTGCACGCGCGGCTCGACCATCTGATCGCCGGACACGAGCGGTCTTTGGGCCGTCTCGAAGCCCTGCTGACGAAGGAGCCGAAGCGGGCCGTCGACGTGTTCGGCGCCTTGTTCGCCCGGCCCATCGACGGCGGCCTGCTCGGCATGGCCACCGGAGAGAGCCTGGCGCACATCAACTGCCTGATCGCACGCGGCAAGGCCGTGCGGCAGGTCGATGACGACGGCGTGGCCTGGTACCGCGCCGCTTGAGATCAGAGAGGACACCATGGACCGCATCACCTCACCCTTCGGGGCCTATTCGACCGCCCGCGAGGTGGCCGCGGGCCATGACCTCACCGGTAAGACCGTCATCGTCACCGGCGGCGCGACCGGCATCGGCATCGAGACCGCTCGGGCCCTCGCCGAGGTCGGCGCCGAGGTGGTCATCGCCGCGCGCAAGCCGGACCTGGCGCAGGCGGCGGTTGACGACATTGCGAAGACGGCCAAGGGCAAGGTGAGCTGGGAGATGCTCGACCTCTCCAGCATGGCCTCGGTGCGCGCCTTCGCCGAGCGGCGGGGCGGCAAGCCGCTGCACATCCTGATCAACAACGCCGGGGTGATGGCCTGCCCGCAGGCCTACACCGAGGACGGGCTGGAGATGCAGGTCGGCACCAACCACTTCGGCCACTACCTGCTTTCCCAGCTGCTGGCGCCCGCGCTGGAGGTTGGCGCGAAGCAGGCGGGCAAGCCGTCGCGGGTCGTGTCGCTGTCGTCGATCGGCCACCGCCATTCGGCTGTGAACTTCGACGATCCGCACTTCAGGGACCGGCCCTACGACAAGTGGGAAAGCTACGGCCAGGCCAAGACCGCCAACAGCCTGTTCGCCGTCGGCTTCGACCAGCGCTACAAGGACCGCGGCATCCGCGCCAACGCGGTCATGCCCGGGGGGATCATGACGCCGCTGCAGCGGCACATGAGCAAGGAAGAGCAGATGGCGCTGGGCTGGATCAACGAAAAGGGCGAGGTCCGCGAGGGCTTCAAGACGCCCGAGCAGGGCGCCTCGACCTCCGTCTGGGCCGCCATCAACGGCGAGCTGGAAGGCAAGGGCGGGCTCTATTTGGAGAACTGCGCGCAGGCCACGCCCTGGACAGAAGAACGCCCTTGGGAGGGTGTCATGCCGCATGCGCTCGACGCCGAGGCCGCCGACCGCCTGTGGGCGCTGTCGGTGGAGACCACCGGCGCATGACGCCGGTCACGGCATACAGGCTGGCGGGGATCTGCGCGATCCTCGGGGGCATCTTGCGGCTGCTCAGCCCGTTCGGCACGGGGCTGCTCGACGCCAGCGGGCACCACCTCCTGTGGCTGGTCACCGACATTTTCCTGCTGCTCGGCCTGGTCGGCATCTACGGCTATTCGAGGAAGCTGCTGGGCCTGACCGGCCTTATCGGCTTTGTGCTCGGCGTCATCGGCGTGCTAGTGGTGCGCAGCGCCGGCGACGCGGTGCTGGGCGAGCGGACCTATGCCTATGGGGCGGTGATCTGGACCGTGGGCATGGCGGTGCTGGCCTTCCCGATGCTGCTGCGCGGCGTCGGCCACATGGTGGCGGCGGGCTTCTGGACGCTGGCCCTGATCATCGGCCTGTTCTCGGTGATGCGGCCGGGCGAAAGCTGGGGCCTGCCGACGGCGGCGGTCGCCTTCAGCCTCGGCTATATCGCGGCGGGCCTGCCGCTGTTTCGTAGACCCAAGGAAGAGACCCTATGAGCCTGGCCGGCAAGACCCTGTTCATCACCGGCGCCAGCCGCGGCATCGGCCTGGCCATCGCGCTGCGGGCGGCGAAGGACGGCGCCAACATCGCCATCGCCGCCAAGACCGCCGAGCCGCACAAGCACCTGCCGGGGACCATCTACACCGCCGCTGAGGAGATCGAAGCGGCCGGCGGCAAGGCCCTACCGCTGATCGTCGACGTGCGCGATGAGGCCTCCGTGATGACCGACCTCGAGGCCGCAGCCGCGAAGTTCG
>Ga0190273_10000165_pt1 | contig 34040 bp, 25 predicted proteins | sample Popmic504IS_FD_134513 | JGI IMG/M metagenome (GOLD analysis project Ga0190273, IMG submission 134513) | Populus adjacent soil microbial communities from riparian zone of Shoshone River, Wyoming, USA - 504 IS | ecosystem: Environmental > Terrestrial > Soil > Riparian zone > Trees stand | place... | reverse complement strand
GCACGGATCGAAAACACCGGCACCTTTCGGGCCAACGCCGAACCGCCGCAGGGCTTGACGGCCTTCCGGCAGGCCCCGGGGGGAGCGGCGAGGGTCGTCAACAGCGGCACCTTCGAGAAGACCTCCGGCACCGGAACCACGGTGGTCGATCTCGATTTCGAGAACTACGGCCCCTTGAAAGAGGCCAGCGGCAAACTGCAGATCAACCGGCCGGTGGCGGCCAGCTCCAGCAAGCACCTCGACCATCGCTGCTACTGCGGCGACCCGGTTGAAACGGCCACTGGCGATTTCCTGGAGAGCCAAACCGACTTCTCCATCGGCGGTCGCGGCATCGGCCTCAGGCTGACCCGATCCTACAGTGCCCAGCGAGCTGCCACGGCCACGACCCCCGGTGCCTTCGGTTATGGCTGGACCAGCTCCTTCGAGGACAAGCTGACCACCGAAGAAGGCGGCAGCAAGATCAAGCTGACGCAGGCCGACGGGGGCATCGTCACGTTCACCCAAGCCCCGAGTGGGTGGAAAGCTCCAGCCTGGAGCCAGTTCGCGCTGGCCGGCACCTCAACCAGCGGATACATCCTGACGTCTCCTGATCAGACGGAGTACGTATTTTCCGGAGCCGGTCGTCTCGAAAACGTTCAGGACAGGAACGGCAACGAATCGCTCATCGCCTACGACTCTTCTGGTCGGATCAAAACGATCACCGACCCCGCCGGACGTCAGCTCACCTTCGCCTACAACCCCTCCGGGCAGGTGGAAAGCGTCAAAGACCCGATGGGCCACCTTGTCAAATACGCCTACGAAAACGGCCAGCTCTCCAGCGTCACCCTGCCCGGCGATGCAACCCCTCGCTGGCAGTTCCAGTACGAATTCGCCCACCGGATCAGGTTCATCACCGACGGCCGCGGCGGCAAAACGACCAACGAATATGACAGCTCCAGCCGCGTCATCTCCCAGACCGATCCGGCCGGTCGGACGATCACCTTCAAATACGAGCCCTTCCATACGACCATCACCAACAAAGCGACGGGCGCGGTAACGAGTCAGTGGTTCACGAGCAACAACCAGCCCTATTCGATCACCCGCGGCTTCGGGACCACCAGTGCGACCACCGAATACTCCACCTACAACGCAGCCGGTCAGCTCCTCACGAGGACCGATGGCCTCGGCCACACGACCACCTACGGCTACGACGAAGCGGGCAACCGGACGAGCGAAGAAGACGCTCTCGGCCACAAAACCAAATGGACCTACAACGCCACCCACGACCTGATCTCGACCACTACCCCGCGCGGTGAGACGACGACGATCGTTCGCGACAGCCACGGCAACGTCGAAACCGTTTCGCGGCCCGCTCCCGGGGGAGCGACTCAAACCACCACCTTCAGCCACGACGAACACGGCCAGCTGGAGAGCCTGACCGACCCGCTCCAACGCACCTGGTCCTTCGGCTACGACAGCTACGGCAACCGGACCAGCGAAACCGATCCACTCGGCCACCTCCAGACGAGGAGCTACGACAAAGACTCGCGCCTCGTCTTGATCGTTTCCCCGCGCGGCAACCTCGCAGGGGCTGAACCGGCGAAATACACGACGACGGTGGAACGCGACCCGCAGGGGCGGCCGCTGAAAGTGACCGACCCTCTGGGCTACTCGACCAAATACGCCTATGACGGCAACGGCAACCTGGTTTCGGTCACTGACGCCAAGAGCCGCACGACCAAATACACCTACAACGCCGTCAACGAGCGCACGAAAGTCGAAAAACCAAACGGGTCCACGCTTCAGACCGGCTATGACGGTGCCGGCCGCATCACTTCGCAAACCGACGGCAACGGCAAATCCACCACCTACGTCCGCAATGTCCTCGAGCAGCCGGTCGAAGTGATCGATCCGCTCGGGCGCAAAACTACCGCCACCTACGACCCGGCGGGAAATCTGGCCAAAGTCCTCGACGCCAGCGCCCGGGAAACCACCTACGCCTACGACGCCGCCGCCAGGCTCATCGGCGTCAATTACTCCGAAGCTGCGATGCCGGACCCGAGCTTCGAATACGACGCCGACGGCAACGTGGTCTCGATGAGCGACGGCACCGGCAAATCATCCTTCCTCTATGACCAGCTCGGGCGGCTGACCCGCAGCCAGGACGGCCACGGCGCCCTCGTCGAATACAGCTATGACCTGGGCGAACAGCAGACCGGGATCGTCTACCCGAACGGCAAAGCGATCTCCCGCACCTACGACGCTGCCGGCCGCCTGGAAAGCATCTCCGACTGGCTCGGCGGCACGACCAGCTTCGGTTATGACGCCGACTCGAACCTCACGGGAGTCGCCTTCCCGGTCGCAAGCGGCAACGTCGACGAGTATGCCTACGACCGCGCCTCGCGGATGAGCTCGGCCAAATTCAAGAAGGGCTCGGAAACGCTTGCCTCCCTCAGCTATGTCCGCGATGCCCTGGGTCAGGTGGAAAAAGAGGTGCGTATCGGACTCCCGGGTCCGCCCGAAGTCGCCTACGGCTACGACCAGAACAACCGCCTGACCGCCGCGGGGACGGCCAGCTTCGAATACGACGCGGCCGACAACCTGACCAAAGGTATGGGTTCCACCAACACCTACGACGCCGCCAGCCAGCTCCAGACCGGTACCGCCGCCACCTACACCTACGACAAACTGGGGCAGAGGACGAGCGCAACGGCGCGGGTGTCGGAAGCTCCCGAATTCCTCCGCACCTTCGGCGGCGCAGGCTCAGGCGCCGGCACCCTCGCCGCCCCCCGCGACGTCGCCCTCGACAAAGAAGGCAATGTCTGGGTCGCCGACACCACCCACAACCGCATCCAGCAGTTCAACTCCAAAGGCGAATTCATCCGCCAGCTCGGCGCTGCCGGCTCGGGCAACGGCCAGTTCAGCTCACCCACGGCGATCGCCGTCAACCCCTCAAGCGGCGACATCTACGTCGCCGACTCGGGCAACCGCCGCATCCAGCAGTTCAACTCCAAAGGGGAATTTCTCCGCAAATGGGGCAGCAGGGGCTCTGGCAACGGCCAGTTCTCGGAATTGAGTGATCTCGCACTCGACGCCGAAGGCCACGTCTGGGTGCTCGAGGGCGAATGGGACGGTCTCGCCCAGGGCAACCGCGTGCAGGAGTTCACCGCCGAAGGCACCTTCATGCGCACGTTCGGGAAAGGAGGCACTGAAGCCGGCCAGTTCGTCTCCGCCGAAGCGATCACCACCGACGCCGCCGGCAACATCTGGGTCGCAGACACCGGCAACAACCGCGTCCAGGCTTTCAAACCCTCCGGTGAATTCATCCGCAAATGGGGCACCGTGGGCGCTGCCACGGGCCAGCTCTCAAAGCCCCGCGGCCTTGCCTTCGACGCAGAAGGAAAGCTCTGGGTCTCAGACTCTGCCAACAACCGCCTGCAACGCTTCACCCCCGAAGGCGCCTACCTCGCCGCCTTCGGCACCAGCGGCAACAACAACGGCCAGTTCTCCACGCCCCGGGGCGTCGCGATCGATGCCGCCGGCAACCTCTGGGTCGCCGACACGGGCAACGACCGGGTGCAGGAGGCAACGGCAACCGAATTCCTGCGCACCTTCGGCGGCACCGGCTCAGGCGCCGGCACCCTCGCCGCCCCCCGCGACGTCGCCCTCGACAAAGAAGGCAACGTCTGGGTCGCCGACACCTCCCACAACCGCATCCAGCAGTTCAACTCCAAAGGTGAATTCCTGCGGCAGCTCGGCGCCACCGGCTCGGCCGACGGTCTCTTCAGCTCACCCCGCGCAATCGCGATCGGCCCGACCAACGGGCACCTCTACGTTGCCGACTCGGGCAACCGCCGCGTCCAGGAGTTCACCTCAGAAGGTGCCTTCGTCCGCAAATGGGGCACCAGGGGCTCTGGCAACGGCCAGTTCTCAGAACTGAACGATCTCGCAACTGACGCCGAAGGCCACGTCTGGGTGCTAGAGGGCGACTGGGACGGCCTCGCCCAAGGCAACCGCGTCCAGGAGTTCACCGCCGAAGGCACCTTCATGCGCACGTTCGGGAAAGGAGGCACTGAAGCCGGCCAGTTCGTCTCCGCCGAAGCGATCACCACCGACGCCGCCGGCAACATCTGGGTCGCCGACACCGGCAACAACCGCGTCCAGGCTTTCAAACCCTCCGGTGAATTCATCCGCAAATGGGGCACCGCGGGCACCGGTGCCGGCCAGATCTCCAAACCCCGGGGCCTCGCCTTCGACGCCGAAGGAAAGCTCTGGCTCTCAGACTCGGCAAACAACCGCCTGCAGCGCTTCAGCCCCGAAGGCGCCTACCTCGCACAGCTCGGCATCGGCGGCAACAACAACGGTCGATTCGCAGAACCCAGGGGCCTGGCGATCGACGCTGCCGGCAACCTCTGGATCGCCGACACCGGCAACGACCGGGTGCAGGAGCTAGCGGGAACCGAATTCCTCCGCGCCTTCGGCGGAGCAGGCTCTGGCGCCGGCACCCTGGCTGCCCCCCGCGACGTCGCCACCGACAAAGAAGGCAACGTCTGGGTCGCCGACACCACCCACAACCGCATCCAGCAGTTCAGCTCCAAAGGCCAGTTCATCCGTGAGTTCGGCGCCCTTGGCTCCGCAAACGGCCTCTTCAACTCACCCCGCGCAATCGCGATCAGCCCGACCAACGGGCACCTCTACGTCGCCGACTCGGGCAACCGCCGCGTCCAGGAGCTCACCGCCGAAGGCGCCTTTGTCCGCAAGTGGGGCAGCATGGGCTCGGGCAACGGCCAGTTCGCAGAACTCGCAGACCTCGCGATCGACGCCGCCGGCAACGTCTGGGTGCTGGAGGGCCAAGCCGACGCCTTCAGCCAAGGCAACCGCGTCCAGGCCTTCACCTCAGAAGGCACCTTTATCCGCGCCTTTGGCAAAGAAGGCACCGAAGCCGGCCAGCTCAGAGAACCCCAGGCGATCGCACTCGACGCCGCCGGCAACGTCTGGGTCGCCGACACCGCCAACAACCGCCTCCAGGCATTCAAACCCTCCGGTGAATTCATCCGCAAGTGGGGCACCGTGGGCTCCGCCACCGGCCAGCTCTCCAAACCCTGCGGACTTGCCTTTGACTCTGAAGGCAAGCTCTGGGTCGCCGACTCCGCCAACAACCGCCTGCAGCGCTTCAGCAGCGAAGGCGCATACCTCGCCGCCTTCGGCGCAACCGGCAACAACAACGGTCAGTTCTCAGCTCCGCGAGGGGTTGCGATCGATGCCGCCGGCAACCTCTGGGTGGCCGACACCGGCAACGACCGGGTGCAGGAGGCAGCCTGGCCGATGGTGACCACGACGTACGGCTATGACCAGGCCGGCAGCCTGACCTCCGTCGAACGTCCACAAACCGGTACCGCCCCACCTCTCAGCGAGACCTTCGCCTACGACGCCACTGGCCTTCTCGCTTCGAGGACGAGCGGCCTGCTCACCCGCCACATGGCCTGGGATGCCAGCACCGGCTTGCCGCTGCTCCTGAACGATGGAGAGAACAGCTACATCTACGGCCCCGGCGGGCTACCGATCGCACAGATCTCCTCATCGGGATCCGCGACCTACATCCACCACGACCAGCTAGGCAGCACCCGACTGCTGACCGACGCCGGCGGGAAAGCCAGCGCCAGCTTCAGCTACAGGCCCTACGGCGAGCTCGAAGGCAAGACCGGCACCGCAACCACGCCTCTCGGCTTCGCCGGCCAGTACACGGACCCAGAAACCGGACTGCAGTACCTGCGCGCGCGGTTCTATGACCCCGCGACGGGACAGTTCCTAACCCGTGACCCGATCGAGCCCCTGACGAGGGAGCCATACGCCTACGGACGGAATAACCCCACCAACAATGTGGATCCCAGCGGCCTTTACGCGGAAAGTGAAGACCTACCCTGCCCGTGGTGCCTCCCGCTGCCTTCAGCGGAAGACTATGAAAGGGCAGCGGGGGAAGTACAGGAAGGGGCGGAAGACATATGGCACTGGATCACCGACGACGACGACGAAGTTGCGGAAGAGAGCGCCCCCTACGATCCTGACGAAGCGAAAGAAGAATGCCCCCTCACTGAGCCGTGGGATCTAGAAACTAAGATCGGGGACGCCGGTCAGGCATTTACCAGAGCGGCTCAGCAAGTAAAGCAGGAGTTCGATGTCCTTGGCAGTAACCCTAACGCTCCATACGGAAATGGGCCTCGCTGGAAACAAGTAGCTGCGGCAGTAGGAAGAGCAGTCGCTTCGCTATTAGGCCACGGAGGATGATGAATCTCAAAGGTAGAAAGCGCAAGAAGGAACTCGCCGCCGCTATCGATCGTGGTCGGAAGCTGCTCGTGGCGCGAAACTACAAGGAGACCCTTCTCTTCCTCGAGAAAGCCGTCCAGAGGTTTCCGGATGACGCCGAGCTCCGGTTGCTCCTTGCTTCGATCCTCCTGAGGTTCCGCCCTGATGATGCTGCATCGGAAGCTGCTAAGGCCGTCGCGCTTGCCCCCGATGACCCGAGAATTCTGGTGCGCGCTGGAGGCCTAATGCTCAGTCGTGGCGAAATCGAGGCTGCCCGCGCCTGTGCGGATCGTGCAAATCAAATCGTGCAACCAGATTTTGTTTTGATGTCGAGCCTGTTGAACCTCTATGGCCTGCTCGCAGCGCTTGGGGGGGAAGATGACTTGGCCGAGGAAAAGTTGCGTTCTGCCTTCGCCCGAGATCCTATGTACTCGATGTTCGCGGTCGATCTAGCCAACTTCCTGGCAAGTCGACACCGTCAGACGGAAGCGATAGCCGTAATCGACGACGCTCTAGTGCACGCCGAGGAAAAAGAGGATCTTTGGCATTTGCGAGAGCAACTAGCTGGAAGTGGATCGGCCTTCGAGTAAAGCCGTGTAGCGCAAACGGCCTCGGTCATGTTTCGCGTAGGGAATAACCCGCAAAGATGGTAAGAGGCTACTTAGACGTCTGCGGCGTACATGGTGGGAGGGGCTGGAGCTCAACAGGAAAGAGGAGACTTGGCCGACGATCCAACTAGGTGCCAACTCCTCCTAGAGGGCGAGGAAGACAAAGCCCTCAGTTATTTGCTGATTGGCGAAAGCGGACTTATGCCCGACTAGCGAGCCGGAGAAGAGCGCCCAACGAGCGTGAACACGCGCTGAAACGAATGCGCGACAGGATGACGACGGAAGCAGAGTCTCGGAAATGACTTCGGAGCTGGGCCGAAAGAGCTGGTATGTGGCTGCCTGAGCGCCTACGACGTGCTTGGGGGGAGGCGCTTGAGCTCAACAGACAGAAGGAAGTCTGGCGCACTATCCAACATGCTCGCCAAGTAGCCTTCTCGGAGGCCGATGCGGACGACAGGATCAGGTTCTTTACTGAGGCTATCCGACGCTTCCCGGATGTTGCTGAGATTCAGTTGCTCTATGCGACCACCCTGCTGGAGTGTCGACCCGACGACGTTGCTGCCGAGGCTGTCAAAGCTGTGGAACTAGGACCAGATGACCCGGTGATTCTTGTACGAGCTGCGAGCCTTCTACTCAACAGAGGGAGACCTGAAGTTGCACGGTCCTATGTTGAGCATGCGAGGAAGCTGGTCGACTCGAATTTTGTACTGGAGGACGGGCTGGCGAACCTTGAAGGTCATTTCGCCGCAATCGACAAGCAGTACGACCTTGCCGAGCAAAAATTTAGGTTCGCGGTCGAAGTCGATCCCGAGTTCGAATCCTTCGTGAGGGATTTGGCAAGATTGCTGCAAGTTCGCGGTCGGTCGAAAGAGGCCGTCGAAGTTATCGACCAGGCGCTACCACGAGTAAAATGGAAGGAGCATCTGGAACGTCTGCGTCAAAAACTGGCTGCTAAGCAGTAGTGCCGCTCACAGATTGTCCAGTGACCTCGCTTCACCGTAGGCACGACCACTGACAGAGGAAGCCCTTAGCTCAGGAGGTCGACCCCCCGCGCTAACCGTCTACCGCAGCCGTAACCGCTCCATCCGCAAGGCAGTCCGCGCCGCGTTCCCGCCTGGGCCGCCATGCAACCCACCCCCCGGGTGCGCCGAGGACGACGCCAGGTACAGCCCTCGCACCGGCGTCGTCGGCCGGCCCAGGCCCGGGTAGGGCCTGAATATGGCCTGCTGGTAGAGCTGGGCGGTGCCGCCGTTGATCGCGCCGCCGACCAGGTTGCGGTTGTGGCGCTCTAGGTAGAGCGGGGTCTGGATGTGGCGGCTGACGATCCGGCTGCGGAAGCCCGGGGCCATTCGCTCCACCTGCGCCTCCATACGGTCGGCGAACTTCTCGGCGTCCTCGCCGTCCCAGTCTCCAGTGAGGCCCTCCTCGCCGCCGTCGCGGGTGGGGCTTTGGGGGAGGTGGGTGTAGGCCCAGGCGCTCTCCATCCCCTCGGGGTGGCGGGAGGGATCGACCATCGAGTACTGGCCGAGGACCAGGAACGGGTCGGCCGGGATCGCCCCCTCGGCGAGCATCACGGTCGCCCGGGTCAGCCCGTCCATCCCCTCGGCGACGTGGACGGTGCTCGCCCGCCGCGCCTCCTCAGCGGTCCAGGGGATCGGCTCGCGCAGCGCCCAGTTCACCTTGAAGGTCGAGTTGTCGTACTGGTAGCGACGCAGGTCCTCGCGGACCCGGTCGGGCACCACGTCGGGCGGCAGCATCTTCAGCATCAGCGCCGGGGCGCCGCAGTCGGCGAGGACGGCCCGCTTCGCCTCGAAGCGTCGCCCGTCGGCTGCGATCGCGGCGCGGGCGCGGCGGCCGCGGACCTCGATCCGCTCGATCGGCGTCCCGCAGATGACCTTGCCGCCCTTCTCCCGCAGCCGTTGCACCAAGGCGGCAGTGATGTTGCCGGCGCCGCCCTCGGCGACGGGGTAGCCGTGCTGCTGGCCGAGCCCGCAGAGGAGCCAGCCGAAGAGGCCGCCGCCGGAGCTGTCCGGGGTGAGGTCGGCGTGCAGCGCGTTGCCGGAGATCAGCCAGGCCGCTCCCTCGCCGCGGAACTCCTCCTCGGCCATCCGCCGCGCCGGCAGCAGCGAGAAGCGGGCGAAGTCGGCCAGCCCGCGTGGGCCGAGCGCCGCCAGCATCCCCAAGCTCGGCCGGATCGGCGGCATCGGCGTCAGCAGAGCCCCGACCAAGTGCGGGCCGGCCTTGCGCCAGAGCTCGAACAGCCGCCGCCAGGAGTCGCCGTCGCCCGCGGCGAAGGAATCGAGCGAGGCGCAGGTCTCCTCCAGGTCCATCGAGAGCAGTGCGCAGCGCCCGTCCTCGCTGGGATGGGCGACGACTCCGCGGGCGCTCAGCCAGTTCACCCCGTAGGACTCGAGCTCCAGGGGACGGATGTAGCGGGAGGCGAGGGTGAGGGGGTAAAAGGCGCTGTAGAGGTCGTGAACGAAGCCGGGCGCGGTGACTTCGCCGCTGCGCACGGCGCCGCCCGGCTCCGGTTGCTCCTCGCAGACGACCACCTCCCAGCCGGCGTCGGCCAGGTGGTTGGCGGCGATCAGGCCGTTGGGACCCGCGCCGACGACGACCGCGTCGGCGGTCACCTCATCCTCGCCCGATCGACCGCAGCATCCCGTCCCAGGCGCCGAGCGCTTTGACGGCGACGCTGGGACGCCCGCCGAAGCCGCCGTCGGTCTTGCCGGCGCCCTTGCCGTCGCGCAGGGCGCCCTCGGTCGCCGGCCGGTCACCGGCCGTGTGCTCGAGCCGCGCCAGCGCCTGCATCGCCTTCTTCGCGACCCCGCCGAAGTGGGAGTAGAAGAAGACTTGGGCGCGGGCCAGGCCGCCGGCCGTGAGCTCGTCCCGCGGGTGGCGGATCACGCTGAGGACCGCTTCGGCGACCGACTGGGACGAGTACACGGCAGGCTGCGGCGGTTCCGGCGGCAGCAGCCCGGTCGAGCTCTCGAGGTGGTCCCAGAGGGGGGTGTCGACGGCGCCCGGGTGGACGAGGGAGAGCGTCACCGAGGAGCCGCTCTCCTCGAGCTCGATCCGGACCGTGTCGAGGAAGCCGACCAGGCCGTGCTTGGAGGCGGTGTAGCTGGACATGCCGGGGAGCGGCATCCGCGCGGCGATCGAGCCGACGGCGACGATCGCGCCCCGCGAGCGCTCCAGGTGCGGCAGCGCCTCGCGGATCGTGTCGACGGTGCCGACGAGGACCGTGTCGACGGTCGCCTCGAAGTCCTCGGCGTCGGTCTCGGTGAAGCGGCCGAAGGCGATGCTGGCGGCGGAGGTGACGAGGATGTCGAGCCCGCCGAGCTCGGCCGCGGCCTTCTCGACTGCGGCGGAGAGCGCTTCCCGATCGGTGACGTCGGCCGTCACGGTGACGGCCTCGGCGCCGTACTCGGCCAGCTTCCGCTTGGCGGCGGCCAGCCCCAGCTCGTTGCGCGCCAGCAGCGCCACCTCGGCGCCCTCATGCACGAGCGCCTCGGCGACCGCGAGGCCGATGCCGCTGCTGCCGCCGGTGATGAGAACGCGCTGGTTGGCGATCTCCCGCTTGCCGATCGGGTCCCCCTCGGGAGTGCCCTCGACCAGCCGCTTCAGCCGCGACAGCGCCTCGGCGTTGCGGACACGCAGGGCCGTGTCGGCGACCGGGTTGCCGATCACCAGCGAGGTCAGCCGGTCGCCCGGCGTCTCCTCCATCCGCACCTCGGTGCCGCCTTCGCTCTCCGCCAGGTCGAGCTTGATCGTCGCCGTCCCCAGCGGCCTTGCCTTCGCCTTCAGCACGAGCCGTTTCGGCGACTCCACCTCGAGCACCTCGGTGTGGTCCTTGACGCCTACCGGCCAGGAGCCGACCTTGTGATGGAAGCGGGAGCCGACGGCGGGGAACTCCGCGTCCTGATCGCGGATGCCGGCGGCTCCGACGACCCACTCGGGATAGCAGTCGGGGTTGGAGAGAACCGCGAAGACCTGCTCCGGGCTGGCGTGGATGTGGACTCGGTTACTCGCCATCGGAGCTCTCCGCCAGCGCCATCACGCCCTGTTCGGCGCCGTCCCCGTCACGGAAGAAGTCCCAGAGCTCGACCCGGTTGCCGGCGGGATCGGAGAAGTAGACGGAGCGGTCACCGCCGTCGTGCTCGACCGGCCCCTGGACCTCGACGCCGCGCTCGCGCAGCTGCGTGCACAGCGCGTCGAGTCCGTCGGCTCCGACCGAGAAGGCGAAGTGGACGTGGCGGCCGCCGCGGTCGGAGAACTCCTTCTCGCCGGGGGGCCAGATGCCGAGCCGGCAGTTCTCGCCGACCCGCAGCCAGGCGCGGTCGCCTTCCTCGGCCAGGGCCCGCAGCCCCAGCTCTTCGTAGAACGTCCGGACCCGGTTGACGTCCTCGGTCTCCAGGACCAGCTCGCAGATTCCGGCGATGGTCATGTTCCTCGTTTCCCCTTTCATGCTCGGTTCAAGCGTCCCGCAGCGACGACAGCAGCCGCGCGGTGATCGCAGTGGAGAGGCGCAGCTGCGACTCCGCCCGCGGCGGCGGCAGCTGCTCCAGGTAGTTCCGGGCCCGCTCCGCCACCGTCGGCACCAGCGGCGCGGCGAGGGCGGTGGCCGCCTCCGCCGCTTCCCGCACCGCCGCCGGCTCGACGCTCAGCAGCAGCTCGAACTCGCGCTCGCGGTCGCTCGGGGCGGAGCGCCCCGGCGGCTCCCAGGCGATCATGCAGGCGCCGTGCTCGGGCGCCTCGCAGATCAGGGCCCACTCGCGGGAGATCGGGTGGTCGCGGGAGATCGGGAGCTCCGCCGGCGCCCCCCGCGGGCGCCGCGGCTTGGCGAAGTCGGCGAAGACGAAGGCACACTCGGCGCCGGCCGAGAGCTGGCGCCAGCGCGCCTCGCTGCGGCGGTAGAAGCGCTCGCGCTGGAAGGCGCCGATCAGGAGCGCCCGCTCGGCCCGAGCCGCGCTCTCCTCCTCGATCGCGCGGGCGAGGGGGGTCAGGTGCTTCTTGCGGACGGTCATCGGCTGCAGGTCGGGCCGGCGCTCGCGCAGCTGGGCGAAGAGCGAGGGGACGGGGGCGGGGGTGAGACGGGCGCGCTCGATCGCCACCGGCAGGGCGATCCCGCGCTCGCGCTCGGCGACGACGCGGAGGATGCGCTCCACTTCCTCGGCCGGATAGCGGCGGTGGCCGCTCGGCACCCGTTCTGGCTCGGGGAACCCGTAGCGGCGCTCCCAAGCGCGGAGGGTCGCCTCGCCGAGGCCGGTGGCCGCGACGACGTCGCCGATGCTGAGCAGTCTCTCTTGTCTGTATTCAATACTGGACACGACGTACAGGTTTATCTACACAGGCAGATGGCTACCCGTTGGGAGAGCAACGCAACCAACGAGGAGGCAGCCCGATGTCCACCATCGAGGAGTCGATAGAGGTAAACGCGCCGCTGAGCGCCGTCTACAACCAGTGGACCCAGTTCGAGGAGTTCCCCCGCTTCATGGACGGGGTCGAAGAGATCCGGCAGATCGACGACACCCACCTCCACTGGGTCGCCGAGTTCGGCGGCTCCCGCCACGAATGGGACGCGGAGATCACCGAGCAGAAGCCGGACGAGCGCGTCGCCTGGCGCAACACCGACGGCAAGGACAACGCCGGCGTCGTCACCTTCCACCGCATCGACGACGACACCACCCGGATCATGGTCCAAATGGACTTCGTCCCCGAGGGGATCAAGGAGAAGATCGGCGACGCCCTCGGCGCGGCCGACCGGCGGGTGCACGGGGACCTCGAGCGCTTCAAGGAGCTGGTCGAGGCGAACGGCGCCAACGGCGGCTGGCGGGGCGAAGTGAAGCGGCCCGACGAGGCCTGACGGCTACCTACTTTAGGGGTGGGGCATTACGCAATTTCTGCCCCATCCCATCCCGATTTTGTGCCGACTCCCAGACCGGCGCAAAGACCTCCGCAAGATCGGAACAATTTCAGCGCTGCAGGAGCCTATTTCGGTGTAGGTTCGTTGAATCAACACTCCGGAGGACCATCGTCGCGGGAACGACGACGGCTGGGAGTGGGGCGAGGCTCATAGGGTTTGTCTTCGGCTGGCGTATCGGTATGCGAGTAATCCGAGCGAGGCCGAGGACATAGCTCAGGATGCCTTGCTCCGGGCCTGGCGTCGGCGCTCGACCCTGCGCGATTCCGACCGGCGCAACCAGTGGCTGGCGGAGATCGTCCGCAACGAGGCCTTCCGCCAACACGCCCGCGTCCGCCCTGATCCGACAGCGACGATCGAGTTCTACGAGGGGGCGGAGGACGAGCGGGTGCTGCGCACGGTCGAGCTCGCCGACCTGCACGAGGCGATGGAGCGGCTGAGCGAACGCGAGCGCAAGCTGCTGGAGATGCGCTACGAGGAGGATCTGACCCAGGGGGCGATCGCCGTCCGCCTCGGGATCCCGGAGGGAACCGTGAAGGTGCGGCTGCACCGCGCCCGCGCCAAGCTGCGGATGCTGTACGCGCGGGCGACCATGGCCACCTGAAGTTCGGACCGCTGTACAAGGACGGCGACGGCCGCCGCGACGAACATCTCGTCATGAAGACGGCACCGCGCCAGATCGTCGCTTTCGGCGGCGGCGGCTTCTCGATGGAGTCGGGAAACCCGCTGCTCGACGACTACGTCCTCGGCCTGACCGGGGCGGAGCGGCCGCGGGTCTGCTTCCTCCCCTCGGCCAGCGGCGACGCCGACCACTACATCGTCCGCTTCTACCGAGCCTTCTCCGCCCACCGCTGCGAGCCCAGCCACATCTCCCTCTTCCGCCGCGAGCAGGGGCCGGGCGATCTGCGCCGTCACCTCCTCTCGCAGGACCTGATCTACGTCGGCGGCGGTAGCGTCGTCAGCCTGCTCGGCGTCTGGCGCGCCCACGGCATCGATTCGATCCTCCGCGAGGCGTGGGAAGCCGGCATCGTCCTCTGCGGCCTCTCCGCCGGCTCCCTCTGCTGGTTCGCTGAGGCCGTGAGCGGGTTCCACGGCGAGCCGAAGCAGCTGCGCGGCCTCGGCCTGCTCCCCTTCAGCAACTGCGTCCACTACGAGCGCGCCGGTGCGCGCCGACAGGCGTACCACCGCTTCCTGCGCGAGGGGATGCGCGGCGGCTACGCGGCCGAGGACGGGGCGGCGCTGCACTTCGTCGGCGAGGAGCTGAGCCGGGTGGTCGCCTCGCGGCCGCAGGCGCGTGGCTACCGCCTCGATGCGGCCGGGCAGCGGGTGGTGGAGATGCGGATCGCGACCACCTTCCTCGGCGACCGCGACGCGCCTCTCGCCGCGCCCCTGCCGGAGGCGCTCTCGACCGCGCCCGCGGCCGGATGAGCGGCAACGGCAGCTTGGGCGCCACCACCCCGGTGCGGCGCATCCTCGCCCTCGGCGGGCACGAGTTCAGCTCGCAACCGCCGGACCGGGCGGTCTGCGAGCTGCTGCTGCGGCTGGCCCGGGAGCGCGGCGGCGAGCGGCCGCGGATCTGCATCCTGCCGACCGCCAGCGGCGACACCTCCGAGCTGATCGCCAGCTTCTACTCGGCCTTCGCGGAGCGCCCATGCGAGCCCTCCGACGTCTCCCTCTTCCGGCTCGGCCGCCGGCCGCTGGCGCTGCGGGACCATCTACTGGAGCAGGACCTCGTCTACGTCGGCGGCGGCAGCCTGCTCAACCTGCTGGCGGTCTGGGAGGCGCACGACATCGCCTCGATCCTCAGCCTCGCCTGGCGCCAGGGGATCGTTCTGGCCGGCCAGAGCGCTGGGGCGATGTGCTGGTTTGAAGCCGGCATCACTAAGTCCTCCGGGCAGCCGACCGCGGCAGCTGGCCTCGGCCTCCTCGGCGGCAGCCTCTGCGTCCACTACAACAACGAACCCGACCGCCGCGCCGCCTACCTCGACGCCGTCGGCGACGGGATGCCGAACGGCTACGGCCTCGACGACTACGCCGGCCTCCTCTGGGAGGGGGAAGGCACCCCCTCCGCTCTGACCGCCCGCCGCGGCGCCCGCGCCTACCGGGTCAGCTCCCGCGAAGGCGAGGTCGTCGAGTCGCCGCTGCCGGCCCGCTTCCTCCCGGCTCCCGCCCCCGCCGCCCTGCGCGAGGACATCGCCGAGTTCCGCCGCATCAAGACGATGCGCAAGCGGGCGGGCTGGCTGGGCTGAAGTCACAGATTCGCGCCAATCTCGCCGCCGAAGATTTACGTTCTGCGCATCATCCGTCGGAACGTTCTGTCTACGGCTGTGCCAACATGGAGTTGCTGAAGATGGAGAGCCCGATGGACAGATGGAACGACGACAGGCTGGATGAACTGAGCCGGCGGATGGACGATGGCTTTAGTGAAGTAAGGGAGGAGCTGCGCCAGATAAACCAGCGTCTTGATCGGCTCTACTACTTGGTCCTGGTGACGATCATCGGCGCGTTTGGAAGCCTGATCACCAACGGCGTCCTCGGCTGACGCCGGGCCTCTACAGCTTCCAGCGGAAGCCGATCTCCTCGATCGCCGGCTCGAGCGGGCTGGTCGGAAGCCCCGGTTTCGTCGCCTTCTCCGGCTCGTTGTAGCCACTCGGGGCGACGTCGTTCGGCGTGTCGGGGTGGAAGATCGAGGCGAGGTACTGGATCTGGCCGCGGCCCTGGCCGAGCTCGGACTGGCCGCCGCCGTAGGCGCCGATCCCCCGTTCCTCGCAGTAGTCGTAGGCGGCGAAGAGGTTGCGGATCGGGCCGAAGCGCGAAGGCTTGACGTTGACCGTCTTCGGCGGCGACCACGGCATCGCCTCGATGTCGGCGATCGAGTGGATCGGGGCGTCCCAGGTGACCCGCTCGGAGACGGGGTCGAGGAGCGGTTTCGTCTCCTCGGTCACGTCGGGGTCCTCGAGCCAGGCGTCGGGGAAGGTCTCGATCAGCTTCGCGTAGAGCTCGGGGTCGGTCTCGACGTCGACCGGGGTGCCTTTGTAGAAGCCCTTGAGGTCGAGCGAGTCGACCGCGCCCGTCTTGGCCAATGCCTCGATCAGCTCGTCGTCCCAGTCGTTGGCGGGGTCGAGCTTGAAGCGCAGCGTCGGGTAGGCGGCGAGGCGGGCCCGCAGCGGCTCGATCGAGGAGCGGGCGCCTTTTTCGAAGGGAGCGAGGCGCATCGAGTTGACGAAGTTCACCGGCCGCGGTTCCCGCCCCAGCGCGGCGGCGAGGTTCGTCCCCGCCTGGCGCAGAGCCAGGTCCAACGCCGCCGACTCGAAGGCCCAGCGGCGGTAGTCGCGGGAGATGTCCTCGCGCTCCGGCGCGGCGGCGGGGAAGAGGTCGATCCCGTCCAGGTGGTCGGAGAACTCGGCGAAGGTGAACCTGCCGGCAAGGCCCTCCGGCGGACCGTGGTCCTGGGCGGCGATGTGGTCGACGGCGTCGTAGACGACGTCCTCGCCGATCCCCTCCTGACCGCCGCCGCGCAGCTTGACGATCGTCGTCAGCCGTTCCATCGGTCCCCAGTCGAGGCTCAGCCCTTCGAACTCGCAGCTCTCTATCTCGAGCGGCAGATCCGCGATGGCATCGAAGCTGGCCATCTGAAGAACCTAGCGGGTCACCCGCAGCGTCTTCAGCTCTCGGTCGCTGCCACCGCGGACGTAGCCGCCATGCGCCACGCTTTCGCGGATGAAGTCGAGCGTCTCCGGGGTGAGGCGCTCGCCGGGGAGGACGTTGGGGATGCCGGGCGGGTAGGCGGCCAGACCCTCGGCGGCGATGCGGCCGGCGGCGGCGTCGAAGGGGACTACTTCCTGCGGGCCGAGGAAGGCTTCGCGCGGCGTCAGCACCAGCTCGCCCCAGGGCGGTGCCGGCGCCAGCTTCTCGTCCGGGGCGCCAGGCGTTTCCTCCAGCTCGGCGACCGCCTGCCGCAGCCCCGCGACCAGGCGCTCGCCCGCCGCCGCGGCATCCTCACCGACGCCGAAGATGGCGACGACGACGTTGCCGGAGTAGAGCTCGAGGTCGAGGTGGGCGCTGTGGAAGGCGGTTTTCCAGAGCCGCTGCGCGCTCGAGCCGGTGCCGCGGACGTCGATCCCCAGCCGCAGCGGGTCCCAACCGGCGACGCCGGGGTTGCCGACCAGCCGCTCGTCGAGCACCTCGAGCCCGGGGATTTCCCGGATCCGCTCGCGCGTCTTCGCGATCTCCTCCAGCGCACTGCCCAGCAGCTCCTCGCCGTGGACGTAGACCTGCCGCCGTGCCGCGTCGAGCGAGCCGGTGAGGAGGCCGCTCGGGCTCGTCGTCTCGACCAGGCTGACGCAGCGGTCGACGATCGCGCCGTCGATCCGGCCGCCCTTGCCGAGGTGCAGCATCGCCGCCTGGGTGAGGCTGCCGACGATCTTGTGGGTGGAGGAGGTGACGAGGTCGGCGCCGGAGTTGAGCGCATCCGGCGGCAGGTCGGGATGGAAGTGGAGATGGGCGCCCCAGGCCTCGTCGACGACCAGCGGCACCCCGCGCGAGTGCGCCACCTCAGCCATCGCACCGACGTCGGCGCAGGCGCCGAAGTAGGTGGGGGAGACGACCAGGGCCGCGACTGCGTTCGGCGTCTCGTCGAGCGCCGCCGCCAGCGAGTCCGGGGTGAGGCCGTGGGCGATCCCCAGCTCGGGGTCGAGCTCGGGGGCGACGAAGGTCGGGCGCATGCCGCTGAGGACGAGGCCGTCGATCACCGAGGAGTGGACATTGCGCTGGACGACGACCCGGTTGCCAAGGTGGGCCAGCGCCATCAGCGTGGCGTGGTTGCCCTGGGAGGCGCCGTTGATCAGGAACCATGAGCGCGCCGCGCCCCAGGCCTCGGCGGCGAGCTGCTGGGCCTGTTGGAAGGGGGTCGGCTCGGGGCCGATGTCGACGCCCTCGGTGACCGAGGGGATGTCGTTGCGCAGCCCCGCCTCGCCGACCAGCTCGGCCATCGCCGGGTCGGCGCCGAGGCCGCCCTTGTGGCCGGGGACCTGGAAGCGGCCGGTCTCGAGCGCCGCGTAGGCCAGCAGGGCGTCGACGTAGGGAGTCGAGTCCTGACCTGGAGCGGACATCGAGCCGAGTCTACGGACCCGGCATCGCCGGTTCGCGAGACTTCAGGGATGCAGCACACGCGCCTTGGCTATTGGATCGAGGAGGCAGGCGAGGTCGAGCCGGCCGCGCCGCTCGCGGGCGAGCGCGAGGCCGACGTCCTCATCGTCGGCGGCGGCTACACCGGGATGTGGGCCGCCTGGTACGCGCGGGCGCTGGAGCCGGCGGCGCGAGTGGTCCTGCTCGAGGCCGAACCGGTCTGCGGGCGCGGGCCGAGCGGGCGCAACGGCGGCTTCTGCAACGCGATGTGGTTCCAGCTCGCCTCGATGCGGGAGCGCTGGGGGGACGAAGGAGCGCTGGCGACGGCGCACGCCGCCCAGGAGGCGGTGGGCCGGATCGAGCGCTTCTGCGCAGAGCGGGGGGTGGACGCCTGGTTCCGGCCGGCCGGCTACATGCAGGTCTCGACCGCGCCCGCGCACGACTGCAGCTGGCTCGACGCGGTGCAGGCGTGCCGCGAGATGGGCGTGCCGGAGATGCTGCAGACGCTGAGCCGCGAAGAGGTCGCCGCGCGCTGCGGATCGCCGACCTTCCGCGCCGGCGCGGTATCGCCGACCTCGGCGACCGTGCAACCGGCGCGGCTGGCGCTCGGCCTGCGTGAGCAGCTGCTGGCAGCGGGGGTGGAGATCTTCGAGTCCTCGCCGGTGCGCTCGTTCCGGGAAGGCGCCGACGGGGTGGAGGCGCGTACCGGCGCCGGCTCGGTCCGTGCCAAGCGCGGGGTCCTGGCGATCGGCGCCGCCGCCAAGGGCCGCCGCGGACCCCTGCGCAACCGCCTCACCGTCGCCTCCTCCCACATCGTCCTCACCGAGCCCGTCCCCGACGTGCTGGAGCAGCTCGGCTGGACCGGCGGCGAGTGCATCACCGACTCCCGCTCCCTCCTCCACTACTTCCGCGCCATCCCCGACGGCCGCATCGCCTTCGGCTGGGGCGGCGGCCGGATCGCGATGGGCGCGAGGACCAAGGGCCGGGCCGAGGTTGACCCTGCCGTTGCCGCCGCCGCGACCGAGCACCTCTACGAGTACTTCCCCCAACTGCGCGGCCGCCAGGTCACCCACGCCTGGGGCGGCCCCATCGACGCCTCCCCGACCCACCTGCCGGTGGTCACCACCCTCGCCCACAACCGTGCCTTCGTCGCCGCCGGCTACACCGGCAACGGCGTCGGCCCCAGCAACATGGTCGGCCGCACCCTCGCCTCCCTAGCGCTAGGCAGGGAGGACGAGCACACGAGCCTCGCCTTCGTAGACACCAAGACCCCCCGCCTCCCCCCAGAGCCCTTCCACTGGCTAGGAGGAGAGGTCATCCGCCTCGGCATCCTCAAGAAAGAGGAAGCCGAGATGGCAGGCCACCGCCCCGCCCGCATCTCCTCCGCCGCCGCGAAGGTCCCGGAGCTGATCGGCTTCCACATCGGCCGGTGAGCGAACTGCATCAAATTACTCCCCTACTGGGTGGGGAATTTGATGCAGTTCACGTGGCCGCTGGTGCCCCGGCCGGGAAGCCCACACCGGCCTCTTGTTCCGGCCGCACGCTGGCCATCTTTTCCGCCCGGCGCTGCTGCCAGGTGGCGAAGCCCATCGCGGCGCAGGTGAAGAAGAAGAGGATCATCGCGATCACGTTGACCTCTACGGGGATGCCGCGCTGGGCGGCGCCGAAGATGTAGAGGGGGAAGGTGACGGTGGTGCCGGAGTTGAAGTTGGAGATGACGAAGTCGTCGATCGAGAGGGCGAAGGCGAGCATCGCGGCGCCGAAGATGCCGGGCATGATCAGGGGAAGGGTGACCAGGCGGAAGGTCTGCAGGGGGCTGGCGCCGAGGTCCTTGGCCGCCTCCTCGAGGTTGCGGTCGAAGCCGATCAGCCGCGAGCGCACGACGACGACGACGAAGCTGATGCAGAACATGACGTGGGCGATCAGCAGCGTTTCGAAGCCGAGCGAAAAGGTGTTGATGAGGAGGAAGAAGGAGAGCAGGGCCGAGCCCATCACCACCTCCGGCGTCGCCATCGGGATCACGATCAGGAAGTTGGCCGGGCGCCGGCCGAAGAACTCGTAGCGGACCAGGGCCATCGCCATCAGGGTCCCGATCACGGTCGAGATCAGCGTCGCCAGTACCGCCAGCTTGAGGCTCGTCAGCAGCGCTTCGTTCAGCTCCGGGATCCCGAAGGCGTTGCGCCAATGCTCCAGGGTGAAGCCGACCCAGGTGAAGTTGTAGCGGCCGGCCGGATCGTTGAAGGAGAAGGCGAAGATGACGAGGATCGGGACCAGCATGTAGAGGACGACGAGGATCCCGACGATGACGACGGCGTGCTCGCGCAGCCAGCGCCAGGCGCTCGCGCCCCGGCTCTCCATCAGACCGCCTCCTCACCCATCAGCGCCTCCGAGCCGGCGAAGCGGATGTAGACGAGGACGAGGATCAGGATCAGCGCCATGAGGACGAAGGAGAGGGCCGCCGCGGCCGGGTAGTCGGACTGTTTGAGGTAGAGCGACTGGATCACGTTGCCGATCATCTGGTTGCCGGCGGAGCCGAGGAACTGGGCGTTGACGTAGTCCCCGGAGGCGGGGATGAAGGTGAGCAGCGTCCCCGCCACCACCCCCGGCGCCGAGAGCGGCAGCGTCACCCGGAAGAAGGTCTGGGTGGCCGAGGCGTAGAGGTCCTTGCCGGCCTCGATCAGCCGCACGTCGATCCGCTCGAGGCTGGCGTAGATCGGCAGCACCATGAAGGGGAGGAAGTTGTAGGTGAGGCCGGCGATGACGGCACCGCCGGTCGCCAGCGCCCGCCCTTCCGGTGCCAGCCCGAGTAAGTCGAGCACCGACACCACCGGGCTCTGGTCAGAGAGGATCGTCTCCCAGGCCAGGGTCCGGATCAGGTAGGTGGTGAAGAAGGGGGCGACGACGGCGAAGAGCAACAGGTTGCGCCAGCGCCCCGCCTTGAAGGCGATCGCATACGCCAGCGGGTAGCCCAGCAGCAGCGCCGCCAGCGTCGCGACCCCGGCGTAGATGAATGAGCGCACGAACTGGGCGTCATAGAGCTGCAGCGCGTCGGAGTAGTTGCCCCAGTTCCAGTCGAATTCGAGCGCCCCGACCACTCCGGACTCGAGCGACAGTTTCCCCATGTAATAGAGGGGAACGACGAAGAAGAGCAGCAGCCAGGCCGCCCCCGGCCCTAACAGGAAATAGGGGACGACCCGGCGCCGCATCAACTCACCCGTTGAGAACCGCGTTGAAGGCGCGGTTCAGGTTCTGTTCTTCCTCGCTGCTCGGCGAGGGCTGGATCGAGCACTTCGCGGTGAACGAGCTGGACGGGAAGATCAGCTGGTTCTTCGCGACTTCGGGTTCTTCTTTGAGCAGGACCTCTTTCACGTCTTTCACGGGGCTGACGTAGTTGACGTAGGCCTCGATCTGCGCCTGGTTTTTCGGCTCGTAGACGTAGTCGATCCAGGCCTCGGCCGCGGTCGGGTTCGGCGCCCCGACCGGGATCACCATGTTGTCGGACCAGAGGATGCAGCCCTCGGTCGGCATCCGCCATTCGATGTCCGGGTTGTCGGCCTGCAGCTGCACCGCGTCGCCCGACCAGCCGATCACCGCGACCGCGTTGCCGCTGGTCAGGTCGGCGGCGTAGTCGTTGCCGGTGAAGCGGCGGATCTGCCCGGAGTCGGCGGCGGCTTTGATTTTGTCGATCGCCTTGATCCAGTCCGCTTCGTCGGCCCCTTCGGGATCGATCCCGAGGCACTTCATCACCAACGGCACCGTGTCGCGGAGTTCGTTCAGCATCTCGACTTTGCCCTTGTACTGGGGGTCGAAGAGGTCGCAGATCGATTTCACGTCGGGCGCCAGGTCTTTGCGGACGATGATCCCGGTCATCCCGCTCTGCCAGGGAGCGCTGTATTCCCGGTTCGGGTCATAGGACGGTTCCCGCAGGTTGTCGACGAGGTTTTTTTCGAAGTTCGGCAGGCCCGACTTGTCGAACTTCTGCAGGTAGCCGAGTTCTTTCATTTTCGCCACCATCCAGTCGGTGACGACGAAGAGGCTGCGGCCGCCCGATTCACCCTGTTCGAGGAGAGGGCGCATCTTCGCGAAGAACTCTTCGTTGGCGTTGACGTCCTCGATGTACTTGACCTTCACCCCGGCCGCTTTTTCGAAATCGGCGACGGTCTCTTCGTCGATGTAGAGCGGCCAGTTGGAGATCGTGACGTCACCCGAGGGTTTGCCTTCGAGTTTCACTTCTTCGGCCGCGGTGTCACCGCCACCGCCTTCGATGCCGCCGCCGTCATCGCCGCCACCGCAGGCGGCGAGCCCGAAGGCCAAAGCCACCACGGCAACCAGGACAGCCAGGACGGCGGTGATCCTGCGTGGGTCCTTCTCGTTGCTCACCATCTGCGGTTCAACCTCCGTGGGTCGTTTCCAGGGCTGACTGGTCGGCGGCCCCGTCGGCGCCGCCGTTGTGTGCGGTCGCCCCATTGCCATCGGGTGACTCGCGGACAAGGTGCATGTGCTCGGGCTCCCAGCTCAAGCCGACGCGAGCGCCGCCGCCGGGTAGGCGCTGGCGCTCGGACTCGTCAGCGTTGGGGACGAGGACGGTCATCCGCACCCCCTCGCCCAGGTCGACCGCGATCTGGGTCGAGGTGCCGAGGTAGAGCGAGCTGGCGACGACCCCCTGGACGCGGGCCTGGTCGGCGCCCCCGTTCCCGTCTTCGCCGAGCTCGACCCGCAGCTTCTCCGGCCGCACCACCGCGTGGCAGCGATCGCCGGGCGAGAAGCCGTTGGTCGGGGTGGAGATCGTCTGGCCCTGGTCGAGCCGCACCTCTTCGGAGCCGGTGACCGTTGCCGGCATCAGGTTGGAGACGCCGATGAAGCCGGCGACGAAAGTGGAGGCGGGGCGGTCGTAGACCTCCTCCGGCTCGGCCACCTGTTCGACCCGGCCGCGGTTCATCACCGCGATCCGGTCGCTCATCGTAAGCGCCTCCTCCTGGTCGTGGGTGACGTAGACGAAGGTGATCCCGACGTCGCGCTGGATCCGCTTCAGCTCGACCTGCAGTTCCTTGCGCAGCTTCAGGTCCAGCGCGCCCAGGGGCTCGTCGAGGAGGAGAACCTTGGGGAGGTTGACCAGCGCTCGCGCCAGGGCGACGCGCTGCTGCATGCCGCCGGAGAGCTGCGAGGGCCGCCGCTTGCCGTGGGAGGCGAGGCCGACCCGCTCGAGCTCGGCTGCGACCCGCTCGCGGATCTCCGCCTTCGCCACCTTCTTCCGCTTCAACCCGAAGGCGACGTTGTCCTCGACGCTTAGGTGGGGGAAGAGCGCGTAGCTCTGGAAGACGGTGTTGGTGGGCCGCTTGTGGGGCGGCAGCTGCGCCACGTCCTCGCCCTCGATCCGGACTTCGCCGCTGGTCGGTCGCTCGAAGCCGGCGATCATCCGCAGCGTCGTCGTCTTGCCGCAGCCGCTCGGGCCGAGGAGCGTGAAGAACTCGCCGCGGCCGAGGTCGAGGTTGAGGTCATCGACCGCGACCAGCTCGTCGAAGCGCTTGGTAACGCTCCGCAGCTCGACGCTGGCAGTCTCTCCGTGGGCGTCCATCCCGGTCCTATCAGCCCCTCTCCGTCGTTTCGGGTACCCGTTGACCCTGGCTACCTATCGCGAAGGTAAGCCCCGGTGGATCACAAAGCAAGTGGCGAATGTCCTAAAAGCACGAAGACGCCTTATACATCACGTACAAGCCCTCCGCCAGTCCTTGACCCAAAGACCACTTGCGATTGTTGTGCACTGGGTCTAGCTTTGTCCATAACGTCGTAATCGAAGAGGAGGGCCGAAATGGCCACCGCGTCGCAAGCGCCGGCAGGAACCGATCTCCAGCAGTTGGCCCGGCAACACCTCTGGATGCACTTCTCGCGGATGGGCGGCTACGGCCCCGACCACGAGATTCCGATCATCACCCGGGCCGAGGGCTGCTACGTCTTCGACGAGCACGGCAACCGCTACCTCGACGGCCTCTCCGCCCTCTTCTGCGTCAACGCCGGCCACGGCCGCTCCGAGTACGGCGAGGCGGCCGCCCGCCAGGTCGAAGAGCTCGACTTCTACACGCTCTGGAGCTACGCGCACCCGAGGGCGATCGAACTGGCGGCGCGGATCGCCACGCTGGCCCCCGGCGACCTCAACCGCGTCTTCTTCACCAACGGCGGCTCGGAGTCGGTCGAGTCGGCGCTGAAGCTCTCCCGCAACTTCCATCGCCTGCACGGCAAAGGCCAGAAGCACAAGGTGATCGCCCGCGAGGTCGCCTACCACGGCACCTCCCTCGGCGCGCTTTCGGCCACCGGCATCACCGAGCTTCGCAGTCAGTTCGAGCCGCTGACTCCCGGCGGCTGCCACGTGCCGAACACGAACATCTACCGCTGGCCCGAGGAACGCGATCCGCTCTGGGCGGTCGACGCGATCGAGGAGCGGATCGTCTTCGAGGGCCCCGAGACGGTCGCAGCGGTGATCCTCGAGCCGGTCCAGAACGCCGGCGGCTGCTTCGTTCCGCCCGACGGCTACTTCCAGCGGGTGCGGGAGATCTGCGACACCTACGACGTGCTGATGATCTCCGACGAGGTGATCTGCGCCTGGGGTCGCCTCGGCCACTACTTCGGCTGCGAACGCTTCGACTACGTCCCCGACCTGATCACGGTGGCCAAGGGGATCACCTCGGCCTACGCGCCGATGGGCGCCGTGATCGCCTCCGACAAGGTCGCCGAGCCGTTCATGGAGGGCAACGCCTCCTTCGCCCACGGCTTCACCTTCGCCGGCCACCCGGTCGCGGCGGCGATCGCGATGGCCAACCTCGACATCTTCGAGCGCGAGGACCTCTGCGGCCACGTCCGCGCCAAGGAGGGCGAGTTCCGCCAGATGCTGGAGAGCCTGCACGACCTGCCGATCGTCGGCGACGTGCGCGGGGCCGGCTACTTCCACGCGGTCGAGCTGGTCAAAGACAAGGAGACGAAAGAGAGCTTCAACGACGAGGAGTCAGAGAAGCTGCTGCGCGGATTCCTCTCCGGCGAGCTCTACAAGCGCGGCCTGATCTGCCGCGCCGACGACCGCGGCGACCCGGTGGTGCAGCTGGCGCCGCCGCTGATCGCCGACACCGAGCAGTTCGAAGAGATCCACGACGTCCTCCACGCGGTCCTCTCCGAGGCGTGGGACCAGGTGGTCGGTTCGTCCGGGTCGGGCGGCGCAGCGGTCAAACCGCAACGGAGATCGTCGCTTTAGGGGGCGACGGTGCTCACCGTCCAAAGCCTGCTCGACGAGCTCGACCTCGAGCTGGCCGCCGGCACCGACGGCGCCGGCGCGCCGGTCCGCTGGGTCCACATCTCCGAGCTGCAGGACCCGACGCCGTGGCTGTCGGGTGGCGAGCTGATGCTGACCACCGGCATCCCGCTCGACACCGCCGCCAAGCAGCGCGCCTTCGTTCGCATCCTCGCCGACCGCAACCTCGCCGGGCTCGGGTTCGGAACCGGGTTCAGCCATAAATCGCTGCCGAAGGCGCTGGTCGCCGAGGCCGAGAAGCGCGGCTTCCCGCTCTTCGAGGTGCCCTACTCGGTGCCGTTCATCGCGATCACCGAGAAAGCCTTCGCCAAGCTCGTCAACGAGCAATACGAGGTTCTGCAGCGCGGGGTGGCAGTACAGCGTCGGCTCGAGCGGTTGGTGCTCGAGGAGCGCGGCCTGGAGGAAATCGCCGCCACCGTCGCCTCCGCCGTGGGCGGGACGGTGGCGATCCTCGACGCGCGCGGCGAGCGGCTCGCCGGCCGCGGCTTCCGCCGCCAGCTCTCGGCCGACGCGATCGCGGCGATCCGCAAGGAAGCGCTCAGCCATGCCGGCGACGGGCACCCCTTCGTGCCCTCCCACCCGACGGTGCAGGGGCGGGCGCTGGCGCATCCCGTCATTTCCCCCGGCGGCGGGCCGCCGCAGGCCTGGGTCGTGATCGTGCGCGACTCCGGCGGGCTCGGCGACTTCGAGCGGCTGATCCTGCAGCAGGCCGTCGCCGTGGTGGCGCTGGAGCTGATGCGCCGACGCGTCGCCCAGGAGACCGAGCGCCGGCTCGCCGGCGACGTCCTTGCCGCGGCCCTCGGCGGCCACATGGACGCGACCGAGCTGCGCCGCCGGCTGGAGCCGTTCGGGATCGGCGAGGAGGCGGCGGTGCTCGTCTTCTCGCTCGGCGATCCCGGTGAGGCGGCCGGAGCCCTGGAAGCGGCGCTGGCGGCCGACGCCTGCCCGTCGGTCGTCGCCCCTCACAGCACCGGCGGCCGCGAGCTCCTCTGCGCGGTGATCGACTGCGCCGACCGCGACCCGATCGAGGTCGCGACCGAGGCGCGCACGGCGCTGGCACGGAAGCGCGGCACGGTCCGTGCAGGCGCCAGCCGTCCAGCCGCGCCTGAGCGCTTGCGCCACTCCTTCCACGAGGCGCGCTGCGCGCTCGAGGCGACCGCCTTCAGCAACGGCTCGGCTCCCGACGTCGCCTCCTGGCGCGACCTCGGCGCCTTCACCCTGCTGCTCTCGATCCAGGATGACGACGCGCTCGACCTCTACTGCGACAGCGTCCTCGGGCCGATCGAGCGCGGGGACGAGGAGTACGGCGGCGAGCTGCTGCGCTCGCTGGAGGCCTTCATCGAGCAGAACGGGCAGTGGGAGCGGGCGGCCCGCCAGGTCTACTGCCACCGGCACACCCTGCGCTACCGGATGCGCAAGGTGGAAGAGCTGACCGGCCGCGACCTTTCGCGCGCCCACGACCGGATCGAGTTCTGGCTGGCCCTGCGGGCGCGGGAGCTGGTCGCATGAGGATCGGCGTCCCGACCGAGATCAAGTCCGACGAGTACCGGGTTGCGGTGACCCCCGCCGGGGTGCGCGAACTGAGCGAGCATGGCCACGAGGTGCTGGTCCAGGCCGGGGCTGGCCTGGGCAGCGCGATCGCCGACGAGGCGTACGCCGCGCAGGGGGCGACGATCGTTCCCGACGCCGCCGCGGTCTTCGCGGCGGCGGAGATGATCCTCCACGTCAAGGAGCTGCAGCCGGAGGAGATCGCGATGCTGCAGCCGGGGCAGCTGCTCTTCACCTACCTGCACCTGGCCCCGGACCCCGAGCAGACGCGGGGCCTCCGCGACGCCGGCGTCACCGCGATCGCTTACGAGACGGTGGAGGACTCGCACGGGCGGCTGCCGCTGCTGGCGCCGATGAGCGAGGTGGCGGGGAAGATCGCGACCCAGGCGGGCGCCTTCATGCTGGAGAAGCCGATGGGCGGGCGCGGGATCCTGCTCGGCGGCGTCCCCGGCGTGGCGGCGGCGAATGTGATGGTGATCGGCGGCGGCGTCGTCGGCATGAACGCCGCCTTCATCGCGATCGGGATGGAAGCCGACGTCTTCGTCTACGACCGCTCGATCGACCGCCTGCGCGAACTCGAAGTCGACTTCGGCGGTCGCTGCTCGACGGTCTACTCGACGACGCTGGCGATCGAGGAGATGCTGCCGAGCGCGGACCTCGTGATCGGCGCCGTGCTCGTCCACGGGGCGCGGGCGCCGTATGTGATCCGGCGCGAGCAGCTGGCGCTGATGAAGCCCGGGGCGGTGCTGGTCGACGTCGCGATCGACCAGGGCGGCTGCTTCGAGACCTCGCGCCCGACCACCCACCGCGACCCGACCTTCGAGGTCGACGGAATCACCCACTACTGCGTCGCCAACATGCCCGGCGCGGTCCCGATCACCTCCACCCATGCGCTCACCAACGCGACGCTGCCCTACGCGATAGCGCTGGCCGACCTCGGGGTAGCTGAGGCGATAAGGCGCGACCCGGGGCTGCGGCTCGGGGTCAACGTCGCCGGCGGCAAGGTCACCCATCCGGCCGTGGCGGAGGGAGTGGGGATGGACTACGTGCCGGTCGAGCAGGCACTGGAACTGGAAGAACAAGCTTTGGAACGAGCACCTACGGGGGGAGCTGAATGAGCACTTACGCGGTAGTCAACCCAGCCACCGGCGAGACGATCAAGGAGTACCAGGAGACCAGCGACGAGGAGCTGCGCGCCGCGATCGGCCGCGCCGACGAGGCTTCGAAGAGCTGGCCCACCTCCACCTCCGTGGCCGACCGCGCGGCGCTGGTGCGCAAGGTCGGCGAGCAGCACTCCGAGCGCCGCCAGCAGCTGGCCGAGATCATCGTCCGCGAGATGGGCAAGCCGATCGAGCAGGCCCTGATGGAGGTCGACTTCGCCGCTGAAATCTACGGCTTCTACGCTGACAACGCCGAGGATCTGATGGCCGACGAGCCGATCGAGCTGCTCGGTGGCGAGGGCACCGCGCTGATCCGCCGCAGCCCCTTCGGCGTCCTGCTCGGGATCATGCCCTGGAACTTCCCCTACTACCAGGTGGCCCGCTTCGCCGGCCCCAACCTGGTGATCGGCAACACGATCCTGCTCAAGCACGCGCCGCAGTGCCCCGAATCGGCGGAGGCGATGCAGCAGATGTTCGATGACGCCGGCTTCCCCGAGGGCACCTACGAGAACGTCTACGCGAGCAACGAGCAGATCGAGTGGGTGATCGCCGACCCGCGGGTGCGCGGCGTCTCGGTCACCGGCTCCGAGCGCGCCGGCGCCGCCGTCGCCGCGATTGCCGGCAAGCACCTGAAGAAGGTCGTGCTCGAGCTCGGCGGCTCGGACCCGTTCATCCTGCTCGGCACCGACGACCTTGACGAAGCCGCCGACGCGGCGGCCGAAGCGCGGCTCGACAACACCGGCCAGTCCTGCAACGCCGCCAAGCGGTTCATCGTCGTCGACGAGCTCTACGACGACTTCCTCGAGAAGTTCCGCGAGCGGCTCGCGGCGGCGACCCCGGGCGACCCGACGGCCGAGGACACCGCGGTCGGCCCGCTCTCCTCGGAGACGGCGGCCGACCGGCTTGAGGACCAGGTCAAGCGGGCGGTCGAGAACGGGGCCGAGGTCCTGGTCGGCGGCAAGCGGGACGGCAATTTCTTCGAGCCGACGATCCTCACCGGGATCAAGCCGGGCGACGAGGCCTCCCAGGAAGAGTTCTTCGGGCCGGTGGCGCAGGTCTACAAGGTCGGCTCCGAGGAGGAGGCGGTCGAGCTCGCCAACTCGACGCCCTTCGGCCTCGGCTCCTATGTGATGACCACCGACAAGGAGCAGGCCGACCGGGTCGCCGACAGGATCGAAGCCGGGATGGTCTACGTCAACCTGGTCGGGGCCGACAGTCCCGAGCTCCCGTTCGGCGGCTTCAAGCGCTCCGGTTTCGGCCGCGAGCTCGGCCGCTACGGCGCCGACGAGTTCGTCAACAAGAAGCTGATCCGCAGCGCTTAGGCGCCGCGGCAGCGACGGGGTCGGGCGCGGCCAATACGATGCTGCCCTCGTGAGTCGCTCCCGGGGGGTACTTCTCATTCTGCTGCTGCTGGCGTTCGCCGTGTTCGCGGTGAGCGCCGTCGCGGCGACCAGGGCCCAGGAGGAAGAACTGCCGCGCTGCCACGGGCGCGAAGCGGAGATCGTCGGCACCGACGGCGACGACGAACTGCAGGGGACGCCTGAGCGCGACGTGATCTGGGGCGGGCTCGGCGACGACGTGATCTACAGCAGCCTCGGCAACGACCTGATTTGCGGGGGCCCGGGGACCGACCGAATGCAGGGCGGCCGTGGCAACGACGAGGTCGACGGCGGCACCGGCGACGAGGACCAGGTCAACGGCAACCTCGGCGACGACAAGATCATCGGCGGCGCCGGCGCGCGTGACGAGGTCGCCGGCGACCTCGGCATCGACATCGTCAACGGCGGTGCCGGTGACGAAGACCTCGTTCACGGCGACTACGGCTACGACCGCATGTCGGGCGGCGCCGGCAGCGGCGATATTGCCTCCTTCGCGACCGCTCGCGCCGGCGGCAAGGGCAGCGGCGTCTGGGCTTCGCTGCGGCAGCACCGGGCCTTCGGCGACGGCCACGACAAGCTCTTCGGCTTCGAGAGCCTCGAAGGCTCGTCCTTGCGCGACACGCTGATCGGCTCTCCCCAGGCGAACAGGGTCTCCGGCGGTCCCGGCGACGACCGCCTGATCGGCGGCGGCGGCCCCGACATCCTCGATGGCGGCCAGGGCAGCGATGGCTGCGAGGGGGCCAAAGAGGGCGCGATCTCCTGCGGCAAAGAAGCGGCGCCGAAAGGGAGCGCCTACATCCAGCTCAACCCGACGCCCGGCGGCGGCGCCGGCCTGCAGGTGGTCGGCGGCGAGGGGCGCGACCAGTTCGTTGTCGCCTTCGACGAAATCACTCAGACGTTCAGCGTCACGGCAAAAGCCGGGATCGCGATCAGCGCCGGCTGCGTCCACGCCCCGCACAGCACCACCACCGTCTCCTGCGCCGCCAACGGGCCGGCGCGCTGGCTGGTGGCGGACCTCGGTCCTGGCAACGACAGCCTGCGGGTCGAAGGCTCGCTGCTGGCGGTCGGCAGCGTCCGGTTCGCGGGCGGCTACGGCAACGACACGATCCACGCCGGGCCCGAGGACGACCTGGTCGAGTCCGGCCCGGGCGCGGACCACCTCTACGGCGGCGACGGCGCCGACGGTCTCGTCGGCGGCCTGCCGGGTCCGACTTTCCTCTACGGCGAAGGCAACGGCGATCTGCTGGCGGCCGGCGGCGGCTGCGCCGGCGGCGCGATCGTCGGCGGTCCCGGCCGCGACGACGCCTCCTTCGCCGAGACCCAGGCCCACCCCGGCGTGCTGATCATCTCCTTCCCCAAGAACGCCGCCTGGGTCGACGAGATCAAGGGCTGCGACTCGGTCCGCCTCGACGACTCCAACGAGGACATGGAGGGCTCCTTCGACTGGGATGTCCTGATCGGCGACAGCGGCCCCAACGCGCTGCTGGGCCAGCCTGGCGAAGACTGGTTCTACGGCAACGGCGGCGAAGACATCATCGACGCCCGCGACGGCGTCCGGGACTTCTTCATCCAGTGCGGCGCCGGCCGTCCCCCGAGGGAGATCACCGTCAAAGGCAAAGGGGGCAAAAAGGAAGTCCGCGAAATCCCCGGCACCGGCCAACCCGCCGGCCGCGCCCTCACCGACGACTTCGACCCGGCTCCGTACAACTGCGAATACGTCAAATACGGCGACCCCGTCCCCGGTCTCAACGGCTAGCAGCACCCCGCCGCAGGACGAAGCGCCAAGCCGGCGGGTCCTGTCTCCGATCGGGGGCTCTCCTGGCGGGAGAGTCCTCCCGATCGTCGCCACCCGCCGGAGTTTCCGCGGAACGGCCGGGCCGGGCCGGGGCGAACTACGCCGGCGTTCGTCCTTTGTACCTCGTATGGCCAACAAAGGACGAACGCCGCCGGAGATGGCGCGCCTCGCTACGCAGCAGCACGGCATCGTGTCCGCGGGGCAGCTCGCTGCGCTTGGCTACTCGCGGAAGTCGATCTCTAGAGAAGCCGATCGAGGTCGCTTGCTGCCCCTTCATCAACGGGTCTATGCGGTCGGGCATCGGAGACTGACCTGGTACTCGCATTGTTGGGCGGCGGTGTTGGCGGCGGAACCTGATGAGCGGGCTCCTTGGCGGGTGGTGGCTAGTCATCAGACCGCGGCTTACCTTTGGGAGTTGCTGCGGTGGCGGCCTGAGGTGATGCACGTGACGGCGCCGACGCGGCGGCGGGCGAAGCGGGACTTTCGGGTTCACTTCTCTTCGATCCTCGCTGAGGAGGATCGGGCGGTGCGGGAGGGGATCCCGGTCACCGCGGTTCCGCGGACGCTGCTCGACTTGGCGGTGCGAGCACGACCCGAGCAGCTGGATGGCTACTTGGAGCGGGCCGAAGACCGCGGCCTCTTAGACGTAAAAGCCGTCGAAGATCTTCTTGGCCGCTCCGGCGGACACCGCGGCCGCGGCCCGCTCAGCCGGGCACTAGCCATCTATCGACCCGACCCCGCCTTCACCCGCTCCAGGTTCGAGCGGCGTTTCCGGCGGCTCGTCATCGCCGCCGGCCTGCCTGCTCCTTCGATGAACTACATCGTCGCCCAGTTCGAGCTCGACGCCTACTGGCCCGACCTCCGCTTCGCGGTCGAACTCGATGCCTTCGAGACCCACGGCAGCCGCGCCGCATTCGAGCGTGACCGCCGCCGCCAGGAGGAGCTGAAGCTGCTCGGCATCGAGATGATCCCGGTCACGAAGCCGCGGCTGGATCGCGAACCGCGGCAGGTGATCCGCAACCTCGCAGTCCTGCTGGAGCGGCGCCGGCACGAGCTCGGCCCGGCCTGAGTCCCTCCGAGTCGGTCGCCGTGCCCCTTGAACTAGGCTTCCACTTGTGGCACGGAAGACCGCCCAAGGGGACGAGGCCGCGGCTGTCGCCGCCGCGATCGCCCAGTTCGAGGCCGAGTTCGCGGGCGCACCGGCCGAGCAGGCCCTGGCAACGCCTGCCTGGCAGCGCGCCGCCCTGCTCGAGGGCGTCAGCGCCAAGGAGACGATCGAGCACCTACGAGGAGGTTCCGCATGGCTGTCGTGAAAATCATCGAGCTCGTCGGCAGCTCGAAGACGTCCACCGACGACGCCGCCAAACAGGCGCTGCTGCAGGCCCAGGGCTCGCTGCGGAACATCCGCGCCGTCGACATCGTCTCCACCGGGATCCGCGGCGAGAACCTCGACGAGTACCGCGCCCATGTCCGAGTTGCATTCTTGATCGAGGGAACGGAGGTCGACTGATGGCAGACGCACCGCAGGGAACCGAGCCGAGGGAGGTCTCCCGCGAGGAGGCCCGCAAGCTCGTCGACGAGGGGGCGCAGCTGATCGACGTTCGCGCCGACCACGAGTGGGAGGCCGGCCGGATCGCCGGCGCCAAGCACCTGCCGCTGCCGGAGCTGCCGCACCGCACCGGCGAGATCGAGAAGGACCGGCCGGTGGTCGTCTACTGCCGCGGCGGCAACCGCTCCTCGATGGCCGCCGCCGCCCTCACCGATGCCGGTTACGACGCCGTCAAGCTCAGCGAGGGAATCGTCGGCTGGAGCGGGGACGACCTGCCGCTGGAGCCGGAGGGCGGTTACGTTGCCGACTCCGGCGCGGCCTCCGCGATCCTCCAGGCGCAGAAAAAACCGTCCCACAGCTGATTTAGCTGGAGAGCGCTCGCAGAGCGAAATCCCTGCTCCTAGAGCGGTTTAAGCTGCTTATTCAACCGCTCAAGAAATTAAATACCTGAATCCCAATCGGGTTTGCTACCTTTTCACGCATGGAGGTAGCCGTCGCAGAGAACAAGGAGCAGCGGGGCAAGGGCCGGGTCGGGACCCTCGAGAACCCGGAGACCTACGAGAACGTCCCGGGCCACGTAATCCCGATCATCGAGCGCGAGTTCGACGACTTCGACAACGAAGCTGAGCAGTTCCTCGACGGCCAGCTGGAGGAACACCAGTTCATCGGCTTCCGCCTCAAACAGGGCGTCTACGGGCAGCGCCAGCCCGACGTCCAGATGATCCGGATCAAGCTTCCTTTCGGCGGGGTCACCCCTGAGCAGATGGACAGCTTCGCCAGCGTCGTCGAGAAATACGCGCCGCTGAACAAGGGCCACATCACGACCCGCCAGAACATCCAGATCCACCACGTGCCGCTGCGCGACACCGAGCTGCTGCTGCGGGAGATCGCCGAAGCCGGCCTCTCCTCCCGCGAGGGCTGCGGCAACACGGTCCGCAACGTCACCGGCGACCCCTGGGCCGGCGTCGCCGCCGACGAGGTCTTCGACCCGACCGCCTACGGCACCGCCTACGTCCGCTACTTCGTCCGCCACCCGACGACCCAGCTGATGCCGCGCAAGATCAAGACCTCGTTCACCGGCTCCGCCGAGGACCGGGCGATCAGCGGCATCCATGACATCGCCTTCCTCTCCCGCGAAAGGGACGGCGTCAAGGGCTTCGAGGTCCGGGTCGGCGGCGGCACCTCGATCATGGCTCGCGTCGCCCCGACCCTCTACGAGTTCGTCGAGGCCGACAACGGCGACTACATGAAGGTCGCCGAGGCCGTCTTCCGCATCTTCGACCGCCAGGACTGGCTGCGCGTCAACCGCGCCCGCGCCCGGATCAAGGTCCTCGTCGACAAGATCGGCATGGACGCCTTCCGCGAGCTCGTC
>Ga0190273_10000164_pt1 | contig 34095 bp, 38 predicted proteins | sample Popmic504IS_FD_134513 | JGI IMG/M metagenome (GOLD analysis project Ga0190273, IMG submission 134513) | Populus adjacent soil microbial communities from riparian zone of Shoshone River, Wyoming, USA - 504 IS | ecosystem: Environmental > Terrestrial > Soil > Riparian zone > Trees stand | place... | reverse complement strand
AGACTCTTCGAACATACCTTACAAATGCCGAAGTCACCTACGAATTAGCTAAAAAATACTTTTTATACAATCCATTTAAGCATTTTCGGACCTTGGCAAAGGCCGAAGTACTCAAAAACTCCGGCAAGCTAACCAGCCTACTGGCCCAGTCGCTAGATGGGTACGTTTCATCGCGCGTACACAGCTTGCCGTTGCAGCAAATTCTAGAATACCCAGCGGTCTTTTTGGGAGCCTCACCTTTTAACGCGCCGGCTATGTACCACCTTATGAGCTATCTCGACTTCAAGCAAGGTGTCTACTATCCTCAGGGTGGCATGTACGAAATCGTGCGTGCGTTAGTGACCATCGCCAAGAAAAACGGCGCCACACTCCACCTATCCAGCCCCGTCGAAAGCATCACTACCAAAGACGGACAGGCCACCGGCATAGATCTAGATTCTGGCCAGCAAATTACGGCCGATATCATCATATCCAATGCCGATTTACACTATACCGAAACCAAATTAGTGCCACCGGAAAGCCGCACTTACCCTGAACAATATTGGTCTAAGAAAACCGTCGGCCCATCAGCGCTATTACTGTACATAGGCGTCAAAGGCAAGCTACCACAGCTAGAACACCACAACTTACTTTTTGCCGAAAACTGGCGCCAAAACTTCGAAGCCATTTTCCAATCCAAACAATGGCCCGAGCAGCCATCGCTATATATTTGCCGGCCGAGCGCTACCGACCCGAGCGTAGCGCCAGCTGATACGGAAAATATATTCGTCCTGGTGCCTTTGCCAGCTGGCGTCAACAAGTCAGAATCCGAAACCCAAGCGTACGCCGACCACTGCTCGTCTATTATTGCGGAACACTGTAATATTCCCGATCTGCAATCGCGCATCATATTCCAGGAGTCGTATGATGCCAGCGACTTTGCCAGCGAATTGAACGCATGGCAAGGCACTGCTTTGGGCACCGCCCACCTCCTACGTCAAAGCGCCTTTTTCCGCCCTTCCAACCGCAGTAAAAAACTGCCAAACCTCTATTACGTTGGTGGCGATGCCCAGCCAGGCATCGGCCTGCCGATGTGCCTTATCAGCGCCCAGCTAGTCTACAAATTGCTACACAATGACAACTCAGCTGGAGCACTAGAAAGCCTCGCCTAATGCAGCACGCTTCATACCTTATAGGTTTGCTGCTGAGCTGTGCGGGAGTCGCACTTGTGGACCGCCGATACCGGCTAGCAGTATGGCACGACCCCCGCACCGTATTAAAAGTGCTGGCCATAGGCCTAGCGTTCTTTATTGCTTGGGATCTGGCTGGCATCCAATTGCAGATATTCCATAGCGGCCATAGCCCATATATGCTCGGGCTGTACATAATGCCCGATTTGCCCGTAGAAGAGTTGTTTTTTCTATTGCTTCTGACGTACACGCCTATCGTTGTCAGTACCTGGATGGAGCGCCGGCATGTATAAATACACCGCCCTCAATGTTTCGTTCTTAATTATCGCCAGCTTAGCAGTTTTTGCCTTGCAGCGTTACAAAAACTGGAAAATTGATCTGCGCACCCTGGCGGCAATGCTAGCCTTAACAGCCGTCTTTGATTCGCTGCTTATTGCCATTGGTATTTTCGCCTACCGTCCGGAACATATCTTGGGATTGTACGTCGGCAAGGCGCCAATCGAAGACTTTGCATATACCCTCGCCGCAGCCTTGACCATGCCCCTGCTATGGCGCAAACTACGGAAAAACTATGAAAAATAATATTTTGGGCCTACTCAAAACTTCCCGGCCAATTTCATGGGTCAATACGGCCTACCCTTTTGCAGCCGGCTACTTATTAACAACTGGCCGTATCGACTGGGTCTTCATAGTCGGCAGCGTATTCTTTTTAATCCCTTATAACGTGCTGATGTACGGCATAAACGATGTTTTCGATTACGAATCGGACCTCAAGAACCCGCGCAAGGGTGGCATCGAAGGTGCGCTATTGCAGCGATCACAACATCGTTTCATCCTATGGTCTTCCATTTTGCTAGCCCTGCCCTTTGTAGCCGCCTTACTTTTCGCGGGTTCGTGGCTAGCTAAACTTTGGCTGGTGTATGCCGTCTTTATGGTTGTAGCCTACAGCGTAGCCAAACTGCGCTTCAAGGAACGGCCCATCCTTGACTCCTTCACTTCGTCGACCCACTTTGCCAGTCCCTTGGTTTATGCACTTTTGTTGCACGGCTGGCAAAACGCATACTGGCCTTATGTTTTGGCATTCTTTTTGTGGGGAATGGCCAGCCACGCCTTCGGCGCCGTCCAGGATGTCAAAGCTGACCGCCAAGGCGGCATCGCTTCCGCAGCAACGGTGTTCGGCGCTGCCTGGACGACGCGACTGAGTGTCGTATTTTATGTAGCCGGTGCTGTAGCTATCATATTCGTTCCATACGGCTGGATTGTGGCGCTGTTGAGCCTAGCCTACGCCGCGAATGTCTTACCCTATGCCAATATATTGGACAAAGATTGTGAGCGCGCACATGCCGGTTGGCAGCGCTTCTTATACTTGAATTACGTTGCAGGCGCTGTCATTACAATGACAATTATTTACGCCCAACGCTATTAATACATAGTAGTGCAGCCAACGAGGACACGAGGAATGTGTCCTCGTTGGCTGTTGCTTGGAATTTCCAAGCAGATGAGATCAGTCACCTAGGCCTGGTCAGTCGGCTCCTGCCGAGGAATCGGCTGGGTCTCCTGGGTCTCCTGGGTCTCCTGGTTCTGCGGACTCTGCTGCCCTGGAGCAGTCTTGTGATTTGGCTTCAGCTTCCAGACAAGTACTCCGACGGTCGCCAATAGCGCCAATACCAGCACACCCAGCACCCAAACAATAACCGGCGTACCGGAGTCCGGCATCGCCACAGGAGCTGTAGGTACGGCCTGGGCCTGGGACTGAGTCGGAACTGGACGTAGCTGGGCGGCGACATCGACTCCGTTACGGTTCAGGAAGGTCCGCATTTTCTCAGTGTCGGTGATGAAGTTGAAGGGTTGGCTTTCTCCGTTCAGTTTGAACGAGTTAGTACCCACGACGTTGCCGGCAGCATCGATAGTCGGACCACCCGACATACCTTGGGATACGCCAGCATCGATTTCCGTGACCGGCGAACCATTATCGGTTGTGGAGAACGAGCTTACTGAGCCCTTCTTGTGCGAAGGCGGCTGCTGCGTGTCTGCTGTCACACTGTCGACACTACCGGGAAAACCGATAGCCGTGACCTCATCGCCGACCGCTGGTTTGGTAGACGCTACGGTCAGGAACGGCGTGTTTGTCAGGTTTGACACCCGCAACAGTGCGTTATCGCCATTCAGGAATGGCTCCTGCTCGATAACCTCCGCCACCAACCAGTCAGAATTGCTGAGCGGACCGTTAACCACCGCAGGCTGCCTGACCTGGGCCGTGATCTTGTCGACCTTGTAAGGCCATGTCTGGTCTTCGACCTTACCGGTGATCTGAAGGTTGTTCTGTGCGATCACGTTAGCGTACAGCGACAGAACGACATCCCGGCTTTCCTGCAAGCAGTGGCCGGCGGTCGAAATGTGACCTGAACCGCTAGAAAACCAGCCGGTGCAGCTGAACGTCGTCGAAGCTTCGTAGGGCTTGGTGACATTGCCGGCAAAAAGCACATCCACCCGACCTTCATAGGTCGTTTTGACCCAGACTACCGACTTGTCGATGTCCTGCGCAGTGGTTTGCGCGGCCGCCGAAGTGGCGCCCAAAGCCACGGTGATGAATGCGGCAATCAGAGCCACCAGAACAGCCAACAGCCGTTTGGACAGCCACGAGATCTGAAGTTGCATGGATCTTCTCCATTCCGTATGTACGATGCGTCCCGGACTCTCCGAGCACATATTCACTCTTGCACGAATACAAAAGCTTAAAATATTATACAATATTTCCTATGACTTTGTATTAAATATTACATCGTATACGTGACTTTTGTTCTAAAATAGTGTATAATTATGTTTTTAGTGCATGATTAGAGTTACAATATGTTTGAATATCTCGATGGCACCCTACATAAAGCACGATATCTTATCGTGGTCCTGCTGGTAGTAGGTAATCTATTCCTCCTGTCACTATTACCTGCTGTCGTAGAGAAAACCTCAGGCAGCAGCTTCCAGAGCACTGCTTCTACCGCCAAAAGTTACGGTGACGCCAACGCCGTATCCGCTGGCATGGCAGACTTTATGAACCAAACTGGCCGCACGCTTACCGTCGTCGGCAATACTAGCGCTAACATATTGGCTAAATGCGGCAGTGCTATTGTTCACATTGGCAAGTTCTTTGGCGGCATTTTACACGGTGCAGGCGTACTAATAGCCCGCGGTACCGTCAATACTGTCGGGTTTATAGTCCGCACCCCGGGCAATATCATGGATTCATTCACTAATACGGCCGCCGTTAGCGCCCTCATCAAGCCAAAGCCCAAGCAGGGCCAAATCCCAGTCATCGGTATCATGCCGAGCGATACAGCCCACACTGAAGCGACCGTCGAAAAGGTCACTCAATCTGCCACTAACACCGACACTCCAGAATGGCCTATCCATGGAGCCATCACTACCTTCTTTGGCGTACCACACTGGCCTTACCAAGAAACCCACACTGGGCTGGATATCAGCGACGGCACCCGGCCGGGTACGACTCCAGTCCACGCCATAAAGTCTGGCAAAGTCACTTCTGTAGTCCGCTCGTACAGCGGCCTCGGCAACCATGTCACCGTTGATCACGGTGACGGCGTTACCGCCGTCTATGCTCACCTTGACTCAGTTGCTGCTACCGAAGGTCAAACCGTCGGCAAGACAACTGTCCTAGGTATGGAAGGCACCACAGGCGCCTCGACTGGTACTCATTTGCACCTGGAAGTTATGGTTAACGGCCAATACGTCGATCCATTGGCCTACATCAGCGGCCGGCCTTAAAACAACGGCACACGTTTCACACGTTTAGAGCACGTCTCCGCTATAATAGCCGTATGACGCACAAAAAGCAGAAGCTTCTTGGCCTGATGCTCGGTTCATTGGGAGTTGTTTTTGGCGATATCGGCACCAGCCCGCTATACGCGCTCAAGGTCATCTTTAGCCTTAATGGCACTTCGAATGTCGGCGATCAAACACTGGTGTACGGCGTCATATCGCTTATTCTTTGGACTATTACACTGATTGTTTCAATCAAATACATTGGCTTTGTCATGCGCGCCAGCAACCAAGGTGAAGGCGGTGTTATGGCTCTGGTTTCACTTATCAAAGACAGTAAGCTTAAACGCCGGCCTCTACTTATCGCCGTCGGCCTGGTGGGGGTCGCCTTATTCTACGGGGACAGCGTCGTCACACCAGCCATCTCGGTATTGTCTGCGGTCGAAGGCTTGAATGTAGTTGCACCGGAACTGAGCAACTTGGTCGTACCGATAACATTGGTAATCTTATTGGCCCTGTTCGGCATCCAGCGCTACGGCACCGCTGTTATTGGTAAATTTTTTGGACCAATAATGCTAGTCTGGTTTTTAACCATAGGTATTGCCGGGGCCTGGCACATAACGCGCAATCCAGATATTTTACGCGCCCTTATGCCTACGGAAGCGATGGCCTTTATTACCCACCACCCGCTGGCAGCCTTTTTATCTTTGGGCGCGGTGGTACTAGCTGTGACCGGGACAGAAGCGCTGTACGCCGACATGGGCCATTTTGGCCGTAAGCCGATAGCCCGTATTTGGTTCCTGCTGGTCTTCCCTGCCTTAGCCCTATGTTATTTGGGGCAAGGCGCCCTGATACTCACCAACCCGCAAGCAATTAGTAATCCATTCTTCTTGCTATTCCCTGAGTGGTTGCGCATTCCGATAATCGTTTTGGCGACATTAGCGACATTAACTGCATCGCAGGCGGTGATATCCGGCGCCTTCTCACTGACGCGCCAGGCGATTCAGCTGCACTACCTGCCGCGCCTGACGATCCGCCAAACTTCCGACAAGCTTATTGGCCAGATATACCTACCCTATGTCAATGTACTGCTGTTGATTGCGGTTGCGTTGTTGGTTGTAGCTTTCGGCTCGTCGTCGAATCTGGCCGGGGCGTATGGCGTAGCGGTGTGCGGCACATTGTTGGTAGATAGTATTTTGTTTGCGGTAACTATGCGCTATTTCTGGCACAAGTCCCGATGGTCGGTGGGCTTGTTCGCTTCTGTCTTTATTTCTTTAGAGCTGCTACTGCTATCGGCGAACTTACCAAAAATCAGCCATGGCGGTTGGCTAACCCTAGCTATCGCGGCTGTTATTTTAGTGATCATGCATACTTGGATTAGCGGCCAGCGGATTACTACACGCCGGCGCAAAGCCGCTGAACGCCCACTGCGCGAATTCATTACCGAAGTGCAGCAGCGCGACGACCAATTGGTGCGTCTACCGGGTCAGGCGGTGTACATTGGCCATCATACCGGCCTGACCCCGAGCGCTTTGCGCACGGCCGTTGAAGAATTACACGAACTGCATGAGAAGGTGGTTATTGTGTATGTTGAGACATCGTCGGCCGCCCACGTGCCACCGGATGGGCGAGCCGCCTTTGACGGGCTAGACTACGCCGACGGCATCAGCCAAGTCACCCTTACCTACGGTTTCCATGATTCCCCTAACATACCGAAGGCGCTGGAATTAATCCGTCATCTTAGCCCGGAACTAGAGTTTGATCCCTACAAAGCGGTCTACTTTATCTCGCTAACCCGGGTTATCACTAGCAAACGACGTGGCATGTTAGGCTGGCAAAAGAACCTATATACTGCCATGTCGAGCAATGCCCTAAGCGCTAGCGACTACTACCACCTGCCAATGGCCGACACCATCGAAATGCGCACCTTGATCAAAGTGTAAGATTAAGCAAAGAAACATGTGTCAAGCCAAGGATAAGCATATATACTATATATGTACCGATACGGCAAACATTGCCACTAGTTAGAAAAAAGGACCCCTTTTAATGAACCATCCCGGCGAATCCGCACCACTACCCGACCTCTCCGATGAACAAAAAGACTTTATTGGCGCAGCAGTTTTGAATGAGCTAGGCTTTGGCGATTACATCGAACAAACCGTTAACGTCCATGGCACAGAAGTAGTTGCAGGCCAGTTCCTGCGCGAGCCGCGGTGCTTTGCGCATGCCTTCCCTATGGCAGCGAACCACATGCAGCTAAAAGCGGAAAGTGAGCAAGGTGGCGCAACGCAGCAAAAATACAACGAGAGCTTTCAGAGTATGCGAACTGCTTTCGGTCGAATGCTAGGCATCCAACTCGGGCAAGAAACTCAGTCATAACCTAAGATCGGTGGGCATGGAAACACAACCGTCATTATTAGAAGAGCAAGAGCGCACAGAGCGAGCGCTTGCCGATGATTCTATGGCTATGCCAGAGACACATCAAGATATAGGGCGATATCGTGGCCTTTCGCTTGAGGAACTAAAAGATATAGATTGTCCGTATATTGTCACGCTAATAATGCAAAATAGTGTAGAAGAAGTCGCAGCAGAAAAGGTTGCTGAAACAATAGACAAAATAGAGGCTGGCAAGAAATTATTGGCTGAAAATCCAAGCAGCATATTTTCGTTGTTCGCGGGCATGCCAGGCGTGCAAAAACCTGAGACTATCTCAGACGCGCCAGCTAAAGAGGTAGCCGTAGAAAAAACTGTTGTGCCGCCAGAAAATACTCAAGACAGAATACTACATGAGTCCACAGTAGAGACTAGTGTGGAGCGCCTAAAATTAATCTCAGAACAGCCTCAGCAGACACCGACGGTTGAAACGACTATAGCGCCCCTACCCCTTGAAACCCGTGAAGTTTCAGTCATTTCTAGAGATACAACTCATGAAGTAGCTATGCAAGTGATCATGCAGGAAAAGCCCTCGAATGAAGTATCAATTCAGCTAACAGAACTCTCCAACGTTCAGCTGCAGACACCCGCAAAGCAATCGCCCAGCGATGAGATTGTTACCCAGATTATTCGGTCTGAAGATCTTCGGGCTGCAGAGTCCTCGGCATTATTAGATGAAGTACCGGCAAAAGTATTCATGGATCGGCAAGAGTATCAGGGCATGGAAGATGCTTATACAGATAAAACTTCCGAAATACCAGAAATATCGCCGCCAGCTCTCGCCATCGATAATAAAGAAGCTGTGGACTTCTCCTTATTCACACCTGAGTTATTAGAAGCTCCTCGCGAAGCTGTTCCAGATACAGGGGCTTACGAAGAAACTATTGCAACGTACGAGATTTTAGATTCGCTGGCAACGTTAGAACTACTACCAGTTACGGAGACACCTGTTACCAATATTGAAGAGCAAGCATCATTCTCAATGCCAATATTCTACGAAGAGATTGAGGCATCTCCAGTTTTAGATATTGAGCAATCAAATACCGAAGCTTCAAAAGCGATTATAGTTCCCGAACTACAGCAGCTATTCTCTTATTTTGAAGAGCCAATAGCGACGCCACCAACTAGTGTCGAGATAGCCTCAGCAGCAGAACCAACCTTCGATGAGCTGGTTCAAGTCAAAGAACAAGTGAACGAGCAGCCCCTCGAAACCACCCTACTTCATATAATTCAGATTCTACGCCCAGCACCACTTAAAACGGCCAGCGCAGAGATTTCAGAGGCTTCTGTCAGTGAAGATCCTATAATAAATACGTTCGAAACCGTGCCAGCAATTGAATCAGAGTTACGAGTGGAATTACAAGAAGCCCTAAATGAATTGCATGTAGCTATCCAGAAAAGCGCAGTCAAACAAGAAATCAGTACCGAAGAAGTGCCGGCAATCACGCCGGAAGTTACCGAGAAAATGTTAGCTGTCTTGAAGATTATTGGTTATGAAGAGCCTGCCAAAGCATTGGTGGCTTTTGCCGAGAAATACGGTACGCAAAACTTAGTCAGAGTTTTCCAACAACTCAGCCTAATGGTGTACGATGCTGACCATAAAGAGATTTTGAGCGCCAATGCTTTAGCGTCATTATCGGCAACTGTCGATGATAGTTCTCATCGTATCGGCAGCGCCCTGCTATGGCTAGTCCATCGCTTACAGCCTACTGCGGGAGTTGCGATTAGCTAAGATGTTTTGTAAGCTTGCACACGAAGAATGCCTCGATACCTCCACTAGGAGTAAGACGTAGACACTTGCTTGTGTCGGGGTTAAGCTTTTTGCCGTTCCATTCCAAGACTGGCTTGATACTATTCGGCAGGTCAAAGTTCAGAGTTTCAATTGTCACATCTTCCAAGGCGCGCAAACCATAATCGATGACCGATTCATTCTCTTCCGGTGCCATGGTGCAGGTGCTATACACCAATATGCCGCCAGGTTTGAGCAACTGCCAAGCCTGTACCAAAATCTTCTTTTGTAGTTGCTGCAAGCGCTTGATATGGGCTACGGACCAACTATTAAAGTCCTTAGCATTGTCGTAGGCCATCATACCTTCACCGCTGCATGGTGCGTCGATCATAATCCGGTCAAAGCTTTCAGCATCGAATTTCTTAGATAGCGAAGTGGCGTCATATAGCGTAAAACGGTCAACATGCGCCGCCATACGTACACTCATGGCACGTAGTTTCATCAAACGGGCACGCGAATTATCGTTAGCTACGATAACCGCTTTGTTTCCCGTTAGCGCAGCGATGTGCGAGGTCTTGCCACCAGGCGCGGCGCAAACATCCAAAATTATCTCGCCTGGTTGCGGGTCAAGCGCCAAGACAGGAATCCAGCTGGCAGCATTCTGAATAAGCACCGCGCCATCGGCTGCTAGCTGGCTATCGCGCAAAGCCTGCAAACCTTCAGTAATAGTGTAGCCATTTTCGCACCACGTAATCTCCTCGCCTTGCCAACCAAGTTCGACCATCGCCTGCAGGCTTTGCACCGGATCCGCAATCAGCGGATTCAGCCGGACACTTTGGTGTCGGCCCAGTTTCAAGAGCTCCAAAGTTGAAGCCTCATCAAGCTCCAAGGCTTGCATAGTGCGCGTCAGCCACGCCTGGCGCTTCTTAATTAGTTTGTCGGCCGGAGAAGTTCGTCCCATAGCTTTTTATTATACCTGTTAGACTTTTAACTGCCACATGTGTTGCAAGTTTAGGCCAGCGGGAAGCTGATCGTAAACGTCGAGCCTTTGCCAACTGTACTAGTAACGTGGATTTCCCCACCCTGCTGCTCGACGAGCTTCTTAGCTAAAGACAAACCTATACCGTGGCCTAGTACATGCTGGGTGCTGCGTGATTGGTCGGCGCGGTAGAAGCGGTCAAAAATACGGCTCTGGTCATGCGGGCGTATACCCGGGCCTTGGTCACGAACCGAGATGTAGGCCCGCTTAGTGCGCTGGCCGCCGCTCAAGAAGATCGTACTGTCTTTAGGGCTGTACTTGATAGCATTGTCCAGCAATACGACCACTGCTTGGGCTAACGTCTGACGATTAGCCAGGACAACCTGCGGTTTGACCTTATCATCAATAGTAATTGCACGGTCTTGCGCCAAACTGATCACCCGGTTCATAGCGTCACCAGCTACATCCTGCAGCGAAACTCGTTGGCGCACAATCTGGCCCCGTTCCGGCCCGGCCAGCGTCAATAAGCCATCGGTCAACGATTGGAGCTTGGCGACTTCTTCAATATTCTGGACAATCAGTTCCTTAGAATCAGCCAGGCTCAGCTTTGGATTGCGCAAAGCGACTTCATTGCTGGTCTGCAACGTAGTCAGCGGGGTACGGAGTTCATGCGAAGCGTCACTCACGAACTGGCTTTGAGCTTCCATATTGCGTTCAATAGGTTGCAGCGTGCGGCGCGCCAGATAGCAACTTAATGCAGCACCGCCTACCAAAGTTAGCGCGTTAAGTAGTGCCAACCTACCCAACAAAGTGCGGCGAGCCTCTTCGGTGCGCTTACGGAAGAACTCATCGATGCGTTGAGGAGCGTCATTGCCTTCGCCGTTTCTAGTACTGCCAAGATCTTGGCTTTCGCGGAACTGGTAGTCCCGTGTGATGATAGTTGGTGGTACCTGGCGCTTCAATTCATGTGCTGAAGCATTATAAAGCACAATACTAAAGCCGAGGCTCATGCCCATTATCACCGCCAAGTATGAAGCAGCCAATCTGCCAGTTGCAGAAGCCGCAAACCGCCTAAAGGTCGGCCAGTCTAAGTTTTTCACCTATCGCTGCCGATGGTATAGCCAAAACCGCGGACCGTCTCTATCAAGGGCTCCTCCTGGAACGGCTTGTCGATTTTGTTGCGCAAATACGTAATAAAGACTTCTACGTTGTTCGGCAGAACATTGGCGTCAAAGTCCCAAACATGGCTAATGATACTGTTCTTACTAACTACACGGCCTTTGTTGCGCAGCAAATATTCCAAGATGCCATACTCTTTGGCAGACAAATTAATTTGTTTGCCCTGGCGCTCTATCTTGCGTGAAGACGGGTCCAAAATTAGCGTGCCGGCTTGCAGACGCTCCTGCTGGGCTTCCGTTGGCCGGCGCAGCAAGGCGCGGATGCGGGCTAGCAATACCTCGAACGAAAACGGCTTAGGCAAGTAGTCGTCGGCACCAGCATCCAAACCACTTACAATATCCTGGGTCTGGTCCTTGGCGGTCAACAACAATACGGGAGTGTGTACCGACTGCTCCCGCAACGTGCGGCAAACGGTAATACCGTCCAGGCCTGGCATCATCACATCCAATAAAATAATGTCGTACTCCTCGGCCAAAGCGCTACGTAGGCCTTCTTCGCCATTGAAACAAACGTCAACAGCATACGCTTCTTGTTCCAGGCCCTGTCGGATTGCCTGGGCGATACGGTGTTCATCTTCTACAACTAATATTCTCATATTTATACTATACAATGAATAGCCTTAAAGGTTGCTTAAGCAAGTAGCAAAAAGGGCGCACCATCCACACTAGATGGTACGCCCATGCGAGATGAGGCTAGTCAGAAATTAACGGTAATGCATGCCCATAGTCTGCGGCATCCACAATGTATCAACTAAACGTCGGCCACGTGAGCTGAGTGTAATCCAACCCTCGCTGTGGCGCCAATTGATTACTATCAAACCCTTGTGCTGCAATGCGCTCACAATGTGCGACAAACGGCGCCGGTCATAGCTAAGCGTTTCCGCCAAGTTAGTGAAGTCTTCCTCGCCATCAGCGTGTACCTGTTGTAACACTAATGCGTAGTCGGTTGGCATTTCTACTGTGCGCATACTACCTCCCCATCCAACTCATAATTCAGTTCCATACCGGTTTCTTGTGCCAGGCGTGTCAACATAAATGCCCTCCTTTTTACTTAGCGTTCCGTCCTTTGCAATGGACGATACCTTTATGCTAATCCCGGAAGCTGAGGCAAACCTTAAAGTACGGGCGATCGGCTCAGTAGAGCCGCCGACATCCAGCCAGTATGCAGCTTATGCCGTTGTTTACCTCTGTTTAGTGATGATGGTCCATGTGTTGATGAATTAATGCATGGCCTTTGCCGCGTTGTAATAAATAACGATTCACCGGCAAAGCAGCACAAAACGCCAACACTAAGGAGATTGCCATGGCAAGCCAAAATATAGCATTGCCCAAGCCAGCATCCATCGCACCAGGTGCCACGGCCATTACAGCGTTGTCGGTAATTTCCATAGTCGCAATAGACAGCGTGTCGGAGGCTAGTACTAGTGGTACCGCTTTTCGCCACGCCAAGCCACCACGTATAACTGTCGACAAGGACAAGCCATAGCCAAACACAAATGCCAAGAAGATAGCTAGTACGAATGTCTGTAGCGAAGGCAGGCCTAAAGCTTGGCCCAATACCAAGCCAACTATTTCACCAATAGCACAACCTGTCAGGCAATGGAGTGTTGCCCTGACGGCAAGATTATTAAGCGTGGAGCCTGTACCTTGACCGTGCATAGCTACTGTTGTGTTACGCGTTGGCCAGGCTTGTTGCCCGCCCGCAACTCCGCTGCGTAATGCTGCATGGCAGTCCAGATATAATCCTCGACCACACCCGACGACTGGCCAGCACTCTGCGTAAGTTCTGACGTCTTTTGTTCGTTAGCTGACGGGTCTGTCGGGAGTTTACCGTCAACTTTGCGTTTAGCACACATAGAGGACTCCCGCCCGCTGGCCTTTATCACAATAATATACGTCTTGTTTATGCAATACACGGTTCATGCCCATTACTATGCTCCCCTGGCGGCCTATGGTCTGTTAGAGATTTCACAGCCGACTTGAGGTATAAAACTGTTCAGCTTACGCTTGCGGTAAGACAGACGGCATGATATACGTGTGGAGAGGTATTTACTCATGATAACAATAACCAGCCAACTCAAAGAGTTCCGCAAGTTTATACTACGCGGCAATGTCGTCGACCTAGCGGTCGGTGTCGCCATTGGTGCCGCCTTTAACAATGTCGTAGGAGCTTTGGTCAAAGATTTTATCACGCCATTAGTCGGCACCGTTTCTGGCCGCGAAGCAGTCGCCACCGGTGATTTCATCATCCGCAACCAACGTTTCCTATACGGTGACTTTATTAACGTACTAGTTTCGTTTGTAGTAACCGCAGCCGTTATCTTCTTTATGGTCATCCAGCCAATCAACCGCCTGACCGCCATCGCCAACAAGGGCAAAAAGACCGAAGACCCTACTACCAAAAAATGCCCTGAATGCTTAAGCGAAATCCCTAAGGAAGCTTTGCGCTGTAAATTCTGTACCGCCCGCCTGGAAGTTGAACGTACTCCAGCCAAAGCCGCCGCGCGCTAATTTAGGTGCCTCCTCGGAAATAATCAGGCTTATGTATATGGGTTATAGGACATGCCGCAACTGACACCATTCGTAACTAATCGCAATCGGCTGCCAGATATCAAAGTTTATCGACTGCAATTAACCTCGCCATATGTATGCTGAATCAGCATAATTCTTCCACCCCAGTTGCCCCTGATTTATAAGCTGTTATAATCACACCTATCACGCACCCGTAGCTCAGCGGATTAGAGTACTTGGCTTCGAACCAAGGGGTCGCAGGTTCGAATCCTGCCGGGTGCACCAAGCATAAGCACGATAACAGACCGTATGCCTGTGATAATATAAACTAATGAATAATAAGCAACGTTACCAGACTTTAGGCGGTTCTCTACTGGCTTTAGCCGGGGTTGCCGGCGCAATAACCTTAGACAATAGTAAGTACGGCCTTATTAGCCTTCTGGGCGTGGTGTTCCTACTTACTGCCATCCGAAACAATAAACACCCACTTTAAACTAAGAGTACCGTTCGAACCTTAGCCGTACGCTGCAGCATTTATTTTACCGAGGATACCTACCGCAGAAAATTACCGCGAAGCAATCGTCGAAATTGCAACTGACCTACTAGGCTCACCGTCTACCAAATTCGTACCCGACCACCCTGAACTGGGGCAATCACCATATGATGGTTTTGATTGTTCTGGTTTTACCCGTTTTGTACTGTCTAAAGCTGGCCTAAACATCCCTGATTACATCGGCCAGGATGGCTTGCGACGACCGGTGCGCTATACCAATGAGTTCTGGGATAGTTACGGAATCGCCATCCATGACGGCCAGCAAGAACAAGGCGACCTAATTTTCTTCTCTAGGACCGGTTCTTTCCCTTCGCACATAGGCATTATGCGCGACGAGGAAAGCTACTTCCATGCCCCAGGATTTAACGACACCACAGTCGAAATAAAAGGACTGGAATACGAACCTATCACAGCCAGCGGACTCGAGAGGCTACTCTACACTCGGAATCCCATCGGCTTCAAGTCATTATCGCGAGTTATTGAACAACCAAGCCGCCGTTATCACCAAAAACCTATCTAGAACATAGTACAATAAGCCAATGGAAACAATTAGCTTTAACGTGGCACCGTACAAAATCAATGGACACCTAGTCCTACCACTGCCGCAAGATGCCAGCAGCAAATTACCTTCGCGCAGCCAGGTAATGGTCAAAGGCACCGTTGACGGATACGAATTCCAAACCGCGCTTGAACCAGACGGTAACGGTAGCCACTGGCTGGATGTGAATAAAGATATGCAAGCTGCTGGTGTCAGTGCCGGCAAGTCGGCGTCCCTAGAAATCGAAGCCACCAAAGATTGGCCCGAACCGGAGATCCCCCAGGATTGGCAAGCCGCCCTTGACGCCGATCCTAAGGTTTACGCCTTCTGGAACAAAACCACTCCCTTGGCTCGTTGGGAGTGGCTACGCTGGATCGACTCAACCAAAGAGCCAAGTACCCGCCAACGGCGCATCGAAGTCTCCTGCTCCAAACTACTCCACGGCGAAAAGCGGCCCTGCTGCTTTAACCGCAGCATGAACTGCGTACCTGATGTCTCCAAAAGCGGAGTATTACTCCGTGCCGACGGTACACTGGTTTCTACGGGCTTGTAAAGTTATTAATAGCATTTTTTGCTATTTTATGATATAATATATAGGTCTTACTCTACATACCACAGAGATGGAGCAATTCCATGCAGACGTTCCTTACAGACACGCAGACCACCGACCTGATCCATGTCTTGGCCGCACACCAGCACCGTTACCGGTCGCTGCTGACATCTACCATCCGCAAGCTCGCGGAGACACGCAAGCAGCCGGCTTACAATGTCATTCACGACGACCTCCCAATGGAGCTGGCACGCGAGCTGCGCAGAGCGACAGATGCCGCGAAGTGGATCTTCAGCAGTATCGCCGGTGAGGCCGACGCAGTAGACACTGAACAAGTGCAGGCACAGAAGTTTTACCAGCTTCAGGTCTGGGTTATCAATCTCGATACCGCCGAGAACCGGGCCTACACCGACTGGGCGCAGCGAATGAACGTACCGTTCCTGGATCTATCCCCCGAAGAGCAGCTTCCCGCCTATCAACTAGCCTGGCAGGACCTACCCGTCCTAAGTAAGGCGCATAGCCGGGAACTTCCCCAAAGCCCACCGGTCATTGAGCCGATGAGGGGCGTCAAGCTCGGGCTCCGCAAGGGTCTTCATCGCGGCAACGTCCACGGCAAGTACGCCGTCTCGGAACAGCCCTGGTCCAAGATCTGCCAGCTGTGCAATGCAAGCTTCTCCATGGTGTAGCCTGTAAGACGCACACCCCTCTGGGCGTGTCTGTATGTCACAATCCCTAACCGGGACCACCATCCGACATACAGACACGCCCAAGCACCACCCTTTTCATGCTTTCAGACCCTTTATTCATACAACTGCTACACTAAGTATATGTCACAAAAACTCTCTGACTTCCGTGTGGTGGCCACTTCTTCGGCAGTCAGCTTTTTGGATGTCTCGCTCAATGCCATCGTGGGACTGATAACCGGCAGCACCGTGCTATTATCACAAGCCCTACAAGGCATGTCCGACCTCACAACCGGCTTATTACTCCTTACCGGCGTCAAACGCTCGCGCCGTATTGCCGATACACGCTACCAGTTTGGCTACGGCCGCGAGATTTTCTTTTGGGTGCTGATCGCCGGCCTATTAATGTTCCTAGGCACCGGTGGCATATCGGTATTCCTCGGTTATCAACAGATTATTCACCCCGACCCACTGGAAAATGCCCATTTGGCGGTTGGTTTGCTGATTTTTAACGCTATCAGCAACGGCTACGCCTTTTCACTAAGCGTTAAACGCTTACGCCATGTCCACCCTGGCATCACCTGGTGGCAGCAACTGCGCCACTCTAGCATTGTGGAAACCAAAGCTACGCTTTTGGTCGACTTTATGGGCACTTTGGCTGCCTTTGTAGGCTTGGGAGCCATCCTGGCCTACGTTATTACTGACAACGCCCGCTTTGACGGCTTGGGTTCGATAGCTATCGGCATTGGCATGATGGTAGCTGCCGTCTACCTAGTCCGCGACGTGCGCTCCCTGATCGTAGGCCGCGCTGTTGATGATTCCATCGCCGATGAAATCACTATGGCCGCCAAGTCAGTGCCCGGTGTCAGCGACGTGCTGGATTTGCGCACTATGTACTTAGGCTCGGCAAAACTACTAGTGATTATCGAGGTCCATTTGGAAGACGACTTCAACACCGACGAAATCGAGCGTATTACCGACACTATCAAGCAAACAGTCCAAACCGCCCTGCCGGAAGCACATCACATCCAAGTAGAAGTGGAAACTCCAGACGAAACCCGGGTCTAGCACACTGGCGGAAAGACTGTATATCTGTTAACCTGAGACCGTATCATTAGATACGTATGCACCCGTAGCTCAGCTGGATAGAGCGTTGGTTTCCGGTACCAAAGGTCGCAGGTTCGAATCTTGCCGGGTGCACCATATAAAGAGACTCAGGCATATGGCTTGGGCTTTTTTTATTTTATATACTAGCCTTATGAAGCTACTAGCAAAAACCCCTTACGCATTCACTACCTTAGGTTACATCCTGTATTACTCGGTGCTAGTATTTTTATTGGCCACTATGCTGACACGGCATAACCAGACGATCTGGCACAGCGCCGGAAGCCATCTTTCTAACTTTGCCCTATCGGCATTGTTACTATTTATTAGCGGTGCCACCAACATGCTTAACAAAGTTTCGTTGGCTTATATTTTAGGCTGCGCCGGCATTCTGATTGCCGCCAATTTCGTCATAGAATCATTCACCTCTACTTTAAATGCTAAAGATTTTACCGACGCCCTGTATGGCTGCGCTGGCACTTTAGTCGCGTTAGGGTTGCTATCGGCCTTATATAAATATGGAATCCGGAAATCAGTCCATTAATTGCAATGGCCATTTTAGGAACTGGTGTGGCCTCTACGTCATTAGCTTCGGTTTGCTACAATAGTCACATGACACAGCATAACCATATTGATCTTATTGAATTTCCTGTAAAGTCTGCCGAGCAGCTTAAGCAGACCAAAGACTTCTTTAGTGGCGTCTTTGGCTGGAAGTATACTGACTGGGGCGAAGACTACAGCGACACTACCGAAAGCGGCACTAGCAGCGGCGTGAATGCCGATGGTAGCAGTTCGATGCCATTGACCGTGATTTATTCTGAAGACTTAGAGAAGACAAAAGAGTTAGTCGTGCAAAACGGCGGCAAGATTATTGTTGAGACTTATGATTTCCCTGGCGGCAGGCGCTTTCACTTTACCGAGCCCAACGGCAATGAATTGGCAGTTTGGTCCAAGTAACGATTCGTAGTGCTGGAATTATCAGCGTTAGACCGGCCTATACCCAAAGAGGATGTTGAAACATCATGGCTAAAACACTTCGCCTAGTGCTTATGCCTAATTATGCTATGATAGTCTCCGTCAAACTTGCATAAGAAAAAAATGGATGTTCAATCATGGCAGAAAACGATCTTATTAAGATTAATAGCACCTATATGCATACTAACCCGTGGTTCAAGACTAGAGAGGATACCGTCAGACGTGCCGATGGGTCAGAAACTGATTTCTACGTAGTAGAATGCCCAACCGGAGCTTTTATTGTCCCCGTCACTGATGACGGAAAAATTGTACTAGTTCAGCTTTTTCGCTACCGCACACAGCGCGGAGGCTGGGAAGTCCCAGCTGGAAGTGTAGATGATGACGAGGATTTTGAGGCTGCAGCACGTCGTGAGCTCCAGGAAGAAACCGGCTATATCGCTGGTGAGGTACAAGAGCTCACACCAAGTTTCGACTCCATGAACGGTGTTTGCGATGGAGTAGGCCATGTATTTTTAGCTACCGCCCTGCAGCAAACCGGCGACGACGAAAAGGCCGAAGAAGGCATCACCAACGTCCAGGCCTTCACAAAAGAACAGATCATGGACATGATCGCATCTGGTGAAATAGTTGACGGGCTAAGTATTGCCGCACTGTTCAAATATTTCATTACAACTAAATAAAAAACCAAAACGGGGGATATTATGTCAGAAAATTTTGTACCATCATTTGAACTGAACTTTAGTGAACAAGAAATTCAATACGTACAAGATGCTGCTGCTGAAGTGATGCGCTCGGGAGACTTGGCGCTTGGTCCGTATACAGATAAATTCGAAGACTGGATGGCACAAACAGCTAAAACCGAGCATGCTGTTGCAGTAGGCACAGGCTCTGCCGCATTAGAGATTCTGTACAAAATTACAGAACCTGAAGGTAAAAGAATCTTGATGCCTTCAAATACTAACTTTGCGACTGCAGCCGCTGCCAAAAACGCCGGTGCTGACATTGAATTTTATGACAATGGCCTATACCCAGACCGCCAAGACTTAGAATCCAGGATAAGGCCAGACACTGCCGCGGTAGTAGCAGTACATATAGGTGGATATCTCTCCCCAGAGCTAATACAGATAGCTGAGACTTGCAAGTCGGCGGGCGTGCCCTTGATAGAAGACGCAGCCCATGCCCATGGCGCAAGAATTAGTGGTAAAACAGCCGGTAGTATTGGCGAATCAGCTGCATTTTCATCTTTTCTGACAAAAGCAATTACAACTGGTGAAGGCGGGGCAATCACTACAGATCAGGAGTATATTGCAAAATTAGCCCGGCAATATCGTACGCAGGGCAGAGGAGCCGATGGCCTGACTCATGAAGTATGGGGTAACACCTGGAGGATAACTGAGCTCGGAGCCGCCATAGGCTTAGCGCAATCTGCGACTTTTGAAGCAGATACAGATGAACGGGCCCGGATAATACGCCGGTATACAAGCGAGTTAGGCAGACTTGGCATTGTTTTTCCAGAGCTGAGTGATGATGCTAGGCCTAGCGGCCACAAGGCTATCGCCTATGCGCCAGACGGTATGACTCGAGCTGGGATTAAAAGCGCTATGAAACAGCGTGGGGTGCAAATGGCTCGCGAGGTTTACGAAAAGCCACTTCACCAACAACCAATATTCCAAGAAATCGCAGTCGGGTTAACAACCTATCCCATCGCGACAGATTTTGCCGAACGGCACATAGCCCTACCTTTGTGGAGGAACATGCCAGAAGCAAGCGTGGATACTGTCATCGAAGCAATGACCGACGTCCTTCATAAAGGATAAAAAATCTATTAAAAAGAGGGGGGTGCATAGCATCCCCCTCTTTTTTTGTTAGAATACTATATTCCTATCCATTGGCCTCGGCGTAACCGTCTGTAGGGAGTATGTGCTCAACTCAGGTTCAATGTTAGTACTAGACTCTCGCTTTGCTTGGCCACTGTACATAGACTCAATTGCTATCCTAGCCATATGTGGCGCTTGGGTCATTTTCCCTGGAAACGCCATTGTATATGTCTCTGACACTTTTTGGACGCTTTCATCCAAATCGGGCTCTGGTGAGCTGCTGTTCCGTATGTCCGGCTTTACACATGCGACGCCAACCATCTGAGTAGATTCCAATGCGAATTGTCGCGCGGAAGGTACGAGGTGCACCAGCGCTTCGTAAAGTTTTCTCTCCTTAGTTGGCACCGGTTGATAGTCTGGTGACTGCAACGCTATAGAGTCACGGTTTAGGCCGGCTATACTTAGATTGCCATGGTTCATAAAGCCCGTCTGACCACCATCTACATAGAAATAATTGTCACGAGTTATCCTAGGAAAGACCATGAGGTGAGACTTAAAATAACGCATACTGTACTGGTCCTGCGTTACTTTTTTAAGCAGATCGCCACTACCCACTCCTGCTGTTATTAGGAAATTATCAGATTGCAGACGTAACGTATCGTTAGTTATTGTAATTTCAGCAGTGCCCTGGTCTAACGGATTAAACTCGGCGTCGGTGTACATTATGCCACCCCTCGCCACAACATGCGCAGCTAGTTTGGCACACAACATGCGCGTATCTATACTCTTGTCTTCAACCTTCGCCAATGCCGCCACACCATCAAGAAGGACGCCATCGTGATTATCGAACGACCACTGGTCAATTAGTGAAAATGGCAAGCCGAATTCACTCCATCGGCCAAGAGCCCTGTCCGCGACAGCCTCGTCCCCCAATAAAGCATACGTAGTATCATGCTCAACTGCTTCAGGTGCAAAATCTAATATGGCATTATGTCCATCGACAATCTTTTCTGCGACGGTGCGGCTAATTTCATGCTGCTCAATAGCTCCCGAATGATACGTACCGGCATGCAGCCAGCCTTCATTCCTAGTAGTGGCTCCAGCCGCCAACAGCCCTGCGGCCTCAACCACAGTTACACTTAGGCCATTGTCTATTGCTTCTTTTGCTGTCCAAAGGCCTGCAATACCAGCCCCTACTATTACTAAGTCAGATTCTACTGTTTCAGGTACGCGCATAAACTACCCCCCTTTTTTTATACTTGTGGCTATATTGGTTTTAAACTAACGTAATTCTTTTATTTCTGAATGTGCCGGTTCTCTTAGGATCCGAGCATACTTGTAGGAATATTCCCCATCAAGTAGTTCGATAATTTCCGAAGCAACCCATTGCGGGTCAAGGTAGGTCGACATATTTACTTCTCTACCTTCATGGAACTTAGTCTTCATACCTGCGGGTCCAGCGACTAGCGTCTTACAGACGCGCTTATCTAGTGACAATGAATTAGCATACGCACCTAAGCCAGCTTTGGCGATAGTGTAAATAGGCTCCAATAAGCGCGGGGTATATTGCGAAGTGGATGTGACCGCTACGAAAGCAGGCAGGCTCAACTGCTTACCTAGAATTGATCGCGTAAACCAGACGGCGCTCATAAGGCAGACATTTACCATCTGATTGATCTCATCTGTTGATAAATCGGTTACAGTGCCTTCTTGATAAAAGCCCGGTGCGTGAACTAGTAAGTCAATCGTAGGAATATCTTTAATATATGTATCAATATCTTCAATGATTGTTGCACTGTGCAAATCCATTTGCTTGAAAGTGAGCGATTCAACTTCGGGATCGGTGCGACCTACAATATGGACGGTCTGATATATAGGCTGCAGCTTTTTGGCCAATTCTAACCCTAGGCCAGCTGTGCCACCGACAATTAAACAGTTCATAAAGCTCTATCCCCTCGTACCAATCGTTAAATGTAGCTAGTCGTATACGACCATCAATGGCTAATGATTATGCTCAAAGGCTCTGTATAAAAGAGCCTGAGTTCATAAGCCCTATGCATATATTGCATAAGTAATTATTTGTTTTTGCTTATGCCAATGATCGTGTAACTAGGCTACACTTATACTATGAAGCATGTCAACAATAAAGCTTACATCTTGCCTACAATGAAAGTTCTAGATTGCGATAGTTTAATTAATGGCCTGTAAGCGGTCATACGCAGCGTTAGCCACGGGATACCAGGCGGCTGCCATTTTGTTGTAGCCTGATATGGAGGGATGCGTGCCGTCTGCAAGGTCCGAGGTGGTCAGAGACTTGTTCATATCAAAGAATGAGGCTTTGCAGCCGGCGCCTTTAGCATTGTCTACAATTCCCGGTATGGCTGAATTGTAGGCATTCACCTGGCTGGATTTACCGTTAATTGGCACAATCGAAGCTACAATTAGCTCTACGCCAGCGTTCTGGGAACAGATGCGGTTTACTAAATCTTGCAGCCGGCTAGGTGCTGCCGACAAGTTATAGTTCTGGTTCATGTCGTTAGTGCCTATGTGCAACAGTACAAGGTTGGGTTTGTAGCTGTTGCTCCAGCCATCAATCTGGGCCCGTAACTGGTCGATGCGCCAGCCAGAGTGTCCTTCATGGTTTCTGTCACCCAGGCTTGATGGTCCGTCAGTCAGGCTTCCCACGAAGTCGATCTTTTTACCGTCGGTCTGGACCATTTTTTGCCACAACTGGGTACGGTAGCCACCATCGCTACCGAGGGTAATTGAGTCACCCAAAGGCATCAATTTGATGGTCTTTGGCGTTGCCGGAGGTGGAGTTATAGGAGGTGTAGTAGCGGTGGCAAATTTAACGCTTGAACCATTGGAAGCACCCGAATCGCTTACTTGTGTTGCGCCACCGCTGCGAGTGCCGCTTTCGGCTTCGATAGCTACGACATAGGTTGAGGCTTTGCTAAAAGCCAGGAACCAGAGACCAGTGAAAGCGAGTATGGCTACGAAAAGAGAGGCCGCAATTATACGGCGTGACGGAATTTTCAGTTTTAAGTGTGATGTATGCTGTTTTTTCATCTAAAACGAACTAGTTTAAGCATTTGCAATTAAGTATACCCTAACAAAACGCTAATGACTAAAATTGCTTTGAGTGATTATTGACATAAGCTCAAATATGGTGTATCATAGGCTAATTAAAAGTGCGGTGTGGGCACAAGGTACGTAAAGGTATATAAGGAAGGTCTATGATCAAAAAGATCGCAACCGCAACAGCAGCAATACTGTTAGCATTAATGCCCCTGTCAGCTGTTCATGTCGAAGCTGCCACTGGCACTACAAACCTAATCGCAAACCCCGGCACAGAGAATCCAACTACCGGAGCAACTCCAGACGGCTGGACAGCCTCTAGCTGGAGCACTGGCACTACCAAGGCCACAACGCGTGTTACTACAGCCCACACAGGCACCTATGCCTTGAAGACAAACGTAACAAAAGCAGCCGCAGGTATGGCTGATGGCTGGGGCTTCACTCCAGTAACAATCACCGCTGGCCAATCGTACGAATTCTCATTCTGGTACCAGTCGACAGTAGACACCCAAGTCGACGTATCGGCCACTGTCAACGGCGTTGCCGACACATTCGTAACTGCTTTTACCGTACCAAAGAGTGCTGCATGGACTCTGTACAAAACAACTCTTACAGCTCCTACTGGCGCCACTAATATGACTATGACCAACTATGTTTCTCAAGTAGGTTCGATAACCACTGATGACTATAGCCTAGTTACATACACCCCCGAGGCTTTGTCTCAGCCAATCGTTAGCGTTTCATTTGATGACGGCTGGGCAAACCAATACATCAACGCCCGCCAGATTCTAAAGGACAATAAGATCAATTCTACGTTCTACTTGATCTCAGACCCTCTGACCACCGGTCAAGGCACTGCCCTGGAATACATGACGCCTAAGCAAGCTCAGGATTTGCTTGCCGACGGCCATGAAATTGCCTCGCATACTATTGACCACTGTTCTATGAATGGCACCACCATAAGCGAGCAGACCAATGGTACTCCTTGTCCTGCTCCAACAACAGCATTCGTTACTAACGAGATGACCAAGAGCAAGACTGATATCGAAAAATTAGTGCCTGGAGCCAAGGTTACAAGCTTTGCTTACCCTTACGGTGAGTACAGCACTGAGAGCATTAATATCGGCAAGAACCTTTACACTTCACAGCGCACCGTAGAGTGCGGCCAGAATACTAAGGACACTCTTGACCTGACCAAGCTTAAAGGTTGTGACATTGGTGCTACGGCACCAGACGGCACTAGCGTCGTAAACTACGCTAAAGGCATCATCGACAACGCAATCGCACAGAAGACCTGGACTATCCTATTCTTCCACGAAATTGCTAACGCCGGCCAAGGTGTCCAGGGCGACGAAGCCTACACGACATCGATTGCTGACTTTACTGCAATCATGAACTATATCGCACAGAAGCAAACTGCTAGCGCCCTGAGCAACATGTCAGTGGCCAAGGCTATTCAGACCATTCAGGGTACCGTGGTTACACCGCCAGCTACCAAGCCAGGCGACGTCAACGGCGACAATGTAGTTGACGAAGGTGACCTAAGCGTAATGTTCACTAACTGGGGCAAGACCAACATGACTGCCGCCCAAGGTAATTTAAATGGTGACACCATTGTCGACGAAGGTGATTTGTCGGTTCTGTTCACTAACTGGAGTAAATAGTAATGAAGAAATTTTTAAATGCCATTGCCGGCGCTAGCGTTTTAGCTATCTCGGCCGCAAGCCCAGTTATGGCTGCAGGCAACACTTCCTTTAGCGTAGCTGCTAGCAGCTCTAGCGTGACTAAGGGCAACACAGTAACTGTTTCCGTTTATGAAAACGGTAGCAACATCAATACTGTCAAAGCCGTATTAAGCTTTGACGCCAGCAAACTAAGCTGTGCAGGCATCGGCGGCAGTAGTAGCTTCCCTACCGACACACCAAGTACAGCTTGTAGCAATGGCACTGCGACTATCAGTCGCGGCACCACTTCACCGGCCAATGGTAACGTCCTAGTTGGCAGCGTCAGCTTCACTACAGTCGCCACAGGCTCAGCTTCAATCAGCCTAAGCTCAGCCAAGGCATACGAAGCTACTACCGGCACTGACACTTGGAACGGTGCAAGTGCAAGCACTTCAGTTACAATCAATGCTCCTGCAACCACAACCCCACCAGCCGCTGGTGGTGGTTCTACTGGCGGCAGCACTGGTTCGACCGGTAGCTCTACTGGCGCTACTAGCGGCTCAACCAAGACCACAACAGGTACTGGTTCTAGCGCAACTGCTACTAGCACTAATAAGACTGCTGCCGCAAGCGCTACTACTGGCAACACCAGCACTTCCGCAGCCACTGGCGACAGCACTACTGCAGCCACTACCGAAAACGGCGAAGTAAAGGCCGCAGAAGACACTAAGTCTGACGACAGCAAAGAAGCAGCCAAGACTCCTGAAGCCGCTAAGACTAGCAGCAACGCAGGTGCTTGGACCGCAGGCAGCATCGCTGTCCTGTTGGCAGCCCTAACCGCTGCTTACTTCTACCTGACTCGCAAACGCCCTGAACTAGTTCAGAAGTTTGTAAGCCGCCTCAAGTAATAGACATTAGCTATTACACTAAAAAACCCGCCGGTATATCCGGCGGGTTTTTGTTTGCTATATAATATAACTATGGATGCAGAGACAATTCGCACGGCAGAAGCCTACCTTGCCAAACAAGACCCTATGCTTGGCAAACTAATAGCCGGGCAACAGCTGGAGCCGCGGCCAGTGCGGCATGACTATTTTGCCTCACTGTGTCGGTCAATTATCGGCCAGCAGGTGTCCGTCGCTGCAGCTGCAGCCATTTACGGCCGATTCGAAGAATCCACCAACCTTGAGCCAGCATTAGTTGCCAGTATGGACGATGAAACAACCAAGGCCATCGGCCTATCCAAACAAAAAACCGGTTACCTTAAAGACCTGGCACAACACTTCGTAGACGATCCGCAGATATACGATCACCTAAGTCGTTTAGAAGATGAAGCCATTATCGCCGAATTGACCGCCGTCAAAGGCATCGGCGTGTGGACGGCCCAGATGTTCCTGATGTTCACGCTCGGCCGGGCTGATGTCTTCGCACCCGACGACATTGGCCTACAGAATGCCCTTATCAAACTGCATGGCTGGGAAAAATCACCACCAAAAAAAGAGCTGGCAAGCTTTGCCGAACGATGGAAACCCTACCGCAGTGTGGCTAGTCTGCACCTGTGGCAATCACTTGATAATGTGCCCGCAGCTACATACTAACCACCTAGATAGTAATAGCTTGCTTTGGGAAGCCTTTTTTAATGCCAGCAATAATAGCCTGGTGCAGCGTCGGTGTCCGGAATGGGATGTGCGGGAACCCCTGCAGTGATACCCAATACGGCGTATGCGTATTGAAGCCCATCTTATTCATCATAGCTTCTTCCGAAGCTTTCTGGATTTCCACGTTGCCGTGTGGGGCTACCTGACACAAAAAGATGTACTGCTCATTGTATGGCGCGGTGTGCGGTTCATAAAACACTAGTTGCGCAGACAGCACTTGCAAACCAGTCTCTTCCATAACTTCACGTGCTACGGCGGCCTCAACCGATTCATACTCTTCGACACGGCCACCTACTAAGGTATAATATTGGTCACCTTGCTTGTTGCGGTGCATGACTAATATATTGCCATTTTCAATAATAATTGCACGCGATGCTTTTGCCATATCCGTACATCTTCTCAGACCACGGCACGTAAGTCTAATTACACCCCTAAGAATATTGTAGGCCGCCATATTTACGACGGCCTACAATATCGCGTCTTACCTCAAACCAAGTGACGCTGCGCAGGCTGGCCAAGGGCTCCAGCCACGGCCCGCCACCAAGCGCTTGGCAATCTCGATTTGCTGTTCACGGGTCGCCAAATCAGCCCGTGGCGCATACGAACCACCGCCGTTACTGATCCAGGTGCCAGCATTAAACTGCAAGCCACCATAGTAACCGTTGCCGGTGTTGATGGCCCAATTACCACCAGCCTCACAGCGTGCCAAGCGATCCCATACATCACCACTTACCGAAGCAGTGGCTACTGGCGCAGTCGGTTTGGCCGATGTAACACTATTGTCTACCGGAACGGCCACGGGCGCCGGCGTTGGCAATGGTCGTGCAACTAGTTGCTCGTCAGGACGCGGGATACGCACTTGGTCACCCGGATGGATAATATTAGGATCACTTATTTGCCCGTTTGCATCGAACAACCTGTTATAAGTTGTTTGGTTAGCTTCGGCAATTGACGATAGGCTGTCCCCCGGCTGGATCGTCGCCATAACTGGTGCCGGTACGGCTGGTTCTTGGGCAGCGGCCGATGCTTGCTGTTCTACTTTCTGCGGAGTGGCTTGGGCGATTTTGGCCATCGGGACCGCCGAAGCTACACTGGCCGACCGAGCAGGCATATCGGGTACCGCAGCCTGGACATCGGCCAACATACTAGGTGGGGTCGCAAAAAACCCGGCGATCGCGATGGTCGCCGTAACTATACTGATTGACATTGTTTCTCCTTATACCCCGCTGCGTGCTACCCAATATATCGTTAATGATATTTGCGTGCGTTTTATACCCTGTTTTACAAGGCAATCGCAAGGCGTGCCTAGGCGTTAGGCACTGTGTACAATTATGTTTCGTATTCTATTTGTAATCGCCGTTTGGGTGCAGTGGCGGGTTGTTTATAGTGCTTTTCGCAATGTAGCAAAAAGCACAAGGTTGTATAATACATGCTTGAAAAAGTATGTCAAATCTATACCTGTAATAATATAATTGCGCCGTATGAGATTGCGGTATAATGTGTAGTACCATGCAGCCATATAGTGCAATATCGATTATCTACAACCCGGCCAGCACCGGACCCAGCAAGCAGAATGCCCTGGCATTACAACGTGAACTGCGGTTTACGCGCCTTAACCATATTGTAGAAATCGTACCCACGCTCTTTGCCGGCCACGCTGAAACGCTCGCTTACGAGCTATCTAAAGCCAGCACCCACCCGCTGATAATCTCTTCCAGCGGGGATGGCGGGTACAATGAAGTAGTCAACGGCATCCTACGCGCGCAGCACGAAGGCGCCCATCCTGTGGCCGGCCTACTGCCTAGCGGCAACGCTAATGACCATTGGCGGAACCTACACCACAAACCACTGACCGAGCTAATCCTGCACGGCGAACAAAACCAGATAGACGTATTACAAATTGACAGTTACTCCAACAACCGGCCCTGGCAACGCTACGCTCATTCATACATCGGCATCGGTCTGACGCCAACAGTTGGCCAAGAGCTCAACAAAGTCAAACTCAACCGCTGGCGCGAAGCTTGGATCGTGCTCAAAACACTCTACGATTTCAAACCCACAAAACTACTCGTAAAGGGCAGAGAACGGCGCTACGACAGCCTTATCTTCAGTAATGTCGGCCGTATGTCCAAGGTGCTGTCACTCTCTGAAACAGCCGAGCTGACCGATGGGCAGTTCGAGGTCATTTCGTTTCCAGCCCACAGCCGACTGTATCTGGTACGCCAGCTATTGCAAGCTATGACCTTTGGCCTACACAACGACCGCAGGGTGGCAGAATACAAGTTTACCACCCTGAAACCTACGCGCATCCAGCTGGATGGCGAAGTATTCACCATAGGAGCCGATGCCGCCACCAGAATAAGCGTCAAGCCGAAATTGTTGCGGTGCGTAATTTAAACTATAAAATATGCCCCGCTGTAAGGATATTCACATCCCTGAAGAAACCTGACAGTATAGTATTATGATATTAACCTTGAGGTTTTAAAGCGAACGAATGAAACTGCGCTCTAAGCTTTTCTACACCTATGCGGCATCTTTCCTCCTGTACGCTGCCAGTTTTACGTCGCAACGGCAAATAGCCACCCTGCAAAATATAGACCTCTCCACTACCCAGTACACTTTGCTGAGCCTAACTGTACTAGTGCCAACGGCAGTCATTTGGTATGTCGCATTCTACGGCTATTACAAGCTCAAAGTGTACGCCACTATGATCAAAAATACCCCCGACGGCAAGCACGTTGACCGCATAACCACGGGCCTGGGTATTTTGGCGCTCGGCTTGCCTGGTTCCGCCTTAACAACAGCCGCAATCAATACCATCGTCAGTTATTCGCCTGGTTTTGCAGGTAACGGCACTGTTATCAAAAACTACGTAGCCCTACTGTTTCCACTGGCAGCCTTTGTCTTTATCAACAAAGGTGCCCATGGCCTAAGTGTCCTATCCAAGCAACAAATTAATTATCGGACGGCTAATATCTTAGCCGGCGGCTTCATTATTATTGGCACCATATTCTGCCATCTAGTGCTGACAGCCAACAGCATAAACGACCTATACCACCTGCCCTCACTATTAGTCGTCCTGACTCTTGTTTGTCCATATTTGTACACTTGGTACTTAGGGATAGTCGCTGCTTACCAGACCTATCTGTACGGATACACTGCCCCTGGCAAATTGTACCGCCAGACATGGAATCTACTAGCAACAGGCATCGGCGCCATTATCGGCGCGCAAATTGCCCGGCAGTACATTAGCAGCACTACTTTACGATTAGAGAATCTCCAGCTCGTCCGATTACTGTTCATAGTGTACGTATTGCTTGGAATGCTTTCAGTAGGCTTCATATTGGTAGCAGCTGGTGCCAAGCGTCTACAGAAAATCGAGGAAGTCTAAGATGGCTGGCGAAACACTCTATCAAAAAGTTGTGGTCGTCACCTATGGCTATCTAGGGCCGGCCGCCGACCGCTTTGTCGCCAGACAAATTTATAACCACCTAAACAAAAAACCAGAACAGCTTACCAAACGCGACATACCCGAGCTAATCGATTGGCTACGGCTGGCAATGGGTTTTTTGACGCAAGACAGTTTGATGATAGAAGAGTATATTAAGAGGCTACAGGCACTCCATACACCATCCAAACAACTTACAGCCAAACTTAAACACAAGGCCCACGCCCATGAGAGTTGATTCGGCAGTATCGCCCCCCACATCGCCGCCACATGAATTAGGTCGCGCCGAAGCAGAAACTCTGTTCAACAGCCTCGGCGAAGGTATAATCGCTACCGATATCAACGCCCGGATCACACGCGTTAATCCAGCCGCGCTAGCTATTTTAGGCTTCACAGAACAAGAATTGATAGGCACCTGGTTTCCTGAAAGCATTGTCGCCACCTTTGACAATGGCAGTCCCATAGACATCATGGACCGCCCCGTCACCCAAGCAATAGTAACCGGCAAAACAGTTAGTACCCGCGCCCAATATCGCCGCAAAGACGGTAGCCTGGTACCCATTTCGCTGACCGTATCGCCCATAATGCGCGGCGCCAAGCCGACTGGGGCGATCGAGGTCTTCCGTGATGTCACATTAGACATCAAAAGCGACAAAATGAAGAGCGAGTTCATATCTGTAGCCTCACACCAACTACGCACGCCCTTGTCAGCAATCAATGTCTACACGCACATGCTTCACGATGGCATGGTTGGTGACCTGAACACCGAGCAAGCGGTGTTCATTAAAAGCATCCTAGGCTCCGTAGGCCGGATGAACCACCTCATCAACACCCTGCTTAACATCACGCGCATCGAGGCCGGCGGCGTAAACGTCAAATTATCGCACGTCAAGCTGCAAGACCTTGCCGCAGAGATTATAGAAGAACAAAGCCCCGAAGCTACTAAGAAAGGCCTTAAGATCAGCCAACGGTTACGTAACGACACGCCAATCATGGCCACTGACGCATTATTGGTGCGCGAGGTCATGGCCAACCTCTTATCGAATGCTATCAAATACACACCATCCGGAGGCAAGATCACCGTTTCCCTGCGCAGCGATGAATCAAACATAATACTATGCGTCAAAGACACAGGCTACGGCATACCCTTGTCAGCCCAGGCCCATATCTTTACCAAATTCTTCCGAGCAGACAACATCCTTAGCGAGGACGTTAGCGGCACCGGCCTTGGTCTATACTTAACCAAGACTATAGCCGAAAGCTTGAACGGCGAATTATGGTTTGAAAGCGTCGAAAATGTCGGTTCGGCCTTCTATTTTTCATTGCCAAAACAAGGCTCAATTGCCCGCAGTGGCAAGTTCAAACTCGACGCTTAGGTGCCAAAGATAGTAATAAACACCTACTGCTGTGTTGGCGGTGGCAACTGCTTTGGTCCAGACAGGTATTTCTGATGTAGGATAGCCCGTTGTAATGTCTGCACCAGCTGTTCGGCTTGAATATAGCTCATACCAACCCTGGAAACAGCTTGCACCGACGGACTATTGCCGTCATTCTGCGTAAAGTTTAAGACAACGCCATTGGCATCAGCGGCAATATCCGAGCCGTTTACATATAAAATGCGGTTGTCGAGTGCCAGCAGCATGACATGCATATGTTGTGTCTGGCCTTCGCCAAAACGTGGTTGCCGGTGCCCGTCATCATCGTCATTGTCGCCAAACGTCTGGTTAGCACTATCATAGCCGGCTAGCTCCCATAGTTTGACAGCTTCTTCATCCTGCAGGTTAAAGTGGCTGATCAACAGTAATAATATATCTTCACTAGGAATTTCGGCGCCACGCTCAAAGCGGTCAAGTTGCTCGACGGCAATCTCAACAGCCCCTGATGTTTCGCCCAACGATTCTTGCAAACGCTGGCGCATATTCTTCAGAAATCTGCCTAGAGTCTTGTGTGGCTGGTTATTAGATTGGTTATGTGGCCTCATATCTATACCATGGTACCGCGGGCTACCCGTGCAAGGCAAGCGCTAGCAGAGTATACTATCATCAGTGAAACCACTAGAAATAGCCCAAAACGTACCTTTGAAGCATTATTCCACCATGCGTTTGGGTGGTTCGGCCGCCTATGCAGTCAGCGTCAGCACGCCCCAAGAGGCCCAAGCTGCTTACAAATGGGCCGCCGAACGCAGCCTACCCTGCCTGCCTGTCGGCAGTGGCAGTAATATCGTCTGGAAGGACGAAGGCTTCAGCGGCCTGCTAATTGTTAATAAAATCCTAGGTTTTCAGATCATCCCTGAAGCCAACGGCACAGCCTTAGTAACTGCTGGGGCCGGCGAGGGCTGGGATGCTGTAGTGGCACGATGCGCCGAAGCCGGGCTCACCGGTATAGAGGCGCTGTCACTTATCCCAGGCACCGCCGGCGCCACTCCCGTCCAGAACGTTGGCGCCTATGGACAGGAGATCGCCAATACGCTCGTCAGCGTTGAGGTGTACGACACTCAGGATGACGCCTACATTAGCGTTCCCGGTAACGAATGCGCCTTCGCCTACCGCACAAGCCGCTTCAAAACTACTGACCGCGGCCGCTTCCTGATTACCGGCATCACACTGCGACTCACCAAGGGCAATCCGCAGCCACCGTTTTATGCTGGCCTACAGCGTTACATTGATGAACACCAGCTTAGCAACATAACGCCCATGGTCATCCGCCAAGCTGTAATAGCCATCCGTCAGGCTAAGTTGCCCGATCCGACTACCGTAGCTAACAATGGGTCGTTCTTTGGCAATCCGATCATTACACAATCGCATTTCGACAAACTGTCAGCCGATTACCCGGACATGCCGCATTGGCCAGCTGGCGGCGACAAAGTCAAATTATCTGCCGCTTGGCTGATAGAACAGGCCGGCTTCAAAGATTTCCACGATATCCAGACTGGCATGGCTACCTGGCCGACTCAGCCGCTAGTGCTTGTTAATGAACGTGCTACTTCTACCGCCAGCCTGATTGCATTCCGTCAAAAACTGATGGATGCTATACAATACAAATTTAATGTCACTTTAGAACAAGAACCGGAGCTACTACCATGAACATTACACTCGAATCACTCGGCTTTACTGCTGGCCAAACAGTCTTTGTAGAAACTACTCCAGACTGGTACGGCGCTATGATCGAAGAAGCTGGCCTGGAAGTTACCCCCGACTTGCCCGCCGACCATGCCCATTTGTTCTTTGCCTCAAAAGATGAGCTACACGAATTCCTGGAAGAATATTACCTAAAGGATGTTCGGCAATCAGTCTGGTTTAGCTGGCCAAAGGTTGAATCCGGCATTAAAACTGACTTGAACGAACAAGTAGTGTTAGACGCTATTACGAAGATTGGTTTTGCAGGCGGCGATGCTGTTGATATTGACGATGTTTGGGCTGGACTGCGTTTTACGCGCAAGGTTCGATAGCCCTCTGCTATAGTGGTTACACATATAAAAATTAACCCTTCGGAACTTCCTTTGGTCGACCCCTTTGAGGTGAAGCCTCAGGGAGAACTTTATATATGTGTAACCGCCCGACGCGCTGTTCCTAAATAAGAATGTAACCTATACAAAAACAGACGCAATGCTTTTTGCTTGCGTCTGTTTTTTATTGCCTCTATTTTCGGTTAGCGGTCGCTAGGTAGTGGATAGGCTTTGGTGAAGTCAGTGACTTCGGCGTGGATAGCCGCCAGCTTGTCTTCTTTGCCGGCCGCAGAGATTGCAGCGTCGATCCAGGCAGCAACTTGGTCCATCTCAGACTCCTTCAAGCCACGCGAAGTCAACGCAGGCGTGCCCATGCGGATACCGCTCGGGCTAAACGGTGGGCGCGGGTCAAACGGCACAGTGTTCTTGTTCATCGTAATGCCAGCCTTGCCCAAAGCGGTCTCCGCATGGGCACCGATAATCCCTTTGTTAGTTAAGTCAACCAACAGCAAGTGGTTGTCGGTGCCACCTGTCACTAGTTGGTAGCCCTTTTCGGTCAATCTCTCGGCCAAACGCTTGGCATTTTTAACAATCTGATGGCCGTATTCTTTAAACTCTGGTTGTTGCGCTTCGCGCAAAGCCACGGCAATTGCTGCTGTCTGGTGGTTATGTGGGCCACCCTGCAAGCCAGGGATAATTGCCCGGTCAACCAGCGTTGGCAAATTTTCTTTGATACGTTCGGCAGCCCTCAAAGGATTGGAAGGGTTACCATTGCACAAAATCATAGCCCCGCGGGGACCACGCAGAGT
>Ga0190273_10000163_pt1 | contig 34147 bp, 30 predicted proteins | sample Popmic504IS_FD_134513 | JGI IMG/M metagenome (GOLD analysis project Ga0190273, IMG submission 134513) | Populus adjacent soil microbial communities from riparian zone of Shoshone River, Wyoming, USA - 504 IS | ecosystem: Environmental > Terrestrial > Soil > Riparian zone > Trees stand | place... | reverse complement strand
GCGAGCGCGAGCAGGGGCAGGATCGGTCGCATCCGCTCCCACTGCCACGGCGGCGCTCCCGCCGCAATCGAGCATGCGGACCCTGGCCGCTAGCGCCGCTCCGGCTGCGGCCGGTGCGGAACCAGGATCAGGGTCCGCCCCTCCACCCGCCACGAGGCGAGCTTCGACAGGAAGTTCATCCCGATCACCTCCATGTTCCCGAAGGCGGGCGACACCACCACCTTGAGGTCGCGGGCGACGATGTTGCCGAGCCGAAGCTCCCCGACGCTCCCCGTCCGCGCCGGCGCCATCCCGTTCGCCGTCTGAAGAACCACCGGCACCAGCCCCGGATTCCCCTCCACCCGGGCCGCCGCCGCCGTCGCTTCCGAGATCGCCGTCACCGTCGCCCCGCTGTCGATCAGCATTCGCCGACCGACCCCGTTGATCGTGGCCTCCGCCCAGAAATGCCCGTCCCGGGCCATGCGGATCCGGACCTCCCCGCCCGTCACCACCTGCGGATCGAGCCCCAGCCGCTCCGCCACCCGCCCGAGCTGCGGCTGGTAGGGCGCCTGCTGGACGAGGATGAAGAGCAGGGCGGCGAGCAGCGCCAGCGAGAAAGCGAACCTGAACACCCGGCCGAGGACGGGAAGCCGGAACAGCAGCATCAGCAGCAACGCCCCGCCCAGGGCGTAGAGCGCGATCTGCGGCCAGTCGGGAGCGGCTTCGGGCATCTTGCTGGAGATGAGCGTCCCGAGCCGCTTTGCAAGGATCGAAACTCGGCTACGTGATCTCCCGAGGATGGAAGGCCGGCCCCGGCAGGCGATAAGGCTCGAGCGTTAACCACGAAAGGGCCGGCGATGGACGTTCACGAAGCGAAGACGTTCAGAAGCCGGGGAAGAGTCGCCCTGCGCCTTCCGGACCGACTCCGGATCGCGCCCGGCGAGAGCTTCCTGATCGAGGCCGAGGACGACCGGCTGACCGTCCGCCGCCTCCCCGACCGCGGCAAGACCCTGCGCAAGCTGCGCGCCCTGCTGCCAGTGCTGGAGGCGATCGGCGCTCCGCGGAGGTAGGCTGTCGGCATCAAGCGCCGGACTGCTGCTCCTCTCCCGCTTTTCGCGGGAGAGGAGGGGCCCGCCGCGAAGCGGTGGGAGGTGAGGGTCTGTACCTCGGACTCAGCAAGACCCTCACCTCCCAAGCCTTCGGCTTGGGCCCCTCCTCTCCCGTGAAGACGGGAGAGGGGTTAGACGGCTCCGGTGCCTCTTCAATGCCAATACAGCCGGACCTTGTTCCAGCTAGCCCAGATGCCCCTGCTGCAAGGCCTTGAGCGCCGCCCGGGTGCGGTCGCGGGCATCGAGCTTCAGCAGCAGGTTGGAAACGTGGTTCTTCACGGTCCCTTCCGCCAGCGCCAGCAGATCGGCGATCTCCTTGTTGCTGTAGCCGGCGCAGATCAGGTGAAGCACTTCCCGTTCCCGGACGGTGAGCGCCTCGGCGACATAGGTGTCGGACGAAGCCGGAGGGCTTCGGCGGATGGCCGTCATCAGGCTTTCGGTCATGGCCGGCTGGAAGGCCGTCTTGTTGTCGGCGAGGGCGCGGATGGCCTGGGCCAGATCCTCGAGCGAGACGTCCTTGAGCATCAGGCCCTTGGCGCCGGCCTTGATCGCCGCGATCGCGGCGTCGCCGTCGTCGAAGGTCGTCAGGACCAGAGTGGGCGGAAGCGCGTCGGCTTCGCGGAGCGCGTCCAGCACGGCAATTCCGCTCAGCCGGGGCATCCGGATGTCGAGCAGGAGAACGTCGGGCTTGAGCTCGGGGACCTTCGCCAGCGCCTCCTCGCCGTCGCTCGCCTCTCCCACCACCTCGATGTCGGGCACCAGCTCGAGCAGGCCGCGCACGCCCTGGCGGACCAGGGTCTGGTCGTCGACGAGGACGACTCGGATCATGCCGCTTGCGGTGCCCCCCAGGGCAGCCAGGCATCGACCGTGAAGCCGAAATCGACTCCCCTTCGAACCGCCAGCCTGCCGCCGAGGGACTCGACCCGCTCGCGCATCCCGAGAAGCCCCGTGCCCGGGGTGGAAGCGATCGACCGCACGTTGCCGTCGTCGCGCGCGACGAGACGAACGCCTTCACCGTCGGACGTCACCCGGAGCCAGAGGTTGGAGGCTTCCGCGTGCCTGACGGCGTTGGTGACGGCTTCCTGCGCGCAGCGCATCAAGGCGTGGGCCTGCTCGGGCATGACCCGCAATTCGGGACAGATATCGACATGGATGGCCGGCACGGGGACGCTTCGCGCCAGCGTCTCCAGCGCCTCCCTGAGATCGCAGCGCTCGGCCTCGCGCAGGGTGGAGACGACGTCGCGCACCTTGGCGAGAAGGTCTCGGGACAGGCCTTTCGCCTGCATCACGCTGTCGCGGGCCCGGCCCGGCCCGGTGACATGGCTTGCGATCTCGAGCTGGAGCCCGAGCGCGGTCAGCTCGTGGCCCCAGGCGTCGTGAAGCTCGCGCGAGATGCGCAGGCGCTCGGCGTCGCGGGCGGTGCTCGCGATGACCGCCTGCGCCCGGGCCAGGGCCCGCGCCGTTTCCGCCTCGCGCCGAAGCGCGTTGGCTGTGAACAGGACGACCAGCTGCAGCCCGAAAGCCATCCAGTGGACCCAGCACAGATCGGGATTCGGCACCGAAGCGAGCGTTGCGACGAGCGCCAGCGTCTGAAAGAGGACCCAACCCAGCGCCCGGAACGGCGAGGTCGCCATGGCGGCCTGCCAGGCAATGATGATGAGGAACATCGACATCATCGCCCAATTGACCACCACCGCCATCGCCACGACCGCGGCGAGCTGGACGAACAGCAGGGTCCATCGCGGGCGGCTTCCGAGCTCCAGGACCATCGCGGCGAGAACCGTTGCCCCGAACAGCGCGAACGGGACCAGCCAGAGCGCCGGCACGGGCGCCTCGCGGATCGCCTCGCCGGCCATGAGCGACTCGAGCACGGGCCAGCCCAATGCAAGCCACACGACCAGCGCCGCGATGGAAAAAATCCAGGGATGTCGAGATCTTAGATGGCCTGCCATAGGGGAATGCTGCCACAGCTCGAGCCCACTTACCATAGGCCGAAAGTCACGGTTGCATGGCCTCGTGGGCGGAATTCCGGGGCCAGGCGGTTTCGACATTCGGTGCCGCCCACCTGCTCCCCTCTCCAGCTTTTCGCGAGAGAGTGACCCGCCTGGCTTCGGGTCGCCCTAGCGCCATAGGCCCTGCCGACCGCGCCCTTCGAGTATCTGGTCTCGGTGACGGTCGCCCGACTGCCACCCGTGGATCAGAGGCCAATTGCAGCCTTGATGGCCTGGACCGCGAGCCCGACTCCGATTTTCTCGGCGGTGCTCAGAACCCATTTCCCCGAGGATTTGAGGGCAAGCATAACTCCGGAACGGTCTCCGGCTTTTGCCGCTGCCTCGGCCGCTGCGACCTGTCCCAGGGCGATGTCGTGATCGGGGCTCCGCCCCCCGGCTCTGAGCTCCTCGCGGAGCTTCTCAAATTCCGCCGCCAGCGCTTTCATATCGACGTCGCTCTCCGACCATTTCTGGCGAAGAGTGATATCGCCTGTCGTGCCGCCGCTTACGATGACAGAGCCCGGTCCGGCGGTGTTGTGCGTTGACATGTCGGTTCTCCGATCGACGTAAATTACAGGTGCGTCCTGAAGACGCACCTCCGCCTGCGCCTGGCGAATGGCCTCGGTTATTATCTGAGCATCGCCGTCGGCTATCCCGCGTCCGATGTCGTGCAGTGCTCCAAAGACATGTCGAAACAGAGTACGAACCGCGATCTGGTCGGTGGAAAAACACTGGATCGGTATTTTAGCATAAGCATGGTCGGACCAAATCAGGATTACCGGCAACTCCCGGATACTGATGTCGCTTGCTCCCGGGATGTTAGAAAGCTCCGCGATGGTGGAATAGGCATCCTCATTGCCCTCGATCTGCATGAGCGAGGGATAGATGTCGCAAATCTCGCCGGACATTCGGTCGAGAGCCGCCCAATGCCTTAAGATGTACGAATGGACCGCCTCGTCCTCGCTGGAATAGAAAATAAGCATCCGGTTTGGCACTGAGATGTAGCGCGCCAAGGCATCGACGCCCCGCGCCGCCGGTGTCGCGCCCTCGGCGAACCGCGCACCGATTCGTCGGAGGTCTTCGTCCTCGACCTGGCGCGCATCAAGGGGACCGCTGTCGGGCCGTTTGGTCATGCGATCGCGGCCAGCGCCTCGCCGTCGTTCGACTTACTGGCGAATATCCACTGGGTGCTCTCCCACTTCAGATACAGGTTGGACCGCTGATCCAATGTTCTGACGCCTTTCGACCGCTCATATTCCACGACCAAGCCCATGAATTCCGATTTGCCGAGTTGGCAGAGGGCGGTAACCTCCGGCTTGTGACGCCGTGTCCATTCCAGGAAGTCGATGACAGTCGTCTTGCGAACCGGCCCCATGCGATCGTCCCCCAGCTACAGCCGCGGGACGGTAGCAAAATTCAGTCGGGCCTGCGAGGCTGCCTTAGATCGAACCTATGTTCGGACGGCCGGGGGACGGTCCGGTGCGCCCGGTGGCCGACGGAAAAATGCAGCCGCTCACCCGTATTTGACGGCGCACCCATAAGCCCGGCTCGTCGGCACCGACACCGGCTTCCCCGCCTTCAGCTCGGCCAGAGCCGCAAGCACGTGATTGCGGGCGCCGGCGATGTCGGCCGGGTCCGTGGTCGGCTTGTCGTCGATGCCGCCGTTATAGACGAGGGTGCCGGCCGGGTTGATCACGAACATGTGCGGGGTCGCCCTGGCGCCATAGGCCCTGCCGACCGTGCCCTTCGGGTCGAGGAGGTAGGCGGTGCGGCGGCTTTGCTGGCGGGCGGTGAAGGCCTTCGCCTGGGCGGGCGTCATATAGCCCTGGTTGCCTTCGCCGCTGCTGTTGATCGTCAGCCACACCACGCCTTGGGCGGCGGCGGCGGCCTGGGTCTTCTGCATGTTGCCGCTCTCGTAATGCTTCTTGACGGTGGGGCAATCCGGGTTGCTCCACTCGAGCACCACGGTCTTGCCGCGGAAATCCGCGAGGCCGACGAGGCGGCCGTTCACGTCGGCGGCGCGGAAGCCGGGTGCGGCCTTGCCGACCTGGAGATCGGCCAGGGTCGAGGCGGCGCCCGGGCCGCCGGCGACGAGGGCCCAGGACAAGGCCGAAGCGCCCGCGAGACCGGCGGCGACGAGGGCGATGGACAAGGGTTTCATCTTAATTCTCCTGTTGGGTCAGCGAAACGACGCGGGAAATCGTGAGCAGCTGCGGCAGGATCTCGGGACCCTTGCCGGGCGCATAATGAATGTAGAGCGGGACTCCCGAGCGGCCCTGAGCCTCGAGGAAGCGGCCGATGGCGGCGTCACCGCCGGTCCAGTCCCCGACCAGCACGGCGACCTTGCTCCTGGCGAAGGCGCGGGACACTTCCCCGCGCTGGAGCACGGTCTTCTCGTTGACCTTGCAGGTGATGCACCAGTCGGCGGTGAAATAAGCGAAGACCGGCCGGCCCTCGGCGCGGAGCGCCGCGAGCCGCGCCTCGCTGAACGTCTCGGCGGCGAGCGGCGGGGCGGCGGCCTGACCTTCGCCGCCGACGGGAAGGAAGAGCAGGCCCGCCGCCACCGCCGCGGCCGCGGGCGCGAGGCGCAGCCAGAAGCGGCCGTCGCCGCTGCGGCTGCCCACCCACCACAGGGTCAGGCCGAGAGCCAGGGCCGCGGCAAGCCCGATCGCCATTCCATCCACGCCCGACTGACGGCCCAGGACCCAGGCGAGGCCGAGCGCGGTCAGGAACATGGGCACCGCAAGCCCGTGCCGGAGCCGGCTCATCCAGGGCCCGGGCCTCGGCAGGCGCCGCCGGGCGGCGGGAACGAAGCCGAGGGCGAGGAAGGGCAGAGCGAGGCCAAGGCCGAGGCCGGCGAACACCGCCAGGGCCGCCGGCAAGGGAAGCAGAAGGGCGGCGCCGAGGGCCGCGGCCATGAACGGGCCGGTGCACGGAGTCGCCACGAAGGCGGCCAGCGCCCCCGTCCAGAACGCGCCCGCGGCGCCGCCGGCGGAGGCTAGGCCGCCGCCGACGCCGATCGAGGGCAGCTCGAACAAACCCGCGAGGTTGAGGGCGATCGCCGTCATCAGCAGCAGGAGCAGGAGGATCACCCGCGGGTCCTGGAGCTGGAAGGCCCAGCCCGCCGAAATCCCCCCGGCGCGAAGCGCGAGCACCGCGGCGCCCAGCGCAAGGCAGACGGCCACCGCGCCCGCGGTATAAGCGAGCGCCTCCCGGCGAGCGCCGGCTTCGTCCCCGCTTGCTCTGGCGAGGCCGAGCGCCTTCAGGCTGAGGATCGGAAATACGCAGGGCATGACGTTGAGCAGCAGCCCGCCGAGGATCGCGCCCAGCAGGGCGGCCGGCACGGTGCCGGGCGCCGGCTGCGCGCCCTCCGGCCCGACGGGAGTCCCGGCGCCGGGGACGGCGCCCGGCACCGCCTTCAGCGCCAGCCCGTTGCCGTCGCCCAGCTTCAGCACGCCTTCGAGGGCGCCGGGGCCGGCGCCGTTCGAAGGCGCGTCGGTCTCGACGATCAACATGTCGCCCGAGCGCGAGAAGGTCTGGGGCGCCGCATAGGAAAGGGCGCCGTCGACGAGGGGATAGAAATAGGGCTCGGAAAGCGCCAGCCCGGCGGGAAAGGGGATCGCCAGCCGGAGGCGGTTGCCGGAGCGCTCGAACCGCGCCTCGCTTCCGAGCGGCTTGGGCAGCGCCCGGCGGAAGCGGTCGAACAGGGCTCGGCTCGCCTGGGCCGCCGGTGCCGCCCCGGCCTCCAGATCGACGGCGACATCCGCAGTCTCGGGAACGCAGACCTCGTCGGTGCAGGCGAGGTAATCGACCCGCGCCCGGATCGGCAATCTCGTGCCGGGCGCCACGCCCGCGGGCACCTCGACGTCGACGAGCAGCGCGTAATCGGATTCATATACATAGTTCATCAGCCCGGAGACGATCAGCCGCCCGGGCACCGGATAGCGGATCGGTCCGGCGGCCAGGCCTCCCGGAAGCCGCCAGGCGATCCGGGTCTCGACGCCGCTGTCGCCGGGATTCTTCCAATAGCCGTGCCAGCCCTTCGACGGCCGCATCGTCAGTGCGAGAGTGACGGTCCCGCCCGGCACGACGGTCGGGGATTCCGCGACGAGGCCGGCGAGGATCGCGTTCCCGCCCGGCTTCGGAAGCTGGGCATGGCCGGCCGCGGCGGGCAGAATCGCCGCCAGCAAGGCCGCGGCCCAGAGGGGTCTGAAACAGCTCGTCATGAAGCGAGGCTGCCACCGGGCGGGCCGCCTCACCAAGTGCCGAAGGTCATGGTTCCGGGCGGAGTCGGATTCCGCTAGGACTGGCGCCATGAGCGGCGCGGCCTATGTGGTGGAAGGCGACACGGCGCGCGCGACCGCGCACGCCGCCGGACCCTGGCACCCCGGCCTCCAGCACGGCGGAGCGCCGGCCTCCCTGGTCGTCTGGGCGGCCGAGCGGATGCCGGCCGCAGCGCCGCTGCGGGTCGCCCGCCTGACCGTGGAGCTGCTCCGCCCGGTCCCGGTCGCGCCGCTCGAGCTGAGGGTCGCCACGCTCCGCGAGGGCCGCAAGATCCAGCTCGTCGAAATCCGCCTGCTCCACGACGGCAAGGAGGTGGTCCGCGGCACCGTCCTCAAGCTGCGCACCGCCGCAACCCCGCTCCCCCGCGGCCCGATCCTGCCGCCCCTCGACACCCCGCCGCCGGCCGGAATCCCCGCCGACCCCGACTTCAGCTTCGGCTTCGCCGCCGCCTTCGAGCTCCGCCGCCTCACGACACGCGGCAAGCTCGGCCCGGCTCAGGTCTGGTTCCGCCAGCACGCCCCCATCGTCGAAGGCGAGCCCCTGAGCCCGGCGATGCGCGCCGCCGCCGTCGGCGACTATTCGAACGGCATCGCCACCGAGCTGCCCTGGGGCGAGTGGACCTTCATCAACGCCGATCTGACGGTAAGCCTCGCCCGCGAGCCGGAGGGCGAATGGATCCTCTCCGACGCGGAGTGCTGGGTCGGCGAGGACGGCACCGGGCTGGCGATGTGCCGCCTGGCGGACGAGCGGGGGACGTTCGGGCGGGCGGTCCAGTCGCTACTGCTGGAGGCGAGGTAACCGGGAGGGGCCTGCCGACGGCCTTCAGCGCCGTCCTTGCGCGTAGAGCTTTGGAGGGCAGCCGAACTGACCGACGAACGCGCGCCGAAAGGAACGGGCGTCTCCGAAGCCATAGCGTTGGCCGATCAAGGCGGAAGGCCGGCCGCCTTCCCGGAGCTCGACGGCGGCCTTATCCAGCCGCAGACGCCGGTGGTAAGAGGCGGGCGGCACTCCGAACGCCGCCTTGTAGGACCTCAGCAGGTGGAATTGGGACAGTCCGGCCGCCCTTGCCAGCTCATCCAGCGGCACCTGACGGTGCGGATTGTCGTGAAGGAAGGCCCGTGCCCGGTCGAGCCTCGAGTAGAGATCGCGCCGCGTGACGCTGCTGGCGGCATCGATCGCCGCGAGTCCCCGGCGGATGTCGACCAGGGCCGAATGAAGGTGATGTGACGTGGCCTGGCATATGGTTTCGGCGAGCGCGTCGCCCCTGCCGGAATCCGCTGCGAGGGTCCGGCCCGTCGAGTGCAAATGGCGCCCGAGCCTGGTCCCCGAGGCGGACAGAACCATCACCCGGCCGCCAGTCCGCTCACGGGCGCCATCGTCATTCTCGGCGAGCGCTACATAAGGCGCCCATTCGTCCTGCCGGAGGTAAATGCACAAACCGACGGTGCAGTCGCGTCTGGGCAGTATTGCGCGGAGCCGGGTTCCCGCTTCCACCAGGAGGAACTCACCCGGCCGGACCACTCGGATCCGGCCGTCGACCTCGTATCTTTCCTCCCCGTCCAGGACGAATTTGACGGCCGGCGTCGCGCAATAGATCGGGCTGTCCCCGCGCCCCAGCGCCGAAAGGACCACCCGCCCGTCCGGGCAGCCGGGAGGGCGCGAGGTGATATGCGCGCGAACGTGCCCGAACGTAACCATCCGAGCGGCAACCTATCCACTGCCCCGGCTGGTGCCAACTCCTAACGGGCCATCGTCGCCTCGCCGGCGCCGCTCCGCGGTCGAAGGCGCCCGGGACGGAAATTGCTAAACTTCGTCACCGGCTCCCGGATGCCTTGAGGACACCTCTCGCAATGTAGGAGATGTTCCGGCTCCGTTCGCCTATGTCGAGGGGATGGATCCGCCGTCCAAGCCGAATCCCGATCCGGAGGTCGAGGCTCTGCTCCATTTCGAGCCGGTCGTCCGCAAATGCGTCCGCCACGACGGCTGGCTGCCCGAGCGCCAGCGCGAATTCATCATCGCCCTCACAATCCTCGGCCACGCCGAGCAGGCCGCCATCGCCGTCGGCGGGACGATGAGCGGCGCCTACAAGCTGCGCACCGCCAATGGCGGCGAGGGCTTCGCCAAAGCCTGGGACTCCGCTTTGGCCCTCCACCACCGCCGCCACCCCCGTCCCGAACCCAGGGGCCGCCCCTCGCGCGGCGAGCTCGAGTCCGGCGTCGGCCGCAAGCCGTGGCCGGCCGCGCGAGGGGGGCGGTTAGACGAGCCGGTCGACCCGGAGCAACAGGCGCGCGACGCCGAGGCCGTCTGGCAAGACATGCTCGGGCTCTACCGGGCAAAGCTGGTCGCGGAGCGCGATTACCGCCTCGAGGGACGGATCGTGGAGGCGGATTTCACCGTTCGCCAGCTCGCCTGGATGGAAGTCGTCTTCGACCTCGGCGGAAGGGCGATGAAGCTGCTCGGCGCTCTCGAATGCGGAGACCGTCCTCTGTCCGACGTCGCCGCGACTCCGATGAGCGAGTATCTCGGTCAGGTCCGCCGCGGGATCTGGCTCGAAAAGGGCGAAGCCGATCGTCCCCCGCCCTCGCCGCTCGGGCCCCGCGACGGCCGGTGCGCGATCGACCCGCCGGCCGACTATCGCCCCGAGCGCGACGGCGACCATCGCTCATGGCTGAGCCGCCGGGAAGAGCAGCGCACCCTCGCCGCCGAAGCCCAGCGCGCGTGGGAGGAGAAGGCGCGGGCGGAGGCGGAGGCGTGGGCGAAGCGCGAGTCGGAGCGAAGCGACGGGGGCAAGGCAGACGAGGCCTGAGCCGCCCGCGACTTGCGCGGCGGATTCGAAGCGACCGCCAAGCGAGGAACGGAGCCGGCCAGTCCGGCCGGCGAGCGCGCCGGCTTGGAGCCTCTCGGACTCCCCGAAATCAATCGACGTCCTTCTCTGTCAGCTTAGCGCGGGAGCCGGAACGGGAGTGGACTTTGTCGGAAGCCGAGAGCTGAGTTGGCGAGGATGGTGGGGGCTGGCGATGTGCCGGCTGGCGGATACTGGGGCGTTCGGACGGGCGGTGCAATCGCTGCTGCTGGAGCGGCGGTGAGCAACGTCACGCTGGGCGTCGCCTCGTTTCATCCATCAGGCGGTGAGCTAGCATAGAGCCCGGCGGTTTATCGCTTTGGCCCGACCGATGACCGGCCGGAATCATAGCGGCAAGGCGGCAACCATGGTACAAAATCGCCATGCCCTTCGACCGTAAACTAAACACGCGCAACGTAACTCACTCGGAAGTCGCCGCCTCACTCCACTCGAATCGGCTATCGCGCGAGCTTTTCGGCGGGAAGGCGGAACAGATCGCCGTCTCGGCTTCCCTAGGTTTGCGAGTACCCGCTGGCTACGCATTGTCCTCGGACCTCGCTGCCAAGATCATTCGCGGCAGCGCCACTTATCGCAGGACCACCGTCGAGCCAATGTTCAACGAGCTTGCCGCGCAGTCCCCGTCGCGAATGGTGATAGTGCGCTCATCTCATCCGGCTGAGGCCGGAGCCGACATGCGTCTGAGTGGATTTTTCAAGTCCATAGGAGGAAACACGTCGCTTCAAGCAGTGCTTCGCGCCATCGACCAGGTCGCGGCGGCAGCGACGAACTTGGAGTCGTTTGAAGGCGACGCCTTACCTTTGGTGCTGCAATCGGAAATTCCTGCAAAGGCTTCCGCTATTGCCTGCTTACAAAGCGAATTTGGGCGTGTTGAACTCTTTCGCGGCGGGCTTTCCGAGCCGATCCGAGGTACGCGGGAGCCGACGGTTATCGTTATAACCAAATCCAACACCGCTAGACCGAGCTGTCGCGTTCTGGCTGACAAAGAAGGCTTCGGAGCGGCTGCAGAATCGCTCGCGCGCAAACTAGTCAACGCCATTCCGGTCGAGAGTCGAGCCGTGCTCTATGAAGCGGGCTTCGACGGTGCGGAGTGGCACATCTTCCAGCGCCAGGAAATCGGCCCGGGTGTGACTCCAGACAGTCCCAGGTGGGGCCGCGTGGGCCGCAAGGCTGCGGCGATGGCAACCTTTAGGGATCTCGCGCTTTTCTCAAAACGGCTGCAGATTTTTGGCCCCGGCGAGGAAATCAAGTTACATCCCTCCAATTGGACGTTTCCTGTAACGATCCGGTTCTCCTGTGAGCAAATGCTTGGGCTCCCACGGGCGTTCGTTACCGATCCATCAGAACTGGAGGAGGTCCTCAAGCTCCGATCAGCTGGATGGAGCACCATCATCCACGACTTCATAGATGTTACGCGTTCGTTCGAACTTTTGATCGATGAGCACCGTGCCTACTTGGAGCATGTACCTGGCCTATGGGAGAGCGACAGCCCTCTCATTCCGGACGCGCTGCTCATCGAGTCAGATGGCCGATGCCACGGCTATTATACCCAAGTTAGCAGGAGTTGCCGCAACGGCCTTGAGCCGGGAGGAGCTGACTTCATTGCGCCTCCAATCGGTCCGCGCGAGTTGCAGGAGTGGTCGGGACGTCTGTCCGAGCTACTACCGATACTCCGAGCCCAGTTCGCCGAGCAGTTGCCCGCCAACTTCCACTTCGTCGAGGATGCCGCAGGTAATTGGAATTTTCTGAATTGCCGACCGGCGCACCAGCCGCCGAAACTGGCCAGTTTTGACCGGGCCCGCGCTCACCTAGTTGAGAGGCCTGAGGACTTGTCCGATTGGGATGGTCATTCGCCGATCCTGCTCCGGGTCCGAACGGCGAGGGGGCGTGAGAAGGAGATTGTTCCCCTCGCGGCGCTTCTTGCCAATCTGAAAGTCCCGATCTACGCGCAATTTGGCTATCTCTCTCATCCCGCGATGGTCCTGCGGGCGCATGGCGTAAAGCTCAGTCCTGCGTGCTTCGAAGAGGGCTCGGCAGAGCACCGATTTCTGGGTCAGACTACCTTCGCGCTCGACCGCGGTTTAGATCCTCTGAACCGGATACTCGCCGAGGAGACACTGTTCCTTGACGAGCATGTCCGGGTTGTTCGCGACCGAGACCCTATCGCGCCGAATCATCTGCTCCTACTCAGCACGGAGTCGCTGAAGGGCTTCGCCGAAGGATTGCCGGCAAGCGTCGCATCCTTGGAGGCGCTACAGCGGGATCAGTCGCTGGCTGGAGGCTCAACCGAGGATTGGTTCGTCTACGAGCGCGGGCGGGCGAGCTTCTGCACGAGCGGCTTCACTGACGCTCACGCGCACATGCACGTACTACCTTTGTCAGCATTCACTCCAGGGCTTCTCGAGGAACTCGCCGCAAAGGTGGGCGCGAAGCCCTGCGCAGACCTCTATGATGCTTGGCGACAAGCGGCCTGCGAAGCCGACGAGTACCTGGTTTTTGGTGGCCCAACGGGGCCAGCGTACCTGCGAGTGGGCGGCATCACACGGCTGGGCAAGCGGTTCGTCCGTCGGTTTCTCACCGACCGGCTGGTCTAGGCCAGAGGATGACTCCAGATGAAGACGCGCGCGCCGAAAACGCCCGCAAGTTCATCGCTCAGACGTGGGAGCGAGCCCGAATTAACGCGTTTGCGCACCGTATCGCACACGAAAGGGCGATAAAGAAGGCCCGCCGACTCGATGCAATTCGTATAGCGGCAACGTTATTGAGCCTGTTCTCCATCATTGGAGTGTATATCTTAACGTCCACAGATGCTGGGCTCGTCGCCCTAATGAACGATATGCATCGGAAGGAAGCGGCCCTCTTTGCGACGATTGCCTCTATTGCGTTCACCTTCATCTCCCTGCATTTCGACTTTGCTAATACCGTTGGCGAATACAGAGTTGCAGCCCAAGAGCATAAGTACTTTCTCGGCTCCTTTCAGTATATCGCGCAGCGCGCGAGGGAAGCCAAATGGCCAGATAGACCTTATGATCAACTAGTAGAACTACTTCATGATTTGGAGAAGGACTTTCAACTACTTAAGGCTCGCGGCACTGAGCCCACGGACGAAATATTTGAAGAGGCGAATCGGATGTTCGCTAAGATTGCATCCGAACCGGTGTCTCGCGCTGCGCAGAGCTTCCCAGCTAATGTACTGCCACCTAAAGAGTCCGACGGAGACGTGTAGCGGACGAAGAATCGTTCACCTTGGAAGGCAAGAAAACGCTGACGGCCGTTCCGTAAGTCATCGAGATTTGCGATAGCTAGAAGTTCCTTCGCGGCATCGCGTGAACTCAATCTCCTCCGACTCCGTGACGCACCAGGACTAGCAAAGAGGTCTCACGCAAAGCCTGTCCCGAGCACCGCGAAGGGCCGCCAAGCCGCCCAAGCTGCAGCGCTCATCGAGGGCGAAATAAACGAACTCCGCATCCACCCCGCCCTTCCCTTGTGCCCCTTCCCGGCCCGGCCTACTTTCCTCCCGACCCGGAGGAGCCGCGGAAATGACCGCACGCCCGCACGAGAAGGACGAAGACCCGCCTGCCGACCCGCTCGATCCCGAGTTCGTCCGGATGATCCAGGAATCGCTCGACGATCCGCGCCCCGACATCCCCGCCGAGGAAGTCTTTGCTGAGTTGCGTGCTCTCCACGAGGCTCGCCTGAAGCGCGATGGCTAAGCTCCGGTTTCGCCCACGGGCGAAGCAGGATCTCCGGCGTATCTATAATTTCGTCTCGGACTTCGCGGGCCCGGCAAGTGCGCGCGCGATCATCGCTGGCATCGAAGCCCACTGTCGGACTTTGCTCGACTATCCGCACCGCGGCACACCGCACCCGGAGTTCCGGCCAGGGTTGAGGACGGTTCCACTGGGCAAGGCTGTGATCGCCTACAGAGTCGAGCATCGAGACGTCATCATCGTCCGCATACGCTACGGCGGCCAACAGCTGCTCCCGGAAGACATGCTGGACTAGAGGCTCTACGCCTCCATCCGCGGCAGGCCTGGATTGTTCGAGAAGGCACGAAGGCACAAAGGCGCGACGTAGAAAAAGGGACTCTCTACCTTGTGCCGCCTTCGTGCCTTCTCTTTTAAGCTGGCACCTGCGGCGCCGGGGGTCGCGCGCCGGCGTTCGGCCCACAGCCTCACCTCCGACCGGGCGGCGAGCTGGACCCTGAACAAGTTCAGGGTGACGAGAGTGCGCGCCCAGCGCCGCTTTGCCTCCCCGCGCCCCTCTGCTAGGGCGCCCCCGACCCCTCAGAAAATCCGAAGATGACCGACCTTAAAAAGATCAGAAATTTCAGCATCATCGCCCACATCGACCACGGCAAGAGCACGCTCGCCGACCGGCTGATCCAATCGACCGGCGGGCTCACCGAGCGGGAGATGACCAGCCAGGTGCTCGACAATATGGAGATCGAGCAGGAGCGCGGGATCACGATCAAGGCGCAGACGGTGCGGCTCGACTATCGGGCGCAGGACGGCGAGACCTACGTCCTCAACCTGATGGACACGCCGGGCCATGTAGATTTCGCCTACGAAGTGTCGCGAAGCCTCGCCGCCTGCGAGGGCGCGCTGCTCGTCGTCGACGCGGCCCAGGGGGTCGAGGCGCAGACGCTGGCCAACGTCTACCAGTCGATCGAGCACGACCATGAGATCGTCCCCGTCATCAACAAGATCGACCTGCCCGCCGCCGACGTCGACAAGGTCAGGAAGGAGATCGAGGATATCGTCGGCCTCCCCGCCGACGACGCCGTCCTGACCTCGGCCAAGACCGGAATCGGCATCGCCGAGGTGCTGGAAGCGATCGTCACGAGGATACCGCCGCCGACGGGGGACCGCGACGCGCCCCTGAAGGCGATGCTGGTCGACAGCTGGTACGACCCCTATCTCGGGGTCGTCATCCTCGTCCGGGTCATCGACGGCTCGATCCGCAAGGGCCAGAACGTCGCCTTCATGGCCGCGGGGACCACCCATCTCGTCGACCGCGTCGGCGCCTTCCGCCCGAAGATCGAGCAGCTCGCCGAGCTCACCGCCGGCGAGATCGGCTTCATCACCGCCCAGATCAAGGACATCACCGAGACCCGGGTCGGCGACACCATCACCGACGCGAGGCGGCCGGCGGCGGAGGCGCTGCCCGGGTTCAAGCTGGTCCAGCCGGTGGTGTTCTGCGGCCTGTTCCCGGTCGATGCCGCGGACTTCGAGAAGCTTCGCGAGTCGATCTCCAAGCTCCGCCTCAACGACGCGTCGTTCAGCTTCGAGATGGAGACTTCGGCGGCGCTCGGCTTCGGCTTCCGCTGCGGCTTCCTCGGCCTCCTCCACCTCGAGATCATCCAGGAGCGGCTGACCCGCGAGTACGACCTCGACCTGATCACGACGGCGCCGTCGGTGATCTACAACATCCACCTGTCGCATTCGAAGGAGGAGCCGGCGAAGATCGTCCAGCTCCACAATCCGGCCGACATGCCCGATCCGAACCGGATCGAGAGCATCGAGGAGCCGTGGATCGAGGCGACCATCTACGTCCCCGACGAATATCTCGGGCCGATCCTCAAGCTCTGCCAGGACCGCCGCGGCATCCAGAAGAATCTGACCTACGTCGCCGGCCGCGCCCAGCTCACCTACGAGCTGCCCCTCAACGAGGTGGTGTTCGACTTCTACGACCGCCTGAAGAGCATCTCGCGCGGCTACGCCTCGTTCGACTACCACCAGATCGGTCACCGCGAGGGCGACCTCGTCAAGATGAACATCCTCGTCAACAACGAGCCGGTCGACGCTTTGTCGATGATCGTCCACCGCGCCGCCGCCGAGGCCCGCGGCCGCCACATGTGCGAGCGCCTCAAGGATCTCATCCCGAGGCACCTGTTCAAGATCCCGATCCAGGCGGCGATCGGCGGAAAAGTGATAGCGAGGGAAACCATCGCCGCCCTGCGCAAGGACGTCACCGCCAAATGCTACGGCGGCGACATCTCGCGGAAGCGCAAGCTCCTCGACAAGCAGAAGGAGGGCAAGAAGCGCATGCGCGAATACGGCTCCGTGAGCATCCCGCAGGAGGCGTTCATCGCGGCGCTGAGGATGGGGGAGGAGTGATTGGGCATCAATCGGCAGGCGTGAGCTTACCCCGATCGAGTCTGTAGACCGCATCGGCGACGGCGATCGTTTCCGCGCGATGCGCAATGATGATGCGGGTGATGCCCAATGCGGCGATCGCGTCGTTGACCTTGGTCTCGAGCGCGGCGTCGAGATGGGACGTGCCCTCATCCATCAAGAGGAGCGCGGGTCGCCGATAAAGGGCGCGGGCGAGCAGAAGGCGTTGTTTCTGCCCGCCCGAAAGGCCTGAGCCCATATTGCCGATCAGGGTTTCGTAGCCCATCGGCATTGCATTGATATCGTCGTGGATCGCCGCCGCGGCCGCGGCCTCCAGTATCCGCGCCATGTCCGCGGCTTCGTCGAACAGCGCGATATTATCGGCGATCGTGCCAGCGAACAGATGATCGTCCTGCATTACGCCCGCGATCTGGCCTCGATAGTTTTGATGGCCGAACCGCGCCAGAGGCCGGCCATCGATCAGGACGGCGCCCGAATCGGGCTCGGCCAGACCCAGAATGATCTTGGCCAGCGTGGATTTCCCGCCGCCCGAAGGGCCCGTGATGGCGACATGGGCGCCCGGCTCGACAATCAGATTCGTTTCATCGAGCACGATCGGATCGGCGGGAGAATAGCGAAAGACGATCTCTTTCAGCTCGATTGCTCCCCGGAAGCGCGCAGGCGCGCCGGGCGTGGTCGTGAAGCTCACATCCTCATTCGCGAGGGCGATATCGGAAATGCGCTCCAAATGCAGTGCGAGCATTCGGAAAACAACAATCTGGTCGATGAGAGAGGAGGATCTGGTGAGGAACAAGGTCTTGTAGGCCATGAAGGCGAAGACCATGCCGAGGCTGAAACCGCCTTGCATGACGAAGCTGATCGCCAGCCAGACCGAAAACACCGTTTCCAGGCCGAAAATGAGGCCATTGGCGACCTTCTGCCAGATACCGACGCGCGCAAGTCGCACGTTCGCGTTCAGTGAATCGGTCAACTGGGTGAGCCACAAGGCCTGTCGCGCCGGCTCGTGATTGAACAGCCTCACTATGCTCATGCCGGAGACGGTCTCAACTAAAGTCGACTGCAATTTCGCCGCGGTGACGATGGTCCCTTCCTGCGCCTCGCGCTGAGGGGCAAAGGACAGCCAGCGAAACAGCGCGTAGAGCCCGAAGGCCAGGAAGGCGAGGCCGGTCAAGGCAAGGCTGTAGAAAGCCATGACCAGGAAAGTGAAAATCGCCAACAAACCGTCGAGCAAGGCTACGATCGTACCTTGGGTCAACGCCTGTTGGATAGGTATTACGGATTGAAATCTGGACAGAATATCACCGATATGCCGCTTCTCGAACCATGGCAGCGGCAATCTTAGCAGGTGCCGCGCAATATTCGCCGTGACGCCGAAGCTCAGGGAGGTGCCGGCACCCAGCAAGACAAAGGACCGTAAAAGATCGGCCACGGCATTGATCAGGGTGAACAGACCGAAGCCGAATGCCAGCACGAGCAGCAGATTGCTGTCCAGGGCGGGCAACGCCTGATCGATCGCGAGCTGCATATAATAAGGAGATGCGAGGACGAAGCCCTGCAGGACGAGGCTTAGCACCAGCGTCTGCAACAAAACCCGCTTCAGTCCCCGGATCCGGCCCCACAATTGCGAAAGATGTATACGCTGACGCACATCAGCGGGCTCGAAGCCGGCGGCCGGATGGAGTTCCAGCGCGACGCCGGTAAAATGGTCCGACAGCTCATCCAAGGAATACTCGCGGGACCGGCCGCTCGGGTCGTGGACCAGCATCTTGCCGCCGCGGACGTGCTCGATGACGACAAAGTGATTCATGTTCCAGTGCAGAATCGCCGGCATATCAAGACCCGGCAGATCATCGAGCGATAGTCTGACCGCTCGTGTCGAAAGGCCGATCTGATCGGCAACGCCTATAAGCGACTTTAGCGACGCACCTCGCGCCGACGGCGGGAAGCGGCGTCTGAGAGAGCCGAGATCGACGTCCAGGCCATGATAGCCGGCGATCATGGCCAAGCAGGCAAGCCCGCATTCGGCCATTTCGGTTTGCCGGACGAGCCTTATTCTAGACCTGGTCCACAGACCCAGATCGAGCATGGCCGTCATGCGCGCGCGGTCGCGAACAATGGCGCGAACAGCCATTCGAGCAGACTCTGCCGCTCGACGACAATCTTCGCCGAGAGCGTCATTCCGGGGAGCAGCGCCCGACGGTGCCCAAAGGCGTTGACGAACGGTCTTTCCAGCTCCGCCGTGACGAGGAAGACGGCGAGTGTTTCTCCCTGCGGCGTCGTTCGCGGGATCGCGGTGGACGAAATCTGGACGATCCGTGCCGGCACGGTGCCAAATCGCTGAGACGGAAAGGCATCGACCGCGATGCGGACCTCCTGCCCGCGTGCGAGGAATCCAGCGGCATGATTCGGCACATAGAACAGAGCCTGCGGACGTGAATTGTCCGGTATCACCGCCATCAAGGGCTGATCCACGATCGCCGCTGCTCCCGGCCGGGCCATGACCGCGGTCACCCTGCCGTCGACGGGGGAGGCAAGCACATAGCTGTCGGCGGCCTCGGACTCCGCCCGATGTTCGGCCAGCGCCGCGCGGGTCGATTGCAGCGCAGCGGTTTGCGCCCGCGCCTGCGCGTCCGCTTGCGCGATGCCGCGTTGCAACTGAGCGATTTCAGACTGTTTCGAGGCGCGCGCCTGCTCAAACTGCGCCAGTTGCTGGCGGCGCGCGACAAGGAAAGATTCGCGCTGGTTCAGATCGCGACGGCTGATGAAGCCGCTCTTCGATACGCGTTCCACTTCCCTGAATTCGCCGTCGGAGACCTCGATCAGCCTGCGTTGGGACTGGATCTGGCTGTCCAGACTGACCAGTTCTTGGCGGATGCCTTGGATTTGCGCGGCAAGGCGCGCCCGTCCCTCCGCGGAAGCGAAGCCGATCTCGGTTGCCTGGCTGGCGACGCGGGCATCCTGCTCCGCCATCGCCGCCTCGATCTGCCGTGGAATGGTGGTGCCGCGCGCAATATCTTCCTCGGAGCGGATGCGCAGCAGCGGGTCGCCCGCGCGGACCCGCTGACCGTCGCGAACCGCGATTTCGGCAATGCTGCCCCGGCGGGGCGGAGTGACCGTCACGACACCGCGATCGAGGACGATCGCGCCGCTCGCCATTTCCACGCGCGAATAGCTGGCCAGCGCGAGAAACAGGATGAGGGCGACCAGGATCGCCAGCATCGTGAGGCCGATCACTTGCCAGGAAAGCGGCATGGCCAGGCTGATGTCGCCAAGCAATTTATTGGCGCGATGCCTCCGCACCTCCTCGCGGAACAGCGGCTCCCTGTCGGTCATCCGACGGCCCTTTCGCCGGGGCCGGCATTCGCTGTTTCACGACTCCGCACCTCCCGCGAAAGGAGGTAGTCCGCAAAGGCCAGCCGCTTGCCGTGACGATCATGGACGAAGCGGCGATCGCCCGAGACGAGAAATGCGCACATCGCATCGAGCAGGGGCAGATCCGGCAGATGATGCTCTATCCAGAGAAACTGACCCATGGGATTCACTTCCAGGAAGTAGGTTTCTCCAGAGGACGCGACGATGAAATCGAAACAGCCGAAAACGATACCGGCCCTGGCCATATAGGCTTGGCAAAGATCCCGCAGAGACTCGCCCGTAGCATGAATGGAAAGGCGCATGCCCAATGTATCGCCGCGCCAATCCGGCACGTGCCTGGCATCGTCGGATACATCGATACGGACGCAGAAAAACTGGTCGCCCATCACCGTCACACGCAACTCATAGGCCGGCGCCAGGCGCTGCTGAAAGATGCCCGGGCATCGCGCGAGCATGCGCTCGTCGGCAAGGTCCTCCCGGCTCAAGACCGCGGTGTGATTGACGAAGGTTCCCGGCTGATCCCGCTCCCCCGACCAGCGTTCCTTCCGATAGGATTTATAGACGACATTGCCGTCATGCGCGTCGAAGAAGGCGCTGATTTCCCGAGGCGAATTGGAAAACAAGGTGGCCGGTATCCGAAAGCCGATCTCTTGCGCGAGGCGCAATTGCAGCGGCTTGTTGATATCGAACGCCGTCGCCGCGGGGGGGTTCACCCACAGCGCGTCCGGCCAGGCGGTCGAGAGGAAGCCGGCGAGATGCTGTGCGCTTTCCGTCTCGGCGAATTCCCGGTCGCGCGGATCGAGATCGGCGGGAAGCCGGGGTGGCAACGAGCGGCGGTTCCAGACCGTCTTCGCCCCGGCCCAACCCGATCCGCCAGGCTTGATGCCGTGGCGAGCCGCTTCATCCTGCGCAAAGGAAATCGACAGCGCCGCGGCGGCAGGGAAAAGGTGGGGTTGCCACAGAACCGCCTCATGGCCGGCCGTTCTTAGTCCCCAGAGGATCGCATCCGCATGGATATCCTGGGCATGACTTACAACAACAATACGGCACATGAGTCAAAAAAGCATGGCGGACGTATCCGCCATACAATCAGGCTGTATACACGCCGCCGATGCAATAATCATTCATATCGCCCTCAACCGTTATCGGTCCATCGACGTGATAGCGCCCGTGCTGGTGATCTTCCCCGCCGCTTACGAGCGCGATTTCTTCCTCTGTGAGCTCGCGTGCCTTAATCCGGCCCAAGCAGCGACCGTTCTCCATCTTCGTCATTATTCGATCCTCCCCGACAGCTAGAACCCAGCAGATTGAAGCTACGGCCCGCCTTGCTGCGAGTCAACGACCCGTTTCGGACCAGTAGGGGAACGAGGCAAATGCTGTTTGGTCCGTTTCGTGAAAGCGTCGGCCGCGCGGGAGGACGAAGCGCCGTTACGCGCCGACCAGCCGCTTCGCCCTCGGCTGGGCGATGCCGCGCAGGACTCGGGCCGGGTGCCCCGGCGAGAGGCGCGCCACCCGGCTCTCGACGACCGTCGGCTGCACGAGGCTGAACCAGCTCGAGCCCGACTGGTAGGCCATGGCCTGCGCCATCGCGGCATAATCGATCTGCCGGGGAACCTGCAGATCGAGCAGTTCGCCGAAATGCGCGCCGCGCTTCACCCGCTCTCCGAAACGGGAAAATTGCGCGGTCGAGATCTGCAGCCGGTTGTGGAGCAGGATGGTCTTCAGGATCGAGGTGTGATCGAGCACCTGATGCTTGGCGTTGCGCGAGGCGAACTTGGACAGCAACAGGCTCGGCACCCGGACTCCAAGCGATTTGGGCGCGAGGCCGGGATCCTGAGGGTAGAGGCCGGCGACCTGGCCGAGCCATTCGGCCGGCCCGCGCGCAGTGCCCGGCGGCGGCACATGATCGAAAAATCCGCCGTGCTCGTCATAGGTGATCAAGAAAAGCACCCGGTCGAGCAGTCCATAGTCGATGAACTTGCCGATCACCTGCCTGACGAAATCCTGTCCGTCCTGGATATTCATCGGCGGGTGATCGTCGTTGCCGAAAAGGAACTCGGGCTCGACGAACATGACGCGGGGAAGCTGTCCGGTGTCCCGCCCCGTCTGGAGGGTCTTCTCCAGATCGGAGATCGGCCTCACGCTGGCGACATCGAGGCGGAAGCGATCGTAAAGCCTGATCGTGCCCAAATCGCTTTCGAAGAATTTCCAGGGTATCCCCTGCATATTCAGCAGATCGAAGATGGAATAATCTTCGAGATACCCGATTGCAGCGTCATCCGCATGAATATTGTGGAGAAACGGCACGTTGCCCTGCAGCGCCGACAACCGGTTCGGATAGGTGCCGACCGGCAGTGCCGCGAACCAGTTGTCGCAAACCGGATAGTGGTCCGCGAGCGCCCGATAGACCGGCAGCGATTCCATCCCGTAGTAGCTCATCACGATCTGGGGAGAATCCGAGTCTTTGGCGAAATCGCGGGCGAAGCCGTTCATTTCCCCCGTATCCAGGCTGTCCTCGGTTCCCCCGCCAATCTGAAACCGGGTGTGCTCGTAATTATGGTTGGGGTCGAGCGAGCTGACGTTGTTGCCCCTGCCGAAGATCAGGCTGTGGCCGATGCCGATGTCGACATTCTTGGTGACTCGGAAGGGTGCTCCGAAGCCGGGCGGAGCCGCGTTCGTGAAATCGGGCGGGACGCGGCTGTAGCCGCGGCCGGGAAAGCTGTCCGCCAGATCGTGGAAAAAATGGTCGAAGGAGCGGTTCTCCATCATCAGGACGACGATGGCGTCGTGCCGGTCGAGCAATTGCAGAGTCTCCGGGCGCTCGACCCTGAAATCCTCCGGCAATGGCCCGGCCGCTTCCCGCGCCAGATTGATGCGCTGCTCGACAGCGCGTGCGCGACCCTGCGGCCGGGTCGTCGTCACCGCCGTGGCCGGACGCGCCTGCGTTTCGCCCGAAGCGACGAGGACAGTGTCGAACATCGGACCGACGACTCCGTCGATCGACGGCGGCCGGGGCCGCGGCGGGACGGCGGTGGCGGGATCGTAATAGGAAATCCGCAGAGCGTCCTTTCCGTCGGCCGCGCCAAACGGCATCAGCTCGCATCGAAGCGCGCTTGCCCCGATGGCCGAAATGCGCTCGAAAGCGCTCTTGACGTAGTGGCTGATGACCGGACCCTTGGCTCGAATCGCCAGGCGGATCCTCTCCTCGACATCGAGATCGTCGATGGAATTATAAAGCTGATATCCTCCGAAATCGCCAAGCCTATTCCCAGGGGTACGAATATCCCGCTCAGCGCCACAGCCGACAGGGCGACCAGCGCCGCGGTCCCAAGCACGACCTTGGCCAGGGCGGGGCTCAGGTCGATAGCGATATTGCTTACGACCTCCGACAGATTCATCCTGTCGTCGAAAACCAGCGCGATCTGCGGCAGCTTATTATCGATCAGCGCTACCGTCCCGACGTAATCGAGGCTTATCGGCGCGTCCGAGAACATCCCTTCGACGACGATGCAGAATACCGCTCTCGATGCGGACAGGGTGGTAAGCCGCTGAATTGAATTGTCACATGCGTTGATCGCTCGGTTCCTTCGCGAGCGCAATGCGCTACGTTTAAGTTCCGACGATCGATCGTTGCCGACGATTTCATCGATTTTCCGGTTATATTCCTCCCGCAGCGCTTCCCGCCGGTCGATGATCCTGGCGATGAGGGCGCTTCTCGATTCCAGCGCGGCCGTGATCGGCGAGAAGGTTGGGACGGAGTCGATCAACGATGCGACGGCGCCGCCGATCGAGGCCTCCGTATCGGCTCCCATCAGGCCCAGGAAATGCGTCGGGGTCCGAACGGAAAGATGGCCGTTGTCGAAGGCCACGGTCGGCACGCTTTTCTTGAGGACGCTGCCCATCAGATGGTTGAGCAGGGACAATGGCAACAGCTGATGCCGCAGCGGCGCCAGCGCATGATTGCTGGTGACCGTGACGGTCAAACGCCGGGCATTGGCATTGATGTTCCTGACGTTGATTTTCCAGGGTCCACGGCCCTTGTCGAGAAAGGCAGGATCCACCCGCGCGTTCGCGATCTCGGTCGGAATATGCCATAGCTGGCTGGCCCTCGGGTTCGTGAATGTCATTTGCGCGAGCCCGTTCGGCGGGGTGAGCGTGACTTCGAAGGGGATGACGGGATCCGGCGGCTGCGACGGCGGATCGAAGGTCCCGTCGATCAGCAGGTCGCCGAACAGGTTTACATCTATCCCGCGCATCCGCGCGATCGTCCCCGCCGGCGCCCCTCCGCCAGACACGGTCCCGGTTGTCGAAGCGCCGAGCTCGCGACCCAAAGTGGTCTTGACGCCGATCGGCTCACCGCCGGGCAATCCCGCTCCGCCCGATGACGATGATCGGCCGTCGGTTAAGGAGACGCTTTTGAAGGGCGCCCCGACGGCCCCGAACAAGCCGGTGCCCGGCGACGGCGCCGCCCGTTCGGCGACGACAGCGGTTCCGCCTGAAAGCACGCAAGCGGACCGCGTCGGCAGGTCGCTCACTCCCATTTGCGGCGTGACGGACCGTTCGGAAGTCGTAATGGTCAGCCCGAAGTCCCGGATTAAAATGTCGAACGGGAATTGAGCGACGTAAAACTCGAACTCAACCGATTGCCCGGGTGGAATCGCCGCCGAGCCGTTATGACGAACGAGTCGCCTCTGAACTACGACCTCGTCACCCTGAATTACGGGCGTGATCGTTTCCTGTAGTCCGTAAATACCTTCGTTGATCATGGCTCGCATCCTGAGCCGGCGTGACCGCGGCGAATCCTATTTGCTGGAGCTTCCTAGTGTCTCCGGCCTCTATTGGAGAGTCAATCGATCGATTTAGTAGGAAAGATCAACATGTTATTGCGCCACGCAAAGAATTTCCCACGCCGACTCCGTTCCGCGGCTCGCAATCGCATCGCGACTGCAGGGAGGCTTTGAGGCCCATCGAAGGCGTACGTCGATGGGAGGGATGACTGAGCACCGCGCCGGTCTATGATGCCCCGCATGGATTCGTCAGCCCCGCCCGACAAGGACGACGACGCCCCTCCGGCGCCCCCTCGCGCCTTCGGGCTGCCCGCGCGGCCGCTGGGCTGCGGGCTCGCGGGCGGGGCCCTGTTCGCGCTTGCGGTCGCTCCGGTGGTGCTTCTCTACGTCGCTCCGAACACATGCGCGGACTTCGGCGGCGGCACATGCCCGTGGCCGCCGGAAGGGACCGGGCTCGGCCTCGCTCTCACCGCCTGGGCGGGCGCCGCGTTCGCGCTGGCGACGGCGTGGCTGGTCGCCCGGCGGCTGGCCTTGTGGCGGGAGGGGCGGAACGTGAGGCCGGCCCTGTGGGTCGCGTTCGTGGCCCTGTTCGCGATCGCCTGGGGGCCGGGGAGCGTGCTTCTGTCGCTGCTGCTCATGCTGATCGCGTCGGTGAGGGGATGAAGCCGCGCCGCCTTGCCCGGCTCGGCGGGCGCGGCGAATAAGATTGCCACTGCACCGCAAAGCGCCCACGCTCGCGCCAAGCGTCCGGCAGCGGCCGGGCTCCCCCCTTCACGAAGGAATTCTCCGATGAGCACGGCCGAGGAATATCAGGCGAAAGCCGAGGAGGCGCTGACCCAGCTCGGCGAGGCCAAGAGCGAGGCCGAGCGGCAGCGGCTGCGCCGGGCGCACGGCGCCTATCTCAAGCTCGCCACCCATGGCGCCGAGGCGGCGGCGCGGGCGGCGATGCGGGCGCCGCCCAAGCCGAGGCCGGAAAAGCAGCCGCCGCAGGCCCGGCCGGGCGCCAGCTACTTCAAATAGGCGATGCCGTCATCCCGGACCGGGTTCCCATCGAAATAGTAGTTGATGGGGTCCTCGATCCGGGATCCATGAACAGGTCGGCAGTCGGATCTGCACGGTCGGTGTTCATTGGATTCCGGCTTTCGCCGGAACGACGGAATTCCTCAAATGGTCTTCTCGGCCGCCGGCGGGCTGGCCTCGGCCGGGGTCGGAGCGTCCGAGTTCCAGCGTTCGGCCAGGCATTTGGCGAGATCGCCCATGGCGCCGCGGCTTCCGGCAAGCGGCAGGGTATCTACCCTGGCGCCCTCGCGGCGGATGCTCATGCCCTCGGCGCTGGTGAAGGCGGCGAGGAAATTGCCGCGGCCGCCGGGCTCGACGGTGAAGTAAAGGCCGGGGCCGTCGGCATCGATATTGGCCCGGGCGGTGGCCTCCACGGGCACGGCGCGGGCGCCGGCGAACTCGACCTGGAGCGGAGTCTTGGCACCGTCCTCGACCTCCCAGCCGCGATTCTGGAGGAGGAAGCCTAATTTCTCCTCGCCGGCGAAGGCCCAGATGGAGAGCATCGTGCCCCTGGGCGACACCGCCTGGACCATGCAGCCGTTGGGCATCGCCGCAAGCGCCCAGCCTTCGGTCTTCTCCTGCTGGGCCGAAGCTCCGCCGAGCGGCGCCGCGGCGAGGAGGGCGGCCATCACGTAACGCAACATAAGGGGTTCCTTTTCGGCACCCGCCCGCTTCTACCTGTCGGAGTGGAGAACAGACCGGGTCGGCACTTGGTTGCACTCGGCTCGGCGCATCCCGGCCCCGGCCCATAGCGCCGGCGCGGCTGCCCGGCCGGTTCCGGGGAAGGGGATGAGGCTTCTAAAGGAGTCCGCGAACCGGCCGTCGATGCGGAGGCTGAACGAGAGGCCGCCCGAGGCGTCGGCGCCGTGAAATTGGTTGACCGTGTCGAACCAGGCGGAGTGGGAGGCGACGTAGAGCTTCTCGCCGGTGGCGGGCTCGAGCATGTAGAAAGGCTTGTCGAAATTGGTCCTGAGCCAGATGAATTCGTGGCACAGGTCGCGGCTGTCATGGTCGCGGTGGGCCGGCACCTCGCGGCCGCTGTCGTCGTAGATGATCAGCATCCGCCCGGTCGCGGCGAAGGGCAGGGTGGCGATGAAGTCCATCAGCTCGGAAAATTCCGCCGCTTCCTCGCTCGGCCGCCAAAGCTCGGTGCGGTCGAGATCGTAATAATCCTCCGGCCGCGACGACCGGGAGAGATAGACCATCCGCGGACCGGGCACGTCGGGCGCGCGGCCGTCGAGCAGGAAGGGACCGGTGTAGAATTGGAGGTCGCGGGCGCTCGCCATTCGCCGCTCGAGCCGGTCGCGCAGGTAGAAATCGAGCGATTTCAGTCGGGCGACGTCGATCCAGGGGTCGAGATCCACATAGCTTGGATAATGGGCCCCGAGGGGCGGGCACGGAACCGCAGGGCCCGTTCTTTGTTGTTTTATAAAATATTCGTCCATCTTAACCTTGGTTAATGTCTTGGTTCCATTAAATAATCACAGCGCCTCCCAAGCCGAACCGACATAAAGCAGAACAAGTTCCCCACTCTTCTGACGCCGTTCTGGCGAACGATCATTGCTGCCTGGAAGAAAAATGAAGATATATGTGAGCGGCCTCTATTGTGGAGGCAATCCGCAGCCTGGGGTCGGTATTGTCCGCTCCTTGAGGCTAGGCTATCCGAACGCGATTCTGGTCGGCGTTGAATATAACAACCGGGTATCCGGCATCCATTGGCGGGACCTGGACGATCTGTGGATCCAGCGCCCGTGGGACGAGCTCGACCTCGATCTCTACGCCGAGCGGGTGCGCCAAGTCCTCGCCGGCGGCGCCCTGTGGATTTCCGGAAGCGATCTCGAGGCGATGTGGCTGGCCTCGATCTTCCCCGGCGGCCACCCCAATCTGCTCGCCCCGCCGGCGGCCGCGCTGAAGCGGATCGCCAAGCCCGCGGTCGAGGCTCATCGGGGCCTTCCGGTCAGGATCCCGCCCTTCGTCTCGAGCGACCTTTCCGACTGGGAGCTTCATGCTTTCTGCCGCGAGCATGACTGGCGGGTGTGGCTGAAGGGTCCCTATTACGACGCCGCCCGGGTGCCCGGCTGGGACAGCTTCGTCGCCGCCCGGGCCGCCCTCACCAAAATCTGGTCGACCGAGAAGCTGTTCCTCCAGGCCCATGTCAGCGGCTATGAGGAATCGGTGATGCTCGCCGCCTATCGGGGCGAGCTTCTCGCCTGCATCGCCATGCGCAAGCGCGACGTCACCGCCGAGGGCAAGACCTGGGCCGGCGACGTCGGACCGGTCGATCCGGCCTTCGAAAGCGAGCTTCGGCGGATCGTCGGGGCGCTGAACTGGACCGGCGGCGGCGAGCTCGAAATGGTCCGCGACGCTGCCGATCAACGCTGGCTGCTCGAGATGAACCCGCGCTTCCCCGCCTGGGTGCACGGCGCCACCATCGGCGGTCACAACCTTCCCGCCCTGCTGGTCCAGGGCGCCACCGGAATCAGGGCCCGGCCGGCCGAAGCAGAGGCGACCGAGTTCACCCGGGTCGTCCTCGAAGTGCCGGTGCGCCCGGACTATCCTCTCCCGGCCCTGCCCGAGCCTTTTGCCGGAGCGGTCGGGCACTCGATGAAGCACCCGTCGGGCCTGACCTCGCTCGCCGAGCGGCTGCACAAGGCGGACGCGGAGCTGATCGGACTCGTGGACGGCGAGGACGGACGGGAGGCGGACGGCAGGCCGGAGGTTCCGAAAATCTATCTGAGCGACATCGGCGCGATGGAGCTGGACTCGCTGCAGACGCCGCAATTCCTATTCTTCGAGAAGACCGCCGAGGGCCTGTTCAAGCGCGCCGCCGACCGCGCCCACCGGCTCAGCACCAACGAAACGCGGGTGGTCAGCGGCTATTCGATCAAGACCAATCCCGACGAGCGGCTGATCCGCCTGGCGCTCGAGAACGGCTTCTACGCCGAGTGCATCAGCCTCGCGGAAGCACAGAAGGCGATCGAGATCGGTTTCCGGGCCGACCAGCTGATCCTCAACGGCCCCGGCAAATGGTGGCCCGAGGGAATGATGCCGAAGGCGCGGATGCACGCGGTCTTCTGCGACAGCGTCGCCGACCTCGACCGCTGCGTCGCTGCGATCCGCGCCGGCGAGATGTCGTCGAAGCATGTCGGAATCCGGATCCGCACCCCGAACGTCACCTCGCGCTTCGGAATTCCGCTCGACAGCCCCGAGACCTTCGCCAGGCTGATCGAGGCTGTAGGCCGGCTTCCACAGGACACCGCCTTCGGGATCCATTTCCACATGGCGAGCTCGAACATCGGGGTCGCCCAATGGTGGCACCTCTTCGAGTCCATGCTGAAATGGTGCCGCTCGATCGAGAGCCTCACCGGCCGCAGGATCGAGATGCTCGACATGGGCGGAGGCTGGTTCCCCGACGACTGGCACTCGGACGACGAGAGCAAGTTCGCCCGCGCCGTCGAGACCGTCCGGGCGCTGCTTCCCGGCGTCGGGCAGATCGTCTCGGAGCCCGGCAAGGCGATGGCCCAGCCGTCGATGGCGCTGGCCATGCGGATCCTCGAGATCCAGGAGCATGAGGAGGATTATGTCGAGGCGGTGGTCGACGGCTCGATCGCCGAGCTGCCGATGTACGCCTTCCAGCCCCACCGGATCCTTCGCCAGTGCGGGGAGACCGGAGCCCTCCAGCCGCTCGGGCGCGGCAAGACCCATTTGATGGGCCGGCTCTGCATGGAGCATGACATCGTCGCCGCCAACGTTTCGCTGCCGGAAGGCACAAGGGCCGGCGACATTCTCATCTTCTGCGATGCCGGCGGTTACGACAGGAGCATGTCCTATGTATTTGGCCGAGGCTGAGGCACGGATCGACGTCCGGCCGGAAACACGGGAGCCGGCGCCGCTGGCGAGCGATCGCTGGCGCGATTACCCGCATTCCGCGCTCTCCCACCATAATGAGGCCTGCTGCGAGATCGCCCGCCAGTGGGTGCTGGCGATGGACTTCGCCCAGCTCAACGGCGCGGAGCCGACCAGCGGACCGCGCTGGCTGAGGCAGAAATATAAATGGGGCCCCTCCCCCTGGCCGATGCACTGGTGCGAGGCCGTGAGGCGCAAGACGATCGACTGCGGCGCCCACGCCGCTCTGGCCCTGGAGGCGTTCCGGGCGCGCGGCCTCACCGCCTTCCCGGCCCAGCTCGTCCAGCGCTACAGCGAGGAGGCGACCGAGCAATGGCGGGGCAAATGGGGGCGGGAGGAGGTCTCCTGCCACTGGCTCGACGGCGAGCATATCTATCACGAGGCGACCGCCCTGCTCATCGGCGAGGACGAGGTTAAGATCTGGGATTCCAGCGCCGGAAGCTGGGTAGGGGCGCGCCAGGACGGCGGCTACGGCAGCCTGGTCGCGGCGCGGATCTGCGCCGAAGGCCAATATGGCGGCGGCGACGGCTTCAGATGGGGCGAGCGGCGGCTCAAGCCGGGGGTTTGGGTACAGATGTGATTGCTCCCCGGCGAAGGCCGGGGCCCGCCGCAGACGCGGAAGAGCTGGATCCCGGCCTTCGCCGGGAAACAGCCGCGTTGGCAATCGTCCGCTGCCCGCTTAACCTTGTGCCATGACCGATCCCGCTTTCCACCCCGACCCGGCTCCCGATTGGGAACCCGGCTATGCGACCTGGGCGTCGTCCGTTTATGCGGGCGCCGCAGTGGGAAGCGCCGCTGCATCCTGGCTCTCGCCGCTGCTCGTCGCGCGGACCCAGGGCTGGGGGCTTCCGGCCCTGTATGGCCTGCTCAGCCGCGAAGGCTCGAGCGGGCCCGCGCTTTATCTGTCCGTCGCGATGCTGATGGTCCTGATCAGCGTCCTGCCCGGGCTGCTCAGCCTGTTCCTGATCACGCTCACCGAAATGCGGCTCGCGCTCCACCCGGTCGTCGGCGCCATCTTCTTCGCCGTCGCGGCCGGATTGATCAGCCAGTCCGTCGGCGGAGCGGTCTTCGGCTTCCTGTTCGGCCTGGCCAGCCTCGGGACGATCGCTCTGCTGCTCGGTCTCCGGCGCGCCCTCGACCTCAGCCGCAATCGGGGTTGAAGACGTAGCCGGCGGCTCGGACCGTCTTCAGGCATTCCGGCTTGGCCGGGTCGCGCTCGATCTTGCGGCGGATTCGGGCGATGCGGGTGTCGATCGAGCGGTCGAACGCCTCCATCTCCTTGTTGTGCGCGAGGTCGAGCAGCTGATCGCGGCTGAGCACCCGGCGCGGATGCTCGGCGAAGCATTTGAGGAGATCGAACTCCATCGAAGTGAGCGGAACCTCGGTGCCGTCGGCCTCGAACAGCTTGCGGGTGTCGAGATTGAGCCGGCATTTGCCCATCTGCACCTCGCTTCCCATCGTCGCCGGCGCCTCGCCGCCGCGGCTCGCCCGGCGGAGCACGGCTTTCACCCGGGCCAGCAGCTCCCTCGGGTTGAACGGCTTGGTGATGTAGTCGTCGGCGCCGATCTCCAGTCCGACGATCCGGTCGACGTCGTCGCTCTTGGCGGTGAGCATGATGATGCCGGCGTCGCCCAGGCTCCTTATTTCGCGGGCGAGGGTGAGGCCGTCGTCGCCCGGCATGTTGATGTCGAGCAAGGCGAGGTCGATCGGCCTCGTCGCCATCAGCTCGCGAAGCGCGGCGCCGCCGTCGGCCTCGCTGACCGAAAGGCCGTTGCGCCTCAGATATTCAGCAACGGTGGAGCGGACGTCTTCGTCGTCGTCGACGACCACGATATGGGCGGAAATGTCGTTCATGCGTCTACCCGGGGCTGGAGGATGGAGGCGATCAGGCAGCGCACCCCGATCTTGGTGAAGGGCTTTTCGAGCACCGGCCGGCCGCAGCCGCGAAGGAAATCGTCCATGCTCGAGCCGAGGGTGTCGCCGGTGACGAAGCCCATGCGCTCGAGCAGATGCGGCTTGGTCTCGGCGAGCCGGGCGTGGAGGTCGGGCCCGCTCACGCCCGGCATCCGCAGATCCGACAGGATGAGGTCGTAGTCGCCGCGGTCGATCGCCATCAGGGCCTTGGCGCCGTCGCCGGCGACAGTGACCTTGTAGCCCTCGCGCTCGAGCAGCTCGCGCAGGGTCTCGGCGACGTCGGCCTCGTCCTCGACGACCAGCGCCTTGCCGCCGGCCGACGATTCCGCGGCGGTCTCCGCGGCGATCGGAACCGCGACCATCCCGCTTTCCGCGGCGGCCGGAAGGGCGATCCGAAAATGGGCGCCGCGGCGGCTCGGCTCGAGCGTGATCGTGCCGCCATGGGCCTCGACGATGCCGTGCGAGAAGGAGAGCCCGACGCCGGTGCCGACGCCCTGCGGCTTGGTGGTGAAGAAGGGGTCGAAAATCCTGCCCTTGAGCTTTTCGGGAACGCCCGAGCCGGTGTCGGTGACGTCGAGCAGGACTTCGCCGCTCTGGCTCACCGAGGTCCTGACCGTCAGAGTCTTGTCATAGGCTCCGCCGCTCTGCATCGCATGCTGGGCGTTGACGATGAGGTTGACGAGGACCTGGTGAAGCTGGTCGCGGTCGCCGAGCACCTTGGGCAGCATCGTCCCCAGGGTGACCCGGACCCCGATTCCGGCCGTTCGCAGCCCATATTCGGCGATCTCGAGCGCGGTGGCGACGACGTCGTTCAAGTCGACGAGGCTGCGCTGGGCGTCCTTCTGCCGGGCCATGGCCAGGAAGGTCTGGACGATCCGGGCGCAGCGTTCGGCGGCGGCGGCGATCTTCTTGCCGCGGGTCTCGAACGCGGTGCCGACGCTGTCTTCCTGGAGCATCTCGGCCTGTCCGACGATGGCGGCGAGCGGGTTGTTGAGCTCGTGGCTGACCCCGGCGAGAAGCGCCCCCATGGCGGCCAGCTTCTCCGACTGGTGGAGGGCGTCGCGCGACACCGCCAGCTCCTGCTCGGCCCGCTTGCGGTCGGTGATGTCGACATGGATTCCGGTGACGAGCGTCGCCTCGCCCTCGGCATCGCGAACCACCGTGCCCAGCGAATGGACCCACCGCGTGTCGCCGTTCGGCCAGATCACCCGGTGCTCGAGCGAGACGGCGTCGTTGGGGAAGCCACTTCGCGCCGCTTCGACCACGACGTCCCAATCCTCGGGATGGATGAACGCCTTCAGCGTCGTCCCGTCGAGGTGCATCTCGCCATCTACCCCGTAAAGCTCGCGCGAGCGCGCGCTGTACCAGGTCTCGCCGGTCCTCGGATCGATCGTCCAGAGGCCGAGATTGGCGCCCTCGACGGCAAGCTCGAACTGCCGCCGAGTCTCCGCCAGCTCCTGCTCGCTGCGCTTGCGGTCGGTGATGTCGAGATGGATTCCGGTCACCATCGTCACCGCGCCCGACGAATCGCGCTGCGCCTGGCCGAGGGCGTGGAGCCAGCGCACTTCGCCGGTCGGCCAGATCACCCGGTGCTCGAGCGAGACGACGTCTTCGGGAAAGCCCTGGCGATAGGGCTCGCGCACCGTTTCCCAGTCGTCCGGATGGATATAGTCCTTCAGGACCGCCGCATCGATCGGCATGTCGGGGTCCATCCCCCACAGCCGCCGCGACGTCTCCGAATGCCAGACCGTGCCGGTGGTCGGATCGACCGACCACAGGCCCAGACCGGCGCCCTCGACGGCGAGGTCGAGCGCCCGCCGGGCCTCGTCGCGCTCCTGCTCGGCGCGCTTGCGGTCGGTGATGTCGAGGTGGATCCCGCTGACGCTGTGCGCGACTCCCGACGAATCGCGGTTGACCGCGCCGAGCGAATAGATCCAGCGCGTCGTTCCGTCGGGACAGACAACCCGATACTCGACCTCGGTCCGGTCCGTCTCGAAGCCGTTCAGATAGGGGTCGGAGACTTCCTTCCAATGATCGGGATGGATCGCCGAGTGGATTACCGAGGTCGTCATTTCGGCGTCCGGGGCAAGGCCGTACATCGCCTTCGACCGGTCCGAATACCAGGTTCGGCCGGTCTCGATGTCGAAGGTCCAGGTGCCGAGCTTGGCGCCGTCGACGGCGAGCTCGAGGCGGCGGCTCGATTCGGCGAGCTCGTCATTGGCGCGGCGGGCCGAGAGGTCGCGCGGGCTCAGAAGGAAGCGGCGATTGCCGCCGATGACGAGCGAAGTGACGCTGATCTCGAGAGGGACGACGTCGCCGCTTTTCATCCGAACGTCGACCACGACCCGCAGCCCGGTGGCAGAATCGCCGCGTGCGAAATAGGTGTCGAGAGCGTCCTCATCCTCTTCGCGCGAGGCATTGCGGTCGATCAGGCTCCAGATCGGCTTGCCGACCACTTCGCTCCGGAAATAACCGTAAGCCTCCTCGGCGGCGCGGTTGAACTCGAGGATGTCGCCTTTCTCGTCGAGCAGCAGGAGGCAGTTCAGCGAAGAGCTGATGACGCTCGCGACGACGCAGGCAATCTCGCCCTCTTCCACTCTCTTCATCCCCCCGGATTCGGCCAGCGGCGCCCTTATAGCCGCGCCGCGGGCCCGCAGAAACCGCCTTTCTGTAACAATTGACACAATTTTCCGCGCCGCGCGGAATAGCCCGGACAAGAGTCGGGACCAGAAGGGCGAGGTCGCGGCGT
>Ga0190273_10000162_pt1 | contig 34165 bp, 35 predicted proteins | sample Popmic504IS_FD_134513 | JGI IMG/M metagenome (GOLD analysis project Ga0190273, IMG submission 134513) | Populus adjacent soil microbial communities from riparian zone of Shoshone River, Wyoming, USA - 504 IS | ecosystem: Environmental > Terrestrial > Soil > Riparian zone > Trees stand | place... | reverse complement strand
GTTCTTGATGCCCAACGCAATGGCCCTGCGTTCGACCTCTTCGACCCGAAATCGCTCTATCCCCTTCGCGCCTTCCTCTTCCAGGATCTTGCTGCCCCTCAGGAGCAAAGCGATCCACCGCTCGTATTTGCCCGCGTTCTGCGCGGGAGGCGGGAGGGCTTCCAGTTCTTCTGCCTCCTGCCTGAGCGAGGGGCCGATCACCTTCTTTAGCGCCAGGCCGAAATCGACCTCCTTGTCCCCGGCGGCAGCTTTCTTTTCCCAGGCGTCCACTTCGGCTTCCCGCTCTTTTTTGCTCTTGGCGCACACCGCATTGGCCCGGTTGATGAACTGCTTTTTGGTGATGGGGGTGTCGGCGCTCGCGGAGTCGCTGTCCGAGGCTGCGCAACCCAGAGCCAGAAGCGCGATCACGATGATTCCTGCAGCAGCGATGACCAGCCTGTTCACGATGTTCCTCCAAGTTCCTTGACTAAAGTTGGAAAGAACCTGCCGAGGCGAGCGAGAATTGTCAATGAACCCTCTTAACGACACGCGCAAGGATCTAGCGACTGCTCGCAGCGATTCCGGGGCGCGGCGCCCGCCGCGCTACCTCGAGCTGGCCGACCGCACCTGGCCGGTCCTGCGCCGGGCGATGGGGGCCCACACGTTCCTCTACCGAAGGACGGGTGGGCGCCTCGGCCACCGCATCCCGGGGCTGCGGGGGAGGATGCTGCTGCTCGACCACGTCGGCGCCAAGTCCGGCGTCCACCGCACCTCGCCGCTGCAGTACGTCGAGGACGGGAAGGACGTCGTCGTCATCGCTTCGAAGGGCGGCTACTCGAAGAACCCGGCCTGGTTCTACAACCTGATGGCGAACCCGGACACGGTTGTGCAGATCGGGTCCGAGCGGCGTGCGGTTCACGCCCGCGAGGCGCGACCGGAGGAGCGGGATCGCCTCTGGGCGAAGGCGGTGGCGATCTACCGACCTTATGAGGACTACAAGGCCCGCGCCGGCCGCGAGATCCCGCTCGTCGTCCTCGAGCCCCGCTAGCTCACTTCGCGCGGCGCTCCTCGGCTACCGGGTCCCCGCCCTCGTCAGCGATCTGCTCCGGCGGCCACGGCCCGGCCCAGTTGTCGCGGGCACCGTCGATCGTGATCGTCGTCCCCGAGTAGAAGTCTCCGGCCGGCGAGGCGAGGTAAGCGACGAGCCAGGCCATCTCCTCCGGCCGACCGGCGCGGCCGATCGGGATCGAGCGCTCGAGGTTGTCGACCACCACCTGCGGATACTTGGTCAGCAGCGTCTCGGTGGCGAACTGGCCGGCGGCGAGCGCGACGGTCTTGATCCCGAACCGCGCCCACTCGACCGCGAGCGTGCGCATCATGTTCTCGACCGCGGCGCGGGCGGCGCCGGAGTGGACCATCCCCGGCATCCCGTTGTGCGGCGAGAGGGTGACGCTCAAGACCTTGCCGCCGCCCTGGGGGATGAACGCCTTCGTCGCCGCCGCGTGGGTCATCAGCCAGGTGCCCATCACGTTGAGGTCGATCACCGTCTTGAACCCTTTCGGGCTGATCGCCTCGGCCGGGCTGAGGAACTGGCCGCCGGCGTTGTTGACGAGGACGTCGAGGCGCCCGTGGCGCTCCAGCAAGCCGTCGAAGAAGCGGCCGACCGGCTCCTCCTCACGGATGTCGAGCGTCTCGTGCTCGAAGGATCCCGGCAGCCCCGCCGCCAACTCGGCCGTCTCCACCAATGGCTCCTCGCGCCGTCCGCAGGCGACGACGGTCGCCCCCAGCCGCGCCAGCTCCAGCGCCGTCTCCCGCCCAAGCCCGCTGCCGGCCCCGGACACCACGCACACCTGGCCCTCGAGGAGGCCGTCCCTGAAGACCCGCGAACGGTCGCTTTCAGCCATCGGCGGCCAAGCCTATAGGCGGCCAGGGCCGCGTAGATTCCCCTTGCGATGAGCGTTTCCGTCGAACCCCATCCCCTGCACGACCCGCTCGCCGGCGGCACCCGCGGCGCCACGGTGACCGTGGAACCCCTGGTCGCCGGCCACGCCGAATGGCCGCAGGCGCTGATGGTCAGTCCCGGCGGCCACCTGCTGGGGGCGAAGCTGCTGCGCGCGATCCTCACCGGCCAGGACGCCGTCTCGGTCCCCTGTCCCGTCTTCCTGATCCGCCACCCGAGCGCCGGCGCGATCCTCGTCGACACCGGCCTCCACCCCTCTGTCGCCACCGACGGCAGCGAGAACTTCGGCTCGCTCGGGGCCCGCTTCGGCAAGCCGACCCTCGCCCCGGGCGAAGACGCCGCCTCGCAGCTGCGCAAACGGGGCCTCGAGCCGGGCGAGATCCCGATCGTGGTGATGACCCACCTCCACCTCGACCACACCTCGGCGATCTCCGAGTTCCCCAACTCGACCTTCGTCGTCAGCGAGACCGAGTGGAACTTCGCCGCCTCCGCCGGCAAGACGACGAACGGCTACCGCCGCGCCCACTTCGACTACGCCTTCGAGTACCGCACCGTCGACTTCGACCGCGCCAACATCGACTCCTACGCCAGCTTTGGACGCACCTTCGACCTCTTCGGCGACGGCTCGATCCACCTCGCTTTCACTCCCGGCCACAGCCCGGGCCACATGTCGGTGATCGCTCGCCTCGCCGAGCGCGACTTCGTGATCGGCGGCGACGCCGTCTACCTGCTCTCCCAGCTCGAGGGCTCCGACGGCCCGCCGCCGCGCCCCCACGACAGCCACAACTGGCGCCGCTCGCTGCAGGAGCTGCGCCTCTTCCGCTCGCAGTTCCCCGACGCGGTGATCACTCCCGGTCACGATCCGGAGTTCTATTCCCGGATCGAGCAGCGCTACGAGTAAGGCCGGCGGGCCTCAGGCCCAGCCGCGCGAGCGCTCCACTGCCCGCTGCCAGTCCGCAAGCAGTTGCTGCCGCTGCGCCTCCTCCATCCGCGGCTCGTAGCGGTCCGCCTCTCGCCACATCTCCCCCACCTGCTCCAACGTCCAGATTCCGGTAGCGATTCCTGCCAGGTAGGCGGCGCCGAGCGCGGTCGTCTCGGCGATCTCCGGGACCGAGACCGGCGCCCCGAGGACGTCGGCCTGGAACTGCATCAGCCAGCGGTTGACGGTGGCGCCGCCGTCGGCGCGCAGCAGCTCCAGCCGTTCGCCGCTCGCCGCTTCCTGCGCCCGCACCGCGTCGACGGTCTCGTAGGCGATCGCCTCCAGGGCCGCCCGGGCCAGGTGGGCGCGGCCGCTGCCGCGGGTGAGGCCGACGATCGTGCCGCGGGCGTAGGGGTCCCAGTAGGGCGAGCCGAGGCCGGTCAGGGCGGGGACGAAGTAGACGCCGTCGTTGGAGTCGAGCGAGGCGGCTAGCGTCTCGGTTTCCGCCGCGGCCTCGATGATCCCGAGCCCGTCGCGCAGCCACTGCACCGCCGCCCCGGTGACGAAGATCGACGCCTCCAGCGCGTATGCCACCTCCTCGCCGCCGCTACAGGCGACCGTCGCCAGCAGGCCATCGGGAACCGGCGGCGGCTCGGGGCCGCTGTTGAGGAGGACGAAGCTGCCGGTGCCGTAGGTGTTCTTCGCCATCCCCGGCTGGTGACAGGCCTGGCCGAAGAGCGCCGCCTGCTGATCGCCGGCGACCCCCGCCACCGGCACCTCGCCGCCGAACTCGCCCGTCGTCCCGAAGACGCAGGAGGACGGCAGCGGCTCGGGCAGCCGCGCCGGGTCCACCCCGAGCAGCCCGCAGAGCTCCTCATCCCAGCCGAGCTTGCGGATGTCGAAGAGCAGCGTCCGCGAGGCGTTCGTGTAGTCGGTGAGGTGGCGGCCGGTGAGCTTGAAGAGGAGCCAGGAGTCGATCGTCCCGAAGACCGCCTCCCCGGCCCCCTCGGCGTTCCGTAACAGCCACTCGATCTTGGTCCCGGAGAAGTAGGGGTCGATGGTGAGCCCGGTCCGCTCCCGCACCAGCGGCTCATGCCCCGCCTGCTTCAGCTCCTCGCAGCGCGCCGCGGTCCGCCGGTCCTGCCAGACCAAGGCCCGGTGGACCGGCTCCCCCGTGCGCGGGTCCCAGGCGACCACCGTCTCGCGCTGGTTGGTGATCCCGATCGCCTCCAGCGCCGCGCCCTCGATGCCGGCTTCGGCGATCGCCTCCCCGGCGACCCGTCGCGTCACCTCCCAGATCTCGTTGGCGTCGTGCTCGACCCAGCCCGGCCGCGGGAAGAACTGCTGGAACTCCGAGTAGGCCCGACCGCGCACCCTCCCATCCGAGTCGAAGACGAGGCAAGTGGTGCCGGTCGTCCCCTGGTCGATGGCGAGGATCAATCGCGTTCCTTCTTCACCCGGCAGGTGCGGATCAGGGTCGAGGCCAGCTTGCGCCCGTCGGCGAAGGTCATGCCGACGCGGACGAAGGGGAAGACCCCGACGGTGAAGCCATCGGGCGCCGCGCAGGCCGCGCTCAGGTAGCTGCGCTCGCGGCCGTTGTAGACGAACTCCCGCCGCAGGTTGAGGCTGATCCGCTTCAGGTATCCGTGGCGGTTGAGGCGAGCAGGAAGGGCGGCGCTCAGCACCGTCCCGAAGGTGCCGCTCGACTTGCGGATGCGGAAGACGAGGATGCGGCTGTTCGGGATCGGGTTGGCGCCGTAGACGTGGGCGAGGATCGCCCGCTGGCCGTCGACGATCGCGTTGAAGGCGAGCACCCGGCCCTGCAGGGGGAAGGAGATCTGTTCGGGCAGCGCCAGGGCGCCGACGTAGCGCCCTTCCCCGACCAGGGCGGGTCCGCACGCCTCCAGCGCCTCCTGGCTAGTCGCCGGCTCGATCTGCGAGCGGTGGCAGGTGGGGAGCCCGTTCGTGTCGATCGTGCCGCCGCGGTTGATCGCGATCGTGATGAAGCGCAGGGCCGGCGTACGTTCGCCGCCCAGCACCCGGATCGTGCCGTCGACGCTGACCGAGATCGGCGCTTTCGTGTGCCGCGGCAGCGCGGTCGGGGCGATGCCGCCCTCGAATTTGACGAAGAGGTTGCCCCGCTCGATCAGCTCGGCCTGGGCGAAGGCGGCAAGCAGAAGGCAGATCGCGACCATGAGCGCCGCCAGCTTCTTCGCCCTCCTCGCCATCGCGCCAGGCTAACGCGCCAGGTAGGCCCGTGCGAAATCCCGCAGCTGCCCGGCCCGGTGGAGGAAGCCCCTGAGGCTCCTGCCGGTGGCGCGGTGCTCCAGGTCGAGCTCGTACTCGCGCAGCGAAAAGCCGGCGCGGACCGCGTCGACGGTCATCCCGATCTCCATCCCGTAGCCGGCGGCAAAGGGGAGCGTCGCCCGCAGGACGTCGGCCCGCAGCGCCCGCTGACCCGAGATCGGCGCCTGGGTCTCCAGCCCGCAGAGGCGCCGGATCGCCCAGTGAGCGAACTTCAAGGCGATCCCGAAGCCGCCGCCGACTCGCCGGCGGAAAGCAGCGACCGCGAGGTCGCACTCCCCCCGCTCCACCGCCTCGACCAGCGGCGCCAGCCGCGCCGCCGAGGCCCCGAGGTCGCCGTCGCAGAGCAGGACGATCCGCGGCGCCGGCTCCACGCTCAGCGCCGCCTCGGCCGCGGCGCTCATGTTCCCGCCCTTGCCATGCGGCCGGCCACGGCGCACGACCTCGGCGCCCGCCAGCATCGCCGCCTCGGCGGTGCCGTCAGTCGAGGCATCGTCGGCGACCCAAACCTTCGCCGCCGGGAACGTCCCGCGCAGGGCCCGCACCGTCTCCCCCACCCGGTCTGCCTCGTTGCGCGCCGCCACGATCGCCGCCAGCCCGCCTGCCTCCCCCGCCCGCTCCGGTCCCATCGTCGGGCTATTGTCCCCGCCCATGGCAGACATCGAGGCGCACATCACCGGGAACGTCTGGAAAATCGAGGTCGCGGTCGGGGATCAGGTGTCCGACGGCGACACCGTCGTCATCCTCGAGTCGATGAAGATGGAGATCCCCGTCGAGTCCGAAGACGACGGGGTCGTCAAGGAGATCCGCTGCGAGGAGGGGCAGTCGGTGAGCGAAGGCGACGTCCTCGTAGTGCTGGAGTAACCGTGGACGAGCGGCTCGCGGGCGGGAAGCTCATCGTCGATCGGCCGGCCGAGGCGGTGACGCGGCTAACGATCTCCAACCCGGAGCGTCGCAACGCCCTCGACCACGACATCCTCGACGCGATCGCCGAGGTCCTGCCGCAGCTCAACCGGGGGATCGAGAACCGCTGCGTCCTCATCACCGGTGCCCCGCCGCTCTTCTCCGCCGGCTACGACATCGCCGGGATCCCGGAGGAGAGCTTCGCGCAGGACGCCGAGGCGCTCGTCGCCCATCCCTTCCACGCCGCCATGCAGGCGATCGCCAAACATCCCTGGCCGACGATCGCCGCGGTCAACGGCCACTGCCTCGGCGGCGGCCTCGAGCTGGCGATCACCTGCGACCTGCGGATCTGCGCCGCCGGCGCCAAGCTGGGGATGCCGCCGGCGAAACTGGGGTTGATCTACGGCCACACCGGCCTGCGCAAGTTCCTCGACACGATCGGGCTGCCGCGGACGAAGGAGCTCTTCCTCACCGGCCGCAACCTCGACGCCGCCCGAGCCGACGAGATCGGCCTCGTCAACGAAGTCGTCGCCGACGAGGAGGTCGAGCGCGAGTCGGTCGACCTCGCCGCCGCGATCGCCGAGAACGCGCCGCTCTCGATGCGCGGCAACAAGCACGCGATCGACCTGCTGAACTCCTCGCCGGAGCTGACCGAGCGCCAGGAGGCCGGCCTGGTCGCCCTGCGCGAGTCCTGCTTCGAATCGCAGGACTTCCGCGAGGGCATCCGCGCCTTCGCCGAGAAGCGCCGCCCGCAATGGGTCGGTCGGTGAGTGCGAAGGCCCGCAAGGAACTAGCCGCTTCCGACCCGACGATGGCGGCGCTGATCGAGCGGGTCGGGAAGATCGACATCGCCACCCGTCTGCGGCGCCGCAAAGAGGAGCGCCCGGCCGACGCCTACGGGGCGCTGTTGCGGGCGATCGTCGGCCAGCAGCTCTCGACGAAAGCGGCGCGAACCATCTACCTGCGCGTCCTCGATCTCTTCGGCGGCACCACCCCCTCGCCGGAGCAGTTGCTGGAGGCGAGCGAGGAGGACCTGCGCGGCTGCGGCCTCTCCGGCCGCAAGACCGAATACGTGCGCGACCTCGCCCAGCACGTGCTTAGCGGCGAGCTCGAGCTCGAGCGCCTGGAGGAGCTCGGCAACGAGGAGGTGATCGAGGAGATCGTCGCCGTCCGCGGCCTCGGGCGGTGGACCGCTGAGATGTTCCTGATCTTCCACCTGCAACGGCCCGACGTTCTCTCCGGCGGCGACCTCGGCATCCGCAAGGCGATCCAGATCGAGTACGGGCTTGAGGAGATGCCGCCGCCGAAGCAGGTGCTGGAGATCGGCGAGCCCTGGCGACCTCATCGCAGCCTCGCCTCGCTCTACCTCTGGGAGTCGCTGGCGGCGGTGCCGGACTAGCAGGCTGCCAATTTGCATCACCGTTGAATGCCAATTTGCATCAGTTCTTCATGCCAATTTACATCACATGAAAATGCCAATATGCATCGCCTATGGCGAAGCTGTTCACCCGCGGGGACAGAAGGTTGGTCGTCGAGGCTCTCGGAGATACTCGCGCCGTCTTCATCCTCGGCGCCCGCCAAGTGGGAAAGAGCACGCTAGCCCGAGAGATCGCTACCGAAGAGCACCCGGCCCAGATCGTCAATCTCGACAACAAAGCGGCAAGGGACGCGGTGCTGGCGGACCCCGAGGGGTTCGTCGCGGGCCTTCGCCGGCCTGCATTGATCGATGAGGTCCAGCGGGGCAGTCCCGATCTGCTCCTGGCGATTAAGGCAACCATCGACGAGGACCTGAGTCCTGGGCAATTCCTCTTGACGGGCTCGGCGAACGTCCTGCGGAACCGGAAAGTCTCCGATGCCCTGACCGGACGAGTGGAGATGATCCGGCTGTGGCCTCTGGCCCAAGCCGAGATAGAGGGGTCCTCAAAGAACTTCGTCGACGCGCTTTTCGCCGGCGCCCCGCCCCAGGTTGAGGGCGCCCCGCGAGGCCGGGAAGCCCTTGCGGGGCGACTCGTCCCGGGCGGTTATCCAGAGGCGCGACTTCGTACCGGCAACCGGCAGGCGCGTTGGTTTCGGAGCTACCTGCAGACCACCTTCGAGAAGGATCTGGAGACGATCGGGGATGCCCAGAAACTCCACGAGATGCCTCGGCTGCTGAGGCTCGTCGCCTCCCAGGCAGCCAACCTTTTCGTTCCCGCCAACCTCAGCCAGAAGCTAGACCTTGACCATCGAACCGTCGCCGGCTATGTCGGGCTGCTCGAAACCATCTTCCTCGTCAAACGAATCCCAGCCTGGCGACCCGGCCTAGGCCAGCGGGAGATCCAAACTCCCAAGATCTACGTGGTCGACAGCGGTCTCCTGCTCTATCTCCTCGGGGCAAACGAGGAGCGGCTGATGAACGACGACCAGGTCACCGGGAAGGCGCTGGAGAACTTCGTCGCGATGGAGATCGTCAAGCACGCCGAGTGGTCCGAGATCGCACCCCAGGTGCACCACTACCGTCGTGGGCGGGACGAGATCGACCTGATTCTGGAGAATCGCGCTGGGGAAATCGTTGCGATCGAGGTGAAGGCAACCGTCTCACTCGCCAGGAAAGACTGGCGAGTCCTCGAGAAGCTCCGGGACAAACGCGGGGACGCCTTCCGGTGTGGCGTCGTCCTCTATGCCGGCGCGCAAACCGTTCCGCTCGGCGATCGGCTGTTTGCCGTCCCGCTGAGCGGGCTCTGGGCCTAGAGCTCGGCCCGGAGGTTCAGCACTCGTTCGACGGCGGGCTCGAACTGGCTGCGGCTGAGGGCGCGCGAGCGCAGCTTCGCCAGCAGCGTCCGGTAGGCGCGCTCGGCCGGGCCGAGGCGGCCGAAGAGGAGCAGGTCGGCGCCGGCGCGGACCCCGGCGACGGCCGCCTTGCCCGGGCCGCCGAAGGCGTCGACGGCCGGCGTTTCCAGCGCGTCGGTGACGGTCACCCCCTCGAAGCCGAGGCGGTCGCGGAGCTCGCCCGTCGCGATCGCCCGGGTGAAGGCGGCGGGTCGGTCGGAGAAGGCGGGATAGATCGCGGTGCTGAGCATCACCATCCTGCCCCCCGCTGCGATGAAGGCGGCGTAGGGCTTCTCGTCGACGGCGCGCAGCTCGCGCTTCGAGAGATCGATCCGTTCCGTCGAGAAGTCGGTGTTTTCGCGCGCGTCCCCGAAGCCGGGGAAGTGCTTGCCGGTGGCGACGATGTCGCCGGCCTCCAGCGCCTTCGCAAAGGGGACCGCGGTGGCACCGACCCGTGCGGCGGTCGAGCCGAAGCTCCTTTCCGTCTCGGCGACGACGCCGCCGGGGCGGCCGACGTCGAGGACGGGAGCCAGATCGACGTTGACGCCGACGTCGCGCAGGTTGGCGGCGGTGCGGCGGCCCTGGCGGGCGCTGAAGACGGCGCCGCGGCCGCCCATCTCAGCCGCCGAGGCGGTAGGAGCACCGCTCAACCGCTTCACCTGCCCACCCTCCTGGTCGACCATGATCAGCAGCGGGTCGCGCAGCTTCCGCGGTCGCGGGATCGCCTGCAGCCGCGTGATCAGCCGGGTGCCGGCGGCACGGGTTGGGAAGTTGCCGGCGAAGAGGATGACCCCGGCGACGCGGCCCTCCCGGATCGCCCCCCGCAAGCCGGGGCTGACGGAGGTGCCGGTGACGCCAACCGCGATCCGCTCCCCGGCCAGGTGCTGCAGCGAGAGCGTCTCCGCCGGGCCCGGCTGTGGCGACTCGGCCCCGTCACCCAGCGTCGCCCCGCAGGCGAACGCCGCGATCGCCAGGCAGGCCAGAACCACCACAGCCACCCCCCGCCGCCGCGCCAACGTCCGCTCCATCGCGCCGATCCTATGCGTCCGGGGCGCTTCCTAGGCTGCGCCGAGATGCCCCCCTTGATCACCGCCGAGGAGGCCCGCGCCTACGGCCGCCTCACCGAGCATGCCGAGATCGAAGCCCTGGTCGAACGAGCCTGGGAGGTGCGCCAGGAGAACTTCGGCAACTCGACCGACATGTGCTCGCTGGTCAACGCCAAGTCGGGCGGCTGCGCCGAGGACTGCGGCTTCTGCGCCCAGTCCCGCTACGCCGAGGCCGACACGCCGATGCACGCGATGATGGAGCCCGAGCAGATCCTCGAGCACGCGAAAGCGGCCGAGGCCGCCGGCGCCCACCGCTTCTGCATGGTCACCCAGGGCCAGGGCCTCTCCAAGCGGGACTTCGAGAAAATCCTCGCAGGCACCCGGCTGGTCGCCGAGCAGACCAACCTCAAGCGCTGCGCCTCGATCGGCCACATGTCGGGAGAGCGGGCGAAGGCGCTGAAAGAGGCCGGCGTCCAGCGCGTCCACCACAACGTCGAGTCGGCCCGCTCCTACTACCCCGAGGTCTCGACCACGGTCCGCTATGAGGGCCGGCTGCGGACGATCCAGGCGGTCAAGGAGGCCGGGCTGGAGACCTGCGTCGGCGGCATCCTCAACCTCGGCGAGAGCGAGGAGCAGCGGGTCGAGATGGCCTTCGAGCTCTCCGAGATCAACCCCACCTCGGTCCCGATCAACCTCCTGATCCCGAAGGAGGGGACGAAGTTCGGTGACCGCGAGGTGATGGATCCCTGGGAGGTCGTGAAGTGGATCGCGATCTTCCGCCTGATCATCCCGGGCGCTCTCTTCCGCCTCTGCGGCGGCCGGGTCGAGAACCTCGGCAGCCTCCACAAGCTTGCGGTGAAGGCGGGCCTCAACGGGGTGATGATGGGCAACTTCCTCACGACGCTCGGCGCCGAGCCGGCCGATGACCGGGCCATGTTCGAAGAGCTCGGCCTCAACGTCGCCCGCCAGCCCGACAACGGCGCCAACCCGCGCCCCGACAACCGTTCCGGCTGGCTCGAGGGCGAGGCGCCGGAGACGCCGATCGACGAGCTGATCGACAGCCAGGACGAGGCGAACTTCTGGGACCCGTCGACCCAGCTGCGGGTCGTCAAGAAGGCGAAGAAGCCGCCCAGCTACCCACGGGCGGCGTGACGGACGTAGCCGAGCGGCTCGAGGAGCTCCGCGAGGGCGGGCTCTACCGGCAACTGCGGCTGATCGAGGGACCCCAGGGGCCGAGCGTCACGCTCGACGGCCGCCCGGTGCTGCTGCTCTGCTCGAATAACTACCTAGGGCTGGCCGACCGCACCGAGGTGCGCGAGGCCGCCGCCGAGGCAGCGCTCCGCTGGGGCGCCGGCGCCGGCGCTTCGCGGCTGATCTCCGGCAACATGGAGCCGCACCGGCAACTAGAGGAGCGACTGGCGAGCTTCAAGGGCTACGAGGCGGCGCTGCTGTTCGGCTCCGGCTACCTCGCCAACACCGGCACCGTCGCCGCCCTGGCGGGTAAGGGCGAGGTGGTCTTCTCCGACGAGCTCAACCACGCCAGCATCGTCGACGGCTGCCGCCTTTCCCGCGCCGAGACCTTTGTCTACCGGCACGGCGACCTCGAACACCTCGCCTGGGCGCTCTACCACGTGCGCGGCAAGCCGGCGCTGATCGTCACCGACGGGGTCTTCTCGATGGACGGCGACGTGGCGCCGCTGCCGGAGCTGCTGGAACTGGCGCGGCGGCACGGGGCCCGGCTGATGGTCGACGAGGCACACGCGACCGGCGCGGTCGGCCCCGGCGGCCGCGGCTCGGTCTCAGCCGCCGGCCTCAGCGGCGAGGTCGACGTCGTCGTCGGCACCCTTGGCAAGGCGCTCGGCTCCTACGGCGCCTACGTCTGCGCCAATGCCGAGACCGTCGACTTCCTCGTCAATACCGCCCGCCCCTTCATCTTCTCGACCGCGCCGCCGCCCCCCGCCGCCGGCGCGGCGCTGGCGGCGCTGGCGGCGCTCGAAGCAGAGCCGGAGCTGGTCGACCGCCTGCAGGCGAACGCCGCGGTCCTGAGAGCCGCGCTGGCCGCCGAGGGGCTTGACCCCGGTCGCTCCCAGACCCAGGTCGTCCCGATCGGGGTCGGCAGCGCCGAGGGGGCGATGCAGCTCTGCGAGGCGGCGCTGGAGCGGCGGGCCTTCGCCCAGGGGATCCGCCCGCCGACCGTTCCGGAGGGCTCCTGCCGCCTGCGCTGCACCGTGATGGCAACGCACAAAGCCGACGAGCTGACCTGGGCAGCGCGGCAGATCGGCGCCGCGGCACGCGAAGTCGGGCTGCTCGCGCCGCAGTCACTCGCCGCCTGAGCACTGCGATGGGCGCCAAGGGGATCTTCGTCACCGGTACCGGCACCGAAGTCGGCAAGACCGTCGTCGCCGCCGTGATCGCCCGAACCCTCGCTGCGGAAGGCAAGCGAGTGTCCGTCTTCAAGCCCGCCGTGACCGGGATTGAAGAGGAGGGCGAGACCGACCACGCGCTGCTCCGCCGCGCCTCCGGCAGTCAGCAGACCGACGAGGAGATCGCCCCCTACCGCTACGACCCGCCGGCCTCGCCGCATCTCGTCGCAGCCCTGGCCGGTGAGGAGATCGACCCCCAGCGCCTGCGGGAGGCCGCAGCTGCAGCCGCGGCGGATGCCGACGCGATCGTCTGCGAGGGGGTAGGCGGTCTCCTCGTCCCCCTCTCCCCCACCTACCTCGTGCGAGACCTCGCCGCCGACCTCGGCTATCCGCTGGTGATCGTCGCCGCCCCCGGCCTAGGCACGATCAACCACACCCTGCTCACGGTCGAGGCCGCCTTGAGCGCCGGCCTCCAGGTCGCCGCCATCGTCCTCAACCCCTGGCCCGAGCAGCCAACCGAGATTGAGCGCTCCAACCGCGAAACGCTCGCGGCCCTTACCGACACGCCGGTCCTTACCCTTCCCCAGCTCGACCTCAGCGACCCCAGCCGCTGGCCGCCGCTCCGCCTCTAGACGATCGCGTCGAGGTTGCCGTCATTGAGCTCGACGGTGAAGCCAGCGTCTTCGGCGGTCGCCGCCGCCTCCTCCGAACTACCGGCCGGCTTCTTCGCCAGCAGCAGCGCCCGCGCCACTTCCCCCCGCACCGCCTTCGCCATATGCGAGACAGCTTTCCGCTCCCCGTCCTTCTCGGTGAAAGCCCGCACCGGCAGCAGCGTCGCCCGCTTCGGCTTCCAGGCGGTGGAGTAGGCGCCGGAGCGCATATCGACGATCAGCTCGTTCTCTTCGTCGGGCAGCGCATCCGCCAGCGCCGACCGCCAGAACGCCGGCAGCGGCCCAATCCCGTCCAGCCGTTCCTTCATCGGAAAGCGGTAGCAGGGAATTCGATCGTCCGGCCGCATGAACCCCCACAGCGCGCTGGCGATCAGCACCCGCCGCCGCGCCTTCGCCGGCAACTTCGGCAGCTCCAGCCGTTGGAAGAGGACCCCGGTGTAGACCTCGGCTGCCGGTGCCGCGGGAGCTTCAAACAACTCCGGGTCGAAAGCATCAAGCAGCTCGGCCCGTTTCGCCCCTAGCTCCTTGGCGAAAATCAACGACCCGAGATCGACCGGCTTTCCGCCTTCCGGCGAGGCCTTCCCTTCCGATGGCGGCAGCAGGACCAGCATCTGGCGGCAGCCTATGCCGTCCGCACAGCCTCCTCAGCCGCAACACCCTCGCCGCCAGGATTGGCCTCAGCCGTCGCCGCCTCAACCGTGGTGCGGGTGCGGGTTTTGGCCCGGATCGCCGTGGCGCCAATCAGCGCCCCCACCAGGGCGACGAACCCGGAGACGGTCATCGCGTGGCCGAGCGCGTAGACGAAGGCCTCCCGGCCCGCCGCCGCCACCTGCTTGGCCTGCGCCGGGTCCACCCCCGGCACTTTTTCCAGCGAGCCGCCGCCGAGCTGGTCGGAGATCGCCTCTTGCTGGCCGGCGGTGACGCCGCTCCCGCCCAGCAGCGAGTCGAGCTTGGAGCTGACCAGTCCCTGGAAGATCGCCCCGGTCACGGCGACTCCGAGGCTGCCGCCGACCATCCGGAACATCGAGAGCACGCCTGAGGCGATCCCGGCTTTCTGCACCGGCACCGCGTTCATCGCGGCGCTGGTCATCGGCGACATCGTCATCGCGATCCCGATGCCCAGCAGCATGAAGCCCGGCAGCAGGTCGAGGTAGGTGGAGTCGACCGCGATGTGACTGAAGCTGAACAGGGAGGCAGCGACGATCGTCAGCCCGCCGGCGATCAGCCAGCGCGGCCCGAAGCGGTCGGAGAGCCGACCGGAGATCGGCGCCACGGCGACGATCATCAGGGTCGAGGGCAGGAACCGAACCCCCGCCTCCAGCGGCGAGTAGCGGAGGATGTCCTGCATGTAGAGGGCGAGGAAGAAGAAGACGCCCAGCATCGCGAAGCTGATGACCATCGCCACACAAACCGCGGCGAGGAAGTTGCGGTCGCTGAGCAGGTCGAACTGAACCATCGGTGCCTTGACCCGGTTCTCGACGAAGACAAAGGCAGGAAGCGCCAGCGCGGCCAGCCCGAGGAGGCCGACCACTTCGGGCGAGCCCCAGCCCCAGGCGTTGCCCTCGACCAGCGCCAGGACCAGCGCCGTCAGGCCGACGGTGAGGACGGCAACGCCGGCGTAGTCGACCTCGCGCCCGACCGAGGTGTCGCGCGACTCGCGCACCGCGAACAGGGTCGCCAGGACGGCACCGATCGCAACCGGAATGTTGACATAGAAGATCGCCCGCCAGCTGACGTGCTCGGTGAGGAAGCCGCCCAGCACCGGCCCGATCGCCAGCGCCAGGGCCGAGACGCCCGCCCAGGTCCCCATCGCCTTGCCGCGCTCGTGGGCGGGGAAGGCGTCGGTGATGATCGAGAGCGTCCCGGGCATCATCAGCGCCGCGCCGACGCCCTGGACGACGCGGCTGAGCACCAGCGCGGTCTCGTCCGGAGCGAAACCGGCGGTCGCCGAGGAGAGGGCAAAGATGACCACGCCGATCAGGAACATCAGCCGGCGGCCGAAGATGTCGCCGAGCCGCCCGCCCGTCGCCAGCAGCACCGCGAAGGAGAGCGTGTAGCCGTTGATCGTCCACTCCAGCCCGCTGATCGAAGCCCCCAGGTCTTTCTGGATCGAAGGCAGGGCGACGTTCACGATCGTGTTGTCGAGCATGATCATGAACAGCGCGAAGCACATCGCGCCGAGCGTCCACCACTTGCGATTGTCGTCGGTGATCAGGTGCCTGTAGCGGGTCAAGCGAGCTCACTTCCCTTCAATTGCTCGTAGGCTTGAGCGAGGTCCTCGCGGTCCATCAGCGCCTCGACGGCGGCGTCGAGCTTGCGCCGCTGGGCGGCGCTGAGGGTCGCGACGAAGGATTCGATGCCGGCGAGGCGGACGGTGACCAGGGTTGCGACCAGCTTCTTGCCCTTGGCGGTGATCTTCACCTGGCGCACCCGGCGGTCCTCGGGGTCCTCGACCCGCGAGGCCAGCTTCGCCTTCACCAGGGCGTCCACGGCGCGGCTCATCGAGGGGACGGAGACGCCGAAGAGCTCGGCCAGGTCGCTGACCTGCCAGGCCTGCTCGTCGTGGCCGAGGCCGCCGAGCTCGAGCAGGACCTTGCACTGGGTCATCGAGAGCCCGGTCTCCTCGATAACCCGCAGCTGGTTGCCGCGGTCGTAGAGGAACATGTGATGCATCAGCGCCGTCAGGCGGGCTGCGGTGTCTTTGGTCTCGTGCATAACGACAATAGTTGCACTTGTGCAACCTTTTCGTAAGTGCAATAGTTGCCTATGTGAGGGATATCACGCGCTGTGGCGGGAGGGTGGGTCTCCCTCTCCAGGCACATCTCGCTAAGGCTCGATGTTGAGTGCCTGGCGAGGAAGACCCACCCTCCGCCGACTCCGGGGCTAACTTGCAGTTCGATGGCGATGGACTACGCGCAGCTCGATCGCGACCACGTGTGGCATCCGTTCACGCAGCAGCAGGGGTGGAGCGAGGAGGCGCCGCTGGTGATCGAGCGGGGTGAAGGTTCTTACCTCTTTGATGTTGAGGGGCGGCGTTATCTGGATGGGACGGCGGCGCTTTGGTGCAACGTCCATGGTCACCGGCACCCGGCGATCGACCGGGCGGTGCACGAGCAGCTCGATCGGGTCGCGCACACGACGATGCTGGGGCTCACCCACCCTGGCGCCACCGAGCTGGCGGCACGCTTGGTCGAGATCACTCCGGCCGGCCTCTCCCGCGTCTTCTACTCGGACTCGGGCTCGACCGCGGCCGAGATCGCGCTGAAGATCGCCTTCCAGTACCAGCAGCAACGCGGCGGCGAGCACGCCCGGCGGACCAGGTTCGTGCGGCTGCGTGAGGCCTACCACGGCGACACGATCGGGTCGGTGTCGGTGGGGGGAATCGACCTCTTCCACTCCACCTACCGGCCGCTCCTGTTCGAGACCCACGTCGCCGAGCCGGGCGATGCCGAGGACCTCGAGCGGGTGCTGGCGGCGAACGGCGAGGAGGTCGCGGCGGTCGTCGTCGAGCCCCTGGTCCAGGGGGCGGCTGGGATCCTCGTCCAGCCCGAGGGCTACCTGCGCGCGGCGCGGGAGCTCTGCGACCGCCACGGCGTGCTCCTGATCTGCGATGAGGTGGCGACCGGGTTCGGCCGCACGGGAACCATGTTCGCCTGCGAGCAGGAAGGCGTCTCCCCCGACCTGATGTGCCTGGCGAAGGGGATCACCGGCGGCTACCTGCCGCTGGCGGCGACGCTGACGACGGAGGAGATCTACGAGGGCTTTCTCGGCTCCTACGAGGAGTTCAAGACCTTCTTCCACGGCCACACCTACACGGGCAACCCGCTCGCCTGCGCGGCCGCGCTCGCCAACCTCGACGTCTTCGAGCAGGAGCGGACGCTGGAGCGCCTGCAGCCGAAGATCGCCCTGCTCGAGGAGCTGCTGGCGGAGATCGCGGCGCTGCCCGAGGTGGCCGAGGTGCGCCAGAAGGGCGTGATGGTCGGGATCGACCTCGGCGACCACGACCCATCGCTGCGGATGGGGCACCGGGTGACGGTCGAGGCCCGTGAGCGCGGCGCCTTCATCCGCCCGCTCGGCAACACGATCGTCCTCATGCCTCCGCTCTCGATCTCCGAGGACGAGCTGCGCGAGCTCGTCGGCATCGCCGCCGAGTCCATCAGGGCGGCAGTGGCCGGGTCGATACTCACCGTGTGACGGATCGGAAGCCTCCCCGTAGTAGGGGCATGAGTGAGACGTTGGTGGCTTCGGCTAAAGACACGCCGCAGGAGGCGGATCTCGCCTTCGACCGCCTCTACCGCTCCAGCCGCGACGACCTCTACGCCTACGTGGCAAGCCTGATGCGCGACCCGACGGCGGCCGAGGAAGTCACCGCCGCCGCCTTCGAGCGCGCCTACCGCAAGCGCAACCGCTTCGACCCGCGGCGCGGCGAGCCCCGCGCCTGGCTCTTCGGGATCGCCCGCAACGCCGCCCTCGACGAGCTGCGCCGCCGCGGCCGCCAGGCGGAGCTCACCGCCGAGCCCGCGGACCTCGAGGCCCTCGACGCGGCCGAGGGCGCGGAGCAGAGTGAGCGGCGCCTGGCGGTCTCCGCTGCGCTCGCCCACCTCACGGCCGCCGAGCGCGAGCTGATCGCGCTCAAGTTCTTCGCCGGCCTCGCCAATGCCGAGATCGCCCAGGTCCTCGGCATCGGCGAGTCCAACACCGGCACCAAGCTGCACCGAGCCATGACCAAGTTGAGGGAGGCCTGTGATGGAGCCGCGTAGAGACGATCAGCTGGCCGCCGACCTGCGGGCTCTGCGGCCGACGCCGCGGCCCGAGTTCGCGGCCGAGCTCGACGAGCGCGCCGCCGCGGGCTTCCCGCGGCGCCGACGCCTCCTCCCCAAAAGTCCGCCGGACCTTTTCGCCGCTATGCGGAACAAAGGACCGGCACACCCCTGGCGGCTGCTGCCGGCGGCGGGTCTGGCGGTGCTGGTGCTCGGGATCGCGGTATCGGCAGGGTTGATGACCCGGGACGACTCCTCTCCGCGAGGTGGCGTTCTCAGTTCCACGGGGCCGCTCCAACCTGCGGAGCAGGTGGCGCCAGCGCCGGCCCCGGAAGGGGCTGCCGAAGCAATTCCTAATTCCAGCGTCGGCAGCGAAGCCCCATTCGACGACTTCAGCGGAGAGACCCAGGATCGTGCCGTCGAACGCTCGGCCGAAATCGTCCTCGGCGCCAACCCCGAGGACGTCGCCGACGACGCCGCCAAGGTCTTCGCGGCGGTCCACGCCCACCGCGGCATCGTCCTGCGGTCTTCCACCGAGGAAGGCGCCCCCGGCGAAGCGGGCGCCAGCTTCGAGCTACTGATCCCCAGCGACAAGCTCGGCGATGCGCTGGCGGCCTTCTCGGCAATCGACGAGGTCCGCTCCCGGCATGAGGCGACCGCCGACATCACGGCTCCCACCGTGACGACGGAAGAGCTCCTGCAGGAGTCGAAAGCGCGGATCGACAGCCTCCTCTCCCAGCTCGGCGAAGCAACGACCGAAAGCGAGCGGGAAGCAGTCGAAGCCGAGCTGCGGCAGGAGCGCCAAGACCGCTCCCGGCTCCGCACCGACCTGCAGAATCTGGAGCGCCGGGCCGATTTCTCCCGCGTCTCCCTGCGGATCGAGACCGGCGCCTCCGAGGACTCCTCCGTCGGTGGACCCTGGGGAATCGACGACGCGCTGCACGACGCCGGCCAGGTCCTCACCGTCGCCGCCGCCGTAGCGCTGATCGTCCTGGCGATCCTCGGGCCGATCGCCCTCATCGCGCTCCTTGCCTGGCTCACCCACCGCGCCTGGGTCCGCCGCGAGCGCCGCCGCGTCCTCAGCTGAACCCCTTAGGGTGGCGGCATGGAGGAGCGACGGCGCGGTCCGGCTGAGACGCCCAACTTCGGGGAGCCGTCGACGCCGCGGCCGGCGGCCTCAATCGTCTTGCTGCGGCGCGGCGGCAAGCACTCCCAGCGCGCCCTCGAGGTCCTGATGCTGAAGCGCAGCGAAGAGGCGAAGTTCATGCCGGGCGTCTGGGTCTTCCCCGGCGGCTCGCTCGACGAGGCCGACGGCGCCGAGGAAGCCGGCATGCGCGCCTGCGCGGTGCGCGAGCTGGCCGAGGAGGCGGGAATCGAGCTGCCCACGGACGAGGAGCTCGTCCCGTTCAGCCGCTGGATCACCCCGGAGGTGATCGCCACCCGCTTCGACGCCTGGTTCTTCCTCGCCCTCGCCCCCGCCCACACGCCGCCGCAACCCGACGGGGTCGAGACGACCGAGGCGCGCTGGTTTCAGCCCGCCGAGGCGCTCGCGGCGCAGGACGCCGGCGAGCTCGTCCTCTCCTTCCCTACCCGCACCCAGCTGCAGTGGCTGGCCGAGTTCCCCACCTCAGACGAGGCGCTGGCCGCCTACCGCGAGCGCACCCTAGAGCCGATCCTCCCCAAGGTGATCGCCGAAGACGCCGCCGAACCCCGCGTCGTCCTCCCCGGCGACCCCGATTACCCGGTCTGAGGCTGCTGGTCTGGGAACGGCTCTAGGCCCGCGTGCCAGGGGCCGGGCCGGTAGGTGTGGATGCCGCTCTCTTCCATCTCCACCTGCAGCCGCCTGAACAGCTGCCCGGCGTTCTTCAGCGCCATCTTCAGCTCCTCTTCGCTGCGCTCGCCCAGCCGCCAGAGGAACCAGAGCTGCCGGTCGTTGACGCCAAAGTCGATCTCGCCGTCGATCGTCGTCACCCAGCTGAGGAAGCCGGGCCCGAAGAGCTCCCGCAGCGCCACCGGGTCGTACTCCTTCGGCACCGTCGCCAGGAAGCGCTTGTTGAAGTCGATCGACTCAAACTCGACCTTGCGCTGGAAGCGCTGCGTCACCACCTCGTGCCCCTCGACCGACTCGACGTTGAAGGCGGGCACGACCTTGGCCAGGTCGGGCATGTGCGCCTTGGCCAGGACCGCGGTCGGCAACGTCGCCTTGCTGAAGAAGCCGCCGACCTCCTTTTCGTCGGCGTCGCAGGAGGAGCCCCAGAAACCCTCGCTGAGCTGCCCGGTCAGCCGGTTGACGCCGCCGACGCAAAGCGCGACCGGCCCGTCTTTCGGGTTGATCCCGCCGACCGGCTCGTAGGTGAGCCCATAGCGCTCTCCGTAACCGCGCACCGCATCGGCCCATTCCTGCGCTTCCTGCTTGGCGCTCACGGCGCGATCCTATGTCCAGCCCTATGTCTGCGCCGCTACACGGCGCTAGGATGCGGCCAACCTCGGTTCGACTACAGGAGCCCCAATGACCATCGCCATCATCGTCGTCGTCGCGATCCTCATCATCGCGGTCCTCTACTACATCGGGAAGCGCAACTCGATCATCGCCTCGCGCAACCGGGTGGACGAGTCCTGGAGCGGGATCGACGTGCAGCTGAAACGGCGCCACGACCTCGTCCCCAACCTCGTGGAGACGGTCAAAGGCTACGCCGAGCACGAGAGCGCGACCTTCGAGAAAGCGACCAAAGCGCGCGCCGAAGCGATGCAGGCCTCGAGCGTCGGCGAAACCGCCAAAGCCGAGTCGAAACTGACCGGGGCTCTGACCGAACTGCGCGCCGTCGCCGAGAACTACCCGACCCTGCGGGCGACCGAGAACTTCCAGCAGCTCAGCCGCAACCTCTCCGAGCTCGAGGACGAGATCCAGGCCTCGCGCCGGATCTACAACTCCAACGTCCAGTCCTACAACACGGACATCCAGCAGTTCCCGGGCTCGATCATCGCCAACCAGGGCGGCTTCACCCCGCGTGAGTTCTTCGAGATCGCAGACGCCTCCGAGCGCAACGCGCCGCAGGTCAGCTTCGGCAAATAGCCCTTTCCTTACGGCTCTAACATCTAACCCATGACTACGGAGACCAAGGACGTCACGCTCTGGATCTGCGAGAGCTGCGGCTTCATCTATGACCCCGCCATCGGCGACCCCGACGGCGGCATCCCGCCCGGCACCGCCTTCGAGGACATCCCCAAAGACTGGTTCTGCCCCGTCTGCGGGGCCCGCACGACCGACTTTCGCCCCCTGGAGCCGGGCGAGGCCTAAGCCACCAAGAGGTTGAGGCGATGAGCCAGTACGACTACGACTGGGTTGTCGTCGGCTCCGGGTTCGGGGGCTCCGTTTCGGCACTGCGCCTGGCCGAAAAGGGCTACAAGGTTGCCGTCCTCGAGTGCGGCAAGCGCTTCACCGACAAGGACTTCCCCAAGTCCACCTGGGACATCCGCCGTTACTTCTGGGCGCCGCGCCTCGGCCTGCGCGGCATCTTCCGCCTCTCCACCTTCAAGGACGTGACGGTCGTCAGCGGCAGCGGCGTCGGCGGCGGCAGCCTCGGCTACGCGAACACGCTCTACGTCCCCCCCTCGAAGTTCTTCAAGGACCCGCAGTGGGGTGACCTCGCCGACTGGGAGCGGGAGCTGGCGCCGCACTACGCCGAAGCGCAGCGGATGCTCGGCGTCGCCAACGTCGACGTCGACGACGCCGCCGACGACCTCCTGCGCGAGTACGGGGAGCACATTGGCGTCGGCGACACCTATACCAAGACCCCTGTCGGGGTCTTCTTCGGCCCTGAGGGACAGACCGTTCCCGACCCCTACTTCGGCGGCGAGGGGCCGGACCGCACCGGCTGCAACTTCTGCGGGCGCTGCATGGTCGGCTGCCCGGTCGGCGCCAAGAACACCCTCGTCAAGAACTACCTCTACCTGGCCGAACAGCGCGGGGTCGAGGTGATCCCCGATCGCACGGTCACCGAGATCCGCCCGCTCGGCGCCGAGGACGGCAGCGACGGCTACTCGGTCGCCAGCGAGCGCTCGGGGATAATCCCCGGCCGCGCCCGCCGCACGATCACGACTCGCGGCGTCGTCGTCGCCGCCGGCGCGCTCGGCACCAACAAGCTGCTGCAGCGCTGTCGTCTCGGCGGCGCCCTGCCGCGCATCTCCAACCGGCTCGGCGAGCTGGTCCGCACCAACAGCGAGATGATCCTCGCCGTCACCGTCCCCGAGGACTACCCGGACGACCTGACCAAGCGGGTCGCGATCAGCGGCAGCATCTACCCCGACCCCGACACCCACATCGAGACCGTCAGCTACGGCAAGGCCGGAGACTCGATGAGCCTGCTCTACACGCTGCTGGTCGGCGACGGCACCCGCCTGACCCGGCCGCTGAAGCTGCTCGCGCAGATCCTGCGGCATCCGGTCCGCTTCGCCAAGGTGCTGTGGCCGAAGGGCTGGTCACGGCGGACGATCATCCTCCTGGTGATGCAGACGCTGGACAACGCGATCGCCCTGCGGCCGCGGCAGAAACGCTCAGGCAACGTCTGGCTGCAGACCGAACAGGATCCGGAGAAGCCGAACCCGACCTTCATCCCGGTCGCCAACGAGGCGGCCGAGTGGCTGGCCGAGCGCACCGGCGGCGTCGCCCAGAGCTCGATGACCGAGGCGCTAATGAACATCCCGACCACCGCCCACATCCTCGGCGGCGCGGTAATCGGACACAACCCCGAGGACGGCGTCGTCGACGCCCACCAGCGGGTCTTCGGCTACGAGAACCTGCTCGTCTGCGACGGCTCGGCGGTGCCGGCGAACGTCGGCGTCAACCCTAGCCTGACGATCACCGCCCTCGCCGAGCACGCGATGGAGCAGATCCCCGCAGCCTCAGAGCAGCCGAGCTACGAGGCGAACCTCTCCGCGACGTAGTCCCAGTTGACGACGTTCCAGAAGGCGTCGATGTATTCGGGGCGCTTGTTCTGGTACTTCAGGTAGTAGGCGTGCTCCCAGACGTCGCAGCCGAGCAGCGGCGTCGTCCCGTCGGAGATCGGCGAGTCCTGGTTCGGGGTCGAGACGACCGCCAGGCCGGAGGAGTCCTTGACCAGCCAGGCCCAGCCGGAGCCGAAGCGGGCGATGCCGGCGTTTTTGAACTCCTCCTTGAAGGAGTCGAGGGAGCCGAATTTCTCGTCGATCGCCGAGGCAAGCTCGCCGCTCGGGGCGCCGCTGCTGTCCGGGCTCAGCATCTGCCAGAAGAGCGTGTGGTTGTAGTGGCCGCCGGCGTTGTTGCGGACCGCGGCCTGCTTGTCGCCCGGCAGCGCCGAGAGGTTGCGGAGGACGTCCTCGACGTCGCGGTCGGCCCACTCGGTCCCCTCGAGGGCGGCGTTGGCTTTGTCGACGTACGCCTGATGGTGTTTGTCATGGTGGATGCGCATCGTTTCCTCGTCGATGTGGGGCTCGAGCGCGTCGTAGGGGTACGGCAGGTCGGGTACGGAGAAAGCCATCTCACTGCTCCTTTTCGGTTTGAAGTCCGTGTCGGAGCCTAACTATTCCGGTGCGACTGGCTCGGCCGGCTGCGGTGCTTCCTCGTCTGCGCGGGGCACCACGTCAGGGTCGCCGCCGGTCCATTCGTTGAAGCGGTACCAGGCCGGCTTGGCCTCGCGCTGGGCATTCAGTAGCCCGGCCGAACGGCAGAAGTGGCAGATCCCGCCCTCGTCTGACCAGGTGTACCACCAGGCGCCGCCGACACCCCAGCGCAGGCGGTTGGCCGAGAGCATCGAGAAGGCCTTCGAGAGCTGGAAGGCCTGCCCGGAAAGGCCCTGCTCCCAACGCGTGGGGCCATCTGCAGACCCCCAGCCGAGCTCGGTCACGTAGAGCGGCGTGCCGAAGTCCTCGAAGCGGCGCATGATCCGCCGCAGGTTCCGCAGCTGGGCTCCCATCGCCGTCGCATCGGCCACATAGGGGTGCAAGCCGACGCCGTCGAAGTAGCGCTTCACCTTGCCAGCACGGTAGAAGCGCGAGAGGAAGTCGCCGGAGGCGACGTTCGGCGGGATCTGCAGCGGCCGCCCGAAGAGGCCGCCGAGGATCACCTTCGACCCCGGCGCCTGGCGGTGGATGACCCGCCCCGCGATCCGGATCAGGGTCGCGAAGCGAGCCGGTTCGGGTTCGGTCGCGAAGGTGACGATGTTCTCCTCGTTCCAGATCTCCCACTTGCGCACCGGCAGGTACTCGAGCTCCTCTTCCCCGCGCCAGAAGCCGCCGCCGGGGCCGTAGCGGTTGACCGCGGCGCGGATGAACGAGGCCCAGGCCCGCCGCTGCCGCGCGCTCCGCACCGGCAGGTCGATCCCCAGCGGGGTCACCCATTTCGGCGTCAGCATGACGAAGGGGAAGACTTCCAGCCCAGCTTCGGCCGCCAGCCTCACCTCGTTGTCGAAGTACGCCCAGTGCCGTTCGTCGAAGGCCGGGCTCTCGGGCTCCACCGCCGCCCAGAAGAGCGGTTGGCGGACGCTGTGGATACCCGTGGCGGCCATCAACTCGTAGTCCTTGGCGGTCCCGGGGCTCTGCGGCGAGATCCCGATGAAGCCCGGCGGCAGGTAGGCCTGGGCGGCCGCCGGCATCGCCAGCAGCGCCAGAACCACGGTCAAGATCAGCCGCCGCGCCATCGTCATCGAAAGGACCCGCATTCGGCTCCAAAGTAGCGGCGCGCCCACCTCTATCGCGCTCAGCCCCCGGCTCTGGGATAATCACCTCCTCTCGGGGCGTGGCGCAGCCTGGTAGCGCGCACCGTTCGGGTCGGTGAGGTCCCCGGTTCAAATCCGGGCGCCCCGATGTAGACAATAGATTTCGGTCATCTGTATCCTTGGTCGACAGGAGGATCTTCGTCCTCCGCGGTCGCCAGGTGATGCTCGACGAGGACCTGGCAGATCTCTACGGCGTTGAAACGAAGCGTCTGATCGAGCAGGTGAAGCGCAACCTCGAACGGTTTCCGGCGGACTTCATGTTCCAACTGGATCGGGATGAGGCCGCTGCTTTGAGGTCGCAGATTGCGACCTCAAACCCTGGCCGCGGCGGCCGTCGCTATGTCCCCTATGTCTTCACCGAGCAGGGGGTAGCCATGTTGTCCTCGGTTCTGCGGAGCAAGGGGGCGATCGCCGTGAACATCGAGATCATGCGCGCGTTTGTCGAGTTGCGCCGAGTTGCCATCTCCTACACCGATCTGCAAGAGCGGCTGGAGAAGCTGGAGCGCGAGACCATCGGGCGGCTTGACCGGCATGACGAGCAGTTTCAGCAGATCTTCCAGGCCCTCCACCGGCTGATCGCGCCCCCAGCACCACCCAGGAGGACAGTCGGCTTCAGAGTCCGCGAGGACGAGGAGTAGCTGAAGTTCCCAGCCGACTGGTCACGGTGGCTACCTTTTAGGGAGTGCTTCGTCCCAACGACATGCTGGGGTTGATTCCCGGGCTGGCGCCGGAGCGGGCGCCGCTGGCGGGTGAGGTCGACGGGTTCTTCGGTGCTGACTCGATGGTGCGACGGCTGCACCGTGAGCGCCTGGTCCTCTTCTCCGGCGTCCGGGCGCTGTTGATGCAGGCCTGCGACCCGCTCGGGGTCGTCGGATTCCAGCGCCACTCGATCATCTTCGACGACCCGCAGGCGCGGCTGCTGCGGACCGACGAGCGGATGTCGCGGATCTACTTCGGGACCGAGGAGGAGGCTGAGAAGACCGGCCGCATCGTCCGGGCGATGCATCGCCGGGTCAAAGGGAAGACCCCCGCCAGGTACGGCCCGATCGCGAAGGGGACGCCGTATGACGCCTCCGACCCGGCGCTTGGTCTCTGGGTCCTGGCGACGCTGGCGGACTCCGCGCTCCTCTACTACGAGCGCATCTTCGGCGCCCTCCCTCAGGAAGACCGCGAGCGCTACTGGCGCGAATACCGCCAGGTCGGAGAGCTGCTCGGGCTGCCGCCGGACTCGATGCCTGCGAGCCTCGGCGACCTCAGGGACTACATGGATGGGCGGCTCAACGACGGCAGCCTCTGGATCTCCGAGGAGCGCCGCGACCAGGCGGTGGCGATGATCCTCGAGCCGCCCTACACGGGTCTGCTGCGCGCCGCCGTCGTTCCGGTTACCGAGACGATCAGGCTGATCTCGACCGGGCTGCTCCCGCCCGAGATCCGCCAACTGTTCCGGTTCAGCTGGGACCCGGGGCGTGAGGCGCTGCTGCGGTCCAGCCTGCTTCAGCTACGGCTCGGGACCCGGTTCTGGCCGGACGCGATCCGGCTGCACCCGGCGGCACGGCAGCCCGCCGGCGAGCGCTACGGCAGCCTCGCCGCCTAGCGCTCCGGCACAACTCCGCTCTACCTGCAGTCCGGGTTGTCCAAATGGCCCGAATCGGGCGCTAGGGTCTCCTTGATGGACGCCTCCCCCGCCTTCGAGGTCCACGAGGCAAACCTGCACGGCCACCGCGCCGTCTACCGGGTGATCGGCAGCGGGCCGAACATCGTCCTCATCCACGGGATGATCAACTCCTCGCGCCATTGGGAGGAGGTGGCGAGACGGCTGGCCGGCTCCTACCGGGTGATCGCCCCCGACCTGATCGGGCACGGCGACGCGGCGACGCCGCGAGGGGACTACTCGCTGGGTGCGCACGCGGCGAGCATCCGCGACCTGATGACGACGATCGGGGTGGAGCGGGCGACGATCGTCGGGCACTCGCTCGGCGGCGGCGTCGCGATGCAGTTCTTCTACCAATTCCCCCAGCGCACCGAGCGGCTGGTGCTGATCTCCAGCGGCGGCCTCGGCCATGACGTCAGCCCGCTGCTGCGCGGGGCGGCAATGCCGGGCTCGGCGGCGCTGCTGCGGATGGCGACCCAGCCACGGGTCGTCGGCGCCCTCGCCGCCGCCGGCTCACGGCTACGCGCCCGCGGCAACAGCACCGGCGTCTACCTGCAGGCGGTGGCGCGGGCGCTGGGGCCGCTGCAGGACCCCGGTTCCCGCCGCGCCTTCCTGCAGACGCTGCGCTCGGTCATCGACGTCCAGGGCCAGAAGGTCAGCGCCCGCGACCGCCTCTACCTGCTCGGCGAGATGCCGACCCTGATCGTCTGGGGCGAGCGCGACCGCACCATCCCCCTCGCCCACGGCCTCGAGGCGCAGCATTCGGTTCCCAACTGCCGCTTCGAGACCCTCCCCCGCGCCGCCCACTTTCCCAACCTCGAAGACCCGGAGGGGCTGGCCGCCGTGCTCGGCGACTTCATGGCCACCACCGCCCCCGCCCACATCGTCGACTCCGAGTGGCGGGACGTGATCGGCCGGCGGGCGCGGCTCCGCCGCGTCGCGTAACCGACTTTCGCCCCACCCCGCTGTGGTGAAAGTCGGCTGCGCTACCCGACTTCGGCGATCGCCGCTTTCACTTCCGCCAGGGAGGGCCCTTCCTGCAGGGTCTCCGTCCCCCCCGGCCCGGTGACGACCATCCCCTGGCCGGTGCGGATCTCCAGATCCCGCGCCAGCTTCTCCTGGCTTTCCAGCCGCTTCTCGATCGGTCCGCCCTTGAGCCCGTTCTTCTCGATGTCTTCCTCCCATTCCTCCAGGTCCAGTTCCTCGGCGCCGCCCGCGACAGAGGCCAGGTAGTCCTGGTCAACCCCGAAGCGCTCGGCTTCGTCCTGGTTGCGGAAGAAGAGGTAGATGTACTGCCAGCCGTAGTTCTGTTCCGCCGCCGCTTCGGCTCCGTAGAAGCCCAGCTGCTCGGGGCTGATGCTGTTCGAGTAGTGGCGATAGAGGAGCTGGAGGTCGCCGGGCCGCGCGTAGTCTTCGGCCAGCGTCGGGATCGTGGCGAGGAAGTCGTCGCGGCAGGCGCCGCACTGCAGGTCGTTGAAGACCTGGATCGTCACCGGTGCGTCTGAGGAGCCCAGCCGCTCGCCTTCCTGGGGAATCCCGCCGAAGAGCCGCTGGGCGTCGGTGACACCGTCGAGGTGGACGACGGGGTCGCCTGCCTCCTGGGTCGAGAGGGTGACGATCAGGTAGCCGAGCGCGAGCAGCCCGAGCGCGAGCAGGGCGGCGACCCGGGCCCTGCCCCGCCGGGGCAGTGGTTTGGCGGCGACTTCAGAGGACATCCAGAGCCATTATCGCGAGCCGACGGTCTCGACTGATCCCCCACTCTGCGGGCTTCCACAGTTGACACCCCGGCCCCGCGGGCGGAACATGGCCACTACCCCCTTTTCCACGACCGGGAGGTCATCGATGGCCCATCACGTCACGCCCGCCGAGCTCGCCGACCAGCTGCAGATGGAGCGACAGGAGGTGATCGGGAAATGCGTGGCGATGGGCGTCCCGATCTACCACGGCCGGATCGACCGCACGCTCTTCGAAACCTCGCTGCGCAACCTCGCCGCCTCCCCCAGGGCCGAAGCCTCACCCTCGCAACGGCGCTGAACTAGACTCCCCCGGCAGATGTCGGGGAGAGGGACCCACTCGCAGACCGTCGCTGACCTGCTGCCGCGCGCAGCGGAGATGTACGGCGCCAAAACCGCCGTCCGCTTCAAGGAGGGCGAGCAGTGGCTGAGCCGCAGCTTCACCGAGGTCGCCGAGACCGTGCGGCCGCTCGCCTTCGGCCTCGTCACCCTCGGGGTCGAGAAGGGCGACCGGGTCGCGATCCTCGGCAACACCCGGCCGGAGTGGACCTACTTCGACTTCGCCGCGCTCTCGATCGGCGCCACCGTGGTCCCGATCTACCAGACCAACTCGCCGGAGGAGTGCCGCTACGTCCTCGAGAACTCCGACTCCAAGGTGGTCGTCGTCGAGGACGCCGAACAGCTGGCGAAGGTGCGCCAGGTGCGCGAGCAGCTGCCCCAGCTCGAGCACGTGGTGATGATGAGCGGCAGCGCCGAGGGCGCGATCGCGATGGAGGACCTCGCCGCCAAAGGGACCGGCGGCGACGCCGCCACCTGGAAGACGCTGTACGAGGCGGTCACCCCGGCCGACATCTGCACCTTCATCTACACCTCCGGCACCACCGGCCCGCCGAAGGGCTGCATCATCAGCCACGGCAACTACCGGGCGATGCTGGACATGGTCAACGACGTCAGCGTCATCGAGGAGGAAGACCTCGCCTACCTCTACCTGCCGCTCGCCCACTCCTTCGCCCTGCTGATCCAGTTCGGCACCTTCGACCTCGGCACCGCCCTCGCCTACTGGGAGCGGGACCCGCTGAAGATCCTGCCGAACCTGGCCGAACTGAAGCCGACCTACTTCCCCTCGGTGCCGCGGATCTTCGAGAAGATCTACACCGCCGCCACCAGCGGCATCGAAAAAGAGGGCGGGCTCAAAAAGAGGATCTTCGACTGGGCGATCAAGACGGGGGCGAAGATGCGGGAGGCCGAACGCAGCGGCCGCCAACCCGGCTTCCTGCTGCAGCGCCAGTACGCCTTCGCCGACGAGAAAGTGCTGTCGAAAATCCGCAACCTCTTCGGCGGCAGGATCCGCCTCGCCGTCTCCGGCGCGGCGCCGATCAACCCGGAGATCCTCCGCTTCTTCGACGCCGCCGGCGTCCTCGTGCTCGAGGGCTGGGGGATGACCGAGACCTCGACCGCGGCGACGATCTCCACCCCCGAGGACTTCAAGGTGGGGACGATCGGCAAACCGTTCCCCGGCTGCGAGGTGAGGATCGCCGACGACGGCGAGATCCTCGTCAAGGGCCCCAACGTCTTCCAGGGCTACCACAAGAACCCGGAGGCGACCAACGAGACGATCGTCGACGGCTGGCTCCACACCGGCGACATCGGCGAGATCGACTCCCAGGGCTTCATCAAGATCACCGGCCGCAAAAAGGACATCATCATCACCGCAGGCGGCAAGAACATCACCCCCGCCAACCTCGAGGCCGAAATCAAGCAGCACCCGCTGGTCTCCCAGTGCGTCGTCGTCGGCGACCGCCGCCCCTACCTGGTGGCGCTGGTCACCCTCGACCCCGAAGAGGCGGTCAAATACGCCCAGGAGAACAACCTCCCCGAGGACCCCGCCCAGCTCGCCGCGAACCCCGACGTCAAGGCCGCGATCGAAGCCCACGTCGAGAAGATCAACCAGAACTTTGCCCGAGTCGAGCAGGTGAAGAAGATCGCGATCCTCTCCCACGACCTCTCCCAGGAGTCAGGCGAGCTGACGCCGACCCTGAAGGTCAAGCGCGCCGTCGTCGCCCAGAAGCACGAGGGCGAGATCGAGCAGCTCTACGCGGCTTAGCTTTTTGCCGCGCTAGACAACTGCAGGTCCGGTACAGGAGTCGCGTGACCCCCTTCACTCGCATGCTCGGGTGAGCGTCTTCAGCTGACCGAGATGCGCGCGACCGAGATGCGCAAAACGTTCAGGGGATCACCCGACTCCTCCACGACAGCCTTGAACTAGACGAAGCAGCACGAGGGAGCCGGTGGGGGTCCCTGGGTACTCAGCATGGAGCCGAGCCGCAGAGGCCCATGGCGTCAGCCACTAGACGACTATCTCGGCGGAGGTGCTCCCAGGGACCCCCACCGGCTCCCTCGCCCACCTCAGTAGATCTAAGAAGCCTGGCCGCTCTGGCGCAGCAGAACCGAGGTCGTCTGCTCGAGCACGCGTTTCCAGGCTGAGGTCTGCTCGGGCTCTTCGTCGGAGGCGTGTTCGACTACGCGGCGGACGCGGCGCTCGGAGATCTCTAGGCCGTGGCGCTCGGCGATGTCGTGGAAGCGGTCGTAGTCCCTGGCGAGGCTGGCGGTGACGGTTTCGAAGCCGTGCTTGGCGATCTGCAGCCGTCGCGAGTAGTCCATGATCGGCGTCCCGAACATCAGCTCGTCGTTGGGGTCGGGCTCGAGCAGGATGATGTCGACGCCCGGGTAGCGCTCCTGCCACTGCTGGACGGCCTGGTGCAGGCGCTGGTGGGCGATCAGGCGGAAGGTCTGGTTGGCGATCGCCGGCAGCCCCATGTCGGAGACGCGGCGGACACGGCGTCCGGTGACAGTCGGGATCGTGTTCTCGAAGTCGTTGACGTAGGGGACGAGCGGGTTGACGACGACGATCAGCTTCGCCCCCTTCTCGACCGCGATGTCGACGTTGGTGGTGGAGCGGATGCCGCCGTCGACGAACTGGCGCCCTTTGAGGTCGACCGGCTTGTAGACGATCGGCAGGCAGGTCGAGCACTCGACCGCTTTGGAGATCGGGACGTCGGTCCAGCCCTCTTCGCCAAAGACGATCCGCTCGCAGGTGTCGAGATCGGTCGCGGTCAGGTAGAGCTCGTTTTCGAGCAGCCGGAAGTCGTTAACCCGACCGTCCATGCTGAGCGCTTCCTCGACGTAGTCTGAGAGACCGGCGCCGGAGTAGAGCCCGGTGGGCAGCGCCTCGGCCAACCCGACCCCGAGATCGATCAGCGAGAGCTCGCCGAGCCTGGTCAGCTGGCGCAGCAGCTGGGCGGTGCGCAGCGGCAGCGCCGCCGCCTTGCTGAGGAAGCCGATGTAGTTCGGTTTCAGGACCCGGTTGAGGTCCAGATCCTCGAGCTCGGAGGGGACGCGGGTGTTTATCACCTGCATCATCTCCTCCGGCGTGACCCCGTTGGCCAGCATCGAGGCGACGAAGGAGCCGGCGCTGGTGCCGACGTAAACGTCGAAGTTATTGACCGTGCTGTTCACCGCCAGCAGGTCGAGCGCGCGCAGGGCGCCGATCTCGTAGACGCCGCCCGTGAAGCCGCCGCCGCCCAGGACCAGCGCGGTCTTCGAGGGCTTTTTACGGCGTTTGCCCCGCTGGCGTGCCTTGGACTCGATGTCTACGACTTTCGCCATCAGAACATGCAGTATTCCAGGGCGAGAGGTCGGGGCTTGCCGCTACCTTCTCCAGCTTCGGTGTTTGAAGTAACCAATCACCCATGCCCGCGCTGACGATGAGACACGGTGTAATCGCTCTTTTGGCCGCTCTGGCGGCCGTTTTGACGCTCTTCGGGAGCGTTGCCCAGGCGAGCAGCAGCTGCGACCAGATGCGCTCCTGGCTGCGCCAGGGCGGCGGCAGCGCGGGCGGGCTACTCGTCGTCGAGGCGGAATCGGGCAAGGTCGTCTGCGCCAGCGCCCCCGGCCGTCCCCGGCCGCTGGCCTCGAACATGAAGCTGTTCACGACCGCGGCGACGCTCTCGAAGCTGGGCGCCGAGACGCGGATCCCGACCAAGGTCTTCAGCAACGGCAAGCTCACCGCCGACGGCGTCCTCCACGGCAACCTCTATCTGCAGGGCGGCGGCGACCCGGCGCTGGGGACGCCGGGCTTCTACAACAGCTACCTCGCCGGCCTCGGCACCAACCTCTACGCGCTGACGCCGCAGATCACCGCAGCGGGGATCACCTCGGTGACCGGCCGGCTCTACGCCGACGACACGATCTTCGACCGCCTGCGCGGTGTCGCCGACTCCGGCTACGCGACCAGCTCCTACATCGGCCCCCTCTCCGGGCTCGCCTTCAACTCCGGCTTCAGCGGCTCGACCAGCTCCAGCGGCTTCTCCTCTGACCCGGCGAAGCTGGCCGCCGCGAAGCTGGCGCGTTCGCTGCGCGCCGCCGGCGTCGACGTGCCCACCGAGACCGCTGTCGGCCGCACTCCCCTCAACGCCGAACGCGTGGCGATGATCCGCTCGCCCACCCTCAACCGCATCGTCGACACCACCAACGTCTGGTCGGACAACTTCTTCGCCGAGATGCTGATCAAGCTGCTCGGCGCCCGGTTCGGCGGCGCCGGCACCACGGCCGCCGGGACCGAGGTGGTCGAGGCGTTCGCCCGCGAACACGGGTCGGTCCTCGACGCCGTCGACGGCTCCGGCCTCACCCGCACCAACAGCGCCAGCCCGCGCGAGGTGGTGGACCTGCTGCTGGCGATGCGCCAGGACGCCGCCGGCGACGACTTCATCCAGGACCTGGCGCTGACCGGCAAGGAGGGCACCGTCGACGACCGCATGCGGGGCACCGCTGCCTACGGGCGCTGCCGCACCAAGACCGGGACCCTGACTGGGGTCAGCAACCTCTCCGGCTACTGCTTCAACAAGAGCGGCCGGGTAATGGCCTTCTCGATCCTGATGGCGGGGGCGGGCAACATCAGCCTCGCCCACCTCTACCAGGACCGGATCGCCGGCCTCGTCGCCGGCTACTGAGCGACCAGCCGGCGCAGGCCCGCCTCATCGAGGACCTCAGTGCCAAATTTCTCCGCTTTGGCGAGCTTTGAGCCGGGGTTGTCGCCGGCGACCACATAGTCAGTTTTCTTCGAGACCGAGCTCGTCACCTTGCCGCCGGCCGACTTGACCAGCGCCGCCGCCTCGTCGCGGGTCAGCTCCGGTAGGGTGCCGGTGAGGACGACCGTCTTCCCCTCCAGCGACCCCCCTTCCTGCCGCCGTTCTGAGGGGTCCGCCTGCAGGCGCAGCCCCTTCTCCTTCAGCTTCTCGACCAGCTCCCAGGTGGCGTCGTCGGTGATCGACTCGGAGATCTGCACGGCCATGATCGGCCCCACCCCCTCGACCTCCTCGATCGCCTCCGGATCGGCCTCGTGGAGGGCGTCGATCGAGCCGAAATGATCGGCTAGGGCCTCGGCGGTGACGTAGCCGACGCCCGGCAGGCCGAGGGCGTAGAGGACGCGTTTGAAGGGACGCTGCCGGGAAGCGTCGATCGAGGCCAACAGGTTCTTCGTCGAGGTCTCGCCGAAGCGGTCGAGCGCGAGCAGCTGCTCCTCGGTGAGGTCGTAGATGTCGGCGACGTCGGTGATCAACCCCTCCCCCAGGAACCGCGAGGCCTGCTTTTCGCCAAACCCGTCGATGTCCATCGCGCCCTTGCTGACGAAGTGTTTGACGGCCTGGAAGGACTGCCCAGGGCAACCACGGCGGTTGGGGCAGATCGTGAAGACGCTGTCCTCGGGTTTCACCGTCGGCGTGCCGCAGACCGGGCACTTCTTCGGCGCCCTCGGCTTCGGCGCCCTCGGGTTTTTCCGCGGCAGCCGCGGCGAGACCACCTGCGGGATCACGTCGCCGGCCCGCATCACCACCACCTCGTCGCCTTCGCGCACCTCCTTGCGCGCCAGGTCCTCCTCGTTGTGGAGGGTGGCGGTGGAGACGGTGACGCCGCCGACGTGGACCGGCTCCAGCATCGCGAAGGGCACGAGGTGGCCGGTGCGGCCGACGTTCCAGACGACCTTGTTCAGCTTCGTCGTCGCCGTCGTCGGCGGGAACTTCCAGGCGATCGCCCAGCGCGGCTCGCGCCCGACCACTCCCAGCTCCCGCCAGAGCGCCTTCTCGTCGACCTTGACGACGACGCCGTCGATCTCGTAGTCGAGCTCGTCGCGCCGCTCCTCCCACCAGTGGCAGCGCTTGACGACCCCCTCCACCCCCTGGTGGTGGTCGGTGTCGGGGTTGACCTTGAAGCCACGCTCGCGCAGCCATTCGACCTCGTCCATGTGGGTCGGCAGGTCGAG
>Ga0190273_10000161_pt1 | contig 34233 bp, 33 predicted proteins | sample Popmic504IS_FD_134513 | JGI IMG/M metagenome (GOLD analysis project Ga0190273, IMG submission 134513) | Populus adjacent soil microbial communities from riparian zone of Shoshone River, Wyoming, USA - 504 IS | ecosystem: Environmental > Terrestrial > Soil > Riparian zone > Trees stand | place... | reverse complement strand
GGGCAGCTCGCCGATGCGGGACTCGATTACTACAACCACAATCTCGACACCTCGCCCGAACATTATGGCGAGATCATCACCACGCGCACTTACCAAGAGCGCCTCGACACGCTTGAGAATGTCCGCGCGTCCGGCATGGCGGTGTGCTGCGGCGGCATTGTCGGCATGGGTGAGACGCGCGAGGATCGCGTAGGCTTCCTGCACGTTTTGGCGACGCTGCCCGCGCATCCGGAGAGCGTGCCGATCAACGCGCTGGTGCCGGTCACCGGCACCGCTCGTGGCGATTCGATGCTTGCGGGCGAGCACGAGCGGATCGACGACATAGAGTTAGTCCGCACCGTCGCCATCGCGCGAATCCTGATGCCGCGCTCGATGGTCCGCCTCTCCGCCGGCCGCGAGAGCATGAGCGAGAGCACGCAGGCGCTCTGCTTCCTCGCCGGCGCCAACTCTATCTTCACCGGGGATAAACTCCTCACCACCGGTAACGCCGGCGCCGGGGCGGACGCGGCGCTGTTTACGAAGCTCGGCTTACAGCCGATGACGGCGCAGGAGCCGGCACGCGTGGCAGCGGAATAAGCGAGAAACCCATGTTCAAGAAAATCCTCATCGCGAACCGCGGTGAAATCGCCTGTCGGGTGATCCGCACGGCCAAGAAAATGGGCATCGCCACTGTCGCGGTGTATTCGGACGCGGACGCGCGGGCGCCGCATGTGCGCATGGCGGATGAGGCGGTTCGGCTCGGGCCGCCGCCTGCGTCCGAGAGCTATCTCAGTGCAGAGTTGATCATCCTTGCCTGCAAGGAGACCGGCGCCGAGGCGGTTCACCCTGGCTACGGCTTCCTGTCCGAGCGCGAGAGCTTTGCGCGAGCGCTGGAGGAGGCGGGGATCGCCTTTATCGGCCCGCCGCCGCACGCCATCGCCGCGATGGGCGACAAGATCGAGTCCAAGAAGCTCGCCAAGGCGGCGGGGGTCAACGTCGTGCCCGGCTTCCTCGGCGACATTGCAAGCACCGACGATGCGGTGCGGATCGCGGGCGAGATCGGCTATCCGGTGATGATGAAGGCCTCGGCCGGTGGCGGCGGCAAGGGCATGCGGCTGGCCTGGTCCGAGACCGACGTGCGCGAAGGCTTTGAAGCCACAAAGCGCGAGGGGCTGGCGAGCTTCGGCGACGACCGCGTGTTTATCGAAAAGTTCATTGAAAGCCCGCGTCACATTGAGATCCAGCTAATCGGCGACCAGCAGGGCAACATCCTCTACCTCGGCGAGCGCGAATGCTCGATCCAGCGGCGCCACCAGAAGGTGGTCGAGGAGGCGCCCTCCCCCTTTGTCAGCCCGGAAATGCGCCGCGCGATGGGCGAACAGGCCGTCGCGCTCGCCCGGGCGGTCGGTTATTTCAGCGCGGGCACGGTGGAGCTCATTGTCTCCGGCGCCGACACGACGGGCGAGAGCTTCTACTTCCTCGAAATGAACACCCGGCTCCAGGTCGAGCATCCGGTGACGGAGGAAGTCACCGGCCTCGACCTCGTCGAACTGATGATCCGGGTGGCAGCCGGCGAGGCACTGCCGCTGACGCAGGAGGAGGTGAAACTCACCGGCTGGGCAGTCGAGAACCGGGTTTATGCGGAGGACCCGTATCGCGGGTTCCTGCCGTCGACGGGCCGCCTCGTGCGGTATCGGGCGCCGGCGCAGAGCCGGGAGGTTGAGGAACGTTACGCGCCGCCCGTTCGTGTCGAGCGAAGTCGAGACACGGTTCCCGACGAGACGGCTTCTCGACTTCGCTCGAAGCGAGCGGGTGGGGGTGGGGAAGGCGATGTCCAAGCCCTGACCCGCGTCGACGACGGCGTGTTCGAGGGCGGCGAAGTGTCGATGTTTTACGATCCGATGATCGCCAAGCTGATCACCTGGGCGCCGAGCCGCCTCGAGGCCATCGATGCGCAGGTCGAGGCGCTGGACAGCTTCCGAATCGAGGGCATCGGCCACAATGTCGATTTCCTCTCCGCCTTGATGCAGCACCCCCGCTTCCTGTCGGGCGAGATCACCACCGGCCTCATTGCCGAGGAATATCCCGAGGGCTTCGAAGGAGCGCCGGCGGACGCGCTGCTGTTCGAGGATCTGGCCGTGCTTGCCGCGATGTTGAGCGTGGAAACAGATATGCGGGCGCTGGAGATCAGCGGACAACTCGGTGCCTCTACCCTCCCCCCGCCCGAACGGCTGGTGCGGATCGGCGGGGCCGAGCACCATGTCCAATTCGACGGCTTCGAAGGCGGCATGATCGCGTACGTGGATCACGGCGAGGGCCGCGAGCTCATCGGCCGCTGGGAGCCGGGCCAGGCCCTGCTCAAGGCGCGCATCGACGACCGCACCCGCATCGTTCAGATCGCACGGCGCGGCCGCCAGTGGAAGCTGACCACGCGCGGCGCCAGCCACATCGCCGACGCCTTGCCGCCGCATGTCGCGGAGTTGTCGCGCCACATGATCGAGAAAGTGCCGCCGGATCTGTCGCGCTTCCTGATCTGCCCGATGCCGGGGCTGCTCACCGCGCTTAACGTCGGCGCGGGCGACAAGGTGGAGGCCGGCCAGCCGCTGGCGGTGGTCGAGGCGATGAAGATGGAGAACATCCTGCGCGCCGAGAAATCGGGCACGGTGAAGAGCGTCGGCGCGAAGGCAGGCGACAGCTTGGCGGTCGACGCGGTGATCCTGGAGTTCGAGTGACCTAATCCTCCCTGCCTTTTGCAGGGGAGGGGACCGCACGGGGTTCCCGCCAAAGTACTACTTGGCGGGTGCCCAAAGTGCGGTGGAGGGGCGGCGAGTGAAACCGGCGCCGTTGGCGCCGGCCCCTCCACCAGCCTACGGCTGGTCCCCCTCCCCCGGAAATCCGGGGGAGGATTTAAGCTGCTGCCCCCTGCTACGCGGCGGGGAGGCAGATTTCAAAGCGGGCGCCCTCGGCCACCCGCTTGCTTTCAATCGAACCGCCGCAGGCGGCGAGGAGGGAGCGGGCGATGGAGAGGCCGAGGCCGGAGCCGCCTTCGTTGCGGCGGCTGGTGTGGAAAGGCTCGAAGATCCGCTCGTGATCGGCCTCGGGTATACCGGGCCCGTTATCCGACACGGTTATCCGCACCCGCTCGAACTCTGCGAGCGCGGTGATCGACACCGCCGTGGCGCCCATCTGGCGGCTGTTCTCGACAAGGGTATCGACCACGGACTCCACCAACGCGGCCGGTGCGGCCACCGGCGGCAGGCCCGCGCCCGACACTGACACCTCGAAGCCGGCGGCACGGTGCGCGTCTGCTGCCGACAGCAATGCCGGCTCCACGGCGCTGGCGCTATCCTCCGGGGCCACCGTCATATCGGCTCGCGCCAGATCGAGTAGTCTTGAGAGGAGATGGCTTAGGCGATCCGCATCGGCGCTTGCGTTGGCGAGGAAGCGGGCGCGCTCGGCGTCGCTCATCGTCGGGTGCTCGGTGATCAGCTCCAGGGCGCCCTTGATGCCGGCGATCGGGGTCTTGAGCTCGTGGCTAACCGCGGCGGCGAAGTCGCGCAGGTAGCGCCCCCGCCGCTCGATGCGCTCGGCCATTGCGGCGAAGTTGACGTAGAGGCTGCGAATCTCGATCGCAGCGGTGGACGGCGGCTCAGGCACCGCCACCGGCCCGCGTGCGACATTCTTGGTCGCCTCCGACAGAGCTTCGATCGGCCGCGAGATGCCGCGCGACAGTAGGCCGGCGAGCAGCAGCAGGGTGATGAAGATCAAACCGATGCCCACCGCGATCTTCCCGCGATCCTGGTAGATGCCGACGAACAGCCCGCGTGGGCTGCGCGACAGCATCAGCACGCCGATTACCCGCCCGTCGGCTTCGATGGCCCGCACATAAAAGACCCGAACGGTGGCGGCGCGACTGAGCAGCTCGACCGCGTAGCGAAGCTGATACTCGCCTTGCCGGCGCAGTACGGTGCGGGTCTGACCGGCCATTGCGGCACGTACTTCGGGCAAGTGGGCGTAGCTTTTGCGCAGGTCTTCGCGGCCATAAACCACCACGCCCTGGGCATCGAGGATGCGGATCGAGGCCAGGGTTGTGCGCGCAGTCTCGCGGGCGATCGGCGCGACACCGAGGCCGGCTTTTCGCGCAGGCTCCGCCGCGACCACGCTGGTCGGCCGCCAGTCGGGCTGCTGCGGCAGGATCGGCATGGCGTTCAGATCGATCACCGGCCGCTGCGGCTGAAGCGTGTTAGGCGGCGGCGGCAACGGCTCGGGCCAGAAAGAGCGGTAGGCCGCCGACAGCGCGGCGCCTTGGGCGATCAGCTCGGCCTCGGTCTGCTGAACCAGGGTGTTCTCATAGACGCGCAGGAATACCGCTCCGACCCCGGGGAGGGCGGCGACGAACAACAAAGTTGCGAACAGAATCGTGCGGAGGCGGAGCGCCGGCCAGTGGCGCTTCAGCCACTGCTTGACGCCGCCGATCAAGCGGCCTCGCCCACGCAGCGCCCGATCCGGTAGCCGACGCCCGGCCGGGTCTCGATCAGGTCGCTCCCGCCCACGCTTGCGAATTTGTGGCGCAGGTTGCGGATGTGGCTGTCGATGGTGCGGTCGGTGACGGCGAAGCCGGGGCCGTGCAGCCGGTCGATGATGTTGTCGCGGGTGAAGACCTTGGACGGCACCGCCGCGAGCAGCAGCAGGAGCTGGAATTCGGTAACGGTGACGGGCACCGCGTCGCCGCTCCAAAGCGCTTCCCAGGCCTCGGGATCGAGGCGCAGCTTGTTGTGGGACACCGCCGTCTTGGGCGCCGCTTCGGCTTGGGCCCGACCGCCCCGCTTCAGGATCGCACTGACCCGGGCAACGACTTCGCGGGGGGAGAAAGGCTTCACGACATAATCGTCGCCGCCCAGTTCCAGGCCGAGCACCCGGTCGATCTCGTCGTCGCGTGACGACAGGAACAGGATCGGCAGGTCACCGGAGGAGCGGAGGCGGCGGCACACCTCAAGCCCGTCCATGCGCGGCATGTTGATATCGAGCACCACAAGGTCCGGCTTCTCGCGCTCGACCTGGACGAGCGCGGCCTCGCCGTCGCCGGCTTCGACGGTGTCCATGCCCGCTTTGCCGAGCGCGAAGGTCAGGACCTGGCGGAGGTGGGCGTCGTCGTCGACGACAAGGATCTTGTGGGTCATCGCGGCCATGTCTGTCACTCCGCACGCGGTGCTGTCAAAGCCCGAGCGGGGGCAAGCGCGCTGCAGCCGCGCCCCCGGGCCGGAAAGCGGGGCAGCCGCCGCTCGGCGACAAGCGCTTTAGCGCTGGCAAGACGCCGCGCGCCGCGGAAGGTCCAGGTCCGCCACTCGGCCTGCTTGGCCTCGAGCCGGTCCATCTGGAGGTTGCGCGTCCAGGCGGCGCGGTCGCGCAAGACCGGGCCGATCGGGCGGCTCTCCAGCTCCACAAGCGGCAGCAGCGAGGAGGCGCCGAGGGTGCCCAGGTAGCACAGGTCGAGCGCGGCGCCGGAGCCGCCGACCTCCCGGGTGTGGCGGACGTTCCAGGCTGCGGCGACCCCGCCGAGATCGATCATCGCGCAGACGCCGAGCAGCAGGGCCGCGGCGAGCAGGTTGGCATTGATCAGCCAGGCGTCGCTGCGCCGCCGCCACAGGCGGTAGCAGATCAGGACGAGCCCGATCGCGACCAACGCCATCCACAGCAAAGCGGCGATGCGCAGTCGGGTGAGCGAGTAGGCTTCGATATAATCAAGGGTGCGCAGCATCGTCGAGGCGACAAGCAGCACGTTTTGCGCAATCCAGAGATAGACCAGCCGCCTGAGCGGCGCGTTCGCCGCCATTCGGCTTCCGGGGCGCAGAGTTACCGTGACGAACAAGGCGGCGAGCAATGCAGTTGCAATGAGCGGATACGCGCCGCGATGGGCATAGGATGCGAGCGTTAGCCCATCCGGGAGCGGAGCGCCGCTCCACAGAAAGGCGATGTCGAGCCCGTTCTGAACCGCGAAGATGAGGTTGAAGGCGACCAGCGACAGGGTCACCGAGGCGAGGGTGACGCCGGGAAGGTCGACCGCGCCCCCGTCGGCGGTCCCCGGCGCGAGGAGGAGGGTGGCGGGGCGAAGCAGGCTCCACACCAAGACCCCGAGAAACAGCCACAAAGCGAGCCGCAGCGGTGAGATGCCGCCGAACATGTCGCCCACATCCACGCGGCTCAAGGCGTCGCCGATCACCGGATTGGCCCCGGCGAAGAGCAGGATGAACACCAGGCTCCCGATCGCCGGAAGGATGAGGATCGGCAGACGGACCCCAAAGGACACCCACCCGCCGCGTTCCCGCACCCGGCGGACCAGCGCCCAGTCGCGCAGCGGCTGCGCGGCGGCGAGAACGGCCGAGCAAAGCAGGCGGATGGCCCAGCGCCAGCCGTCGTCGAAGCGGCTTCGCGGCAGGGTGGCGGCAAGCGTCGCCGAAGCCCAGAACAAGATGGCCGCGAGCAAGGAAGGATCGTCGGCGAGGGCAAGCGCGAAGGCGGCCGCCGCGGCGCCGGCGACGAGCGCACCGCAGCTGCGCACCGCCGCCGGCCGCGTGGCCGCCAGAGCGACGAGCAGCAGAAGCGCGTATACCCCGAGGCTCGAACCGCCCTCCCAGCGGCCGAACAGGACATCGCCGAGCGCCACCAGGGCGCCCGCCGCTGCGATCTTGGCGGCGAAGCTGTAATCCCGCCGGCTGCGCGCGGGCGCGGCCTCGGCGGTGGGCGGATGTGCAGTGGTGGTCGGCATAAAGGCTCCCTCTCTCCGTGGAGAGAGGCTGGCTCTATGGCGCCGCGGTTCAGCCGCGGTGCGCGCAGCTTCGGCTTACCGCGCGGTTCCCGTGCAGAAAATGTGCAGGCGCCTTATTGCGCCATCAGAACGCCGTCGATGCCGTGGATAACGCCGTTGGAGGCGACACCGTCGGCGCCGACCAGCCGCGCCTGTCCGCCTTTGCCATCGGTGACCACCAGGGCATCGCCGTCCTTGGTGAAGCTCAGGGTCGCGCCGCCCATTGTAGCGAGCTGCGCCTTGCCCTTGCCGCGCTCAACGGCGCGGCTGAGGTCTTCCGAAGTGACAGTGCCGGGCACGATATGGCCGATCAGCAAGGTGGTGAGCTGGCCCTTCTGTTCCGGCGCAAGGAGGCCGTTGACCGTGCCCGCGGGAAGCTTCCGGAAGGCTTCCTCGGTGGGCGCGAACAAAGTGTAGGGCTGAGCGCCAGACAACGTCTTTTCGAGACCCGTCGCATTCACGGCATTGACCAAAGTGGCGTGGTTCTTCTCGCGGGTAAGGGTGTCGAGTAGCGACGCCTGGGTCGCTTTGCCCTTTACGCCCGAGGCATTCGAGCCGGCTGCGCCATTGCGCTGCGCGGTCTGGCCATCGCCGTCCCCGCCGCCGCATGCCGAAAGCACAAGGCACGCCGCAAGCATCGATACTTTGCGCATCGTTTATTCCCCTATTCGTTACGGAGGCAGTACGCACGGGAGGAGGCGGAGTTTCCCGCCGCCCTCCCGCCGCGCTGCGTCAGACCAAAGCTTCCATGATCGCCTGGATTATCTGCGTCTTGGTATCCACTTGGTAGATGTTCCCGTCGGCATAGCGATAATCATAATCCGCCGAATCCTGGTACTCGTCGCGGTACTCCATCGGCACGTTGTAGGCGTCATAGCCCTGGGGCAATTGCTGGCCGACATTGAGGCCGCCGCCGAGCAGGGCAACGATGCCTTCGATCATGCCGCTTTGCGGATCGACCTGGTAGATGGCGTTGTCGCCGTAGCGGTAGTTCGCATCGTCCGTGTCGTAATAGGCGTCACGATACTGACTGGGCACATTGTAGACGTCATAGCCCGCCGGCATCGGCTGGCCGGCCGCGAAGCCGCCACCGAGCAGCGGCATCAGGCCGCTGATCAGATCGCTCTGCCTGTCGACTTGATAGATGTAGCCGTTGTCGCCATAGCGGTAGTAGGAACTGGGCGAGTCCTGATAAAAGCTGCTGTACCGGCTCGGCACGTTGTAGCCGCCGAACCAGGTCTGCTGAACCCGATCGCCAACTCCGAACACCTTGTTGGCCTGGCCCGGAGGCATGCAGCCATTGTTCTTCCTGGCGAGGCCCGGGGGGCAGCTGCGACCGGCATCGGCATAACCGTTGTTTGCGTAGCCGCGCGGATCGAAGCCATTGCCCTGCCGCAGGTCGTTGACCCGGAAGTTCTGGCGCTGTTCCGTGTTGCGGGCCTGACGGACGATCCGCTCGGCCTTTGCGGACTTCTGCATCCGGTTCGCCTGCCGGTCAACGCGCTGCGCCTGGCCGTGGCCGCCCGAGGCGTGGCGTTCGGCCTTTTGTGCGTGTCCGCCGCCGTGCGAGGTCTGCTGCTGGATCGGAGCGGAATGCGCCTGGCCGTGCCCGCCGCCGCCGCCGGACGCCTTGGCACCGCCGCCGCCTTTGCCTTGGCCGCCGCCATGACCACCGCCATGGTTCTGGGCAGCCTGACCGCCGCCGCCGCCGCCATGGCCGCCACCGCCGCCATGACCACCCTTTTGCGCGAGGGCCGGCATCGACGCGGCCAAAGCGGCGGCGCCTGCGAGGAGAAGCACATTACGCATGAAGAATTCCTCTTCTGTTCACCCTATCAACAAGCAGCGGCACTGCGGTGTTCCGGCCGCCGAAGCTCCACCGGTAGCCGCCTGGGCACAGGCTACCGCCCCTGCATGAACCGCAGATTTCTGCGGCTGAACACCAGGTGAAGCAGGGCCAACTTGCCGAGCGTTCGTGTCGGTGGCAAAACGAAGCGATGGGCCTTTCGGATGGGGGAGGATCGTGGGGAAGCTGCTTCGCTGGACGGCGTACGGGCTCGGCGGCCTTCTGGCCTTGCTGCTGGTCGCCGCGGCGGCGGTGTTCGTTCTTTCCGAAAGCAAATTGCGCAAGCGATACGACGCAGAGGCGGAAAGGCTGCCGCCGACCCCCGCGAGCGCCGCCGGAATTGCCGAGGCCGCACGCATGGCCAAGGTCCATGGCTGCTCCAGTTGCCACGGCGAGGGACTGACGGGCCACGTCATGGACATCCCTGCCTTTGTCGCCCGGGTCGTCGCCCCCAACATTCCGGAGATCGCCGCCCGCGCCAGCGACCAGCAGCTCGCCGCCGCGATCCGCCAGGGTATCGGCCATGACGGGCGGGCGCTCTACATCATGCCCTCGCCGCAATATTCGCGCTTCACCGATGCCGAGACCGCGGCGCTGATCGCCTGGATCCGCACCCTTCCGCGCGGCGGCGGGGTGTCGGGCAAGATGTCGCCCGGGCCGATGGGGCGCCTCGAGCTGGCGGGAGGCGGCTTCGAATCCTCGCGCGATCTCGTCGCCACCTACCGGCAGCAGGTGCCGCTGACGCTTGCCGGCTTCGAGAAAGGCCGCCACATCGCCGCCACCGGCTGCGCCGAATGCCACGGCCCGGCTTTGTACGGGCAGGAAAATGCGTTCGGCCCGGCGCCGGACCTGCGCGTCGCAGCGGGCTACGATCTCGACCAGTTCAAGACGCTGCTCCGCCACGGAGTGACGCCCGGCGGCAAGCCGCTCGGCATCATGGCGGACGTAGCGAAAGAAGGTCTCACCCACCTCACCGACGCCGAGATCGCGGCACTCCACGCTTACCTTCAGGCGCGCGCAAAGAAGCTCGGCACCTAGCGCACCCGCTCGGAACGATACGCAACCGTAGCGCCCATCAGTCGTTTCGCTGCCGTGCTTACCGAGTCCCACCCCGATTCCGCCGCAGCGGCCTCCACCGCTGCGATGCCCCTCCCCCTCGAAGAGGGCCGTAATTGCTGGCAGGTGGCCAAGGCCGACCGCGCCGCCTTCATTGTCGATGCGGAGGATTATTTCCGGATTGCGCGCAAGGCGATGCTGTCGGCGCGGGCGCGGATCATGCTGATCGGCTGGGACGTGGACACCCGCATCCGCCTCGATCACGAAAGCGACGACGAGGCGCCCGACGACCTGGGACCGCTCCTCTCCTGGCTGGTGAAGACCCGGCCGGAACTGGAAATCCATGTCCTCGCCTGGAACGCGGCGGCCTATAAATTCCTCGGCCGCGGCTCCACCATCTTCCGGCTGGCCACCTGGGCGCGGCATCGCAGGGTCCATTTTCGCTTCGACAGCGCCCACCCGCGCGAGGCGAGCCACCACCAGAAGCTCCTCGTCATAGACGACAGCCTGGCCTTCTGCGGCGGCATCGACATGACCGGATCGCGCTGGGACACGCGCGATCACAAGGACGACGATCCCCGCCGCCGCCGCCCGACCACCGGCCGCCATTACGGGCCCTGGCACGACACCATCATGGCGGTCGACGGCGAAGCCGCGCGCGCGCTCGGCGAGCTCGGCCGGCTGCGCTGGAAGATCGGCTGCAACGAGGATCTGGACGAAGCACAGGCGCCCCCCGCCGCGCCCTGGCCCGAGGGGCTCAAGGCAGACTTCCGCGACATGCCCATCGCGATCGCCCGCACCCGCGGCAAGGTGACGAACTGGACGGAAGTGCGCGAGATCGAGGCATTGTACGTCGACATGATCATGGCGGCGAAACGCTTCGTCTATCTGGAGAACCAGTATTTCGCCTCGCGCGTGGTCGCCCAGGCGGTGGAGCGGCGGCTGAAGGAAAAAGGCGGGCCCGAATTCCTGGTGGTGAGCCCGAGCTCCGGCATGGGCTGGCTCGACGACGAGGCAATGAGCCCCGCGCGCGCCGAGCTGATGAGGGCGCTCGGCGAGGCCGACCACGAAAAGCGCTTTCGCATCTACAATCCGCTGACCAGCAACGGCGAGCAGATCTACGTACATTCCAAGGTGATGATCGTCGACGATCGGATGCTCCGGGTCGGCTCGGCCAACCTCAACAACCGCTCCATGGGCCTGGACAGCGAATGCGACGTAATGCTGGACGCCGCAAACGATCCCAGCGGCGCGGCGGCCAAGACCATTGCGCGGATCCGCAGCGATCTCATGGCCGAGCACCTCGATGTGAGCGTCGAGGAGGTGGAGCGCAGCTTCGACGAAACGGGCTCCCTGATCCGCACAATCGAAGCTTTGCGCTCCGAGGGCCGGACACTGGCGCCGTTCACGCCGGAAGAGCCGAGCGACCTGGAAAAGACGCTCGCCCACAGCGAGTCGCTCGATCCGGAAAGCGCCTGCGATTCGTTCGAGCCGATGGCAAAACACCGGCTCCTGCGCGGCATGCGCGGCCGTTTCCGCTGAGGGCTTCGTCCGGACCAGGCGCGGGCGCTAGCGTGTAGCGTGGCCGACAAGCCTTCCTATTTCAGGAACATGCGGGTGGAAGTCTATGCCGCCTGGCTTGCCGCGCGCGACCCACGTTGCCCGTGGGGCGCGCGGCTGATCGGCCTGCTCGTCACCGCTTACGCCTTGTCGCCGATCGACCTCATTCCCGATTTCATTCCAATCCTGGGCTTGCTGGACGATGCCCTGCTGATCCCCGCCGGGCTGTGGCTGTTCGTGCGCATGCTCCCGCCCGGCCTTCTTGACGAGCATCGCGCCGCTGCCGCTTTGGCCGCCGAGCGCCCGCGGTCGCGGCTCGGCATCGCGATCGTGCTGCTGGTGTGGCTTGTTTCCGCTGTGCTCGCCTGGCAGCTGCTGCGCTGGGCTCGCTCCTGAAAAGCGTGCGCCGGCGCAACCCGGCGCCCGCTCTGCCGTTGTCTGAACCAAACGAAGGAGGGAGCGAATGCCCGTATCGAATACATCCGCCGTGGAGCGGATCGCCCGGGTGATTGCCGGACGAGTGGTCAGCATCAATGCCGAAGGCGCCGATCCGTCGGCGGGTCCGCGCGTCGATGAAATCTGGCGGGACCATGTCGGGGACGCTTTGTCCGTCCTGCGCACCCTGCGCGAGCCGGATCAGATCATGGCCGACGCGGGCAATGTCGAGACTTGGGAAGCGATGGTGCTGGCTGCGCTTGAAGCCGAAGATTCGAACGCTCAGGCGCCCGCCGGGTAAAAACGGCTGCGGCTCACGCACACATGAAAAGGGCCGCCCCTTTCGGGGCGGCCCTTCCATTGTCAGCCGAAGAAAACGGCCGGAATCTTTAGGCGTGAACCCCCGCGGAGGCCGCGCTCACCAGATTAGCCGCTTCTGGCATGTGACAATGAGACATCAGACCACCTCCTTTCAGTTGTTGAACAGTGACAGGGAGATGGTCTCGTCCGCAAGCTTTTCAAGAGCTTAGCGCCGATAATTTCAGCCGCCGTGGCTTTGGATCCAGCCTTCAAGAACCGGCGCGATCTGATTGCGCCACTTGGAGCCGTTGAAGATGCCGTAATGGCCGACGCCCTTCGCCAGATGGTACTTCTTGTGCGCCTTGGGCAGCTTGGTGGCGATGTCGAGCGCCGCCTTTGTCTGGCCGATGCCGGAGATGTCGTCGCGCTCCCCCTCGATGGCGAGGATGCCGATGTCGGTAATCGCCTTGGGATCGACGCGGCGGCCGCGGTGCATCATTTCGCCCTTGGGGAGGAGGTGACGCTGGAACACGACGTCGATGGTCTGCAGGTAGAATTCGGCGGTCATGTCGCAGACGGCGCGATATTCCTCGTAGAACGCCTTGGTGCCATCGGCGCTCTCGCCATCGCCTTGGACGAGGTGCTTGAACATCTCGTAATGGCTGGTGAGGTGGTTGCCGAGGTTCATGGTCATGAAACCTGCGAGCTGCAGGAAGCCCGGATAGACTTGCCGGCCGTTGCCCGGATAGAGATAGGGCACTGTCGCGATGACGTTGCGCTGGAACCAGGCATAAGGCCGCTGGGTGGCGAGCGTGTTGACAGCGGTCGGCGCCTCGCGCGTGTCGATCGGGCCGCCCATCATGGTCAGCGTCTTCGGCCGCGCCGGGTTATTGGTTTCGCTCATCACGCAGGCCGCGGCGTAGCAGGGAACGGACGGCTGGCAGACCGCCAGCATGTGCGCGCCGGGGCCGATCTTCTCGAGATATTCGATGAGATAATCGACATAATCGTCGAGGTCGAACTTGCCGGCGTCGGTCGGCACCAGCTTCGCATCGCGCCAGTCGGTGATGTAGACGTCGTGGCCGGGAAGCATGCGCTCCACCGTTCCGCGCAGCAGCGTCGCATAATGGCCGGACATCGGCGCGACAATCAGCAGGCGCGGGCCGCCCTCCACGCCTTCGCGGCGGAAGCGCTTCAACTGCCCAAACGGCTTCCTGAGCACGATTTCCTCTGTAACGCGCACCTTCTTGCCCTCGACCACCGTGGTGTCGAAGCCGAACTCCGGCTTGCCGCGCGAGGCGGAGGCGTGGGCGAAGACGTCGAGCGCCGAGGAGACGATCGGCCCCATCTGGCTGTAGGAAAACGGATTTGCGGGGTTCTGCATCCAGCCGGCGCCGATATTGGCAAGGGTGGAAGCGCCGGCGAGCAGCGAGCGCTGCATTTCATACGCGTCGTAGAGCATCAGGTCTCCAACATGGTGCGCGGCGGGGAAGGATCAACCGCGACAAGGACTTAGCCGATTAACTGGTGGAACGTGGGAAAGCTCCCCCAGCCACGCCATTGAGCGCCGGGACGCGCACTGCTAGGCCGTTTTCATGGCGCAAGCAGCCCCTGATCTTCCCGTCCCCCGGAAACTCGGTAACCTCCGCATCATCTGGGGTTTCACCGCGCGTTACAAGGGCCATGTGCTCGGCGCCCTCCTCGCTTTGGTGGTCGCAGCGGGCGCGACGCTTGCCATTCCGAACGCTTTCAAGCTGATCATCGACCGCGGCTTCGGCGGCGCCAGTGGCGGCGATATCGGGCGCTGGTTCCAGTATCTGCTGCTGGTCGTCGTCGTCATGGCTTTCGCCACCGCCGGGCGCTTCTACTTCGTCTCGTGGCTAGGCGAGCGCGTGGTGGCCGACGTTCGGGAAGCGGTGCAGCGCAACCTGCTGCGCCTCGCCCCAAGCTTCTTCGAGGAAAACCGCCCGTCGGAGATCGCGTCGCGCCTCACCGCCGACACGACGATCATCGAGCAGGTGGTCGGCACCACCATCTCCGTGGCTTTGCGCAACATCGTCATGGCGCTCGGCGGCATCTTCTATCTTTTCGCCCTTTCGCCGAAGCTGACCATGATGATGCTGCTCGGCATTCCGGCCGTCATCATCCCGATCACCGTGCTCGGCCGGCGGGTGCGGAACGTTTCGCGCCAAAGCCAGGACCGGATCGCCGAAGTCGGCGCCATGGTCGACGAGGTGCTGGGCGCGATGAAGATCGTCCAGGCCTTCAACCAGGAGGAGCGCGAGGCGGGCCGCTTCCGGGTCGCCGTGGAGGACGTGTTCGACACCGCCAGGCGCCGGATCATGCTCCGCGCCGTGCTGACCGCGATCGTCATTGCCCTGATCTTCGGCGCGATCACGCTGGTGATGTGGCAGGGCGCTCTCGATGTTCAGGCCGGGCGGCTGAGCGGCGGCGCCATCGCGGCCTTTGTGCTGACCGGCGGTCTCGTCGCCGGGGCCTTCGGCGCTCTCACCGAAACCTATGGCGAGCTGCTTCGTGGGGCCGGCGCGGCTGGCCGCTTGGCCGAGCTGCTCACCGAGCAGCCAGAAATCCGCGCCCCCGCCCGGCCGCGGCTGCTGCCCGAACCGGCGCGCGGCGCTCTTGAATTCCGCGACGTAACCTTCCGCTATCCTACCCGGCGCGAAGTCTGCGCGCTGGAGGGTTTCTCCCTGTCGGTACGGCCGGGCGAGCGGCTCGCGGTGGTCGGACCCTCCGGCGCGGGCAAGTCCACCCTCTTCCAGCTCGCACTTCGCTTCTACGACCCAGAAGGCGGCGCCGTGCTGATCGACGGCGTGCCGCTGCCCGCCACCGACCCGGCGGATCTGCGTGCGCGCATCGCGGTGGTGCCGCAGGAAACCGTGATCTTCGCCGCCAGCGCGCGCGACAACCTGCGCTACGGACGCTGGACCTCCAGTGATGAGGAGCTCTGGGCCGCGGCCGAGGCAGCCAACGCCGCAGAGTTCCTCCGGCGGCTTCCGCAAGGGCTCGACACGTTCATGGGCGAAGGCGGTGCGCGGCTGTCCGGCGGCCAGCGCCAGCGCCTCGCCATCGCCCGGGCGATCCTGCGCGACGCGCCGCTGCTGCTGCTCGACGAAGCAACCTCCGCGCTCGACGCGGAAAGCGAGCGCCTCGTCCAGGCCTCGCTCGAGCGGTTGATGGAAAACCGCACCACCATGGTCATCGCTCACCGTTTCGCCACCGTCCGAGCCGCCGACCGCATCGTCGTCATGGATGGCGGCGCAATCGTGGAGCAGGGTACGCATGACGAGCTCCAGGCGGCCGGCGGCCTCTACGCAAGGCTCGCCCGCCTGCAGTTCGACGGCATCGCCGCCTGACGGCGCTGCTGTTGCACTGAGGGTCGCTGGATACCCGGGCATGTTGTTCACTGGTCGCGGGGATGTGCGCGCAGCGCCTCCTCTCGCCGCCGCGATCCCTGGAAGCGAGCGTCCATGGCTCGACCGAGGCCAAATTCCCCAGTTCCGGGGCGGCGGCCGGCAACATTTTACACTTGGTTCGGCACCGCCCCAAGGTGAGCAGGCCGGGGAAAAGCGATAGCCACCGCAGCAGGTGCGAAGGAGCGCGCCTGCTAGGGCGCAAAAAAGGCGGCCCGTTTCCGGACCGCCTTCCAAGAGGAAAGTGCAACGCCTTAGAAGGCGTTCATATAGGCTTCGTTGCCGACGAAACCCATCTTCTCGACCGCGGCGCGCTTGGTGACGGCGAGGACTTCGTCGACCAGTTCGTAGCGGGCGTTCTGATCCGGCTGCAGGTGCAGCTCTGGAATCGGATTCATCGTTTGGGTGATATCCAGATACTGGCGCAAGCGCACCAGATCGACCGTTTCCGCGTTCCAAAGCACCTGGCCCGCCGGGGTGATAACGATCTTGTTCTTCACCGGATCGATCGGCGGAGGCGTGTTCTGATCGGAATTCACCGGCAGATCGAGCTTCACCGCGTGCGTCTGAATGGGGATCGTGATGATGAACATGATCAAGAGAACCAGCATCACGTCGATAAGCGGCGTGGTGTTGATGTCCATCATCGGTTCGGTTTCGGATGCGCTGACTGCACCTGCCATTATCTAAACTCCTGCGACCCTTGGGTCATTACATCCGCTGAACATTGCCGCCCGGCTCCGGCTCGGAAATGAAGCCGACGCGCGAGAAGCCCGCCCGCTGCATCTGGAACACCGCGCCGCCGACGCATTTGTAAGGCGTGTTGATGTCGCCGCGAACGTGGACCTCGGGCATATTCTCCTCGGTCATGTTCTCGACGCCGCCGAGCTTCTTGATGTCGGCCTCAAGCTTGGCGACCGCCTTGTCGAGAAGCTGCTGCGCGTCGACTTTCTCGAGGCCCCAATAGACTTCGCAGCCGCCCCCGTCGGTGCCCTTGACGGAAAGCGAGACGTTTTCCGGCTTGGTGGTGGTCACCTCGAATTGAACCTTGGGAAGGCTGACATCCACCGTCTGGACCACGACCGGGACGGTGATCAGGAAGATGATCAGGAGCACCAGCATGACGTCGACGAGCGGCGTCGTGTTGATGTCTGACATCGGGGCATCTTCGCTCCCGTCGCCGCCGACACTCATTGACATGGGTTAGTTCCTATCTTCGTCTTTGCGGATCCGCGCGAAACGGCCGGTGCGGCGGAGCGGCCTAAGCCGCCCCGCCGGCAACCGGATCAGACCTTCTTCGGACCCGAATGCGTGGTGCCAACGGCGCTGCCGGTGGCAGTGGTGCCGCCGGGCGAGGTTGCCCCCGGCTTGGCGCCGCCGGCAGTGGCCGTCGCCGTGCCGCCGCGTGCCGCGGAGACCGGCTTCACCGTGCCGCCCGACATCATGTAGCCGTGGAGATCGTTGGAGAAGCGGGCGAGCTCCTCGACGATCGACTTGTTGCGGCGCTGTAGCCAGTTGTAGGCAAGCACGGCCGGAACCGCCACGGCAAGGCCGAGCGCGGTCATGATCAGCGACTCGCCGACCGGGCCGGCGACGGCGTCGATCGAGGCCTGGCCGGCCGCGCCGATCCGGATAAGTGCGCGGTAAATACCGATAACCGTCCCGAACAGGCCGACGAACGGCGCGGTTGAGCCGACGGTGGCGAGCAGCGCCAGGCCGTTGGACAGCTTGGACGCGATCGCGCCCTGGGTGCGCGCCAGCGAGTTCTGCATCCAATCGTGCTGATCGATGGGATCGGTCAGCTTGTCGTGCTGCTCAAGGGCGAGGATGCCGTCGTCGACGATCTGGCGATAGGCGCTGTTCTTTTCCAGCTTGTTGGCGCCGTCACGAAGCGTCCCCGCTTGCCAGAAGGTGGAGCGGGCACGGCGGCCCTGGTTGATGATCTTCTGCTGCTCGAACAGCTTGACGAAGAGCACGTACCAGGAAGCGGCCGACATGATCACGAGGATGGCGAAGGTAGCGATGGCGATGGCGCCGCCCTGTTGGAGGGCCGCGATGAGACCATAAGGATTCTCTCCGCCGCCGTGTCCTGCTGCTGCTGGGGTCGTCATGGTTTTAACTTTCCTCTCAGATGTATCTGTAACTGATGCTGGGTCCGGTCGATTTTAATCCGCCGGGAGTCGCCACGTGATCCGGCCAGGAAAGGTATCGCCAACCGGATTGCCGTTGCTGTCCCTTGCCGGCGTGAACCGGGCGCGGGCCTTGAGCAGGCGGCAGGTGGTGGCGTCGAGCGAGGAAGACCCGCTTGATGACGTCACCGTGCAGTTGGTTGCCCGTCCATTGGAGCCGACCTCCAGGCGGAAGCCGGTGGTGCCGGATTCCTCCGCCCGGAGCGCGGCCGCGGGATAATCGTCGTCCGAGAACAAGGCGGGCAGATTGCCCTTGGCGCGTGCCGGCTCGACCTTCTTCGCCGGAGGCGGCGGAGGCGGCGGAGGCGGCGGCGGCGGCGGAGCAGGCGTCGCGGGCGGCGCAGGCGGCGCAGTGTACGTCATCTGCGGCGGCGGTGCGTCGCGGACCACCGAAACCTGCGGCGGCTGCGTGTTGGTCCGAACGATCGGCGGCGGCGACACCACGGGCGGCGGCTGCGTCTCCGGCACGTCGGGCGGCGGGGGCGGCGGCTCCTCCTCGGGAGGAGGCGGCTCTTCCACGTTGAAGGTTTTCAGGTCCGCCGCCACTTTCTTGACCACATTGAAGGCCAAACCAGTGACGAAGGCGTAGCCGAGAAGAGCATGGAGCAGCGCAACGATAGCGATCGCCGTCATCCGGCTCGAGCTCATTCTGTTATTGTCAGCATATGCCATTAACCAGCCACGCTCCCTCTTTCAGTCATCAGCCGGGATCGGCGCGCATCGGAAACGCACCTGGCTCCCATCGGTTCAATCAATGTTTCAACATATCATCGCCAAGCCGGTGTCTCTATCGCGTCGCTTTGGGCGACGCAATCCTCTCGTAAACGCCCGGTACCGTCCCGAAATTGGCGGAAATCTGCGGTTAAGGAAGCTAAACATATGGTAAAAGGCAACTTAATTTCCGGAGGCGGAATGATTTTCTCACGCGCAAAGCTTTTCGTCCCCGCCGCCGCGATGCTCCTCGCCGCCGCTGCGCCCGCCGATTCGCAGTCGCCGCCGGCGCCGGCGCTGACCTATGCGGATATGGCGGATCTTGGCCTCGCCGCTCCAATTGCGGCGCACGTGCGCGTAGCAAAGGCGGCCACGCTCAAGGCCGATGCGGCGGGCGGCGCACAGCCCGGCTTCGCCCGCTTCCTTGTCGAGGCGCAGGTTATCTCGCTGATTCGCGCGCCCGAAGGCCTCTCGTCCCGGATAAGCTATGTCGTCGATCTGCCGCGCGATGCGAAAGGCCGCGCGCCCAAGCTTCGAAAGAACAGCGAGTTCCTGATCCTGGCCGCACCGGTTGCCGGTCGCCCCGGCGAGGTCCGCCTTGCCGCCCCCGATGCGCAGATCGCCTACGCCGCGGACAGGGCCGAGGCCTTGCGCGCCATCCTGCGCGAAGCCACCGGCGCCGACGCGCCGCCGCGGATCAGCGGCATCGGCCGCGCCTTTCACGTCCCCGGCGCGATCCGCGGGGAAAGCGAGACCCAGATTTTTCTGCTCACCGCCGAAAACCGCCCGGTGTCCTTGAACGTGCTGCGCCGCCCGGGCGAGACCCCCTTATGGTCGGTCGCGCTGAGCGAAATCGTCGACGATGCCGCCGCGCCGCCGGCACGCGACACCCTGCTGTGGTACCGTTTGGCCTGCACCCTGCCCCGCACCCTGCCCGCGCAAAGCATGGCGGATGCGGACAGCGCCGGCCGTGCCGCGATCGCGGCCGATTACCGGCTGGTGCTGGATCGGCTCGGCCCCTGCACCCGCGGCCGGCCCCGCCGCTAAAAGGAACTCAGCTCCACGCCGACGCCCTTGCAGTCGGGGTAGATGTCCGGCTTGCGGGTGGAGACGCGTAGGCCCGTGACGCCCTGGCGGGCCGCGACAAGGTCGTAGATCGCGCGGGCGAGAGTCTCCTGAAGGTTGTAGCGCGCGCCCGCGACCAGCGCCCCGACGTCGCTGCGCAGGGAATCGTAATCCCAGGCGTCCGCCGCATCGTCGGTGACGGGGAAGAAGGCTTCCTCCAGCCACACTTCGACGGTGATCAGCAGATTCTGCGGCGTGCCGATCTCGAAATCGTGAAAGCCGATGTCCGCCGCTACGCAATAGTCTTCGAGCACGATCTTGCGAGTCCTGGGCGCGAGCGCCTGCGGCACCAGACCGTCGAGGCGGGGGCGGTCGGTCATGGTTCAGGTCTCCAGGAATTGAACGTCGCGGGCGAGGCCGAGAAAGCGCTGGCCGCCGTCGAGGGTGATGGTCTGCCCGGTGATCGTCGGCGTGGCGATCAGGAAGCGAAGCGCCGCGACGATCTCCTCCACCCGAACGCCGCGGCCCAGGACGTTGAGGCCATGGACCTCGTCGAAATTCTCGCGGCTCTGCTCCCCCGACACGAGAGTCACGGACGGCGCGATGCCGCAGACCCGAATCTTCGGTGCAAAGGCGCGGGCGGTCAGTTCGGTGAGGCCGGCGAGGCCGAACTTCGACACGGTGTAGGTGAAGAAATCGGGATTGGGCTGGGCAAGCTTGGCGTCGAGCAGGTTGACGATCAGCCCCTCGCCGCACGCTTTGGCAAAGGCCTGCGACAGCAAGGCCGGCGCGCGCAGGTTGATGTCGAGGTGCGCGTCCCACTGCTCGGGCGTGAACTCGGCCGCCGAGTCGAACTCGAAGCGCGACGCATTGTTGACGAGCAGCCGGGCCGGCGGGAGGCCATCCAGTGCCGCGAAGATCGCCGCAGCGGCTCCGGGCTCGGCAAGCTCGGCCCGCACCACTTTGGCATTGCCGAGTTCGGCGGCGAGCGCCTCCCCTTCCTCGGCCGATCGATTGCAGTGGATCAGGAGGTGCCAGCCGTCCGCGCTCAGTGCCCGGCACAAAGCCGCGCCGATCCGCCGGGCGCCGCCGGTGACGATCGCGGTGCGTGGGCTTTGCGGCGCGCTGCTCATCCGCCGCGCCCTAGGCCGCGCGGATGGCAGCGGCAAGGCTTGCCGCCGCCCGCCGCCGCCCCTAGGTCCACGCTATGCCGATGACGTCCTCGCCGCCCGACCTTTCCGGCCTCAGCCTTGCCGACATCGCCCGGCTCCTCGAAGAGGAGAAGCTGCCGCCGGTGGAGCGCTGGAACCCCGACCATTGCGGCACCAGCGGCATGCGCATCGCCCGCGACGGCACCTGGTTCCACGAAGGAAGCCCGATCGGCCGCCAGGCGATGGTGCGGCTCTTCTCCACCATCCTTCGGCGCGAACCGGACGGAAGCTTCGTTCTGGTCACGCCGGTCGAGAAGCTCGACATCGAAGTCGAGGATGCGCCCTTCGTCGCCGTCGAGCTCAAGAGCGAAGGCGAGGGCGAAGGCCGCTCGCTCGCCTTCCGGCTCAACACGGGCGACCTGGTCGTCGCCGGGCCGGAACATCCGTTGCGCTTCGCCGCGGGCGCGGACGGGCCCCATCCGTATGTCGAAGTGCGCGGCGGCCTTGAGGCGCTGATCGCGCGCCCGGTCTATTACGAGCTTGCCAATCTTGCCCTTGCCGAGGGCGCGGAGCCAGCCGGCCTGTGGAGCGGCGGTGCCTTTTTCCCGCTGGAGCCCGCGGCTTGAGCCTTGCCGACGACCTGCGCGTCGCCTTGGCCGCGGGCCAGCGGCGCTCGCCGATATTGTTGACCGGCGATGTGGTGGAGGAAGAAGCCGACGGCGTGCTCGCCCCGGCCGCGGTGCTGGTTGCAGTGGTGGACCGACCCGAGCCGACCGTGATCCTCACCGAGCGCCCGAAGACGATGCGCAAGCATCCCGGCCAGATCAGCTTCCCCGGCGGGCGGATCGACCCGGAGGATGACGGCCCCGTCGCCGCCGCCTTGCGAGAGGCGCAGGAGGAGATCGGCCTTTCTCCCGGTAGCGTGGACGTGATCGGCACCGCCGATCTGTACCGCACCATCACCGGCTTCGAAGTGACGCCGGTGATCGGCGTTGTCCCGCCTGGCCTCTCCCTCACCCCCTCGCCGGGCGAAGTGGCCGACATGTTCGAGGCGCCGCTGCGCCACCTCCTCGACCCTGCCCGGCAGGAGACCCGCACGGTCGAGTTCCAGGGCCGTCAGCGTTGCTATTACGAGATCGACTGGCAGGGCCGCCGCATTTGGGGCGCGACCGCGGCGATGATCGTCAACCTCACCCGCCGGCTGGAGCTGGTGCGGTGAAGCTGCCACGCGCGCTTTGGCAGGAGCGGCCGGGCATGGCCCAGCTCCTCTCCGTCCTCGGCGCGGCCGAGGGGGAAACGCGCTACGTCGGCGGCTGCGTCCGCGACACCCTGCTCGGGGTACCGGTCAGCGACGTCGACCTAGCCACCCGGCTCAAACCCGAAGAGGTGATCGCCCGTCTGAAGGGCGCCAAGATCAAGGCGGTGCCGACCGGCCTTGCCCACGGCACGATCACCGCGATCGTCGAGGGCAAGCCGGTGGAGGTCACCACGCTGCGCCGCGACGTCTCCACCGACGGCCGCCGCGCCACCGTCGCCTTCACCGACGATTGGCAGGAGGATGCGGCCCGCCGCGACTTCACCATCAACGCCCTTTCCGCCGATCCGCAGAGCCTCGAGGTCCACGATTATTTCGGCGGCTGGGAGGACGTGGAGGCGCGGCGGGTGCGCTTCATCGGCGATCCGCTTACCCGCATCGCCGAGGATCACCTCCGCATCCTGCGCTTCTTCCGCTTCCACGCGCGCTTCTCCGAAGGGGCGCCCGACTTGGAAGGGCTGGAAGCCTGCGCCGCCCGCGCCAACGACCTGATGGCGCTGTCCCGGGAGCGAATCGCCGACGAGCTGATCAAGCTTCTCACCTTGGCCAACCCCGCACCGACGGTGACGCTGATGGTGGAGCGTGGGATATTGAAGCCGGTTCTGCCGGAGATCGTTGCGGACGGTGCAGCCCGGCTGGCAAGACTGATCGAGCGTGAGGCGGAAGCAGGCCTGCCAGGCGATCCGCTGCGGCGTTTTGCCGCGCTTCTCCCACCGGAGCCAGAGCCGGGGGCCTCGGTCGGCGCCCGGCTGCGCCTTTCCAACAAGGCCGCCAAACGCATAGCCAGCGCCGCCGGGCGGAGCGAAGGCGACTCGGCAATGAAACCCGCGGTGCTCGCCTACCGAATCGGCCGCGAGGAAGCGGTCGACCGGCTGCTGCTCGGCGAAGGCGACCCCTCGCTTGCGGTGTCCATCGCCGCCTGGGAACGGCCGCGCCTGCTGGTCAGCGGGGGGATGTTGATCGAACTCGGCCTCACGCCTGGTCCCATCGTCGCCAAGGCGATGCAGGACGTGCAGGGGCGCTGGGCTGACGCCGGCTTCCCCGAAAACCGCGCCGACCAGCTCGCCATCGCGCGAGAGGCAGTCGCCCGGGCGCTGACTGACAGCTAGGCCTTCTTCTCCGGCTCGAAGCGGTTGTTCTTGGGGAAGCCCAATGGCGCCATCCGGCCAGCCGCACCACGCGCAGTGCGCCACGGGTTCAAGTCCGCCTCCGTACGCGTCCGCCCCGTATCACCCGCCATCGTCCAGCTGATCCCGTCGGTGAAGCGGAAGGTCCGCACATCCGAAAGCCCGCCGTCGCGATAGCGTTGGAGCTGGACGCCCGAACCGCGGCTCAGTTCGGGAAGCTCGGTGAGCGGGAACACCACCATCTTGCGGTTGTCGCCGATCACCGCGAGGTAATCCTCGTCCGGGTTCAGCGCCCGCACGATGGCGAGCCGCGCGCCCGGCCGTACGTTGACCACCTGCTTGCCCTTGCGGGTCTCGGCGATCGCGCCGGCCGCCGTGGTCACGAAGCCGCGTCCGTCGGTGGTGGCGAGCAGCAGCTTCGTTCCCGACACCGCCGGGAACAGGGCGGCAATGTCGCCCTCCCCTTCGATATCGACCATCAGCCGCACCGGCTCGCCGAAGCCGCGCCCGCCAGGCAGCTTGTCGGCGGCAAGCGTGTAGAAACGCCCGCCGGTGGAGGCGAGCAGGATCTTGTCGGTGGTCTGGGCGTGGAAGAAATGGCGCGGGCCGTCGCCTTCCTTGAACTTCATCGCTTCCGGATTGGAGAGATCGACATGGCCCTTCATCGCCCGGATCCAGCCGCGCTGCGACATGATGACGGTGATCGGCTCCTTTTCGATCATCGCCTCGAGCGGGATCTCCCGCGTCGGCCCTGCTTCCTCGATGGTGGTGCGGCGGCGGCCAAGTTCGGTGTCCTCGCCGTAGCGCGCCTTCAGGGACGCGAGGTCCTTCTTGAGCCGGGTGCGCTGGCGGTCGCGGGAGCCGACCAGCTTGATAAGCTCGTCGCGTTCCTTGATCAGCGCGTCGCGCTCCTTCCTGATCTGCATTTCCTCCAGCTTGCGCAGGGAGCGCAGCCGCATGTTGAGGATCGCTTCGGCCTGCCGGTCGGTGAGCGCGAATTCGGCGATCATCACCGCCTTTGGCTCATCCTCCTCGCGGATGATCTGGATGACCCGGTCGAGGTTCAGGTAGGCGACCAGATAGCCTTCGAGCAGCTCGACCCGATCATCGATCTTGGCGATGCGATGCTGGGAGCGGCGGACCAGAACTTCGAACTGGTGCGCGACCCAGGCGGAGATCACCTCTTTCAAGCCCATGACGCGCGGCGTGCGGTCGGCGTCGAGCACGTTCATGTTCAAGGGCACGCGCACTTCAAGGTCGGTGAGGCGGAAGAGGCTGTCCATCAGGACGCTTGCGTCCACCGTCCGGCTGCGCGGCTCCAGCACGATTCGGATCTGCTCGTCGGACTCGTCGCGGATGTCGGCGAGGATCGGCAGCTTCTTGTCGGAGATCAGGCTTGCGATCTGCTCGATCAGCTTGGACTTCGGCACCTGATAGGGGATCTCGCTGATGATCGCCGTCCAGGTGCCGCGGCCCTGGTCCTCGATGCTCCACCGTGCGCGCACCCGGAAGGCGCCGCGGGCGGTGCGATAGGCGAGCGCGATCGCGTCGGCGCTGTCGACGATCACGCCGCCGGTCGGGAAATCGGGGCCGGAGACGAAGTCCATCAGCGCCGACGGTTCGGCACCGGGATTGTCGATCAGGTGGGCGGCGGCGTCGACGATCTCGGCGAGGTTGTGGGGCGGGATGGAGGTCGCCATGCCGACCGCGATTCCGCTTGCGCCATTGGCGAGCAGATTGGGGAACAGGCCGGGGAAAACTTCGGGCTCTTCCTCCTCACCATTGTAGGTGGGGCGGTAATCCACCGTGCCTTCGTCGAGGCCGGCCATCAGGTCGGCCGCAGCGCCGGTGAGCTTGGCCTCGGTGTAGCGCATCGCCGCGGCGTTATCGCCGTCGACGTTGCCGAAATTGCCCTGGCCGTCGACCAGCGGATAGCGCAGCGAGAAGGTCTGGGCCAAGCGAACCATCGCGTCGTAGACGGACTGATCGCCGTGCGGATGGTATTTGCCGATGACGTCGCCGACCACCCGCGCGCACTTCTTGTAGCCTGAGGCCGGATCGAGCTTGAGGAGGCGCATCGCCCAGAGCAGGCGGCGGTGCACCGGCTTCAGACCGTCGCGCACGTCGGGCAGCGAACGGGCGGTGATCGTGGACAGCGCGTAGACGAGGTAACGCTGCGAGAGCGCCTTGTCGAAAGGGGTATTCTCGATCGGATCGATCGGCGTGGCGGCATCGGAAAGGTCGGACATGGAGACGGGATAGCAGCCGATTCCGGCGGATGCGAGTGCCGCTTGCCATTGTCTACTGAAAGAGTAGTATTAGCTTCGCCGGCACAAGATCGGCTAAACAGGAGACGAGGATGCGCAAGGCTCTGGGAGCGATGCTCCTTCTTTCGGCGGCCGCGTGCGGCAGCAGCGACACCGCGGACCGCGGCGGCAATCAAATGGCTACGTTCGATGTCCAGGAAGGGGCTGCGGCCGATGCCTCGGTTTCAGGCGCACCGCCACGCCCGCCCGAAGTCTCCCCCACGGCGGCGCCGGGCGTCGCCTTCGATTACCGCTATTCTTTCCGCCTGCCTCCCACCCGGATCGGCGCGGTGCAGGAACAGCATGCCGCCGCCTGCGAGAAATTGGGTCCGGACCGCTGCCGGATCACCGGCATGACCTATGAGCAGGACGGCGAGGATGACGTTTCCGCCCAACTGGTCCTCAAGCTCGACCCCCAGCTCGCCCGCCGCTTCGGCCGCGAAGCATCGGATGTGGTGGCGCGCGCCGACGGCCTCGTGACGAGCGCCCAGATTACCGGCGAGGATGTCGGTAGCGCGATCGAAAGCGACCAGCAGGTCCAGGGCCAGGTGCAGGAGTCGCTGAAAAGCGTCGAAGGCCAGCTTGCCCAGAAGGGCCGCTCCGGAAGCGAGCGCGCCGAGCTCCAGCGCCAGGCCGAGGATCTGCGCCAGTCGATGCGGGCGAGTGCGCAGACGATCGGCGAGCGCCGCAAGCTGCTCGCCACCACGCCGATGATCTTCCGATACACCGCCGGCGAAACCGACGAAACGCTGGGCGGCCAGGCCGCGCAGGCGCTCCACGCCTTCTGGACGGGTGCGCGCATCCTGCTGATCGCCTTGCTCTACATCCTGCCCTGGATGCTTGCAGCGCTCGCGATTGCGCTTGGCCTGCGCTGGGTACGCCGGCGCTTCTTCCCGGACCGGGATCGTGTGGCCATGCCGCCGGTCGAACCTGGCAGCGGCGCCTGAGGCCGGGGAAGGGGTGCGGTGCGGACCCGCTCCCCTTCCCGGCTGCTGCAGGGCGGGCTAGAGCGCGTGCATGCGCTTCCCCTTCACCCTTGCCCTCGCCCTTTGTCCCGCGCTAGCCGCTTGCGCCGTGGACACTCCCTCCGAGCAGGCGGCAACCGCCGCGGCGCAGCTCGCGCCTCAGACCGCGCCCGAGCTGATGAAGTGGCCGGCCTTGCTTTCCCGCGAGCGGCCGGAGCCGTCCACCACCATTCGCTACGGCGAGGACCAGATGCAGGTCGTCGATCTGTGGCTTCCCAAAGGCAGGGGGCCGCACCCGACCGTGCTGATGATCCACGGCGGCTGCTGGCAGACGGAGATTGCCGACCGCCGGATCATGAACTGGATCGCCAACGATCTGCGGGCGCGCGGTATCGCAGTGTGGAACATCGATTACCGCGGCGTCGATCGCACGGGCGGCGGCTATCCCGGCACCTACCTCGACACCGCGGCGGCGGCCGATGCGCTGCGCACCCATGCCAAGGCGCAGAGCCTCGACATTTCCCGCCTGGTTGCGGTCGGGCATAGCGCCGGCGGGCACCTTGCTTTGTGGCTCGCCGGGCGCTCGAAGCTTCCGCAGGGCAGCCCACTGCGGACCGGCAGCCCCATCGAAATCCGCACCGTTGTCAGCCTCGGCGGCCTGCCCGACCTCGAAGAAGCGGCCCGACCCCCGGGCAGCGGCTGCGGCACCGAAGTCATCGAAAAGATCTCCGGCGGCGGCAAATATGCTGAAACATCCGTCCCCCGCTTGGCGCCGCTCGGTGTGCGTCAGGTGCTGGTCAATGGCCTTCAGGACCGCATCATCCCGCCCGCTTATGCGGCGGGCTATGCGGCGCCGATGAGCGCCGCGGGCGACAAGGTGACGGTGCGGATGGTGGACCGCACCGGCCATGTCGAGCTTATCGCGCCGGAATCCGATGCCTGGAAAGTCGCGGTTCGTGGGATCGAAAAGGCGCTCGGCCGGTGACCAGCCTGGAGGCGGCGCGCGCGCGGGATGCCGCCGATCCGCTTCGCCATTATCGCGACCGTTTCTTTCTGCCGCTGGGCACGATCTACCTCGACGGCAATTCGCTGGGCGTGCTTCCCAAGGCGACGGTGGAGCGCCAGCGCAAGGTGGTGGCCGAGGAATGGGGCTCCGAGCTGATCCGGAGCTGGAACAGCCGCGGCTGGATCGACGCGCCGGCGCGGATCGGCGCCAAGATCGCCCGGCTGATCGGCGCGCAGCCGCACGAAGTGATCGTTGCCGACAGTGTTTCGGTGAACCTGTTCAAGCTCATCGTCGCCGCCGCGGCCTTGTCGCCGGACCGGCCGCAGATCCTTTCGGAAGGGGGGAATTTCCACACCGATCTGCACATCGCGAGCGGCGCGGCGGAGCTTGCGGGGAAGCGGCTGGATGTTGTCGAACGTGCCGCGGTGCGTGATGCGCTCTCGGGGGAAACCAACCTTCTTCTACTTACCCATGTGCACTTCAAGGCGGGGTACCGGTTCGACATAAAGGAGGTGACGGCGCGGGCGAAGGCGGCGGGGGCGGTGACGCTTTGGGACCTTTCCCACAGCGCCGGGGCGGTGCCGCTGCACCTCAATCGCGACGGTGCGGAACTGGCGGTCGGATGCGGCTATAAATATTTGAACGGCGGACCGGGTGCGCCTGCCTTCCTGTACGTCGCCGAGCATCTTCAGGAGCGGCTGATCCCGCCCTTGCGCGGCTGGATGGGGCATGCCGCGCCGTTCGATTTCACCGACTATTACGTCCCCGCCCCCGGCATCGCCCGCTTCCTGGTCGGCACACCGCCGATCCTCAGCCTGTCGGCGCTGGAAAGCGGCGTCGAGAGCTTCGACGGGGTCGACATGGATGCGCTGTGGGTCAAATCGGTGCAGCTCTTCGACCTGTTCGCCGCCCTCGCCTCCGAGCGTTGTCCGGAGCTCCAGTGCATCTCGCCCGCCGAGCCGGAGCAGCGCGGCAGCCACATCAGCTTCCGCCACCCGCACGCGTTCGAGATCTGCCAGGCGCTGATCGACGCGGGGGTGATCGGCGACTTCCGGGCGCCCGACGTGATCCGCTTCGGGCTCACCCCGCTCTACCTCGGCTTCGAGGACATCTGGCAGGCCGTGGACCGGATGGCCGACATCCTCGACTCGCGCCGCTGGCGCGAGCCTCGCTTCGCCGTGCGCGGCAAAGTGACGTAAGAGGACGCTTAGCACAGGGCGGATAAGCTTCACGGCAAGCCAGCTTTAGGATGGTTCCAGGAATGAACAAGAACCCACGCGAGCATCAATATATCTTGGGCATCTCGCTCCAGCAGGAAGCCACAAAGACCTACGGAAAAGCGCTACTATTTGCGGCTGCATTGGTCATGTCTCACTTGCTCGGCATTGAACCGTCAGAAGCCGAGACGCTCGGTTTGAAGTTCACGACGCCCGATCCGGTTATTCTGCACGGCTCACTCGCCCTGATCTTCCTTCACTACCTTTTCCGTCTGATCTCGTTCTCTGAACGGGGAGCCTCGATGTTCCATATGCGATCTGAAGCCGCTCAAATGCGCTACTATATTCGCACAGTCCGACATCAGTATCGCAAAAAGACTCCCGTCCAAGTAAAGAAAGCAGCAAAAGGTAATCTGATATTTTACCAAGTGGAGATGTCACCCTACTGGATTGTAGCATGGTCGCTGATTATACTCTCTTTCCTTGTTGCTGTCGTTGACGTTATCGGCCTGATTGATTATGTTATCAGCCACTCCGAATCCCTAGCAGATATTTTTGGTTATGAGATTGCCAACGGAGTGACTAATGCCTCAACAGTCACAGACCCGACCTCCTAAAGCACCTTGGTCTAGGCCGGGGCCACCCTGTCGACGCAGCCCCAGCCGAGGTGGTCACGCCACTCTACCTTGGCTTCGATGACATCTGGCAGGCGGTGGGGCGGATGGCAGACATCCTTGACACGGCAAGCTGGCGCGAGCCGCTTCGCGGTCCGCAGCAAGGTGACGTGAGCTCCTGCAACGTTCCCCTTGTGTATTAGGCACGCAATACACTAGCATCGCTCCCGGAACGACTCACCGGAAGGGGACCAACATGACCAAGAAGACGATCCTGCTCGCCGCCGCCGCCGCGGTGGCCCTGCCGCTCGCCGCCGCACCGGCGCTGGCCCAGAACGAGGCGCCGCTGATCCCGCGCGAGACGATCTTCGGCAACCCGACCAAGACAGCCGGCCGCCTGTCCCCAGACGGAAAGTGGCTGAGCTGGATCGCGCCGCGCGACGGCGTGCTCAACATCTATGTCGCCCCCGCGTCCAACCCGGCCGCCGCCAAGCCGCTCACCAGCGAGCGCAAACGGCCGATCCGGCAGTATTATTGGGCGCCCGACAGCAAGCAGATCCTGTTCATCAACGACAAAGGCGGCGACGAAAATTTCCTGCTCTACGGCGTCGACGTCGCCTCCGCCCGGGAGCGCGCACTGACCCCGTTCGAAAAGACGCGCGTGCAGATCGTGAACATCTCGAACGACGTGCCAGACCGAATCCTGATCGGCGTCAACAACCGCGACGCGCGCTGGCACGACGTCCACAGCCTCGATCTCAAGACCGGCGTGCTCACGCCCGTGCTCCAGAATGACGGCGGTTATGCCGGCTTCCTCGCCGACGAGCAGCTCGTCGTCCGGGTCGCCACCAAGTCGCGGCCCGACGGCGGCAGCTCCTTCTTCCGGGTGAAGAACAACAAGATCGACGCCCAGCCCTTCGAGGAAGTGACGCTGGAGGATTCGCAGACCACCCAGCCGGTCGGCTTCACCACCGACGGCAAGACCCTGTACTGGATCGACAGCCGCGGCCGCGACACCGCCGTCCTGATCGCGCAGGATGTCGCGACGGGCAAGAAGACCGTCGTCGCCGAGAACGCCAAGGCGGATATCGGCGGCGCCCTGTCCAACCCGAAGACCGGCCGGGTTGAAGCCTATGCGGTCAACTACCTCAAGAACGAATGGACGCCGCTCGGCGAGGCGGTGAAGGGCGACCTCGCCTTTCTCGAGAAGAATCTGAAGGGCGAGATCGCCGTCACCTCGCGCACGAATGCGGACGACAAGTGGATCGTCTCGGTCGATCCGGTGACCCAGCCGTCGAGCACGCATCTCTACGACCGCAAGGCGAAGACGCTGACCAAGCTCTACACCACCCGGCCGGAGCTCGAGGGCGCAACCCTCGCCGCAATGCACCCGGTGGAGATCAGGTCGCGCGACGGCCTCAACATGGTCTCCTACCTCACGCTTCCGCCGGGCAGCGACCTGGACGGCGACGGCCGCCCGAACAAGGCGGTGCCGATGGTGCTGCTCGTCCATGGCGGCCCCTGGGGGCGCGACGCCTACGGCTATAACGGCACCCATCAATGGCTCGCCAACCGCGGCTATGCGGTGCTGTCGCCCAACTTCCGCGCCTCGACCGGCTTCGGCAAGAAGTTCATCACCGCCGGAGACCTGCAATGGGGCACCAAGATGCACGACGATTTGCTCGACGCGGTCGATTGGGCGGTGAAGCGCGGCGTGACCTCGCCCGGCAAGGTGGCGATCATGGGCGGCTCCTACGGCGGCTATGCGACCCTGGCCGCTCTCGCCTTCACGCCCGACAAGTTCGCCTGCGGCGTCGATATCGTCGGCCCGTCGAACCTCGAGACCCTGCTCAAGACCATTCCGCCTTATTGGGAGGCCGGCAAGGTGCAGTTCTACAAGCGGATGGGCGATCCAACCACCGCGGAAGGCCAGGCCCTGCTCAAGGAACGCTCGCCGCTCTACAAGGCGGATCGGATCACCCGACCGCTGCTGATCGGCCAGGGCGCCAACGACCCGCGCGTCAACGTCGCGGAATCGGAGCAGATCGTGAATGCGATGAAGGCGAAGAACATCCCCGTCACCTATGTCGTGTTCCCCGACGAAGGCCACGGCTTCGCCCGGCCGGTGAACAACATCGCCTTCAACGCGGTGGCCGAAAACTTCCTCGCCCGCTGCCTCGGCGGGCGGGCAGAGCCGATCGGCGACGCGCTCAAGGCCTCGACCGCACAGGTACCGCACGGCGCCGAATATGCGCCGGGCCTGGCGGAGGCGATCGGCACGCGGTGAGCGGGGGGGGGAGGAAGATATTCGGCATCAATATGCTCGGCTCAGCAGTCCGCCTGCTCGTTCCGCGCGACAAAGCCCGGCACCTTCGGGTGGGTGACTTCGTTAGGAATGGACCTTAGATAGGCTCAGCTATGGCAGTTTATTCGATCAACTCCGAAGTTCCCCAGCCTGCGCTGAAGGCCGCGATTGAGCGCGTATACCCGGATCGGCATTACCATTTCTCCGAGACCGTTACGTTCGTGCGGGCTAGCGCAACTGCGCAATCGGTGGCCATCTCGCTTGGGGTGAAAACCCTGGATGTCACCGGGAATGTAGTCGGGCAGTTTGCGCAAACGGCGGTGGTTCAGTTGGCTCCTTCCTATTGGGGGTGGTCTAAATCCGCGGGTTGGGAGTGGCTCAAAAGCGCTTTTGAGGCAGGAGACTAGATGCCTCGGGCACGTGACGAACAGGGGGCCCCGCGCGAGGAGCCTCAGGGCACTCCGAGGGTGCGTGACCTGCACGATACCTCGGATATACGCTTCGTTATGGTCGAGCTGGGAAGGCTCACCGAAAGACTAGATGTGCTTACCTCCGCGATTGAGAAGCAATCTGCCGCGTTCGAAAAAGCTTCGGAAAAGCAGACCGCTGACTTCAAGGAACGTTTTGTCGAGGTCAGGTCCGACGCTAAAGAGGTCCGCGACAAGTTGCACGAGGTTGATAAGAGCATAGCCACCTTCAAAGGTGGGCTAAAAATCATTCACCTGCTGTACGCCGCAGGCTTGGTCCTGATGTCGGTGTTCCTGGCGTGGTATCTCAGACCCGCGCCGCAGCCCGCCACGTTGCAAGCGGTATCTCCTGCTTCCGAGGCGCCTGATCAGAAAACTGAGGCGGCCGAAGCGACATCAACCCGAGCGCGTTGATGTCGCCCGTGAGGTTGCACAGGTGAGTTCATGTGACAGGCGCTCTTCTGAGTGATGCCGAGCGCGGTCGCCATTTCTTAGGAGAGAAAGAAGCGAGACCCTCACTTCCGTTGGGTGACCGGGAGAGTAAATTCCACGCCTGAGAACAGGAAGCGCGGTTCCCGCTTTTGGGGGAATGACAGGGCGTTGACGGCGGCGGCGGGACTTTCGCCTGCGGCCGCTCTGGTTTAAGGCGGGGGCTGTTTCCGGGGAGGTGCTTGTGAAGAGGTTTATCGTTCAAACTCTGGTGGTTGCGCTGGCCTCGTCGGCGACGGTGGCGGTGCCGGTGGCTTATGCCCAGGCGCAAAAGGCCGTAACCCTGGAGGCGCGGGTCGCCGAACTCGAGCGGCAGCAGCGCGAGGAAGTGAAGCTGTTCAAGTCAATCGTCGATCAGCAGGCGAAGCTCGGTCGCGATCTCTACGCCCACCGCCACTAGGCGGCCGGCCCGCCGTCCGCCCTCCGGCGAACCGGCAGTGTCTCAGTTTGAACTTCAGGCGATCCAGCCCCAGTAGACAACGAAGGCGCCGAGGGCGATCATGATGTAATTGACCAAGTGACCGACTGGGCCTTGGAATATCTCAGGTCGCGCTTGGTCGAACTCCTTGAGGCGCATCTTAAGCGCCCACAGGAGTAGCGCTAGTCCAACAAGCCCTATCAGCATAGCACCTCGCTAGGCGGGTGCTTTTTAGGCGTCCCGCTTCTTGTAGCGCCCGCGCGGCTTTGGCGTAGGGGCCATGCCGTCGATCTTAGCCCCGATATTCTCGGACGACCACAGCCGATCCGTGATGCCAGCGACCATCGCGGGTGGCATGCGCAGCGTCTTATTCTCACCAGTGGCGATCCTGCCGATGTGGACAGCCACGCCGATGGCGATCGCGGACCGCTTCTCCTCGCGTGGTCCCCTTAGGTCTGTTTGATTTTTCCTACCTCACCGCATGCCGGGCATTTCGGCTTCATCCGATCCAGCGCAGCGGTCAGGTGCGTGTACCCGCCGTCAAGATAGAAGCCTTCGCCTTCGAAGCCGCTAATGCTCCACTGCTCCCACTGCTTGCTGAACGGCTGGTCGTTTTCCGACCAGTGCACGATACCCTCGTGCCCGCAGGCGCAGCTCACGGGCTCGCGATGATGCGTGGTCATGTCGTCTCCTTGCTTTGCCCTAAGCATATACAAGGCAGTAGCGGATGCGAGGGAGCAATGGCGAATTCGACTGAGAAACTACCGCCGGAGCCGTTCCATTGCGCTCGGGGGAGCCGTTCGCTATGGGCCTGTCTCTGCCGCCCTGGGTGCCGTCCGGCGTCCGGGGCCGATTTTTTCTCTGCCCCGAGGACGAGAGCGTATGTCCCGCCGCCGCCAGATCTACGAAGGCAAGGCCAAGATCCTCTACGAGGGTCCGGAACCCGGCACGCTGATCCAGTATTTCAAGGACGACGCGACCGCCTTCAACGCGCAGAAGCGCGGCACGATCAGCGGCAAGGGCGTGCTCAACAACCGCATCTCCGAGCGTGTCTTCACCCTGCTCGGAACGATCGGCATCCCGACCCACTTCATTCGCCGCCTCAACATGCGCGAGCAATTGATCCGCCAGGTCGAGATCATTCCCATCGAAGTGGTGGTGCGCAACGTCGCCGCCGGCAGCCTGTCGAAGCGCCTCGGCATCGAGGAAGGCACGCAGCTTCCGCGCACGATTATTGAATATTATTACAAGGACGACGCGCTCGGCGACCCGATGATCGCCGACGAGCATATCGCCTGCTTTGGCTGGGCGAGCCAGGAAGAGATGAACGACATCGCCGACATGGCGGTGCGGGTGAACGACTTCCTGTGCGGCCTGTTCGCGGCGATCAACATCCGCCTGGTCGATTTCAAGCTGGAGTTCGGCCGGCTGTACGACGGCGATTATGCCCGCGTGATCCTGGCCGACGAGATCAGC